>ENA-OREN01000099-OREN01000099.1-marine-metagenome-genome-assembly--contig:-NODE-99-length-121592-cov-5.527211_pt1 | contig 121592 bp, 128 predicted proteins | sample MGYA00248624_ERZ508555 | MGnify/ENA primary metagenome ERZ508555 (study PRJEB26222, sample SAMN06267773) | marine metagenome | isolation source: Saanich Inlet, British Columbia, Canada | place... | reverse complement strand
TTCAAATATTTATTCTTACTATAAAGCAAATTTTATTCCTTTTTTTGGAAAAATTTTCTCTAATAATCGTGATGCTTACAATTACCTGAATGAAAGTATTGATGTGTTCCCAAATCAAGAAGATCTAAAAAAAAGTATGATAAATGCAGGATTTAAGTCAGTAAAATTTCTAAACCTTTTTAATGGTATAGTTTCCATTCATACAGGCTATAAATATTAGTGAATATACTTTTTATTATTACAGGATCAATAGCTGCATCAAAGTCTTATGGAATACTCAAAATATTAAAAGAAAAAAAAATAGAAATAAATTGTATTCTTACTAATAATGCAAAAAAATTGATAAATATTACAAAATTAAAAAAAAATATAACAGGTAAAATATATATGGACTCTAATGAAACTAAACAAAAAATGCTTCACATTAATTTATCGAGAGAGAATAGTATTATAGTTGTATGCCCCGCAACAGCAAATTCAATAGCAAAATTTGCAAATGGTTATGGTGATAATTTAGCTTCTACAACTTTACTTGCCTCTAATAAGCCAGTTATTTTTGTTCCGGCAATGAACACAATGATGTGGAATAATCCTACAAATAAAAAAAATGTTAATTACCTGCGGTCAATAGGAACTGAATTTATTGGACCTACTATAGGAAAATTAAAATGTGGTGAGTTTGGAATAGGCAGAATTGAAGAAACTCAAAACATAGTAGATAATTTAATTTTAAAACTCAAAACAAGTCAAAATTTTATTAAAAAAAAATGCTTGATTACCGCCGGACCAACTGTGGAAAATATTGATCCAATAAGATACATTTCCAATTACTCTTCGGGAAAACAGGGGTATGAGATAGCTAACCAGCTAGCAAAATCAGGTGCAAAAGTAATATTAATTTCTGGCCCCACTAATTTACAACCACCAACAAATGTTAAATTAATTAACGTTAAAACGGCTGATGAAATGTTTAATAAAGTAAATAGATTTAATAAAAATATAGATGTGGCTATATTTAGTGCTGCAGTAGCTGATTTTAAAATGAAAAAAGTAGGTGTAAAAAAAATAAAAAAAAATAACATCAATTCACTTAATTTGATAAAAAATATTGATATTTTAAAAAGTATTGCTGAACATCAGATTAATCGGCCAAAATTTGTTGTTGGTTTTTCTGCTGAAACTGAAGGTAAAATTAATGCCAAAAAAAAATTAATACAAAAAAATTGCAATATGATTATTTATAATAAAATTAATAAAAACAATAAAGTTTTTGAATTAAATGAAAATAAAATTTCTATTATAACAAAAAATAAAACTAAAAACTATGCCAAAACATCAAAAAGTAATTGTGCAAAATATATTATAGACTCTATTTATAACGAAATTAATAATTAATGAGTTATTCAGATTTAGAATATGAAATATTTTCAAAACAATTTATTTTACAAAATTTTAATGAAGATAATATTTTTAAATTAGAAAATACTAAAATTGCAGTAATTGGTCTTGGAGGAATAGGTTGCCCATTAACACAATATTTGGTCTCATCTGGTTTTAAAAATTTAGTTTTTTTTGATGGAGATAAGGTTGAAAAAAGCAACCTTGGAAGACAAATATTATATGGTTTGGGTGATGTGGAAAAATTTAAAGTTAATGTTGCTAAAGATAAACTTCTAGAAACTAATCCTCACTGCAACATAGTGGTTCACTCAGAGCATTTAACAAAAAAAAATGTAAAATTATTAACAGGAATTGATATAATAATAGATGCAACTGATAACTGGCATACATCAAAATTGGTTAACAAATTTTGTTTACACAACTCAATAAAATATATTTTTTCATCAGCAGTTAATTATAATATTCAAATTTGCCTATTTGAAAATAACCATCATCATATATGTTTAAGTTGTTTATTTCCAAATGAAGAAGATGCTGAGTTAGCTAGATGCGATACTGTAGGAATATCTAGTATTTGTGCAGGTATGGCAGGCTTAATTACAGCTCAAAAAACTATTAACACAATTTTAAATGCTAAAGATGAGACTAATATTTTAACACTAATTAATACTATAGATTTGAGTGTTACTAATATTAATGTAAAAAATAATTCTAATTGTTTATTAAATAATAGTTAACTTATACAGTATTATCATTTAAGAAGTTATTTTGATATCACTATGAAACAGGATTCCTTCTCATATGAACAAATTTTAGAATGTGCTAACGGCATTTTATTTGGAAAAGGTAATGCTCAACTCCCCTCTCCACCAATGCTTATGTTTGACAGAATAACAAATATTAATGAAGCTGGTGGCGTGTTTGAGAAAGGTGAAATAGTTGCTGAATTAGATATAAAGCCAGATTTGTGGTTCTTTGACTGTCATTTCAAAGGAGACCCAGTTATGCCAGGGTGTCTTGGTTTAGATGCTATGTGGCAACTAGTTGGTTTTTATCTTGGATGGTTAGGTCAACCAGGCAAAGGAAGAGCATTGGGTGTTGGTGAAGTAAAATTTACTGGACAAGTACTTAATACAGTAAAAAAAGTAACTTATCATATTTCATTAAAAAGATTAATTTTAAGAAAATTAATTTTAGGTGTTGCAGATGGTATTCTTAAAGCAGATGGAGAACCAATTTATGAAGCAAGAGATATGAAGGTTGGTCTTTTTCAATCTGATAATAAATAAAAAATGAAAAGAGTTGTAGTTACAGGATTAGGGATTGTCTCATGTATTGGAAATGAAGCAAATACTGTAACTAATAATTTAAAAAATTTAAACTCAGGGATTACTTCTGCACCTGAATATGAAGAATTTTCATTTAGAAGCCTTGTACATGGAAAACCAAATATAAATCTGGAAGAACAAATTGATCGACGACTTTTACGTTTTATGGGTGATGGAGCTGCATTCAATTATATTGCAATGAAAAATGCAATTGATGACTCTGGGTTAGAAGACAAGGATGTATCTAATGAAATGACAGGCATTATAGTGGGATCAGGTGGACCCTCTACTATGAATTTATATAAAGCTGCAGAATTAGGTAAAAATAGTGGCTCTAGAAAAGTTGGCCCTTTTATGGTTCCACGAAGTATGTCGAGCACTAATTCAGCAACTCTTGCAACACCATTTAAAATTAAAGGAGTGAACTATTCAATTACTTCAGCCTGCTCAACTAGCTCACATTGTATAGGTAATGCTTATGAACTTATTCAAATGGGTAAACAAAATGTAATGTTTGCAGGAGGTGGTGAAGAATTACACTGGACTCTATCGATACTATTTGATGCAATGGGAGCTTTATCATCTAAATATAATAATAATCCTGGCATAGCTTCAAGAGCCTATGACTCTGAAAGAGATGGCTTTGTTATATCAGGTGGTGGTGGAACCATAGTTTTAGAGGAGTTAGATCATGCGAAAGCTAGAGGAGCTAAGATTTATGGAGAAATTACAGGTTATGGGGCTACTTCAGATGGATATGATATGGTTCAACCATCTGGTGAAGGTGCTGAAAGATGTATGAAAATGGCACTTAAAGATCTTAAAGGCGAAGTAGATTACATTAATTCACATGGCACAAGCACACCAATAGGTGATATTAAAGAACTAGAAGCATTAAAAAATGTATTTGGCGATCATATGCCTAAAATTAGTTCAACCAAATCTTTAACAGGTCACTCTTTAGGTGCAACTGGTGTTCACGAAGCAATATATTGTCTTTTAATGATGAATAATAATTTCTTATGTGGTTCAGCAAATATAAATAACTTAGATAGTAAAGCTTTAAATCATAATATACTTTTCAATACAGAGCATAACGTAAATATTGAAAATATAATTTCCAATAGTTTTGGATTCGGTGGAACTAATGCAACATTATTAATGTCTAAATATCATGATTAAAGGTAAAAAAGGTATTATCTTTGGTATTGCGAATGATCATTCAATAGCATGGGGTATTGCTAAACAACTATATTTAAACGGTGCTGAATTAGCTATTACATATCAAAATGATACATTGCTAAAAAGAGTTAAACCCTTGGCTGAAAAAGTTGAATCAAATACATTAATTGAATGTGATGTCACTAACGAAGATCATATACTAAACACAGTTAAAAAAATTAAAAATAAGTTTGGGAAAATTGATTTTATAATTCATGCAGTTGCTTATTCCGATAAAAACGAGTTGAATGGTCGATATATAGATACGTCAAAAAATAATTTTATTAATAGCTTATCAATATCTTGTTATTCTTTTACTAAAATTGCTAAATTATTTCAGCCTATTATAAAAGAAGGGGGAAGTTTAGTGACATTAAGTTTTCATGGAGCTAACAAGGTTATGCCAAATTACAACGTTATGGGAATCGCAAAAGCAGCGCTAGAAGCAAGTGTAAAATATTTAAGTGTTGATTTAGGTGATCAAAATATTAGAGTAAATGCAATATCTGCAGGACCAATGAGGACACTTGCTGGAGCGGCAATTGCGAATGCAAGAGAAGTATTTAAATACACGAATGATAATTCTTCTTTAAAAAGAAATGTGAATCTTGAAGAATTAGGCAATTCTGCACTTTATTTAGTTAGTGACCTCTCTTCTGCTATGACTGGAGAAATACATTATGTTGATTGTGGTTTTAACATTATGGGAATGCCAAAGAGTTAACTTTATTTTAAATAAGTACTAGGATCATCAACAAAAATACTGGATACATTATTATTCCATAAATTTTTTGCTACATCTGCAGAGATATTTTTATCTGAATATACATTAATTTGGATATTATTTTTTTTGAATTCATCTACAAGTGACTTAGAAAAAAGTTTATAATTTATTCCACAACTAAATAAATTATTTTTCTTACATATATCTATAGTGTTGTTGATATTAATATTATCAAAATCATCTTTTAAAAGTCCACATAATGAGTGGGGTGATTTTTCTTTTAAAGAAATACAACTTGGTAAATCAAAACTGGAAAAATAAATTTTCTGATAAGAAATTTTTTTTACCTCTTCTAGAATTTTTTCTACATTTATTTCTTCTAAGCCTTTGTTAGGCTTTAATTCAATATTAATATATTTTTGTTTTATTTTAACAAATTCAAGAACATCACTTAATTTAGGCACCTTGATATTTGTTTTATGCTTGTAAAAAAAATACCCAGCATCTAGTTGATTGATTTCTTCAAATCTAAAATTAGAAACTAAACCAAAACCAGTTGTTGTTCTTTCTAAGCTGTCATCATGAAGCAATAAAGGAATTTTGTCTTTACTTATTTTAACGTCCACCTCTACACATTCTAGACCTAACTCGAATGCTGTAGAAATGGACTTTAAAGTATTTTCAGGTTCTAAATCTTTAACCCCTCTATGACCAATTAATCTTGGTAAGTTATTATTCAGCCTCAACTTCTTTCATTGAAAGCTTAACCTTACCTCTGCCATCAACGTCCAGAACTTTTACTTTGACAATATCACCTTCATTGATCACGTCACTTACTTTTTCTACTCTTTCATTTTTTAACTGGCTAATATGAACCAAACCATCCTTTGAACCCATAAAATTAACAAAAGCACCAAAATCCATTAGTTTTACAACCTTACCTTCATATATTTTTCCAATCTCAGGTTCTTCGACAATGCCTTTAATCCATTCAATGGCATCATTTCCTGACTTGGAATCAACAGCGGCAACACTTACTAAGCCCTCATCATCAATTTCTATTTTAGCGCCAGTTGTTTCACTTATTTCTCTTATTACAGCTCCACCCTTACCAATAACTTCTCTAATCTTATCTTTATGAACATGCAAAGTAGTAATAGTAGGTGCATAATCAGAAATTTTTTCTTGAGATTTGCCAATTGCTTTTGCCATTTCACCAAGTATATGAATTCTTCCATCTTTTGCTTGCTCAAGAGCTTCTTTCATTATGTCATATGTAATACTAGTTATTTTAATATCCATTTGTAAAGATGTGATACCATCTTTAGTTCCAGCAACTTTAAAATCCATATCACCTAAATGATCTTCATCTCCAAGAATATCTGAGAGAACTACGTAATCCTCTTTTTCTTTTATTAAACCCATGGCAATACCCGCAATTGGTTTTTCAATTGGGACACCAGCATCCATTAAGGACATTGAGGTTCCACAAACAGTAGCCATCGAGCTAGAACCATTTGATTCTGTTATTTCTGAGACTACTCTGTAAGTATAGGGAAACTGTTCATTTGATGGAAGCATTGGGTGTATTGCTCTCCATGCTAATTTACCATGACCTATTTCTCTTCTACTTGTTGACCCAACTCTTCCAACTTCTCCAACTGAATAAGGAGGAAAATTATAATGGAGCATAAAATTTTCTTTATATTCACCTTCAATTGCATCAATTCTTTGCTCATCCATTCCTGTTCCGAGGGTTGTAACAACTAATGCTTGTGTTTCGCCTCTAGTGAACAAAGCTGACCCATGTGTGCGACTTAATACACCAGTTTCACATACGATTGGTCTTACAGTTTTAGTATCTCGTCCATCTATTCTATTTCCAGTTTTTAACAAATCTCCTCTTACAATATCTTTTTCTACTGTTTTTACAGCGTCTGATACAATTAGGGATGTTAAAGTCTCACTAACAAATTTTTCTTCAATTTCAGATCTAAGTTGACTCAATTTTTCAACACGTTTTTGTTTTTCTTTAACTTGGTATGCCTCAACAAAATTACTTCCAAACTCATCATTGATCAGATTTGGTAAATTAGTAATTTCCTCTTCTTTTTTTGGCATTTCCCAAGGTTCTTTTGCTGCTTGCTTAGCTAAAGAAATTATCGCATCAATTACTGGTAAATAAGATTCTTGTCCTAGAACAACAGCTTCAAGCATTTTCTCTTCTGTCAATTGATGAGCTTCTGATTCAACCATTAAAACACCATTTTTAGTCCCAGCAACAACTAGTTCTAATTTAGAATTTTTAATTTCTTCTATAGTTGGGTTTACTACCAGTTTATCATCAACAAGACCTATTTTTGCAGCACCTATAGGTCCCATGAAAGGTAATCCAGAAAGTGTTAATGCTGCACTACTAGCGATAAGCGCAACTATATCTGAGTCATTAGATTGATCATGTGATAAAACTGTACACGTTACTTGTGTTTCATTTTTAAAATCTTTATGAAACAATGGTCTAACAGGTCTATCAATTAATCTACATATCAGTGTTTCTTTTTCTGTTGGTCTTGCTTCTCTTTTAAAGAAACCACCTGGTATTTTACCTACTGAATAAAATTTTTCTTGATAATTTACTGTTAATGGGAAAAAATCCATATCCGGTTTAACTTTTTTTGCAGCAACAACATTTGTCATGACTGTTGTTCCACCATAAGTAACAATAACTGATGAATCAGCTTGTCTTGCTATTTTCCCAGTTTCAATTGTTAAATTTTTCCCTGCCCATTCTAATTCTACTTTTTTTATATCAAACATCTTTTTTCTCTTTCAGCTTAGACTAACCTCTAATATTTAGTTCTTTTATTAACTTCGTGTAACTCTCATTATCTTTATTAGAAAGATAAGATAATAATTTTTTTCTATTATTGACCAAAGCAACAAGCCCTCTTTTGGAATGATTATCATGTTTATGACTTTTAAAGTGCTGAATTAAATTGTTTATTCTTTCAGTTAGAACAGCAATTTGTACTTCAGCAGAACCTGTATCTTTATCATTTATTGAAAATTTACTAATTAAATCTTTTTTAATTTCTTTTGTAATCGACATCGTAACTCCTATATTAAAACTTTATTTGGTTGAAACAAATCTCCACTTAATTTGCCAAAGGAAACAACGCTTCCCCTATATGATAAAAAAACTAATTCTTTTTTATCTGAATTTAACGGCTTATTTATCAATTTATGATTAATAAAAATTGCTTTACCTAAAGACAGATCAATTAAATCTGTCTTTTCTTTAATTTCATAAGCCAAGATGTCGTCCAGCATAGAAATCGAAGAGTGAATATAATTAAATTCAAATTCCCTTTGACCTATTTTTAGAAGATCGTCCAGCAAAATTGATGTTTTATCGACAAAATTTCCAACTTTTGTCCTTTTTAACTCAACAACATGACCAAAAGTCCCTAACTTTAAAGCGATATCTCTAGCCAGACTTCTAACATAATAACCTTTACCGCACTCTATCATAAATTCAGATGTATCCTTATTTGAGCCAAGAAATAAAATTTCTTTTAAAAATACTTTTTTTGACCTTAAGGTAAAATTTTTTTTATCACGCAAAATAGAATAGGCTCTTTTTCCATTAACTTTTATTGCTGAAGCTTTAGGTGGCACCTGATCAACCTGTCCCAAAAAAGAAAAAATTATTTTATTTATTTCATCTTCATTAGGAATTTTATTACTAACATTTAAGATCTCACCTTCAGCATCATCTGTTGAAGTTTGCTCTCTCCATTTTATTCTAAAAATATATTTTTTAGAATTTGAATTTATAAATGGAATTAATTTAGTAGTTTTATTAATTGCAATGGGGAGAACTCCTTCAGCATTAGGGTCTAAAGTACCTCCGTGACCTAATTTTTTTATATTAAATTTTTTCTTAACTTTATAAATTGCTGAAAAAGAGCTAATATCAGGTGGTTTGTATAAATTCAACCACCCTTGTATTTTTTCATTCATCTAGATCTCTAGAAACATTTTTATTTAAAAGAAGTTTTTCTATTTTTTCTGCCTCGTCAAAAGAGTCATCTAAAAAAAACATAACTTTTGGTGTAAATTTTGAATTAAGTCTAGCCTTAGATAGAAATTTTTGAAAAATATATTTTTTTTCATTTAATTCTTTAATTATTTTAATCTTATTTTCCCCACCCAATGGCATTACATAAATATTTGCTATTCTTAAGTCTTTACTCATTCTAACATAAGAAATAGTAATAGAAGTGGTTTGAAAACTAAGGTTATAAAAATCTTCAACTAAAAGACATTTACTTATTAAAGATCTAATTAGTTCACTAAACCTCATTTGTCTTTGTGAAGACATTTGATTACTCATAAAAAAATTAAGACTTTACAGCTTTCTTTCTGTTTTAACTTCTTCATAAGTTTCGATAATATCACCTACTTTGATATCAGAATAATTTTCAAACATTACTCCACATTCAAATCCACTTTTGACTTCTTTGACTTCTTCTTTAAATCTTTTCAAACTCGCTAGGTTTCCAGTATGGATGACTACATTGTCTCTTAATAATCTTACTTGTGAATTTCTAGAAACTATACCATCCTTAACCATACAACCAGCGATATTTCCAATTTTTGAAATATTAAACACTTCTCTTATTTCAACATTTCCTGTAATTTTTTCGGATATATCAGGTGTTAGTAATCCTGAAAGTAAATTTTTGACATCATCAATTAGTTCATAAATGATTGAATAATATTTCATATCAACACCATCTCTTTTTGCCGCATCTCTTGCATGAGGCAATGCCCTAACATTAAAACCAATGATGAAACCTTTGCTAGAATTAGCAAGAGCTACATCACTTTCTGTAATTGCCCCAACGCCTTTATGAACAACCGTAACCGCAACTTCATTTGTTGATAATTTTGTTACCGAATTTTCTATTGCCTCTGCAGAACCTTGAACATCAGCTTTGATTATAATTGGCAAAGATGATGCCTTTCCTTGATTAATCTGTTCAAACATTTCCTCTACATTTGATTTAACAACTTTATTTTTTTGGATCTGTAATTTTTTAAAACGATATTCTGCAATTTTTCGGGCAACACTCTCAGTTTCAACCACTATAAAATCATCACCTGCTAATGGATTTGCATCAAATCCTAATACCTCTACAGGAGTTGATGGTAGAGCTTCTTTTATATTTTTTCCATTGTCATCAATAAGTGCTTTTACTTTTCCCCATTCAGATCCAGAGACAAATATATCGCTAACTTTAAGAGTTCCTTTTTGAACAAGAACGGTAGCAACGGAACCTCTTCCTTTTTCTAATTTAGATTCTATTATTGAACCTCTTGCTACTCTATTAGGATTAGCTTTTAGATTCAAAATATCAGATTGAAGTATGATTGCTTCTTTTAGTTTATCTAAATTAATTTTTTTAAGTGCAGAAACTTCAACATCTAAAACATCTCCACTTAATTTTTCAACTATAATTTCTTGAGTTAATAAATCTTGTCTAACTTTATCAGGATCTACATTGGGTAAATCAATTTTATTTATAGCAACAATAATAGGAACATTTGCAGCTTTTGCATGAGCAATCGATTCAATCGTTTGGGGTTTAAGACTATCATCTGCAGCTACAACCAGTATAATTATATCAGTTGTTTTTGCTCCTCTTGCTCTCATATTTGAAAATGCAGCATGCCCAGGCGTATCAATAAAAGTAATTTTTTTATCTTTTTCTCCAATTTGATATGCTCCAATATGTTGAGTTATACCTCCGGATTCTCCAGCTACTAAATTAGAACTTCTAAAAGCATCTAATATACTTGTTTTACCGTGATCAACGTGACCCATAATAGTTACAACTGGAGCTCTAGAAACCAAAGTATTTTCTGGATCTTCAAAATCTTCTAAATCTTTTAATAAATCATCATCTGTTGCCCTAAAAGATTTATGACCCAATTCTGCAACAACCAATTCTGCTGTATCTGCATCTAATGATTGGGCGGCATTCGCCATAACTCCCATTTTCATTAAAGCTTTAACAACATCTGCTGTTTTTTCTGCCATTCTATTTGCCAAATCCTGAACTGTAATAATATCGGGTATAGCAACATCTCTAGAAATTTTTGTTTCATCATTTTGATCTTGAGATTGAAGTTTTTCTTTTTCTCTAGCTCTTTTAAGTTTAGCAAGACTTGGAAACCTATCAAATTCTTGCTCTTCTTTTTCTAGGATTTTTTTTGCATCTAACTTACTGAAATCATCGTCAACAGGTTTAAGGGTTGATTTTTTTGGAGCATTTTTTTTATTATCTAATGGTTTTTTATTTTTATTCTCATAACTTTTATTTTTAGACAAATTTGTAAGTCCAGGGGTAGTTTGTGGACTTGTCCTAAAAGTTGAGGAACCTCTAAAATTTGATTTAGCTGTAGAAGAACTTTTTTGTTGATTATTTTTATTTCTAAAAACTATTTGAATGGTCTTTTTATTATTGCCAGATTTTTGACTATCTCCTGATGGGCCTAAATTTTTTCTTATTTGCAGTCTTCCAGTAGAAGAAAGTTTAAGAGGTTTATTTTTTTTATTTTTATTGTTGTCCAAATTAATCTAGGTTTTTTATTATGAGTTTAAGAAAAACTTTTCTCTCTTGCATCCATAATTAGTTGATTTACGATTTCTTCCTCAAGCTCAAGTTTTCTAAATATACCTTCTTCTTTATCAATTAGTTCATAAGATGCCAGATCTGCAAAATCACTTAAGTTTACAATATTTTCTTTCGCTAACAATGCAAGCATTGGAATTGTCATTCCATTTAAATCTTTAAGATCTTGGTCTTTTATTTTTTCATCAACTATCTTAATATTTTCTACTTCTTGTTCTTTTAGTGCATTTTTAGCCCTTAGAACAATTTCATTAGCTAATTCTTCGTCAAAACCTTCGATTTTTTCAAGGTTTTCTTCAGTTTCATTAGCAATAGACTCAACAGATACATATCCCTCAGTTACTAAAAGTTGAGCAATTACATCTTCAACATCAAGTAAATCAGTTAAGATTGCACTTTTTTCCTTAAATTCAATTTGTCTTCTTTCTGATTCCTCTTCTTCGGTAAGAATATCTATTTCTAAGTTCGTTAAACTTGATGCTAATTTTACATTCTGGCCTTTTCTACCTATGGCTAAACTTAATTGTTCATTAGGAATTACAACTTCAACTTTATTTTTTTCTTCATATAAAAATATTTTACTAACTTCGGAAGGAGCTAAAGCATTTGCTAAAAAAGTAGCTTGATTATCTGACCAAGTAACAATATCAATTTTTTCACCCTGAAGCTCATTTACAACAGTTTGCACTCTTGATCCTCTCATACCAACACAGGCACCAACTGGATCTATAGTAGAGTCTTGAGTATGAACACTAATTTTTGCACGTGAACCCGGGTCTCTCGCAACACTTTTCACCTGAATGATACCTTCAAAAATTTCTGGAACTTCTTGATAAAAAAGTTGTGCTAAAAATTGAGGATGCGTTCTGGATAAAAAAACCTGGTATCCTTTTAAATCATTTTTAACATCATATATATAAGCTCTAACCCTATCACCATTTTTAAATGTTTCTCTTGGAATAAGTTCTTCTCTTTTTATTATTGCTTCACTTTTACCAAGATCAACAATAAAATTACCAAACTCAACTCGTTTAACTATTCCTATGGCAATTTCTCCAACTTTATCTTTGTATTCTTCGTATTGTTTTGATTTGTCTGCTTCTCGAACTTTTTGTATAATAACTCCTTTTGCATTTTGAGCTGCTACTCTGCCTAACTCAAGAGGTGGAAGTTCCTTGATGATAAATTCATCTATTTGGGCATCTTTTTTTAATTTTAGAGCATCAGCTAATAAAATTTCTTTAGCTTGCTCTTCTTCAGAGTGAGTCTCAACAACTTTTAGATACGACTCGAGTTTAATATCTCCAGTATCTCTATTAATATTAACTCTGATATCTCTTTCCATACCATATTTAACTCTTGCAGATTTTTCTAAAGCTTGCTCCATGGCCATGAAAACATCATCTTGATTAATATTTTTTTCCTGAGCAACGTTGTTAGCTACCTGCAACATTTCTTCTCTAATTACTTTTATTTTTTGTTTTGCCATAAATAAATCCACCAATAAAAAAGGTGGGAAATCCCACCTCTAAAACCTTAATTTTTGATATCTATATTGAAATAAATTTAAAACTCAAGCCTATAATTTCATCAACTTTAAATACATAGGATTAAGCCCATTTTCTAAGGCTTTTTGAAAATATTTTGTATTTGGTAAGTTCAAATTTGAATAATCCCATTCTTCTTTATTTTGATTAATCCATATATAATCATTCTTAACTTGATAAATACGTTTCAAAATTTCCGAAATATATGATTTCGAATCAGTAGCTATATTCACAGTACCACTATTTTTTATAAAATTTTTTAATTTATAAAATAAGTCTACATCGACTAAACGTCTTTTATGGTGTCTTTTCTTTGGCCAAGGATCAGGAAAAAGTATCCATACTTCTGATATTGATTTAGGAGAGCAGTATTTATCTAAAAATTTATGTGCATTTCCGTGAAAAGTATAAACGTTATTAAGTGACTCTTTTCTTACATTTTCAGCAATCTTATTGATGCCATCAATATATTTTTCACAAGCAATTATATTTTTTTCATTATACAATTTTGCAAATTCTAAAACACTTTCACCATAGCCTGAACCAATATCAATTACATTATATTGGATTGGGTTAATATTTTTTACTCCAATTTTTATTGCATCATTAGAAATTTTGTTATTTTTTCCTCTACCTTTAGATCTTCCAAATAAACGATATTCGTAACTATTAGTTTGCATTTAAGTTTTTCCGATTAAATATAAAGAGTACAAAAAAGAGAATAACTAAGTAATAAGAAAATAAGTTATGAAAATAAATAAAACTAATAGTCTTATTCATTTTTAATTTAAAACTTAACTTACTTACCTTATTAAGAACAGAAGATTTAATTATATATCCATTTTGATCTATTATAGCTGAAATTCCATTATTAGATACTCTTACTAAAGGTTTATTTGCAACCAATGCTTTTATTCTGGTTAAATAGAAATGCTGGTATGGTCCAATTTTATTTCCAAACCATGAATCATTTGTGATGTTTATAAGAATATCAATTTTCTTTTTATTAATATTTTTAAATATTTGATCAAAAATTATTTCATAACAAATTATTGGAAGAATATTAAAATTATCTTTTGTTGTTAATTTTCTTTCAACATTTCCTGCTTCAAAATCAATAGATCCAGAAATTGACTCCATAAAATTTAAATATTTTCTAAAAGGTAAAAATTCTCCAAATGGGACCAAAATCTTTTTATCAAAAAATTGAATATTATCTTTTTCTATCAAAAAAAAAGTATTGTAATAATTTTTATTTTTAAAAGTAGTGGCGCCTATAATAACTTTTGAATCTTCTTTTATATATCTATTTAAATCTGAAAAGTTTTTCTCATTTATTAAATAAGGTAAATTATTCTCAGCAAAAATTATATAATCTGAATTGGTATTTTTAATAATATTAATAATATTTTGCTCAATTATATTTTGATTAAGCTTATTGATTGGTGATAATATTTGATAAGCTTCTATTTTTACTTCTTTAGTATATTCATCTAACTCAAAAGAAGAATAATAACCAATTAGAATTAAAACAATAAATAAAGGTGAATGAAGAATTAAGATTAGATTTTTATATTTTATAATTTTATTAAATTCAAAAAATAAAGCTGGAATTAAAAAAATTTCTATAATTAAAAAACCTGAAGTTAATGTTCCACTATATTTTATTAAATAAAAACCAAACAAATTATTTGAAAGAATTAAGGAATTTGTTATCCATGGAAATCCATAAAAAAAAATTGATATTAAAAATTCTGTAAATATAATCACAAAAGGAGTTATTAATATTGTATTTAAAAAATTCTTTGTAAATTTGTATAGTAAAAAACTTATTCCAAAAAAAAATGACAAAAAAGCGGGAAGTAGAATTGCCAAAAATGCAAAAGGTTTTGTAGAATTGAAAACTAAGAAAGGATTGTAAATCCATGACAAGTAAAGTAATAAAAATCCAAAACCAAAGCAAAATCCTATAAAAAATAAATTAAAAAAAGATTTATTATTAGAATCTTTATGAAGAAGTATAGTAAGTAACGGGAAAATAAAAAAGCCTAATGGCAGCATAAAAAAAGGAGGTAAAATTAATGATGTTAGTGCCCCTAAAATAAAAAATTTAAAAAAAATCAATTAGATAATTTGATTATTTGAACAGTTATAATCTTTCTTTCATTAGCTCTTAAAACTTTAATGTTTACAATATCATCAATATTAAACTCTTCATTTATTTTTGGTATTCTGTTTATTTTAGAAAATACTAACCCACCAACTGTTTCAATTTCTTCTTCATCCGCTACCTTTAAATTAATATTGAAATCTGCTTCTAGTTCATCAATACTATATGAGGCACTTACTACTAGGAGATTCTCCTCCTTTTTAATTATTTCATCATCTATATCCTCACCATCATGCTCATCTTCAATTTCTCCCACTATTTCTTCAACTAGATCTTCAATTGTAACCAATCCATCAACTCCACCAATACCATCAACAACTAACGCTATATGAATTCGTGAAAGTCGCATTCTCTTTAATAAATCTAAAATTGGAGACTTAGGCGCAACATATAGCACGTCTCGTAAAATTAAGTTTAGATCAAAATTACTCTCCTTAATTTTTATAAAATCCTTAACATGAAAAAAACCAATGATATTATCTAAATTATTTTCATAAACGGGTAGCCTTGAATGAGACTCTTCTTTAATTACCTGAAAAACTTCTTTGTAATTTTGCTTATTTTCAACTGAAATTATTTCTCCTCTAGGGACCATAACGTCTTCAACACTTTTACTTTCAAGTTGTAAAATATTTTTAATTAAGCTTTTTTCATTATTATCATCAAATTTACTTACTTGATCTTCAGATGTATCATCATTGGCTATTAAATTAAGTATTTCATCTTTAGATGAATCACTAGAAAGTAATTTTTTTATTAGCCAAGTTTTCCAAAGGCTTAATTTTTCCTGATTTTCTTCACTCATAATTCATAAGGACTTTTTATGTCAAGTTTCATTAAAATTTTTTCTTCTAAGTTTTTCATTTTTATAAAGTCAGAATTTTTTTTATGATCATATCCATTAACATGTAAAAAACAATGGATAATTAAATGAGTTATGTGATCATAAAAATTTATTAAGTTTTTTTTTGCATCCTTTTTTGTTGTTTCAGCAGAAAAAAAAATATCAGAGTAAATTTCATTCATCTTATTGTTATTATTTTTAAATGATTTGACAAAAGTAAGAACATCAGTAGCTTTATTTAAATTTCTATATATCTTGTTAATTTCTTTTATATTTTTATCGTCTATAAAAATTAAATTCAAAAAGTATAAATTTCTTCTTTTAAAGCCTAAATTGTCGATTTTAAGAATGTTACTTACTATACTCTTTATTTTAATCATTCTCCTTGACCAATGATTTGATTTACAAAAAAAATTAGTTTTTATTTTTCTCTTCATAAGCATTAATAATTTTTCTCACAACCTCATGCCTAACAACATCTTTTTGATCTAATTGAATAAATCCAATATCTTCAATATTATTTAATGTTTTTGAAGCATCTATTAATCCAGAGTCATTTTTAGATACTAAATCTATTTGAGTATTATCACCAACGACAACCATTTTACTATTTTTTCCCAGTCTAGTTAAAAACATTTTCATTTGTATTTTTGTTGTATTTTGTGCCTCATCCAAAATAATATAACAATCCTCTAGTGTTCTACCTCTCATAAAAGCAATAGGAGCAATTTCAATTATATTATTTGATAATTTTTTTTCAACCTGATCATATGGCATCATATCATACAAGGCATCATAAATAGGTCTTAAAAAAGGATCAACTTTCTCCTTAAGGTCACCTGGGAGAAAGCCAAGTTTTTCTCCAGCTTCTACTGCAGGCCTAGATAAAATGATTTTCTTCACTAATCCCTGGTGCAGAGATGCTACTGCTTTTGCTACTGCTAAGAATGTTTTTCCTGTGCCTGCTGGCCCATAAGCAAAAACAATGTCTTTAGAATTAAGAAGCTCAAAATATTTTTTTTGATTTTTAGATCTTGGTAATATTTTTCTTTTTTTTGTTTGAAAAAATAAATTCATTTGCTCTTCTGGATTAATTTCTAAAATTTTCATACTTCTTGTTTCTCTAATCTTATCTTCATCAATATCTGCACCTTTTTTTGCCTCTTCAAATAATAATAATATTTCATCCTTAGTATCTTTAATTGATTTCTTTGCTCCAATAATTTTAATTTTATTTCCCCTATATTTTATTTTAACATTATGAATTTTTTCGATAATTTGAATATTCTTATCATTAACTCCAAAAAGATTTGGCAAATAATCATTTTCACTTAATTCAAAATCTAATGAATAATTAAAAGTGCTCAAAACATACTCTCTAAAGCAAAATTTGTTGATCTTACAATATTAACATTTTCAACTTTATTAATTAAATTTTTCTCACTATTAATAAAAACACTTTGATTATAAATTGATCTTCCTATGTATTGATTTTTATATCTTCCTTTTTTTTCAAATAAAATTTCCATATTTTTTTCAATAAATGAATTATTATAATTTTTTTGCTGATTTTTTAGGAGTGATTGCAGGGCACTTAATCTTGCTTTTTTTTCAGCTAACGGAATATTATCTTTTTTTTGAGCCGGAGTACCTGGTCTTTTACTATACATGAAAGAATAAGCTATCACAAATTTAACTTCATCGACAAATTTCATCGTATCTTCAAAATCTTTGTCAGATTCATCAGGATATCCAACAATAAAATCAGATGAAAGAGCTATATCAGATCTCTCATCTCTTAATTTATCGACAATCTTTTTATAAAATTCAACAGTGTGTTTTCTATTCATTTTTTTTAGAACCTTGTTAGATCCCGATTGAATAGGTAGATGGAGAAAGGGCATTAATTTATTATTTGTTTTATGAACTTTGATAAGTGAATTTGTCATATCTATTGGATGAGAAGTCATATACCGAATTCTTTTTAAACTCTCCAATTCGCTTACCTTATTTATTAAATATGCTAAATCTCTTGATTTGCCATTTTCTCCATCACCATGATATGCATTAACATTTTGCCCTAAGAAAATAATTTCCTTAACTCCTTGTTTTAGATATTTTTCTATCTCATTTACAATCTCATTTACTGGTCTTGAAAACTCAGGACCTCTTGTATAAGGAACTACGCAAAATGAACAAAATTTATCACAACCCTCCTGAATAGAAACAAACTCTGACACGCCACCTGAAGAATTATAAAGTAAATTTTTAAATTTTTCATTTTGAGTAAATTCATCACTAATAAATGAATCATTTTTTTTTAACATCTCAGGTAACTTATGGTAAGATTGTGGACCAACAACATAATCAACTGATGGTGCTCTCTTTTTAATTTCTTGCCCTTCAGCTTGTGCAACACATCCAGCAATAACAAGCTGAATATCATCTTGAGATCTATTTTGTTTAATTTTATTTATTCGACCAATATCTGAATAAACTTTTTCTGCTGCTTTTTCTCTAATATGGCAGGTGTTTAAGACTACTAGATTTGCATCTTCAGGATTTTTTGTAATCACGTAATCTTTATTTTTAAATAAATCCAAAATTCTATTAGAATCATAGATGTTCATCTGACATCCATAAGACTTAATATATATTTTATTTTTTTTCATATTAGTAATTTTTTAACATCATTAATGCATCAATTTTTTTATCTTGGACTAAGAAATAATTTTTTCTTTTAGAGATTATTTTAAAATTCATTTTTTTATAAAAAGATATTCCTTCTAAATTATTTTCTGAGACTTCAAGATAAATTTTTTTCAAAAAATTATTATTTCCTTCTATTTTTTTTAATAAATTTATTCCCAACCCTTTATTTCTAAAGTCCTTACAGACATATAATAGCAATATCTCATATTCTGATATATTTTCAATATTAAATAAATCACCTAAAATAAAAGAAATCAATGAATCATTAAAAAAGCTACCGAATGAAAAATTTGTATTTTTATTTAATTGATTAAGTATTTGACTTGTTGACCATCCCATTCTTAAAAATTCTTTATAATTATTTTTTTCAACAGAAATTAGCCTATCTATAGAATCAATATCTTTTATGCTAAGTTTTCTATAATTTATCAATTTAATATAATATTATTAGAAATATATATTGGTTTAATTATTAAGTTTTCCTCAAAAACCATATTAGATAAATTATTTAAAACTATTTCTTTTAGTGAAAATGGTGAAGAGTTTATTTTTTGTTCATTAAAGTTTGGAAATTTAAAATTATAAAATATATAATTTATAGAATTTGGAAGAATATAATGTTCATTTTCAACTTTTTCATGAAAAAATAGCTGATCTTTTTTATAAGAAAAAAAACTCTGATTATTAGATGACTTAAAATAAACAGCTATTTGAGTATTAAAGTTAGTTAGGTATTTGTAAATAATTTCGCTAGAAATTACTGAAACAGCTATATTCATAGATTGACTCAATCCAGCAATAAAAGATGCCCCAACTCTTAGAGCTGTATAAGAGCCTGGACCAATTGTAATAATCAATTTATTTATATTTTTAGAAAGATTGTGTTTTTTATTAAACTCCAAATATGCCGGTATAATTTTATCACTTAGCTTAAAATCTGAATCTTTTACAATTTTAAGAGAATCTATAATTTTTTTATCTTTAATTAAATAAAATTCTGGTATTGGTGAAGCTACATCTAAAAAAAGGAACATTTAATGTTTATTTTAAAAATAATATTTTTATTTATTTTATGTTTAAACATATCTACTTCCTATGCAAGTAACATTAAAAATTCTGCTGTTATATTTATGTACCATAAATTTGGTGTTGATAAATATCCTAGTACTAGCGTTACCATAGATCAGTTTGATGCACACATAGATGAATTAACAAATAAAAAATATTCGATAAAATCTTTAGAATTTATTATAGACACTATTATCAACGATGGAGATCTATCTGAGAATACTATTGGTATTAGTGTTGATGATGCTGATAAATCGTTTTATGAACAAGGTTGGCCAAAGTTTAAACATAATGGAATTCCTGTTACTCTTTTTGTTAACACTTCAACTATTCAAAAAAATAATAAGAATTATCTAAATTGGGATCAGATAAGAGAGCTAAGAGATGAGGGTGTTTCTATAGGAGCACATTCTCATAGTCACTATCATATGTCTGAATTGTCAATTGAGGAAGTAAAAAAAGAAATTGAAATCTCTAATAATATTTTTTTAAAAGAATTGGGGAAAATACCTCCCCTTTTTGCCTTTCCTTATGGAGAAGCAAATAAAAAAATTATAAGCTTATTGAAAGAGTATAAATTTAAAGTCGCATTTGGCCAGCACTCAGGAGTTATTAATGAAACCTCAAATTTATATTACTTACCTCGATTCTCTCTGAACGAGAGATATGGGGGACTTGATAGAGTAAAGTTTGCTGCAAGTGCTAAGGGGCTTGGTGTTTATGATTTTATACCAGTTGATCCTACCATAAAAGATAACCCACCGTATATTGGTTTTTCATTACTAGATGAAAGATTAGCACCATCTCTCGATTGTTTTATTTTTGATAGCAAAGGACAAGTAGAAAAAGAATTATTTAAATTTAATGAACGTATAGAAATTAGATTAAAAAGAAAACTTACTGATGGTCGATCAAGATTAAACTGTACTGCAAAAGGTGAAGATGCTAAATGGCGATGGTTTGGCCACCAGTTTTATTTATGAGTTATTAAATGAGTAATTAAAGCTATCAAATTTATTAAGTTTATTTGCATCAATAATTGAATTAATTGTATCTATATAATTTTTATCTGCAGCATATGAATCTAATTCATTAACTAATAATTTAATATTACTAAAATTATTTTGTTGTCTCATAATTTTTCTTACTTCTCTAAAATCAGAATATGCATAGTGAGAGTTTAAATTATTGAAATAAGATTGGACACTTTTGTCTATAGACTTAAATGATTTAACTAGGTATTTTTCACCTTCTTCTCTCAAAAGAGGCACAACACCTTTGGAGTAATCATATGTGTACTCGCCAAATAAAGCGTTAAATTCTCGAGCAAATCTTGAAGTTCCCCAACCACTCTCATTAGCAGCTTGAGCAAGAACTATCGAGCTTGGAATTACATCAACTAAGTCGAGAAGCTCATTTACAATCTGATATTTTAATTTGTTATTTGTCTTTAATCTATATTTTTTTGAAATTTTTTCTAAAAAAATAATGTCAAGTTTTTCCAAAGTGTTGTTATCGTCAAGGGAAATTTTGATAGTTTCTAATTTTGATCTTTCTATTAATATATTTTGGTTCTGATATGAAATTAAAGGAAGCAAAGTTTTAACAAAATCTTTTTTTGAATTAGAGAGATAGTTTAAATCAGTCTCATTAATATTTTGATTTAAAAAGTTTATATCTGGTTGTTTAATTATTAATTGAATTAAATTTGGGTTTAGGGGTTTTTTCTTCAGAGAAACTAAAAACCTATTTAATTGTTGTGAATTTTCATATTTATTAATAATTTTCTTTTGAGAATAAAGTCTGTTAACTGTATATGAGTCATAAGTAGTGCAGTAATTTAACACAAGATCATCAAGATTGGCATTAAGCTTATAGATAAAATTTAAATCACTCTTTATCTTGCCATCCTCAAAGGCTGTAGTAGTAATCGATGCAAGAAGAAATGATAGAAACGTTAGTATAGATATATTACGCATCAACAGGTCTTACTTCTTGAACCTCAGGAATATAATGCTTTAACATATTTTCTATTCCCATTTTAAGAGTGGCTGTTGAGCTAGGGCATCCTGAACAAGCCCCTTGCATTTTAAGATACACAATTCCATCTTCAAAATCATTGTAAATAATATCTCCACCATCCATTGCCACTGCAGGTCTTACTCTTGTATCAAGCAATTCTTTAATTTGCTTAACAATATCTGAGTCGTCTTCACTTGATTTAAGGCTATTTTCAGATAATTTATTTTCAATTTTTTCTACTGTTACATCATCAGAATTAAAGTGATCAATTATTGATCCAAGAACAGAAGGTTTCATAACTTGCCATTCAAATGTATCACTTTTAGTGATTGTAATAAAATCACTACCAAAGAAGACTCCTTCTACACCTTCAATTGCAAATAATCTTCTCGCAAATGGAGAATTGTCTGCCTCATTAACATTTTGATAAAAAGCGGTACCCTCAACCATTACTACTTTTCCAGGCAAAAACTTAAGTGTTTGAGGATTAGGTGTTTGTTCTGTTTGTATAAACATTTCAATCTTATATAGTTATTAAATTTCAATCTTATATAGGTATTAATTTGTCATTAGTATGAAAATTAGTCAAAAAAACACAAAAAATTCGGGATATTAATCCCGATAAAAACCAATTATTTCGTAAATTTCAGCCAAAACTGGTTCGGCGACGCTACTAGCTCTCCTTTTTCCATCACTAATTATAGAATCAAGATATTTCTCATCTTTCATCAATCTATTCATTTCAAGTGAAATTGGTGATAATTTAGAAGACGCAAGATCGCCTAAATCTCTTTTAAATTGTGAAAATTCTTTTCCTGCATAATCAGCAACTACCTTCTCTAAATCTTCATCATAAAGAGCTGCATAAATAGTAAGCAAATTTATAGCTTCTGGTCTTTTTTTTGCTTCTTCTAAATTAACAGGCAACGGTAGTGGGTCAGTTTTTGCTTTCTTGATTTTTTTTACAATCTCATCTTCGGTATCGGATAACATTATACGCGAATAGTCGGATGGATCTGATTTACTCATTTTTTTTAAACCATCTCTTAGACTCATTACCCTTGTAGCGGCTCCTAAAATTAATGGTTCAGGAATGGGGAAAATATCTGTTTTAAAATCAGTATTAAATTTCTGCGCAATATTTCTTGTTAATTCTAAATGTTGTTTTTGATCTTCTCCGACTGGAACATGTGTAGCTAAATAAATTAAAATATCTGCAGCCATTAAAATTGGATAAGAAAATAATCCAACTGATACGTTTTCACTATTCTTTCCAGCCTTATCTTTAAATTGTGTCATACGGTTAAGCCACCCCATACGAGCCACACAATTAAAGATCCAGGTAAGTTGAGCATGTTGAGGAACTTGGGATTGAACAAATAAGGTATTTGTTTCAGGATCTATTCCTGATGCAATAAAAGCTGCTATTACTTCTCTTGTCTTTTGTTTCAACATTTTTGGATCTTGCCATACGGTAATAGCATGAAGATCAACAACGCAAAAAAAGCATTCAAATTCTTTTTGTAACGATACAAAGTTTTTAATTGCACCTAAATAATTTCCTAAATGTAAATCACCAGATGGCTGTACTCCTGATAAAATTCTTTTGTTAATTTTTTCCATTTTATTTTTTTAAGTAACTTTTAATATCAGTAATAGTAATTATTTTTAATACTAAAATTAATCCCACATAAATAAAAGTAGTAAAAATAATAGTAATAATCAAATAGAATATATTATCCATAATATCCACTAAATATAATTGATCAAAAAAGAAATTGCTTAAAAATTGAGTAATAAAAATAATAAAAAATAATGATATGCCTAACTTAAACACATTAATAAAAAACTGACGATCTAAATCTAAATTCCGCTTACTAATAAGAATAATAAAAAGTAAAATTGCATTAACCCAAGCACTTATTGCTGTAGCCAGCGCTATACCCATTTCTCTCATAGAACTAATTAATATGAGGGATAAGATTATATTTAGCATTACGCTGATGATAGAAATATACAAAGGTGTTTTAGTGTCTTCCCTTGCAAAAAAACAAACGATCAAAACTTTAATTAAAACATAAGCGGGTAAGCCTAATGCAAAATATCCAAGAACATTAGAAGTGTACAAAGTGTCCTCTTGAGTAAAGGCACCACGCTCAAATAAGATATGAACGATAGGTAAAGATAAAATATATAAACCAATAGCTGAAGGAATGGATATAATTAATGCGAATTCTAAAGACCTATTTTGTAAACTTCTAACTTTATCATTACTATCTGCTTTAATAACCTTAGATAAACTAGGCAGTAATACAACCCCTAATGCAATTCCAAATATAGCTAAAGGCAATTGATTTAAACGATCAGCATAGTACAAATGACTAATGGCTCCAATAGGAAGAAAAGAGGCAATAATCGTTCCTATAATTATATTTAATTGAATAATACCAGAACCTATTACACCAGGAAAAAATAATCTAAAAAACTTTCGCAACTTATTATTTAATTTAGGTAATTTTAATTTAGGTTTATAAAAAAATAGAGTGGATCGGTATAAAAATAAAAACTGACCAACTCCTCCTACTAAAACTCCAATAGATAGAGCATGGCCAGCAGAAGATACATAAGGGGTAATAATAAAAAGAGATAGAATAAAACTTATATTTAAAATAGCGGGAGCAAAAGCACCAGCAGCAAATCGATCATGCACATTTAATATTGAAGTAAAGTGTGCTGCTAAAGAAATAAAAATTAAATAAGGAAAAATTATTTTTCCAAAAAACACAGCTAAATCAAAGGATTCAGAATTAGGAGAAAATCCAGGTACTAGTACTTGGATAATATAAGGCATACCAAAAAAGAAAATGATAGTTAATCCAACCGTAACAAATAGTAACAATGACATGGTGTTCTCAACAAAATCAGCAGCTTCATGATCATCTTTGGAATCAATAACGATACCAGAAAAAACAGGGATAAGAGCAGCGCTATAAGCACCTTCTGCTAAAACGCGCCGAAAAAAATTTGGAATACGAAAAGCTACGAAGAAGGCATCTGCTGTTAAGGTCGATCCAAGAAAGCGTGCTATTAATATGTCACGAACAAAACCTAAAATCCTGCTTAGCATTGTATAAAAACTAACAGTAAAAAAAGACCTAAAAAGATTTTGCATTATCTAATTTTATATTGTGATGAGTGATTTGTATAAATTTTATTTATGTCCCAATTAGGTTATAAAATACCTAATCTATTAATTTTTGAAAAAAAGAAAGTGTTATGAATTGAGTAATTATAAGCCTTTTTGAGGCTCAGAAAGAACAATCCCATTAAGTAATTTAGCAATTCAAACTGTTATGAAACTTCCGCGTGATTTTGGAGGAAAGATTTTTCCAGTCACGCGAGATTCAATAAACAAATATTGGATGAAAGCTAAAAAGAAAGCGGTTGTTAAAGATTTGATGTGGAGAGATCTTCGAAGAACAGGCATAACATGGATGTTTGAAAAGAAGGGGCTGCGCCAAATTGTTGGTGAGGATGCGGTGCTGACGCAATCCAATATTTCAGAAATCTACACGCATGATTGGGCACACGATAAAATTGGCCGGTGCTTGGCTAGTTTAAATATATTCTTGCAAAGATTAATTTGAATAGTAAGAAAGATTATATGAAAAATCAAAACCCACCTAAATGTGGCTGTAGCTGCTGTTGTACTTGTGAAGGTGGAGGGTGTTGTTAGATTAACACCCTAAAATTTCACCTTTTAAATTATCATATTAACAACCTTTGAGTTCATTACCTAAATTACCTATCAATTTAAAGTAAAGATCTTTATCAGCATTAATATTTGCTCCAAGAGGATCAAAGACACCAGTTTTTATATTAGTATCTTCTGCAATTGTTGAAATTATCTTTGGATTGAATTGAGGTTCAGAAAAAATACAATTAATTTCTTTATCCTTTATCACATCTTGAATTTCATCAATTTGTTTAGCGCCAGGTAAAACATCAGTATTTAATGTTAATGCTCCTGCTGCTCTTAGACCAAAACGCTCTTCAAAATATTGATACGCATCATGGAAAACAACAAATTTTGCATCCTTATTAATGTCTTTACTTACATCATTGATCAATTGATCAAGTGCTACAATTGTTGCCTCAGCATTAGCTTCATATTTATCTTTATTAGCAGGATCTAAATCACCTAATTCATGAGAAATTTCATGAACCATTTTCTTAGCATTGCTTGGATCTAACCATATGTGAGAATTAAACTCTCCATGATTGTGATCATCATGATCTTCATCATGGTCATCATCGTCATCATCATGATCTTCATCGTGGTCGTCATGATCGTCAAAAATACTTTCTTCTCTAAATTTTAGTTTTTCAATACTCTCAACTTCCATAAACTTAACTACTTCAGCATTTTTTACAATAGACTCAATAGGTCTTTCCATAAATGTTTCAATGCCTTCACCAACCCAAAATATAAGATCGGCTTCTTCAAGAAGTTTTGCGTGAGAAGGTTTTAGAGTGAAGCTATGTGGAGATGTGCTACCTTCAATTATTAATGAAGGTTCACCAACTCCATCCATAACATTCGCAATTAATGAATGTAGAGGTTTTATAGTTGTAACAACTTTAATTTCTGCCCTTATAGGCGATGTAGCCATGACTAAAAGTGAGCAAAATGTTACTTTTACTACATTTAATATATAATTATTTTGTTTCATAAAATTTCATTTCAGATATAGGATTGTTAAATTAAAAAAGTGTTATAATATAACATATCAGTTTGTAAATAAAAAATGAACCAAAATAATTCACTTGTTAAATTAGAAAATGCAGGCGTTTACAAATCATCTAAATGGCTTGTTAGAGGAATTTCTTTTAAAATTAATAAAGGTCAAATTGTAACGCTTATTGGCCCTAATGGTTCTGGAAAAACAACAACAGCCAAAATTATATTAAATATTTTAAATACAGATGAGGGTGTTGCTACTAGTACTACCAATAAGATGGCATACGTACCTCAGAAAATTAATATTGATTGGACAATGCCGCTGCGCGTTATTGATTTTATGAAAATCACAAGTAACCTAAATAATAGTCAAATCACTGAATCCTTAACTATGACAGGAGTAGATAAATTACTCTATAATCAAATTCATAGTTTATCAGGTGGTGAATTTCAACGCGTTTTAATTGCAAGGGCTATAGCAAAAAAACCTGATTTATTAGTATTAGATGAGCCTGTTCAGGGAGTTGACTTTAATGGCGAAATAGCTCTTTACAATCTTATAAAAAAAATTTCCATTAACTTAAACTGTGGCATATTATTAATTTCTCATGATATGCATTTTGTAATGTCCACTACGGATCATGTTATATGCTTAAATGGGCATATATGTTGCTCTGGAACTCCTAGTACTGTTGTAAAAAATCCAGCTTATATAAAATTATTTGGTGAACATAACTCAGAAACATTATCATACTATCAACATCAACATGATCATTCACATAACAATGATGGAAGTGTATCAAATTAATGTTTGATGATTTTTTTATTCGCGCGTTAATGGCAGGTATAGGAATTGCTATTGTCACAGGACCTCTTGGATGTCTTGTTATATGGCGAAGGCTCTCTTATTTTGGTGATACTTTATCACACTCAGCCTTACTAGGTGTTACTCTAGCGTACGCTTTTAGTATTAATATATCTGTATCAGTTTTTATCATATCTGGAATAGTTGCACTACTTCTACTCAGTTTACAAAAAAAAACAAAGTTAGCTGGAGATTCACTGCTTGGACTTCTTGCTCACTCATCTCTTGCTATTGGTCTTGTTTTAATTGGCTTTCTATCCTCAATTCGTTTTGATTTAATGGGTTTGCTATTTGGAGATATACTCGCAGTAACCATTGGCGATATTTTAATTATCTGGTTGGGAGGATTAATTATTCTAGGAATATTATTCTTTATTTGGAAATCAATATTTGCTGCTACTGTAAATTATGATCTAGCAGCAGCTGAAGGAATGAAACCTGATGTATCTAATTTTATTTTTACCCTACTTTTGGCTGGTGTAATTGCTATTTCTATAAAAATGATTGGAGCATTATTAATAACAGGCTTGCTTTTAATACCTGCAGCTACCGCAAGAAGTTTAAGTAGTAACCCTCTTCAAATGGTTATCATATCTACCTTAACAGGAATTACTGCAGTAATTATTGGTTTATTTAGCTCTCTGGAATTTAATAGTGCTTCAGGTCCATCAATTATTGTAGCAGCATTAGTTTTATTTATTCTTTCATTAATACCTTTTAAAAGAATCGGTGCATTGCAAAAATGAACACAATTTGATATCTAAAAGTATGGGGCTTGCAGTAGAAAAATTAACGAACAATCAACAAACTGTTCTAGAGTTATTAGAAAAATCAAAAGAACCATTAAAGGCTTATGCTATTCTTTTTGATATTCAAAAAAAAGGAATTAAAGCTCCTCTACAAGTATACCGCGCATTAGATAAGCTTATTGAAATTGGAAAAGTTCACAAAATAGAAAGCAAAAACTCTTATATTGCTTGTAAACATAAAAATTGTGACTCTTCGACGTCTACCTCTTTTTTAATTTGTGAAACATGTGATCAGGTAACTGAACTGAAAAAAAATAATTTATCTGCATATTTTACAAAACAAAGTGAGCAGGCTAATTTTAAATACGCAAAGCATAATTTAGAAATTTATGGTACATGTAAAAATTGTAAAAAAAAACATTAGAAAAAACAAATAAAAATATAATATTTACTTAAAAATTTTAAAGAATGGATCTAACTTTAATATACACTCTAGTTGGCTTTAGTCTCGCAGCTTATTCAGTTATAGCAAATGATTCTGTTCAGACTCTTGGCACTTTTATTGCCTCCAATCAACGTTTCAAATGGTACTGGTTAGCAACTGCAGCTTCTATTGTGCTGGCCTTCACTCTAATTTATGGATGGTGTGTTAACGATGGTGACATTACCTTTGGTCGTCTTAATAAAATTCCTTATCAAACAATACAATGGTACCATGCAGCTGCTCCCTTAATACTTGTTTTATTAACTAGAGGAGGAATACCAGTTTCAACCACTTTCTTAGTCTTATCTGCTTTTGCTTCTACGGTTATCCTAGAAAAAGTTTTAATGAAATCAGTTGTTGGTTACGGTTTAGCTGCAATGGTTGCGTATATAGTCTGGATAGGGGTTAGTTTTTTTATTAATGAAAAATTTGATAAGGTGCAAGAAAAGCATCGCCGTACTTGGGTTGTTGGTCAATGGATAACTACAGGATTTCTTTGGTATACATGGCTTAGTCATGATGTAGCTAACATCGCAGTTTTTCTACCACGTCAAATACCTTTTAACTTATTAATGGCATGTATTGTTCTGTTAAGCATTCTTCTTTTTTATATTTTTTGGGATAGGGGTGGAAAAATTCAAAATGTAGTCTACTCAAAAACTGGGACAAGGTACACAAGGTCAGCAACTATAATTGATTTTGTCTATGCTATTATATTACTTTACTTCAAACAGTATAACGATATCCCTATGTCAACAACTTGGGTTTTTGTTGGTTTATTATGTGGAAGAGAATTAGCAATTTCTACTATGAATAAAGAATACAAACTTCGTTATGTTTTTCCTTTAGTTGGAAAAGATTTTTTGAAAATGATTTTTGGATTAACTGTATCAGTTGGTATTGTTTTATCAATACACTATGTTTTAATACCAAATGGATTTTAAAAACTATTTCTGCTTCTTTAATTCTTTTTTTAATTTAGGCCAATCATCATCACTTAAGATATAGCCTACACATTTTTTTGTACCACATTTACAAATATGTTCTTCAAAATCACTATCAAAAGGGTAACCATAATTATATGTTAACTCTTCATCTTTTTTGATATTTTTAATTGAAGATATCCATATTTCACTATTAGTTATTTCTACTTCACAATTTGGATCGCAAGAATGATTAATAAATCTTGCATGATTACGCAAAACACCTCCATCGATATCATATCTTTTATTTAATTCAAAAACGTAAACCATTCCGGTTTTTTTATTTTTTTCTGCTTTTTTTATTTGAATATCTGCACGCTTATCACCCTCTTTTTTAGTAACCTTATCACCAATATATTGAATTACTTGATAGCTTTTTTTAATGTTTGATAATGCAAATAAGCCTGATCCATGTAGGGATGATTTTTTTTTGTACCACAATTTTTCCATGCTGTTTTATTAGTTATATTTAATTCTTAATCAAGTTGTTTAATTTACATAAAGAAATAATAGTAACCAAATATAAAAATAGGAATCTGTAAACCAAAATTAGTTAACAACGCTTTATCATTTGTTAAGTAACCTGCTATTGACCAACCGATAGCTCCTAAGCCATGAATAAAAATATTTAATGGATAGTTGTTCAAATTTGTAAGAAGAATTCCTGATAAAATTAAGGCTGTACTTACCCACTTTAAATTATTGATAGTAATAAAATTCATTTTCCCTCAGTTTTTTTAAAATTTAATTAACCTTCATATATTATAAAAATTAAGATTATGGTTTATTTATTACAAAAAATTAACTTTTCTTTATTTATTTATTAAAAGTTCTATAAGCACACGATGTTTGGATTAAAAAGTAGCTCGTTGTTCAGTGATACAAAAAAACTTGAACGTGAAATTGATGAGTTTGTTGATATTCTCTCTGAAGTTGGATTGGTATTTAAAAGCATAGTTCCAACTTACCTAAACCATTCAGCAAATGGAAAATTTGATGAAATGGTTGAAAAAGTTAAGGATATGGAAAGCAAAGCTGATAAAATTACTAAAGAAGTTGAACATACGTTGTATGAGGAAACACTTATTCCAGATGCACGAAGTGATGTTTTAAGACTGCTAGAACATATGGATGAGTTAATAGGCATGTATCAAGGTAACTGCTATCACTTCTCAATTCAAAAGCCTAATTTTCCAAAAGAGTTTCACCAAGATCTAATAGAACTAACAGAAACAGTTGTAAGTTGTGTTGAAGCTTTGTGTTTAACTGTACGTTCTTTTTTTCGTGATATTAAAACTGTAAGAGACAATGGGCATAAAGTTACATTTTATGAAAAAGAATCTGACATAAAATTTAGTGCTCTTGCTAGAAGAATTTTTGATTCAGAGCTACCTTTAGATCAAAAAATGCATCTTCGGTATTTTGTTGAAAAAATAGATCGCATTTGTGATCAAGCAGAAGATATAGCTGATGAAATTCAGATCTATGCAATTAAACGCACTGTTTAATAATTAATGGATATATCAATCATCATATTTCTTTTAGGTGGATTATTTCTTGGTTGGTCTTTAGGTGCAAATGACGCGGCTAATGTTTTTGGAACTGCAGTTGGAACCAAAATGGTTCGTTTTAAAACGGCTGCTATCGTGTGTAGTATTTTTGTCATACTCGGCGCAATCATTAGTGGCGCAGGTACAACTGAGACTTTAGGTAAACTTGGAGCAATCAATGCGCTACCTGGCGCTTTTGCTGCCTGCGTTGCCGCAGGATTATCCGTATATCTGATGACGAAAGCTGGATTACCTGTCTCCACTACACAAGCAATCGTTGGCGCCATTGTGGGTTGGAATTTATACACTGGATCTGCGACAAATGTAAAAGTGCTTATCACAATTTTAGGAACATGGGTTTTGTGTCCAGTTATTGCGGGATTAATAGCAATGGGATTTTTCACACTTACTAAAAGTTTTTTTTCTAAAAGAAGATTACACATTCTAAGACTAGATGCTTATACAAGAACAGCTCTTCTTCTTGCAGGTGCTTTTGGTGCTTATAGCTTAGGTGCAAATAATATTGCCAATGTCATGGGCGTTTTTGTTCCAATATCTCCCTTTACAGATATTTCTATTTCTAATTTTTTTGTCTTTAGTTCAAAAGAACAATTATTCTTACTTGGTGGTATAGCCATAGCTGTTGGTGTCTTTACGTATTCAAAAAGGGTGATGTTTACGGTGGGTAATGACTTATTAAAAATGTCACCTGTTGCTGCTTTTATAGTTGTTGTTTCTCACTCCATTGTTTTATTTTTATTTGCCTCTCAAGGTATTAGCAATTTTTTGCAATCAATAAACCTGCCTTCTATTCCGCTTGTGCCAGTATCAAGTTCGCAAGCCGTAGTTGGTGCTATTATTGGTATTGGTTTATTAAAAGGGGGTAAGGAAGTAAAATGGTCTGTGGCTGGTAAAATTACAATTGGTTGGTTTACACTGCCAATTATCGCAGCATTAATTTCAATGTTTTTACTTTTTATTCTCTCAAATATTTTTAACTTAAGTGTTTTTATTTAATTCTATTATAATTTAAAATAAATTTTTCCTGTTCCTCTGTTTCAATAGCACCCTTTCTTTTTTCTCTAACTATCTCAATTGCTTTTTTATTATCTTCACCAAATTCAATCAAAAGAATGGCAGCGATAGTTCCAGAACGTCCCTTTCCCCCCATACAATGAATAACAATATTTTTTCCTTCCATTAAATCATTTTTTAATAAAACTTTTGTTGTTTCCCATTTTTCAATAAATTGACGATCAGGTGCTTTTAAATCTTGAATAGGTATATGCATCCATTTTATATTTTTAGTGTATATGGAGCGAACAAAGTTTTTTTTATCACACAGTTTTTCAAATTCTGAATCTTCAATTAAGCTTAAGAGGGTATTACATCCTAGATTATTAAAGTTATTTAAATCTTCTAAAAAAATACTTTCCTTAAAAGTAATTTCTGTTCCTTTTCTTCCTGGAAAACAAGTAAGAAAAATTTTTCCCTTAACATTCTTTGGTTGTACAAAGTCATATGCCAATTTATTCATAAAAGTATTTTGTATTAATATTATTTAGTATCAAGAATATTGTATCGCCACGCTTGAGTTTTACGCAATACTTTTTTTGTAATAATTGTATGAGTAAGTCTAACAGCAACCGAAACATAAACTATTAACATAGCCATAGCGGCAGCTTTAGCAACTTCTCCTTGTTCATCAAGATGAATAGCGGATACAGACGCTAGAGTCGTATCATATGAATATAGAAAAATTACCCCAGAAACTGTTGTCATAGCATTTACAAATAAATAAATAGAAACATCAAAAATAGGCGGGAGACAAACAGGTAATGTGACACGCCAAAACATTTTATAAATAGGAATTTTTAAGGACAATGAAACTGATTCAAACTCCTTATCCATTTGCTTTAAAGCCGTTATAGTAGTTAAATGTGAAACTGTATAAAAGTGCACAATTGTATTAACGACTAATATAATCATAGTTGCATATATAAAATTCAAAGGATTATCCTTTGCATTAAAGAAAAATATATACGCTAAACCTAAAACAAGTCCCGGTACCGCCATTGGCATAAGAGCAAAAAATTGAACAATATTTCTTGTGCCTTCATTTATGCGCAATTTTTCAATTAAGTATGATCCGACAAATATAATAATGGTACCAAATATTGCTGTATAAAAAGCAAGTTGTACCGAATTATAAAATGAATCCCAACCTAGTCCGGCTACTTCAAAATTATAATTTTTTAGAGTAAGGTTTAAGTTGTAGGGCCAAAACTTAACGATTGCACCGTATTGCGCCATACCTATCATCAAGATAATGATGAGTGCTAATACTGAACAAAAGGATAGCATTATCATATCTACTTTAAAATGCTTCTTTGGTTTAAAGACAACAGATCTTGATGTGAGAAGAGAAATTTGTTTTTTTCGCGAATATCGATCAATAAAAAAGGCAATCATCGCAGGAACTAATAAGACCATCGATATGACTGCTCCCATTTGAAAGTTTTGCATGCCAACTACTTCTTTATAAATATCCGTTGCTAATACATTATAATTTCCACCTATTACTTTTGGTACACCAAAATCAGTAAACACTTGTGTAAAAATAACAAAAGCGGTACTAATAATTCCGTATCTTGCCCCTGGAATAGTAATTGTAAAAAATGCTCTGAGTTTAGATGTTTTTAAAACTTCTGCCGCTTCATATAAACGAGAGTCTGATAAAGATAATGATGTTGTTAAAATAATCAGTGCATGTGGAAAGGTCCAATAAACAGAAGCCATAATAATACCAATAGGTCCGTAAATAGATTTTCCTAATAACATTTCTTTTAAAACACCCTGATTCCCAAACCAATAGACAAGAGCTATAGCTGCAAGAATTGAAGGACTTAATAGAGGGATGAGTGCTACTAATTTAAAGAAACCCTTAAAAGGCATACAAGTTCTAGTAATTGCGTAAGCAAATAAAAAGGCTAACACGACTACTATAATAGTAGAAATTATTGCAACAAATAGACTGTTATAAAGGGATTGAAATAAAGCAGGTTCCTGAAGATATAAACTGTAATTTGCAAAACCAATAAATTCCCCATCTTTGTTTTCCAAACTTTTAGAAATTAATGCACCTAAAGGTAAAACTAAAAATAATAAAAAAAGAATAATATATGAACCTAACATGAATTGGCCTACTCTATCACTAGAGTCTTTTCCTCTTCGAATATCAGCAAATTTAAATAAATTCATAAATTAAATCAGATTGAATAAATACGAGCGTCTTCTTTAGAAAAATACAAACTCATTTCATTATTAATATCCATTTTTATTTTCTTTGCATTAGAACTTGGAACATCAACAATTATTAATTCATCAGAAAAATTTTTAGTTTCAAAATATACTCTTTGAAATGAACCTAAAAATTCTATCTCTTTAATAACACCGGGCACAACATTATCATCTTGGTTTTCTTGTTGAAATTGAATTTCTTCAGGTCGTATTGCTAATTGAACGTTATCATTTGCACTGTAACTTCCTACATCACAATTAATTTCTATATTATTACATCTTACTTTTTTAGAATCATCAATAGATGCAGGGATAAAATTCATGCTTCCAATAAAAGATGCAATAAAAGGGGAATTGGCTTTATTATAAATTTCATTTGGTGTTCCAGATTGAATTATTTCTCCATCTTTCATTACAAAAATCCTATCTGCCATTGTTTGAGCTTCTTCTTGATCATGCGTAACCATAATAGTTGTTACACCAAGCTTTCTTTGTAAATCTCTTATTTGTTTTCTTAAAAAAACTCTAACCTTCGCGTCCAACGCTGATAAAGGCTCATCTAATAATAATAAACCAGGGGAAATAGCAAGTGCTCTTGCAAGTGCTACACGTTGTTGTTCTCCACCTGATAGTTGACTAGGATACTTAGAAGTATGTTCTTGTAAATTTACTAATTCAAGAAGTTCATTTACTCTTTTTTTAATATCGTCTTTTTTCCATTTATTATTAATTAAACCATACGATATATTTGAAAATACAGAAAGATTCGGAAAAAGAGCATAACTTTGAAACACTATTCCAAAATCTCTATTTGATGGTGGCTCAATGGAAATATCTTTTTGTTTTTGAATTATAGAACCTGACGATTGAGTTTCAAGTCCTGCGATGCAACGAAGTAAAGTTGTTTTACCACATCCTGAAGGTCCAAGAAAACAAACAAACTCTCCTTCATTGATTTCAATATCAATATCTTTAATAGCTTGAAACGTGCCAAAAAATTTGGATAGATTTTTTACTTCAAGGTAAACCATTTATTTACTATTGTACATTGATCTAAATAAACCAGTATTTGGCCATTTTAATATACTATATCTTCTTATACTCAAAATAACATAATAAATTGTGAAAAATTGTTAACAATTTTTTACAATTGTTTAACATATTTTAAATATTATTTAAGGAGGAATTGATATGTTTTTAATAAAAAAAACTCTAAAATCATTAAGTGCTGTTTTAGTATTTTTATCATTATTAGCTTTTAACCATCAAGTTAATGCTGGTGAGCTTTTAGTCTATTCAAGTACTGATGCAGATAATCTTAAACATTATATGGATGAGTTTCAAAAAGCACATCCTGATATCAAAGTTAATGTAGTTCGCGAATCTACAGGAACAATGGCTGCTAAAATGATGGCTGAAAAAGATAATCCACAAGCTGATTTCTTATTTGAAATGGCAGCAACTGTTGCTTTAAATATGGAAGCAGAAGGTATGTTCGTTGAGTACACGCCAAAAGGAATGGATACGATTGATCAACGTTACGTTGATAACACACCTCCAGTTACCTGGGTAGGAAACTATGGATGGGCAGGTTGTATTTGTTGGAATAGAATTGAAGCAGAAAAACATGGTTTACCAAAACCTACTACTTGGGCAGAGTTAACCAATCCAATTTATAAAGGTCACATTTCTATGCCTAATCCCGCATCATCTGGTACAGGATTTTTAGATGCATCAAGTTGGATGCAAATTTGGGGTGAAGATAAAGCATGGGAATACATGGATGCTCTACATGAAAATATAGCTATATATACTCACTCTGGATCAAAACCTTGTAAGCAAGCTGGTTCAGGCGAATTTACAATTGGAATTTCTTGGCCAGGTAGAGCTATTAAAGTTATTAAAGCCGGTGCACCAATTGATATGATTATTCCTGAAGAAGGAATTGGATGGGAAATGCAGGTAGTGGCTATAATGAAAGGTACAGATAATCTTGAAGATGCTAAAACATTAATGGATTGGACTTTGGGTGATGGTATGAAGTTGTTTGGCGAAAGACAATCAATTATTGCTGACTCATCAAAAGTAACCAAAGATCCTGAACTTCCAGATTTTTATGATGAAGTGCAAGCTAAGTTAATTAATAATGACTTTGTTTGGGCTGCTGCAAATAAAGGTCGTATCGTAGCTGAATGGAAAAAAAGATATGATGGAAAAAGTGAACCAAAAAAATAATCTTTATATATAAAGACAATTATGGGGATCTTTGTATCCCCATTTTTTTTATCTATTGTTCAGAGACTCTTCTAAATAATGTCTAAAATTTTCTAAATTAGAAGTTCTTTTATTTAATATTTTAGCTTGATCATCAAAACGTCGAAGTTCAACCGCTTCCTTCATAAAAGGTTTTTTAATAAATGCCTCTGCCTCTTCTTTTGTAAAAGGACCTCCTTGTGCTTGTAGAGAAATCTTTGATGCCTCAGATAAAATATCGTAATATCCATCTTCAACAGTAGATAGATATCTTTTACAAGAAACATGGGCTCTGATTGGACGTGTCACTTCTTCTCCATAATAAGAAGATAAATAATCTGCTCCGATATTTTCATGATAACCATCTTCTCCATCATGAATTGGATCTTCTCCATCATATAATAAATGCCCAATATCATGCAATAATGCAGCGGTAATAATTTCTTTAGAAAAATTATTTATTTCAGCTAATTCAGCGCATTGTAATGCGTGTTCTAATTGGGTTACATCTTCATTACCGTATTGAATATTGCTACCTTTTTTTTCTAAGAGGTGCAAAAGTTTTGAGACAATATTTTTTTCCATAATTTTATATTTAGTATATTTTACTATTATTAAATATTTATGACAAGTGTATCAATATATTTCCTAATTTTTTTTGCAGCTTTTTTACATGCCCTATGGAATATAATTATTAAATCTCTTGATAATTCCTTAGTTGGAATTGCTGTTAAAGTTTTCTTTCAAAGTATAATTTTTTTCCCACTTATTTTTTTTGTGCCTTTCCCTGAGGGCATAACTTGGTTTTATATAACTTGCTCATTTTTGTTACATAGTCTTTATTTTATACTTCTTGGAATTATGTATGATCGGGAAGATCTAACGTTTATCTATCCGGTCGCAAGAGGTTGTGCTCCTGTTTTTGTAACAATTTTATCTTTTATTTTTTTTAAAGATAGTATTCCTTTTTTTGGCTTAGTTGGCATTTTAATTATTTGCATTGCTTTGTTATTAATATCAATAAGTAACTTTAATACAAAAATAGATTTTAAAACAATTGGTATTTCTATCTTTATAGCTTTTATTATTTCTGTTTATACTTTCTCTGATGGGGCAGGTGTTAGATCAGTTAATAATAGTTTATCATTTATCGTGTGGAATTTTTTTTTAGGTGGTTGGATTTCTATAGGTTATGTATACCTAACAAGAAGACAATCTTTATTTAGTTTAAAAATTAGAGAGTTATTTTTAATTTTATGTGCAACAGTAATCTCATTTAGTGCATATGCTATAATTATCTGGTCGATGAAATATGAGCCTTTTGGTTTTGTTGCATCAATGAGAGAGTCTAGTATTTTATTTGCCTCACTAATTGGACTTGTATTTTTAAAAGAAAGAATTGGATATTTAAGAATAATATCAGGTGTTTTATTTTTTATAGGCGTTTGTTTTATATTTAATGCTTAATTTTGCTGAATTTTAAATATTTTTGTAAAAAAATTGTAATTAAATCTCTTGTAATACTTAATTTTTTATCTTTAATGAAAATTAGTAATAAATTTTATCAATGGGAGGTAATATGAAAAAAATCACAACTATCATGAGTATAATAGCTTTACTTTTTTTAAGTTTAGTCAATGCTAATGCTGGTTCTTTAACAGTATATACAGCAATTGAAGCGGAAGACTTAAAAAGATATGCAGCAACTTTTAATGAAGATCATCCAGATATAGAAATTAATTGGGTTCGTGACTCTACAGGTATTGTCACTGCTAAATTATTAGCAGAAAAAAATAATCCGCAAGCAGATATTATTTGGGGATTAGCAGGAACAAGTCTTATGCTAATGAAAAGTGAAGGGATGTTTGAGCCTTATTCTCCAAAAGGAATAGAAAAACTTGATCCAAAATTCCGTGATGGTGATGAGCCAGCTTCATGGATAGGTATTGATGCTTGGGTTGCAGCTGTATGTGTGAATACAGTTGAGATGGCAAAACATGGTTTCTCAATGCCTAGCTCTTGGGAAGATTTGACTAAACCTGAGTATGCAGGACACGTAGCAATGCCAAATCCAAATTCATCAGGAACAGGTTTCTTAGATGTTTCAAGTTGGTTACAAATTTTTGGTGAAGATGGTGGTTGGGACTTTATGGATAGACTTCATAAAAATATTTCTCACTATACTCACTCAGGTTCAAAACCTTGTAAGCAAGCTGCTGCAGGGGAAGTTCCAATAGGAGTATCTTTCGCGTTTAGAGGTGCTAGATCTAAAGCAAAAGGTGCGCCAATTGAAATTATCGTTCCTTCTGAAGGTGTTGGATGGGAAATGGAAGCTAACGCAATAATCAAAGGTACTGATAACTTAGAGGATGCTAAAACTTTAGCAGACTGGACTATTTCTAAAAAAGCAATGGAAATGTATAATGTAGCATACGCCGTTGTTGGAATGCCTGGAGTTGCAAAACCAGTTGAGCATTTTCCTCCAGCTTTGTTGGGCGCAATGATCAAAAATGATTTTGAATTTGCAGCAACAAATAGAAAAGCTATCCTTGCTGAATGGCAAAAAAGATACGATACTAAATCAGAGCCAAAAAGCTAATTTAATCTATGATATAAAAAGCTTACAATTAATTTTGTAAGCTTTTTATTAATGTAATTTTATGGAACAATATTTATCAGTAAAAAATATCAATAAGTACTTTGGGGACTTTCAAGCGCTTAATAATGTAAGTTTTAATGTTAAAGAAGGTGAATTTGTATGTATACTGGGTCCTTCAGGATGCGGAAAAACAACTCTACTTAGAGTAATCGCAGGATTAGAGAGTCAATCAGAAGGATTAATTAATCAAAATAATAAAGATATATCTTTACTTCCCCCTGATCAGAGAGACTTTGGAATTGTATTCCAGTCCTATGCTTTATTTCCAAACTTAAGCGTAAAAAATAATATATCCTTTGGATTAAAAACAAGAAAACAAAATAAAGAAACAATTGATAAAAGAGTTGATGAATTATTAGAATTAGTTGGTTTGAGTGATCATATAAATAAATTTTCCGCTCAACTATCTGGTGGTGAACAACAACGTGTTGCATTAGCTAGGGCTTTAGCGCCTTCCCCAGGATTATTACTTTTAGATGAGCCTCTTTCAGCATTAGATGCAAAAGTAAGGCAGCATTTAAGGTTAGAAATAAAAAATCTTCAAAGACAGTTAGGGGTAACTACTATTATGGTTACTCATGATCAAGAAGAAGCATTAACTATGGCGGATAGAATCATATTAATGAATAATGGAGTTATTGAACAAGAAGGATCACCTCAAGATCTTTATTCTAAACCAGAAACTGCATTTTCTGCAAATTTTATAGGAACAACAAATTTATTTAAAGCTAAGAGGATTTCTGAAAATAGTCTCGAAATTAATGGATCAACATTAGAATGTAAGGAAAATATAAAAGATGATTTATTAACAATAACAATAAGACCAGAGGATATTAAAATTTCTAAAACTGGTAATGAAAAAAATATTTTAAAAGGCACAATCAAAGAGCTTGAGTTTTTAGGGTCTAATATTAGAGGACATATAGAAGTAGACTTCAAATCAGAAAAAACAAATGTTATTTGTAATTTCGCCTCTGAATATATTTTAAATAATAATATTCAAAATAATTCTTCTGTTAGTATATCACTACAACCACACGCGCTTAAAGTTGTTAAGGCATAGATTTAACTATGAAAAAAAGTAGAGACGATTATCTAACTATATTTTTTATATCAATTATAGGTATTTATATTTTGATAGCGCTTGCTTTTCCGATGTATGCAATATTATCAAAAAGTGTTGAAAATAAAGATGGTGTTTTTATAGGTTTTGAAAACTATCAAAGTTATTTTTCAAATCCTGCCTTAGTATATTCAATATATAACAGTTTATTTATTTCCATTATTACGATGGTTATAACAATTTCTTTAGCATTTGTTTTTGCCTATGCACTTACTAAGAGTTGCATGGTAGGAAAAGGTATATTTCGATCAATCGCAATGATTCCTATTCTAGTGCCATCTCTTTTATCTGGTATTTCTCTTATTTATCTCTTTGGCAAACAAGGAATATTTAGAGATTTAATGATGGGTTACGATATCTATGGTCCAATTGGTATCATTATAGCTGAAGTTTTTTATACATTCCCACATGCATTGCTTATTATTATTACAGCATTATCAATAGGAGATGCAAGGTTATACGAAGCAGCAAAAGTATTGCGATCAAAATCTATTCGGACTTTTTTTACTGTTACTCTTCCTTCAGCAAAATATGGTGTTATCAGTGCAGCATTTGTAGTTTTCACTCTAGTTATTACAGACTTTGGAATTCCTAAAGTTATAGGTGGGCAATTTAATGTTCTTGCAGTTGATGTTTACAAGCAAGTAATAGGGCAACAAAATTTTGAAATGGGCGCTGTTGTAAGTGTTGTACTTATTTTTCCTGCCCTTCTAGCTTTTGTAGTTGATCGTATTGTCCAGAGAAAACAGGTGGCTATATTAACTTCTCGGTCTGTTGTTCATGAACCAAATAAGAATAAAAAATTTGATTTAATTATGCTTATTTATTGTTCTGTTATATCTGTGTTTATTCTTACTATTATTGGAATGTGTTTATACGCAAGTCTAGTTACTTTTTGGCCCTACAATTTATCTCTTTCATTAGATAACTATCAATTTGATTTAATGGATGGGGGAGGATGGGATTCATATTACAACTCAATTCGTTTGGGATGTTACACCGCCTTTTTTGGAACAATTGTTGTCTTTACTGGGGCATATTTTGTAGAAAAATCAAGAAGTGTAAAGACAGGTCGCTCAATTCTTCATTTATTATCAATGATGCCTATGGCTATTCCAGGCATGGTGTTGGGACTTGCATATATATTCTTTTTTAATCATCCTGATAATCCATTAAATTTTTTATATGGGACAATGGCAATATTAGTAATTTGTACAATCACACACTTTTATACTGTATCTCATTTAACAGCACTAACATCATTAAAACAAATAGATAATGAATTTGAGCATGTATCATCTTCACTTAAACAACCTTTTTATAAAACTTTTTTTCGTGTGACAGTACCAATTAGTCTTCCAGCAATTTTTGAAATTGGTATTTATTTCTTTGTAAATGCAATGACTACGGTATCAGCTGTTGTTTTTCTTTATAGTTCTAAAACAAATTTAGCATCTGTTGCCGTTTTAAATATGGATGATGCTGGAGACATTGCACCTGCTGCAGCTATGGGAATGATGATTTTTTATACAAATGCTGCTGTTAGGATTGTTTATGTTCTTGTGACTAAAAAAATATTAGTCAAATTCCAAAAATGGCGAACAAAAACTGTATAATTAATTTATTTTACTATATATTTAATTTTCTTTAATGGATTTACATTATCAATCACCTTGGTTTACTGAAGCTTTAGAAAAAGAAGAGAATTTAAAAGTTAATGAATTAAATTTAAATCTTAATTGTGACGTTTGTATTATTGGGGGTGGATATACAGGTCTGTGGACTGCAATTAAAATTAAAGAAAAAAAACCTCAGCTAAATATTATTTTAATTGAAAAAGATTTATGTGGAAGTGGTGCCTCTGGAAGAAATGGTGGTTGTATGATACCTCAATCCACAAAATTTCAAGGAATTAGGGATGTGGTTGGTATTGATGATGCAAAGAAAATGGTTCTATCAACTGAAGCAGCAGTAAAAAATATCAAAGATTTTTGTTCTGAAAATAAAATTAATGCTGAAATAAGAGATGATGGTATTTTATACGGTGCTACAAATACATTTCATCAAGGAGCCTTTGAAAATCTTATAAGTGATTTAAGTCAACATAACATAAATAGCTGGAAAAGATTATCAAAAGAAAAAGTCCAGGATCTAACTAAATCTAAAAAATTTATTGATGGTTATTTTTCACCAATAGGAGGCAGTTTACAACCAGCTTTTCTTGTAAGAGGTCTTAAAAAAAAAGCTGAAAATATTGGCATCAAAATTTTTGAAAAAAGTACTGTAATTTCTTATAATTATAAAAAAGACATTCATGTAAAAACCAAGAATGGCTCAGTGTCTTGTGAAAAATTAGTGTTTGCAATCAATGCATGGACTCCAAATTTTTTACCTTTTTTATCAAGAAGTGTAGTTTTGGTTTCTTCTGATATGATAATTAGTGAACCAATAAAATACCAATTACAAAGTCTCGGTTTAAATAATGGACTTGTAATACTAGACTCTAATTTATTTACTCATTATTCCAGAACAACTCCTGATGGAAAAATTATCTTAGGGAAAGGAGGTAATACATTTTCTTTTAGAAATAAAGTTATTGATTCATTTGATGGTCCAAGTACCATTGAAAAGTTATTAAAAAAATCACTGTTAAGTTTCTATCCTTCACTCAAAGATGCAAAAATTACTACATCTTGGAATGGTCCTTCTGAGAGAACAAAAACTGGATTTCCTTTTTTTGGATATCATCCAAAAAATAAAAATATTTCATATGCTTTTGGCTATTCTGGAAATGGCGTTCTTACCTGTCACGTTGGTGGAGAAATATTAAGTAGTATGACTCTTGATGAAAATAATAAGTGGACTGATAGTAATTTTTGTAAAGGACCATTAAAAAACTTTCCTCCTGAGCCATTTAGGTGGTTAGGTGCCATGATAATAAGAAATGCAGTACGAAGAAAGGAAAACGCTCAGGAAAAAGAGATAAATCCAAAATGGATTGATAAACAACTTGCCAAAATTGCTGTATCAGTGGGAAGAGTAGATTTTGAAAAAAAATAAATATATAGATTTATAATATTATGGATAAAAAACTATTAACCCCAGGCCCTCTCACAACTTCTATAACTACAAAAGAGGCAATGCTTCATGATTGGGGATCACGTGATCAAAAGTTTATCGATTTAAATCAATCTATCCGTGATTCTTTAATTAAATTAATTGATGGTGAGGATAATTACCAATGTGTACCTATGCAGGGAAGTGGAACCTTTTCAGTTGAATCAATGATTAGTTCACTAACACCTAAAGATGCTCAAATTTTAATTTTAATTAATGGCGCATATGGACAAAGAATGAAAAAAATGTGTTCCTATTTAAATAGAGATACTATTGAATATGAGGTTGCAGAACATGAACCTCACAACATAAAAAAATTAGAAGAAATAATTGATTCCAACAAACAACTAACCCATGTCTTTTCTGTTTACTGTGAAACTACATCGGGGATCCTAAATCCTTTAAATAATATTGCTAATGTAGTTGCAAAAAAAAAATTATCTTTATTTATTGATGCCATGAGTGCTTTTGGCGCCCTTCCTTTAAATAGTAAAGATATTACTTTTGATGCTGTTGCTGCCTCTTCCAATAAGTGTTTGGAGGGAGTTCCTGGAGTTGGTTTTATTTTAATGAAAAATGAAGTGATTGAAAATGCTAAAGGAAATTGTCATTCTTTAAGCTTAGATTTGTATGATCAATGGACAGCAATGGAAAAAAATAAGCAATGGCGATTTACTCCCCCAACACATGTGTTAGCAGCTTTTAATCAAGCGATTTCAGAGCATGAAAAAGAAGGTGGAATTGAAGGACGTCACAAAAGATATAATAATAATTGTAAAATAATTTGTGATGGAATGAAGGAAATTGGTTTTGAACAACTATTACCTGATGAATTACAGGCACCTATAATCATTACTTTTAAACAACCAAATGATCCGAATTTTAATTTTCAACAATTTTATAATGCTCTAAGTGATAAAAACTTTCTTATTTATCCTGGCAAATTAACTGTTGCTGATACTTTTCGTATTGGCTGTATTGGTAATTTAGATGATCAAGATATGAGAGATACACTTCAGGCAATTAAAGAGGTAATAAGCGACTTAAATATTAACTTAAATAATTAACTATATGAATAAAAGTGAAGCTGTTGAAATTCCTCTTATAAAAGCAACCAACGAGACACTTAAAGGCTACGGGTACTTGATAGATTCATATAAGGATAGTGATATTGAAATAATAACGTGGCCAAAACAAGGTTGGCGTGAGATTGATGAAGGCACAGGCAATGAAGGAGGGAGTACAGAGGGATCTTTTGATGCCTGGTGGCAAGGAAATACTCTCTATGGACAAAACAATGCTGTTCAACATAAGAGTGATTATGAAGTTGATGGTAAATATATTCTTGGGCATTCATCGCCGCCTGGAAGTGAGTTAATTAAGGAATATAAACATCCAGAACATATATATATCTGGCATGTAAATTATCATCCTGATGGAGGACAACTTTTTTTTCCTTCAATGAAAAGTTCTTTCATTTCTCCTTTAGCTTTACCTGGAGATGATGTGCAAGTTGGTGACTTTAAAGCATTCTATTTTGATGGCTCTCAAGGTTTATATATTCATCCAAATATTTGGCATGAAGGGGTATTTCCAATTGAAGAAAAAAGTTCTTTTCATGGCCGTCAAGGAAAAGTACATGCAAGAGTAAGTATTGATTTACAAAAAGAGTTTAAGAAATATATTTATTTTAAAACTTCTTTTTAGTACTCTAATTAATTATACTTTTACATTATGAAAATTATTCATTTATCTGATACTCATATAAATACAGAAATTTTACATAATATTGACTCCCAAAAAAGATTTAAATTAGCTTTAAATCATATTAAAATTAATCACTCAGATGCTGATATTTTTATTATTACTGGAGACTTAACTCATTGTGGAGATGATACGTCATACCAAATTTTTATCAATATATTAACAGAAGCAAAATTTCCTGAGCATCTTTATCCAAAACTGATTATTGGGAATCATGATGACAGAGAAAATTTTAAAAAAAACTTTCCTCATATTATATCAGATAAAAATGGCTTTATTCAATATGTTGAACACTTTGATGATAAAGTATTTATTTTTTTAGATACAAATTTATCAAGAACTGATGAAGGGCATTTATGTAAAAAAAGACTACAATGGCTTAAAGAAAATTTAGACAAACAAGTAAATAAAAAAATTTATTTGTTTATGCATCACAACCCTTTGGCTCTTAATGATGATAAAAGTGACAGAATAGGTCTTGTTCAACGAGATGATCTTAAAAAAATATTATTACAATTTCAAAACACTATCCAACATATTTGCTTTGGTCATCAACATATTACCAGTTCAGGGAAATACTTGGGAATATCTTTTTCTTCACCTCGAAGTACCTGGGTTCCCCTAATTCCAAATTTTTCAGATCAATACAAATTACTTACTGCTAATACTGATCCTAATTATGATATTATTTTAATTAAAGAAGAGTCGTTAATAGTACACACTCAAGATTTTTTAAAAACTGATGTTAATTTATTTACAGGTTAAGCAAAAATTATTTTTTTAAAATTATAAAGATTTCATTATTAAAATATAAACCATTATTTTGATCTACAAATTTAGAAACTATTTTTTGATATTGCTGTGATTTTTCTGCTTGAATAACTTTTGACTCATCGATTTGATTAACATATATTGCTACATTCCAGGCAGAGAAAATAACAGAGGTTGCAATCCCACCTTGAATTTCATTAGGAAGAGCACGTAACTTACAAGGAATAATTTTTTTATCTAAAAATTGTAATTTTTTTAATTCTTCTGTTTTCAAATTAGATTTAAGATATGTGTAAATTTTATTTGCTAAAGATGGGAAAGGATTTTCTTTTGGCCATATTTTTTTTATTATTTTATAAGCGGGATCATTACCTGCGGCATGCACTACAATTAATTTACCTTTTGGAGCAAGTGCTTTTATCATTGGATTAATGACATACTTAACTTTTTTTTCTGCTGATATTCTGGAGCGATAAGGCTGTGATGCAATTATTAAATCAAACGTATTAGATGGTTTAGATTTAGTAGGAATTATATCATTTAAAACAAATTCTTGATCACTTCTATAAATAACCAAAACAGATGGAGTTTTATAAGTTGGGTTTCCAGTTTTAGAATCTCTTTCAATCTGCCAATTTTTTTCTAAAAAAGAATTAAATTTTATTAATTGATTAGCAAAATCAATAGAAGAATTTCCTTTTAACTTTACACTTTTCCAATTAATTTTTTTTTGCTTTTTAAAGTTTCTTGATTGTAAGTTAGCAGCTTCAGCATAATGTAAATTTGAAATAATAAATACTGTATTTTTATGCTCAACAAACCTATCTGGTAACTTTTCTAATCCCAACCTTACATCTTCCATGCTAATTTCTTTAGTAGATATTAAAAGCGGGATATTTGGATGCTCTTGATGGGATTGCCTCATAACATTCATTAATAAAGACCCATCACCCATTCCAGCATCAAATATTTTTAGTGCTGGTTTAGTTGGTTTAATTTTTTTTATATGTGGATAAATATTATCAGCAATTACATTTTTTTCATTTGTTGTTGTTACAAACAATAAATATTTTTGTCTATTATCATAAAATCTAAAATTTTTTTCCATCTATTTTTGTAACCTTATTTTTAAATAAGTTTAATTTCAGTAATTCAGATAATAAAGCTTATTTAACTACCAGGGAAGAGAAAAAGTTTTAACATTGGTGAAGCTTTTCATCGCTTCAATTACACCTTCTTTATATCCAAGTCCTGAGTCTTTGATTCCACCAAATGGAGACATTTCAATTCTATAACCAGGAACTTCCCAGATATTGACAGTACCAACTTCAAGATTTTGAATATAATTTTTAGCTCTCATAAAGTTATTAGTACATACACCTGATGATAGACCAAAAGCAGTTGAGTTGGATATTTTTATTACCTCTTCATCTTCATCTGGAACACGAATAATTGGAATAATTGGTCCAAATGTTTCTTCCAGCACTAATTCACTTTTATAATTTACATGATCAATAACAATAGGAGGAAGCAGTGCTCCTTCTCTTCCGGGATGATACAATACTTTTGCTCCGTTTTCTTCAGCCATAGATACTCGTTTATCAAAAAGTTCAGCTGCTTCAGTATTTACAACCGTACCTAAATCAGTTGATAAATCCATTGGATCACCAAATTTGATTTTCTTCGCTCTTTCTAAAGCCATTTCAACAAATCTATCAGCTATCTTATTTTGACATAAAATTCTTTTTACAGCTGTACATCTTTGTCCTGAATTTTTAGTAGCTCCAGTAACTGCTAACTCAACAGCTTTTTTTAAATCATCATCACTTAAATCATTTAGAACGATTAAGGGGTCATTACCTCCTAATTCTAAAACTGTTCTTTTATATCCTGCTTGTTCAGCAATATATTTTCCAACTCCAACACTCCCTGTGAAAGTAATCAGATCAATATTGGGGTTTTTAATCATTTCTAAACCAATGTCTTGTGGCCACCCAGTGATAACTGAGAACATTTCAGGGGGAAGACCTGCATCATATAAAATATCTGCGAGGAGCATCGCTGTCATGGGTGTCAGTTCAGTTTGTTTACACACCATACAATTATTGGTTGCAATAGAAGGGGCTATTTTATGAGCAACCATATTAAGTGGATGATTAAAAGGTGTAATTGCAGATATAGATCTAAGAGGCTCTCTTACAGTAAATATCTTTCTTGCTTTCCCGTGAGGAGTTAAATCACAAGAAAATATTTCACCGTCATCTAAAATACATAATTGCGCAGTTAATGAAAAAACATCAAAGGCTCTTCCAACTTCATAAAGTGAATCTTGTTTTGATATACCTAACTCATATGTAATTACATCTGATATCTCATCTTTTCTCCTAACAAGCTCCTCTGCTGTTTTTTGTAAAATTTGCTGACGCTCATAACGGGTTAACTTTGGTTGATAACTAGTTGCAATGTCTAATGCTTGCTTTGCATGCTCAGCTGTACCAGCGGGCACTGTGCCAATTATTTCATTGGTGTAAGGATAATGTACATTGATATTTTTTTCTGCATCTACTTTTTTCCCTGCAATTCTCATTGATTGGTGCTTAATTGTATTTGTCATCACATTGCTCCTGCTATTGCATAATAAAATGCATCATAATTATTTAATTTATTATTACTTTCAAAAGAATTTATTTTTTTATTAGAAATAAAAGGTACTTCCCTCTCGTGTAGTCCTCCATGAGAGCGAAGGGGTTCTTTCAATTTACTAAGATCATGAGCGCTTTCAGAGGATCCAATAGTCATATATTTAGAAGTCATACAAATTATATCACCCATCCTGTCATTAGGTAAGTCATAATCCTTACAGCCAACCTCATTCGTAACCACAACCTCTATCTCTTGTATTTTTTGTATCTCTTCCATTGCTTCATCAATCTTAGATTTATCTTTTAAATAGATTGTTGCAAAAGAACCAAGGGCTCCGTGGTGTACTACATACGGATCGGTAATGGGAAGAATTACTTTTGATACATCATTTCCCAATTTTTTATCAAGAATATCTTGAAGATATATTGCGTTAGGTGATCCATCTGCTTTTGACTTTGGTTGCATGCCGTGATCGGCAGTAATTATGATTGAGTTATCATTTATATTTAATTGTCCAATGTATTTATCAAACATTGCATAAAACTTGTTTGCTACGTCATCACCTGGAGCATATTTATGTTGAATAAAATCTGTTGTAGATAAATACATAATGTCAGGCTTAAACTCATGAAGAAGCTTAACACCGGCAGCCATTACAAACTCAGATAACCCTTGGGAATATACATCAGGCACATCCATTCCAAGCCATTCATTAATATTCTCTATCCCATTCTCATTTTTAGTTGCTTGATCAGATTTTTCTGAAGAAAAGCAAATTGCCCGCGAGTCAATAAAATTAAGACCATGGGATAATAATGTTCTAAGCTTATCTTTTGCAGTTACAATTGCAATTTTAGCACCTTGCTCATAATATTTTTGAAAGATTGTTGGTGCTCTTAAAAACTGGGGGTCATTCATCATGACCTCTTCTCCTGTTGATGGAGTGTAAAAAAAGTTTCCACAAATTCCATGTACTGAACTAGGTCTACCTGTAACAATAGAAATATTATTAGGATTGGTAAAGCTTGGGATAGCACTATTTGCTAATAAATTTTCTCCACTACTAATTAGAGAATCTAAATTAGGTGTTAGATTAGACTTTGAAGCCTCTTCAAAATATTCTTTTTGACTTCCATCCAAACAAATAACAATAGCTGTAGATTTGGGGATGCCTGAATATATTCTTTCATTAATATTAATTTGATTTGTCATGTTTAAGAAATTGTTAAAATTGTTAAAACTGGTAACTATATTGATTTACCTATAAAACCAATAAGATTTGTCTTTAAATTTTGTATTTTTATTAATTTTATTTGCTGCATTTTGTCATGCAGGTTGGAGCACCATAGTTAAAAAGAGTGGAAATGGTTTAGCCATTATGGCAATGACATCTATTATTGAAATCATTATTTTTTTACCCTTGGTATTTACGGTGCCACTTCCTTCTACAAATATTTGGTTTTTTATTTTTGCAACCACCATATTACATGGTTTTTATCGCTACAGTGTCATCACGTCATATCAATATGGTGATCTCTCTTTTGTATATCCAATCGCAAGAGGCGGTTCAGTACTAATAATTGGACTTATCAGTTTATTAATCATTGAAAGTAACATCAGTGTGTTGGGTGTTATTGGTATTCTTTTAATTTGTTTTGGATTATTTATGATATCATTTCTAACAACTAGAAAATTTAACCGAGTAGCCTTTATCATTGCAATTACTACAGCTAGCTTAATTGCAACATACACTATTTTAGATGGTATGGCAGTTAGAAGGAGTGAAAATGGTTTTACGTTTATTTACTGGATGTTGTTATTAAATGGAATACCGATGTTGGTTTATGCTCTTCTTTCAAAAAATGGTTTACGTAAAAAAAATAGCTACAATCTTATAGACGGAATTGTAGCTGGAATTCTTGCAATTCTTGGGTATGGATTAGTTGTATGGTCTATGCAATTTATTGAAATTGCTTATGTATCTAGTATTCGTGAAGTAAGTATTGTTTTGGCCACTCTGTTAAGCTTTTATTTGTTAAAAGAAAAAGATGCAAAAAAGAGAGTAATTCCGTCAATTATAATCTTTATTGGTGTTACAATCTTATATTTTCAAATTAAGTAAAAAAGTCTAAAAAACCTAGACTATTGAGGTTTTATTTTTTATAGCGAATATTCATGAGTGAAGATATTATAAAAGTTCCGATAGATACAGAAACTATTTGTTGCGATGGTGGTAAAGATGGTTTAGGACACCCCGCAGTTTATTATAGCTTTGATAATCAGGATAAAATAGTCTGTGGTTATTGTGGTAAAATTTATATTAAAGAAAAAGAGTAACTAATATGTACAAAGAATCTTGGGGAGAAAAAAGAATTTGTCCAATGTGTAGTAAACAATACTACGACCTTGGTAGATCTGAATTAGAATGTCCTGAATGTAGTAAAGAAATTGAAGTTACTACAATGTCTAGACCGAGAAGAGGAAGAAAACCAGGTAGTACAAACGCTGCTCCGTTGGTAAATCCAATTCCGCCTAAGCCAAAAGAAAAAGATAATGAGCTTGATATTGATAATTTGGATATAGATAATAACGAAGACAATCTAGAAGATGATACTGTTCTCCTAGAAGATGAAACAGATATCGATCCAACCACTGACGCAGGTATAAGGCCACCTGAAGACGGTGAAGAAGAATACTAATTTTTAATTAAAAGATTTTAAAATGTTTACTGTCCTACGCAACACTTGGGCTCTTTTTTTTGGGTTTGGGATCATTTGCTTGGGTCATGGACTTCAAGGTACTTTAATTGGTGTTAGATCTGTTCTCGAAGGTTTTAGCTTTATTGCTACAGGATTAATTATTACTGGTTTTTATACTGGCTTTTTAACAGGCTCCGTTCTTATACCTATTTTTTTAAAACGTGTTGGACATATAAGAGTGTTTGCGGCACTTGCCTCTTTAGCATCAATTGCAATATTACTTCATTCCATATTCTTAGATCCATATTCTTGGTTTGTCATAAGAATATTTACAGGAATAAGCTTATCAGGAATTTATATTATTATGGAGAGCTGGTTAAATGACAAATCAACCAACCAAACTCGAGGTCAACTTTTATCTATCTATATGATTATTACTTTTATTTTTCTTGGTTTAGGGCAATTGCTTTTAAATATTAGTGACCCTCTAAAAGTTGATTTATTCATCTTAGTATCTGTTTTGTTATCTTTTGCCTTACTACCCATCCTTCTTTCAACAACAGAACAACCTAATACGACTGATACAAAAAGTTTTTCTTTATCAGAATTTTATGCCATTTCTCCTTTAGGTTTTGTTGGAGCATTATTTACAGGTTTAGCACATAGTGTTGTCTTTGGATATGGCGCTGTTTATGCCACAGCAAAAGGATTAAGTATATTTGAGGTTTCAATTTTTATGGTTATTATTACGTCATTTGGTGCTTTGTCTCAGTGGCCTATTGGCTATTTATCAGACAAGATGGATCGACGAATAATTTTAATAGGGGTTACTTTTACATCTTCAGCATTGTGTGTTCTTATTGTGGGCTCTTCTTATATTTCCATTAGTTTGTTTTTCATTTTAACAGCTCTTTATTCTTGTGCGTCTCTTCCAATGTATTCTTTAGCAATTGCTCATACTAATGATTTCCTTGAGCAAAATGAAATTGTTGCTGCGAGCTCTGCTTTTGTAAGACTCATCGGAATAGGTTCTGTTTTAGGCCCTCTAATAGTTTCGGGAATTATGAGTATAACCGGTCCTAATGGCTTTCATATATTTCTAATACTAGTTCATGCTTTACTTGGTCTCTTTGGTTTATATCGTATGACAAAAAGAGCTGTTCCAGCAGATAGTGAATCACAATATGTTCCTCTTCCTCGGAATATTACACCAGCAGGTATGGAACTTAATCCTATTACCGAGCCAATTGAGGAAGAATAATTTTAAAATATAACCTATAGAGTAGCAACAATAAGATTAAAAAAATATAAATTGCTGGTTCAGTTTTATTTGCTCTAACTAACATATAGAAATGTACACTCGATAAAACTGCAGCTGGATAAATTAAATAATGAATTTTTTTCCACACTTTAAATCCTATTTTTTTTAGTATTATTTTTGGCGACGTAATAGCCAAAGGAATTAAGAAAACAAAACTTATAAATCCAAAAGTAATAAATGGTCTCTTTATAATATCCTTTATTATAAAATTCATATCAAAGAAATGATCGAGGGCAATGTATGTTAAAAAATGACAAGATACATAAAAAAAAGCAAACAAACCTATCATTCTTCGTATTTCAATTAAGAAACGAAATTTTTTAAATTCATTTAATGAGGAAATTAGTAAAGTAAGTACTATTAGTCGTAATGCCATCTCTCCTAAACTGTCCATTAGCTTTTCTATAGGATTTACACCTAAGTTCCCTACTATAAGTTGATAAGACCAAATAAAACTTGGAGCAATAATAACCAAAAATATAATGGGTTTAATTTTTCTAAATGATTGTGTTGATATCATTCATTAATAATATTTTCTTAAATCCATACCTTTGTATAAATAACTAACTTCTTCAGCATAACCATTAAATGGAAGAGTTTTGCGTCTTTTAAATTCACCAATACGCCTTTCTGTTCCTTGACTCCACCTTGGATGATCAACAAGATTATTAACATTAGAATAAAAACCATATTCATTAGGAGCCATCATTGACCAGGTAGCGTCAGGTTGTTTATCGACAAATCTGATTGATGAAATAGATTTTATAGATTTAAAACCATACTTCCACGGAACAACCAATCTAAGGGGTGCTCCACTTTGATTTAATAAATCATGACCATACATTCCTGTTGATAAAATAGTTAAAGGATGCATTGCTTCATCTATTCGCAACCCTTCAACATATGGCCAAACAAGCAATCTTCTTTTTTGACCAGGCATTTCATCTGGTCTAAATACTGTCTCAAATTGAATAAACTTTGCAGAAGATAATGGGTCTGCTATTTTTATTAATTCTGATAATGAAAAACCTTGCCAAGGAATCACCATTGACCATGCCTCAACACATCTTAATCGATAAACCCTATCTTCGATAGAAACTGTCTTTAACAAATTTTCTAAATCAATAATTTGAGGACTATTAACAAGACCCTCTATAGATATTGACCATGGTTTTGGCTTAAAGTTTCCAGAGTTTTCAGAAGGATCAGTCTTACCCATACCGAATTCATAAAAATTATTATAGGTGGTTATATCCTCATAACTATTTAGATTATCTTTTTCATCAAGTTGATCTGCATATAAATTTTTATCAGACATATGATTAGCATGAATACTTTTTGATGATCCTAAAACTAAACCTGCAGCTATAGAAGATTTAATAAATTTCCTTCTATTTAAATAGTTTTTATGAGAAGTTATTTCTAAGGGTGATATTTTCATACTTAATATATATCGTAATTAGAAAAAGAGTAGTTTCAAAGAACTTCCTCTTCAAAATACCATATTTAGTTGATAGAAAGTTTAAATGAATCCTAAATACTTATTAATTATTAGTCTATTTATCTCTTTTCTCACCTCTAATACATTTGCTGAAAAAACTCATGGCATTGCTATGCACGGAAATCCTAAATACGAAGAAGGCTTTGCTCATCTAGACTATGTAAATCCAGATGCCCCAAAAGGTGGTTCTGTAAGATTTGGAGCTTATGGAGCATTTGATAATTTAAATAGAGTTGCTTTTAAGGGATCTAAAGCCGCAGGACTTGGTTATATTAACGATACACTTATGAGAAGAGTTTGGGATGAGGCTTTTACTCTATATGGTTTAATTGCAGAACATGTAGACATGCCAGAGGATAGATCTTCAATTACTTTTTATATAAATCCAAAAGCTAAATTTCATGATGGGTCATCAATCACAAGAAAAGATGTATTGTTTAGTCTGGAGATCTTTCAAACCAAAGGTACACCAAATCAAAAAAAAACTTATGGTAAAGTTGTGTCTACTGAAATGGTTGGTGTAAATGGAATTAAAATGAATTTTATCAATAATGAAGATAAAGAGCTTCCTTTAATTGTTGCAGGATTTCTTCCAATAATTCCAGAAAAATATTATAGCAATATAGACGTAACAAAAACATTCTTAGATATTCCTTTAGGCAGTGGTCCTTATCAAATTGAAAGTCTAGAACCTGGTCGTCAGATTAAATATCAAAGAGTAAAAGATTATTGGGCAAAAGATTTACCAGTACATAAAGGCCAATATAATTTTGATCAAATAATTTATGATTATTACAAAGATTCTACGGTACTTGTAGAGGCATTTAAAGTTGGTGATTATGATTATCGCCGTGAATATAATGCTAAAAGATGGTTCTCTGAATATAATTTTGATGCTGTCTCAAGCGGAGATGTTGTTTTAAATGAAATGAAGAATGATAGACCGTCAGGAATGAATGCTTTAGTTTTTAATTCACGAAAAGATATTTTTAGTAATCCACGCGTTAGATACGCTCTTTCCTTTGCCTATGATCATGAATGGATTAATAAAGTATTATACAACAATGCATATGTTAGAACAGACAGCTATTTTGATAACTCACCTCTGGCTTCAAGTGGGCTTCCTTCGTTAGAAGAGTTAAAAATATTAGAACCTTTTAAAAATGAACTACCCACTGAAATATTTACCACAACATACGCTCCTCCAAAAACAGATGGGAGTGGCAATCCTAGAGAAAATTTACGAACAGCAAAAAAAATATTAGAAGAAGAGGGCTGGGTAGTAAGTGATGGTAAACTTATGAAAGATGGTAAACATTTTGAGTTTGAATTTTTAATAGTAAGTCCCTCAGTTGAGAGAATAGCTTTAGCGTTTCAAAAGACTCTTGAGGTTTTAGGCATAACTATGAATGTGCGAACTGTGGACTCTTCACAATATCAAGCAAGATTATTGAATTATGATTTTGACATGATCAAAGCTTCATGGAACGTTAGTTTAAGTCCAGGAAATGAACAACAATTCTATTATGGATCAGAAGTTGGAAAAAAAGAAGGTAGCAGAAACTATGCTGGAGTAAATAGCAAAGTTGTTAATGTTTTAATTGAAAAACTAATTGGTGCGCAGACAAGAGAGGAACTCACGACTGCGATACATGCTTTGGATAGAGTTCTTTTGTGGGGTCATTATGTTATCCCTTTATATCATAGTAATACCGACAGAATTGCTTATTGGGATATGTTTGATTTTCCTGAAACAATACCTCTATACGGTATAGTTATTGAGTCTTGGTGGATAGATCAAGAAAAAGAAAAAAACCTTAACAGATAGTTTTTTTAATGTCCCAGAGTCGTGCAAACATATTAATGTTATTTGCTAGTTTAATTTGGGGAACGGCATTTGTCTCTCAAACAACTGGAATGGGATCAATTGGACCTTTTACATTTAGTTTTGCAAGATTTTTTTTTGCAACAATAACAGTCTTACCTTTAGCTTTGTACTTTGAGTTTAATAATTTTTCTAAAATATTTTCTAATTCAAAACTTTTAACCCTATCAATTGCAACAGGTTTTTTTCTTTTCTTAGGAATGAGTTTGCAGCAATATGCACTTCAGGTTTCTCAAATATCTAATGTTGCATTTATTACAACTTTATATGTTCCAATTGTTGGTATTATCTCACGCTTTATTTTTAAATCACAACTACATTGGATAATTTGGATTGCTATTTTATTATGTGTTTATGGATCTTATCTTTTATCATCTAATCAAAGCATTGAGATACAACGTTCAGATTCTCTAATATTTATTTCTGCTTTTTGTTTCGCCTTTCATATAATTTTAATCGATGTTTTTATGAAACAGTTTAACTCCCCTTTTAGTTATGGGAGCATTCAATATTTTATCGTATTTCTTTTATCTGTAATTATTGCCTTTATTTATGAAGATCCGACGATAAAAAATATTTCATTTGAATGGTTTGAAATATTATACACTGGTATTTTATCTGCTGGCCTGGGATATACATTGCAAATAATAGCTCAACATAAAGCTAGCCCAGCTCCAGCAGCAATCATACTCTCAATGGAAGGTGTTTTTGCAACAATAGCTGGTTGGTTGCTTATAAATCAAACATTAGATATGAATAAATTACTTGGGTGTATTGCAATTTTTCTAGGTGTCATTATAGTACAACTTTTACCGATAATTATAAAAACAAATGACAGAAAAGCTTGATATAGTAGGGATTGGAAACGCAATGGTTGATGCCATTATTCCATCTAATAGATCTGAAATAGAAAAAAATAACATCAATCGAGACTCAATGAATTTGATAAATGAGGATTTAAAAAACTCACTACATAAACAATACATAATTAGAGAAATGGCAGGTGGTGGATCACTCGGAAACTCAATGTTTGGCATCACTTCATTTGGTGGAAATGGAAGTTTCATTGGGAAAATTAAAAATGATGAGGTGGGGATTTTTCTTCAAAAAGATATGGTTAGAGAGGGATTACAATTTCCTTTAGGCTTTACCTCACCTGATATATCAACTGGGTGCTGTACAATCTTTGTTGAAGATGATGGAACTAGAACTATGTGTACTTTTCTTGGAGCAGGAACGCTAATTGGTCCTGAAGATATTCATTCTGAACATATTACAGATCATAAAATTGCTTATTTAGAAGGCTACTTGTGGGATAATCAAAATGCTAAAATGGCTATGAAAAAAATGATTGATATATGTAAAGCAGATAATCAAAAGATTTCTTTTACTCTATCTGATTTATTTTGTGTTGATAGACATAGAGAGTCTTTTAAAGAATTAATTGAGAATGATGTTGATATTTTATTTGCTAATGAAGATGAGATAAAAGCACAATGTAAAAGTGATAGTTTTGATAAAGCTGTTGAATATGCAAAGTCTCTAAGTATGATAGTAGCAATAACAAGATCAGAGAAGGGATCAATAATTGTTAATAAAAATGAGATAATAGAAATTAATCCAATTCAAGTAGATAAAGTAGTTGATACAACTGGTGCTGGAGATTTATACGCTAGTGGCTTCTTATTTGGATTAGCAAAAAATAAACATCTGACTGTTTGTGGTCATTATGCCTCAATTGCAGCAGCGGAAATTATATCTCACTATGGTGCCAGACCTTTAATAAAATTATCTAATCTAATTTAGTTAAAATTTCTGATTTTTTATCTTGATCTAAAAAGGAAGACTCGATTGCATTTCTTGTCATTTCTATAAGATTTTTTTCTGTGAAGCCTAAATTTTTCATCGCATCGTACTCACCCTGAATTGTTGCATTAAAAAATGGTGGGTCGTCAGAGTTAACTGTTACTTTCACACCTAATTCATATAGTTTTTTTACTGGATGTGATTCATAGTTTTCATAAATTTTAGTTGCGATGTTACTTTTAGGACAGGTCTCTAATAAAATATCCTTCTCCACAATTTCTTTTACTAAATCCAAATCTTCAATTGATCTAACGCCGTGACCTAATCGAGTTGGATGCAAAAGATGTATAGCATTACGAATATTTTCAGGCCCATCCCATTCTCCAGCATGAACTGTTATAGGGTATGATTCTTTCTTTAACATATCAAATGTTTTAGTAAATAAATGTGGTGGAAAATGTAATTCATCACCTGCCAAACCAAAACCGACAAGAGCGGGGTGAGGATTGTTAAGAACTTCCTCTGCTGTTCCTTGAACAGATACAGCTCCCAAATGTCTTATTCCATTCATTAAATACCTCGAAACAATGCCAAAATCTCTTTCTGCATCAAGAGAAGCTTGATGAACACTATCCAAAAAAGAATGGTAAGTCATGCCTTTGGCTTTGGCATGGGTTGAGGAAACCATTGCTTCCACATAAAGCACATTATGAGAAGCACATTCTTTTAGATACTCAAAAGTTAACTCATAATAGTCTTCTGGTGTATGAATCACGGACGTGACAATGTCATATCTTTTTATAAAATCATAAAAATCTTCCCACTGATAGGCATACTCAGAGCCAAAAATGTCATCAGATAACTTAACTTTATTTCGTTCAGCAAATTTTCTACATAAAGAAGGTGTAATTGTTGCCTCTAAATGGACATGAATTTCAGCTTTTGGAATATGTAGGGTTGAGTTCATATGATTTTTTTTATATTTAGGAATAAATGTCATTATTTAATAACATATCAAGAAGAAAATTTATTTATGGATCAACCTGTTTTTGTGCTTCATCATTAGTTCTTCCTTCTTGTACTGAAGTTGCATTATCTGAGAGAAAACAAATTAAATTTCTGTCAGATGATTTTTTATATTCAAGAACATTCCCTGCATATAATAATTTTAAATCTCAATCTAAACTTATAACAGGCACATCAGAATATAATCAAATTGTTGATATTGGTTTTAAAATTCGTGATGCAATTAATGTCTATTATGAAACTACTTATCAGGAAGATCCGACTTCAAATTTTCAATGGGAGTTTGTTCTAGTTGATGATGATCAAACAAAAAATGCTTGGTGTATGCCTGGTGGTAAAATTGCTTTTTATTCTGGTATTTTGCCTATTCTAAAAAACGCTGATGGGGTAGCATCCGTTATGGGGCATGAAATAGCTCATGCCGTAGCGAGACATTCTGCCGAAAGAGCTAGTACAGCTATGGTAACAGATCTTGGAATCATGGCCTTGGAAAAATTTGTTTTAGGACAAAGATTGCCTCAAGCAGCTGGTTATGTACGTCAATTTGGATTAGATCTGCCCTTTAATAGAAAACAAGAGTCTGAAGCAGATTACCTGGGTTTAATTTTTTCAAATTTAGCAGGTTACGATATTAATGAATCATACAAAGTTTGGGAGCGCATGAAAGAGGATATGGGGGGATCAGGACCATCAGAATTTTTTAGCACCCATCCTTCACCTGATAACCGAATTACAAACCTGAAAGAATGGATACCAATTGTAAGAAAGCAATATCCTGCTATAGGATAATCAATGTTATCAGTTAAAATAAATAATTTAAGTCACTCAATTGGTGATAGTAATATTTTAAAAGATATAAATTTAGATTTAGAAAAAGATAAAATTGCTTGCATCCTTGGACCTTCTGGTTGTGGAAAGACAACACTTCTAAAACTTATTGCAGGGTTATCACAAGTACAAGATGGCGAAATTTTTTTAAACGATGAGCTTGTGAGTTCAAATAATTTTCATTTAAAAACAGAGAAAAGAAAAATTGGATTTCTATTCCAAGATTACGCGTTATTTCCTCACCAAACAGTTAAAGAAAATTTGCAATTTGCTATAAAAAATAAATCTACCTCTCACACAATTGGTGAAATATTAAATGTTATTAAGTTATCTGATGCACTTAATAAATATCCACATGAATTAAGTGGTGGAGAGCAGCAGCGAGTTGCTTTAGCAAGATCGATTATTGCTAGACCTAATCTATTATTACTAGATGAGCCTTTTTCAAGTTTAGACCTAAATTTAAAAGAGGAGGTAAGGGATGACACTTTACACTTACTACAAAAATCTAATATTTCAGTTTTAGTTGTTACGCATGATCCATTTGAGGCTATGTTTATTTCAAATAAAATTTATATTATGAATAAAGAAGGTAAAATAGTTCAATCAGGGTCTCCCAAAGATCTATATAATTTACCAAACTCTTCTTACGTTGCTAATTTTTTTGGTGAGACAAATAAATTTACCGGTGTTGTAAAAAATAAAATAGTTAAAACTGCAGTTGGTGATTTTTTAACAGATAAAAGTATGGAATCAGAAAATGTAAGTGTTTACATTAGGCCTGAAGCAGTTAAATTAAGTCGAGAACAAACCCCAGTGAACGGCATTAAAGGCACAGTAATGGCATCAAAATTAATGGGTAGTTATAGTTTTGTGCATTTGTCAGTTTTGAGTAAAAACAATGAAATAGTTCATGTACACAGTCACATGCCTCCAAATTTTTTACCGAATCAATCTAGTGCTGTAGGAATAGAGATTGATAGAGAACAAACTTTTATTTTTTCTAACAGTTAATCTATTTACCGGAATATTTTTTTATTGTTTTACTTAAAAATATGACAGGACCTAAACCTGCTACTATAATAATTAAAGCAGCAAAAGATGATTCTTCCAACATTTCATCTGAAGCATATTGATAAACGTATGTTGCAAGCGTTTCAAAATTAAAAGGTCTTAACAAAAGAGTGATTGGGAGTTCTTTTAAGATATCGACAAAAACTAAAATTCCTCCTACTAAAACATATGTATAAGTCAATGGAAGTATGACTTTTTTCATTGTTGTGAAAAAACTTCTTCCCATAGTTCTTGAGGCCTCAATAAGATTGGGGTTGATTCTCGTAACGCCAGATCTGATTGATCCATTACCAATAGCTAAAAAGCGTAATGTATAAGCAAATATTAATACAATAAACCCTCCAATAAAATAACTCATATGAAAATAGAAAATATTATTTAACCATCCTACAAAAACAACAACCCCAACTGCTAAAATTGTTCCAGGAAATGCATATCCACAAGAAGCTAAAAAAATTAGTGATTTTTGAAAAGTATTGGATTTATACGTTGCAACAACTACCATGAGGAAAGATAAAAACATAATTGTTGTTGATGCTATAAATGAGATAGAAATACTTGTAATAGCCGTATCTACAACTTCGCCAATGTTAACTACAGCATACCCCTTTAAAACAAAATTTAATAACACTGATACTGGAATGATAAAACCGAGTATGAGAGGGATTATACATATTATAAAAAATAATGTTTTTTGAAAATTTGAAATCTTTTCTAATTCTAAAGTTTCTTGTCTACTATGCTTCTCATAAAATCTTTGGTTTCGCCTGGCTATTAATTCTAAAGCTAAAAGTATAACTACTATAAAAAACAATATTGAAGATATTTGAGCGGCACCTGATAAACTATTCATTCCCAGCCACACATTAAACACTCCTAATGTTAAAGTTTCTATTGCAAAATAATCTACAGTTCCAAAATCAGAAATTGTTTCCATTAATACTAAAGCTAATCCAGCAATTATTGCTGGTCTTGCCAAGGGAAGAGCAACAGCAAAAAAAGGTTTGTGCCCATAAATTGCACTGGTTTGAAAATAAGAAATTGGTAGAGTGATAAATGATGCCCGAGTTAATAAATAAACATAGGGATATAAAACTGATGACATAACTAGAATGGCTCCTTCCATCGATCTTATATTTGGAAACCAATAATCTTTTGAGTTTTTCCAATTAAAAACATCTCTAAGATATCCTTGAATAGGACCAGCATACTCTAAGAGATCTGTATAAGTATAAGCGATAATATAAGCAGGTACTGCAGCAGGTAATAAAAGAGCCCATTCAAAAATAGACCTTCCTGGAAATTGATATCGTGATACCAACCATGCAGTAGATATTCCAAAGAGAAGGCTTAAACTCCCAACTCCCAGCATCAATAATAAAGTATTAAGAAGATATCTTGGTAAGACTGTTGCAAACAGATGTGGCCATAAAGTTGTATCCCCTAAAAGAGCAGAATAAAAAATAGCCAGTACTGGTGAAATTATAAATAAAGATATAATTCCAACCGGTATTGACCAAATATTCCAACTAGACACAATATGCCCTTATAGGCTACCAACCAACTCTATCAATAATTTTTTGAGCAGTTGGTGCTAGTTCTGCAATCCGCTCAACAGGTAATTGATCTTCTATGAAAATACCCCATGAATCTAATTCTTTAGAAGGTCTAACTTTAGGATTTACAGGGTATTCATAGTTCATTGATGAATATAATTTTTGAGCATCCGGGGTAGTTAAAAATTCAAGAAGAGCTTGTGCATTATCTTTATTCTTTGAATATTTAATTATTCCTCCACCAGCAATATTAACATGATTCCCCCTGTTAGATTGATTAGTAAAAATCAATCGTAAAGAGCTTGCCCACTCTTTTTGTTCAGGATTTTTTTCATTAAATTTCATTTTACCAAAGTAATAAGTATTCATAACGGCAATATCACAAATTCCTTCATGAACAGCCTTGGCCTGGTTTCTATCATTCCCCTCAGGTTTTCTTGCTAAATTTTGCACGAGTGCTTTTGCCCAGTTTTCAGCTACCTCTTCTCCGTTTGCTGCAATAATAGACGCTAAGAGTGATCTATTATAATCATGACTTCCGATTCTAGTGCAAATTTTTCCTTTCCATTTTTCATTTGCAAGATCCTCAATATTATTAATTGAACCAAGAGGCACACGCTCTTTTGAGACCGCTAATATTCTAGCTCTTTTAGATAATGCAAACCATCTGCTTTTACTATCTCGTAAATGTGAAGGTATATTTTCTTGTAAAACTTTTGAATCAACAGATGCTAATAAATCATTTTCGACAAATTGATTTAACCTTGCTATATCAACAGTTAGAATTAGATCTGCAGGTGTGTTATTGCCTTCACTCATCACCCTCTCTAGCAAACCTTTTTTTGCATGAAGAACATTAACTTTTATTCCTGTCTTTTTTGTAAATTCATCAAAAAAAGGGTTAATTAAAATAGGTTGTCTGTAGGAATAAACATTCACTTCGTCATTGGCATAAGCAATATCTACAACACTTAACAAAATAACTAAGGAGGAGATAAGTTTGATAATAAAATTTTTCATAATATAATTTCTATTTTTATTAAGCAGTTATAAAAAAATTATTTATAACCGTATGTTCTCCTATTGAGAATCTGAAAGTTTTTTAGACTTTCGCAATATAAAACTAAATCTAAAAAAATTATTGTAGGAGTATTAATGAAAAAACAAGGTATTTAGAATTATTCTAATTTAAATTTATTTTCTAATTAATCACATATACAAAAGGGGGCAACAGCCCCCTAACTTATTAAAGTTAACTGATTGAGATTAATCGTGCTTTTTTTTCTTCAGGAATAATTCTCTCTAAATCAATATTGAGCAAACCATTTAGCAGTTCTGCTTTTTTCACTTTTATATCTTCCGATATAGTGAATGATCTTTCAAATTGTCTAGTAGAGATTCCTTTATGAATAATCCCATTACCTTCTTCATTCACAACTTTTTCTTTTTGTTTGTTGCGAACAGTAAGTGTATTTTCTTTAAGCTCTAATTCAATATCGTCTCTTGAATATCCAGCTAAAGCTACTTCTATTTTATAATTATTCTCATTAATTCTGTGAATATTATAGGGTGGATAATTTGAGTTATGCCGCTCAGTAGACTCAAGCATTCTATCAAATTCTTCAAAAATTGAGTCAAATCCAACCGAAAAAGGTCTTAGTGAATTCCATACGGATAGGTTTCTTGTCATATAAACTCCTTGTTAAGCAAGTTAATGTCAGCACCCACAATGGCATACTAACAATAATAAAATGGGTATGGGTATATTTTTTTCAAGTATTAAAATTATTTTTTTCGAATAAATGAGAGTCCGTCTGACAGGGGTAATAAAGAAAATTCTACTCTCTCATCTTGATTAATTTTTACACTTAGTTCACGTATTTTTTTAGTTTGTGAATCATTTTTTGATACATCTGCTACATCACCATGCCAAAGCATGTTATCAATAATTATAATTCCATTGGAAGGAAGTAAACGTAAAGATAATTCATAATAATTTGGATAATTATTTTTATCAGCATCAATAAAGATAAGATCAAATGAATGTTGACGATCAATTAAGCTTTGCATTACTTCTGCTCCAGATCCTATGATTGATTCGATCTTAGATGCAACTCCGGCTTTATCCCAATATTTTTTAGCTAAAGGTAAGAATTCATCTGAATTATCAATGGTCATTATTTTTCCATCAGTAGGAAGTCCTCGTGCCATAAATAATGTGCTTAATCCCGTAAATCTCCCCACTTCCAAACATGACTTTGCATTAGAGATTTTAACTATAATTTCTAAAAATTGACCTTGCTCCTTGGCAATTTGCATTTGAGCAACTTTTCCAAGTTCTTTAGTTTCAGTCTCTAACTCATCGACAACAGAATCTTTTCGATACCCAACGTCTTGCAGATACTTAATGAGATCTGAATTAATCTCTAACTGCGTGCTCATTATTTAATTACTTCAAATGTTTCAGGAAGTGCATTTATATGGGAATCAGAAATAATAAAACAATCTTCAATCTTCTCTCTGACATTCTCATAGTCATTTATTGAGTCTGTATAGACTGTTAAAATTGATTGCGAAGAATCAATTTTATCACCAACATTCAAGACATTATTATACCCAACGTTATAATTTATTTTATCCGTGATTTGTTTTCTTCCACCACCTAACTCTATAAGAATCAATCCTAGCTCTCTAGTTTTAATATTTTTTATCCAACCAGCTCTTTTTGAAAAAATTTCTTTTTTAAATGAACTAACTTCTAAATATTTTTTATAAGATGATAAAATATCTACAGGACCACCTAAAGCATGAACCATTTTTTCAAATTTTTCCGCTGCCAAACCGCTTGATACAACTGTGTTTATCTTTTTAATCGCTTCATCTTTTGATAAATTTTGTGACATCATTAAAATTGATGATGTTAATTCATAAGTTATCTTTTCAAGCCTAATATCTTTTTCTTTATTTAATAAAAATCTTATACATTCTAACATCTCTAAAGTATGACCTGCGCTTTTACCTAAAACTTGATTCATATCTGTTAAAATTGCTTCGCATTGTAATCCCGCACCTTGTGCTACCTGAACAAGAGAATGTGATAAATCTCTTGCTATTTCTAGACTGCTATTAAATGATCCATTTCCCACCTTGACATCAAGAACCAAAGTTTTAAGTCCTGAAGCTATTTTTTTGGATAAAATAGAAGAAGTTATTAATGGAAGAGACTCTACGGTACCCACAATATCTCTTATTGAATAGAGTTTTTTATCAGCAGGTGCTAAATTTTCAGTTTGCCCAATAATTGCACAGCCAACATCTTTAACAACATTTTTAAAAGTATCTAAATCAGGTTGAGTATTATAACCCTTAATAGAATCAAATTTATCTAGAGTGCCTCCAGTGTGTCCTAAGCCTCTACCCGAAATCATGGGAACAAATAAACCACATGCAGCTAAAATAGGTGCCAGAATTATACTGGTCTTATCACCAACGCCGCCTGTAGAGTGTTTATCACAAACTAAATCATCATCAACGATATCTGCCCAACTAATTATGTCTCCAGATGTTGTCATAGCTTCTGTTAAATCAACTGTTTCTTCACGTGACATACCATTTGAAAAAATAGCCATACTCATTGCGGCAACTTGAGGATCAGAAAAAGATCCATCTGTTAAGCCATTTACAAAAAGAGAGATTTCTTTCTTTGAAAGAGTTTTTTTATCTCTTTTTTTTCTAATTATTTCCTGTGGGATCATTAATTTTTACTTCTGTGATAAAATTTTTAATAAGTTGTAAAATATTATTTTCAGCAAGACTAGCGTTATCTAATGTTTCTTTATGACTAAGTTTTGTTTTATTCATTCCTGCAGCTAGATTTGTGATTACACTAATTGCAATAACTGGAAGGTTACAATGGTTAGCTACTAACACCTCTGGAACTGTAGACATGCCAACTGCATTTCCCCCTATAATTTTTAATGCGTTAATTTCCGCAGGAGTTTCAAAATTTGGACCAGAATACATACAATAAATACCTTCGAATATTTCTTGGTTAGTTTTTTTTCCTATATCCAATAATTGATCACGATAAAACTTGTGATAACCATCACTCATATCATGAAATCTTGGTCCATAATCATCGTAGTTTTTTCCAATTAAAGGATTAAAACCACTCCAATTTATATGATCAGAAATTGCCATTAAACTTCCTGCTGGCATTTTTTCATCTAGACTTCCAGCAGCATTGGTAACAATTAATAATTTACACCCAATATCTTTTAAGACACGGATTGGTTTTGCAAGACTACTTGGTTCATGCCCTTCATAAATATGTGAACGACCATACATACAAACTGTTTTTATTTCACCAACATTTCCTAAAACCAATTTTCCCGCATGACCTTTTACTGTTGGTTGAGGAAAGTCTGGAAGATCAGTATATGGAATTTCTTTTGTTATATCTTGTTGGTCAAAAAAATTAGTAAGACCACTGCCCAAAATAACAGCGATGTCGGGCTTGGTATTAGTTTGTTCTAAAAAAATTTTTGATGAAGTATGCATTATAAGTTTTCTGGCCCAAAAGAATCAGGGAGCAACTCTTCTAGTGTTGATGTTTTAATATGTCCATTAACATTACACATATGAATATTAACATCTAGTGTTGCAAACTCTCTAAGTCTTTGACGGCATCCTCCACATGGAGAACACAATAAATCACCTGAACCAATAACAACAACTTCTTTTATTTTAGTAAAGCCATTTGCTACTAAGTTACCAATGGCACTTGCCTCTGCACATTGGGATTGAGGATAAGCGGCATTTTCAACATTACACCCTGCAATAATAGAGTTATCCTCCGTTAAAAATGCAGCTCCAACCTTAAATTGAGAATAGGGAACATGTGCATTTTCTCTTACTGCTTTTGCAGCAGTAAAGAGTTTTTCAAAGTTTTTAGAAATCATGTCTTTATTTATCATGAAATTATAAAAAAAATATTTTTTTCTAAACTTTAAATAATTCTTGCGTCAAATCTGGAAGATCATCATCCCAAAAAACTTCTCTTTTTAAAAACTCAGGATCTTTATTAAAACAAACAGACATTGCAGAGTTGTAAACCGCCCTAGCATCTATTGTTGAGTTTAAATCTCTTCCTTCAAATAAATCTTTCTTTTTTAAACCTGGCCAATCGGTATAAACTTGTGATTTTTTAAGCAAACCTCCTGCCATCAGTATTGCGCTTCCATACCCATGCTCAGTACCATAACCTCCATTTTGTTTAATTGTTCTTCCAAATTCTGTGAGAGTTAAAATTAAAGTGTTATCAAATGATGAGCCTAAATTTTTATAAAGAATTTTTACAATATTATTTAACTCTTCCAATTGTTCCGCATGAGCTCCATCAGCTCCACCTTGAGCTGTATGTGTATCAAATCCATCTAATTCAAATACAGCTACTCTTGGACCGTTAGGATCATGAAGTTGTTTAGCTGCTTCTCTAGCTAATTTATTTCGATCATATGAATTTGTTGCTACTTGCATTGATAAGGGTCTTTTTTTAATTGTACCTAAAGTAGATTTAATTAATTTATTATGCTCCCCACTAAATTCATTATAAATCGAGTCAATTAATTTTGTTTCAACAAAATCTGGTGAAGGAAAAAAATTATTATTTTGAGGAACGCCTCTTAATAAAAGAGGCATAGGCAATGATATAGCTAGTCCTTTACCTAAAATATCTGAAGCCAAAAGACCCCTTCCTAGCCATCCAGTTTTTTCTTTGTATGGAGTGTGTGCCCCAGTTTCCATTAAGTTTTGTCCATCAAAATGAGATCTTCCCGTATAAGGAATATTCGTAGCATGAACGAAAGCTGCTTTGTTCTTCTCCCAAAGCTCGTGGAAGATTTTCAATTTAGGATGTAGAGCAAAATCACTATTTAATTTAAGAGTATTCTCTAAAATTAATTGTTTTCTTAGTTTTTTTAATCTTTTATCACCAATAACTGGTACAGCTGTTAAACCGTCCATTCCACCTCTAAGAGATATTATAATAAGATTTTTTTTCTGCGTATTTGCAAAACTTATCTTAGGATAAAAACCTGAAAGAAATAATGTTGAAGAGCCACCAATCAAAAAATTTCTTCTTGTACAATTCATGCTTTAAGTACTCCTGGTAAGTTACAAATTATACCATATTTTCTACTCATGTCGGACTCTTCTTTTAATTTAGTATCGGAATTAAGATTTTTTATAAGTAAAGACATCCTGTCATAATCATTAAAATTTTTTTTCAAACATTCCAAAGTAAAATCATGGCTATAATTTTTTGCTTTAATCATTTTTGGTAAAATATTAGATGAAAACCAAAGTCGTCTTAATAAAAGTTCTGGTGATACCCAGTCTACCTCAAAATCACTCCAGCCATTTGGTTGTTTAGCGCGGTAAGGTGAATGCCCAATTTCACGAAGCCACCACGATAATCGTCTTTGACTATGTGAGGGTTTGGTTTTAAAATCATAATTCATTCGACTCGGTAATAGAGGTATATTTAAATCAAAAATTTTAGAGAGTTGCATTAACCAAACTTCTGGAACCTGAAACTTAAATGTTGTATCTTTGTATTTATAAGCTTGTCTTACAACCTCTTTTTGTATCTCAATTAAGTTTCCATCATATTTATTCCACACATCAATCACTGGCCTAACCATTTCTTCAGTAGGCTCATCAGTAATAAAATGTCGGCATAATTTAGTCGATACAAATTTAATACAAACAGGATGTGTTGCCAAATCATGAATTACTTTAGGCAATTCCCTTTTTGCATCATTTTTATATATAACTCCTAAAACCTGTTTTTCTCCAGTTTGATGTCTGTCTTGATCAAACCAAACATCTCCTGTTTCGAGTTTTTTATTGCTCCATTTATGACTCCATCCAGTCATAATATAAGCAAGCTGGATAACATCCTCCTGCGTATAGCCAGCACTTGGTGACACGGTATGAAGTTCTAATAACTCTCTTGCATGATTTTCATTAATAGTACCTCTGGGATTCCATTGTTTACTTTTAGAGTTTGGGCCAACAGATTGAGAATTATCAAGATGATGAATCATACACCAAGATGTTGTCACAGACTGAACCATGTCCTGAAAAGTCTTAGTCATATTTGGTCTAATAATTTCTCGTTGATATGGCCCTGTACTAAATTCCGGTAAAAAATCTTTTTCACTAATTGCAAAATGGTTTCCCCAAAAAAGCCAAAAGCGCTCGAATACTGGCTGTGAACTATTTTTGGTTTGATAATGACGAATAGCGTGTTCATTTAATTCAAAAAAACTCTCACCAGTTTTTATTCTCAATTCATCTTTAGCTTTCTCATATGCTTTTTGGTCATTTTTATATTTTTTTCTCAAACTCTCTCTGTCACCATAAACCCATTCAGCCAATTTATTTCGTATTTCTTTTTCTGTAGGCGTTGATCCTGGCCACAAAAAATTTGGAACTGAATTTAATTGATTAAGCGCCCAATTAAGAGGTTTACTCGGCTGAGTTTCATTTGGAGACAAACCAAAACCAACTCTTCTATAAAAATTTAATGCCATAAATATAAAACTAGTTTACAACTATTAATAAGAATTGACATTTATTAATGAAAAAAACTTCTTTAAAAATCTGTGGTATTACCAACACTCAGTCAGTTAAAACTGCTTATAAAAATAAGATAAAATCTCTTGGTTTTGCTAGTAATAACCTAAAGGGCCCAAACACAGCCACAGACAAAAAAATACAATTGCTAATTAAAGAATGTAAAAATTATAAAATAGAATCCGTGCTTTTAACACGATATGTATCTTTAAATAAATTAATTGAACAAATAGATTATACTAAACCAAAAACTATTTCGTGCTCATATCACTATAAAAAAAATGAATTAAAAATTATAAGAAAAATTTTCAAAAAATTAAAAATTGGAATAGCAGTAAATCCAGAAAATTATAATATAAGCTATCTAAAAGACATAAAAAACTTTGTGAATATAATTTACTATGATCTTAATGTTTATAAAATAAAAACTATTAAAACATATTCTTTAAAGAAATGTTTGAATCAAATTAAATCAATTAAAAATTTATCAATTCCAATTTATATTGGTGGCGGCATTGATGAACATAAAGCAAAGGAAGTTATTAAATTATTAAATCCAGATGGAATAGATGTTTCACGGGGACTTAAAACCTCTAAAAATATACTTTCTAATAGAAAGCTAAAAAAGTTTTTACAACAAGTTGCGGTAGCTTAACTTTTGAATAATGTAATAATTTTTAAGTCTTACAATTAGCTCTTTAACAGTAAGTTTACTAATAGGATCCCTAAAATTTGGCACAATATCTTGCATAGGAAACAAAACAAAATCTCTTTCCGATGCTCTTGGGTGTGGAATAGAAAGTTCCTGACTATTGAATATTTTATAATCCCAAAAAATAATATCTAAATCTATTTTTCTTGGACCATTTATTATTCTTTTATTTTTTTTTAGTTTTTTTTCAATGAGTTGGATTTTACTAATTAATTCAATTGGTGACATTTCTGATTTAAGGTGAACCATACTATTATAAAAAAAATTTTGTTTTAAATAACCATATGGTTTTGATTTATAAATATTAGCCATTTTAATAACATGACCAATTTTTTTTAACTCAACAATAGCATTTGAAAAATTATTTATATAATTGCCAACGTTAGTTCCTAGGGCAATATAATAGTTAGTTGGATACACTTACAGTTTCTGATCCATAACGTTTTGCAACAATCGTTTTATCAATTTTAATTTTTATTTTCTTGATTTTAAATTTTTTTTCCACCATCTGTGATGAAGACATTATAAGTTTTTCAAGAGTGTTATATTTTGATTCATTAATAAATTTTTTTAGAGATTGTGTGATCTCTGAATAACTTTTAAGATTTGACATTTTTTCTAAGTTTTTATTTTTTTGAACACTATAGCTAAAATTTAGAGTAACTTTAAGCAACTGCTTTTTTTTTCTTTCCTCAGCAGTAATTCCAATATTTGCAAAAACTTTTAAGTTTTTAATTTCTACTTCAAACATAAATTTTTATACACTTTTAAAGCTTGGTTAGTTTCTTTAACGTCATGCACTCTAAACATATTCACGCCTTTTTTATAGCAATAAAGAGCCGAGGCAAGTGATCCACCAAGTCTACTATAAACCTCACTTTGATCAATACCACTTATCCAACTTTTACGCGATGAGCCTAGTATAATTCCACATTTTTTAATTTTAAATTGCTGAATATTTTGCATAATTTCTAAATTTTGAGCAAGGTTTTTACCAAAACCAATTCCAGGATCAAACCAAATTTTAGAATGTGGTATATTATATTTGTCCACCTGTTTGAGAGTTAATAGAAAAATTTTTTTAATATCACCTATAACATTTGTATAAGAATTTACCTTTGATTGCATAATTTTAGGTGGGGCTGGTGTATGCATTAATACTAAACCGTTTTTATATTTTTTGGTTAAATGAAAGAGATCGTTGGAGCCTCCAAATACGTCATTAATGATGTGGGCTCCATTTTCTAAAGCAAATTCCTGTGTCTCAATTTTAGAAGAATCTATAGAAATTAAAAATTGATCTTTGGGTAATTTTTTTAAAATTGGTGATAGTTTTCTAATTTCATCTTTATAACTTATTGGATCACTACCCGGTCTTGTACTTTCTGCCCCTATATCAATAATTTGCGCCCCATCGCTAAGCATTTGATTTATTGATTTTAGTGCATCAGAAGTTTTATAATTTTTACCACCATCACTAAATGAGTCCTTAGTAGCATTACAGATACCCACTATTGTAGGAGATAAGATTGAAAATTTATTTTTATTAAATATCATAACTCTAATTGGGCCTTATATATTGAAAAAAATCTTTTAAACATCTTTGAAGAAGAACTAAACCATTTTATTTTAGGAACAGATGTTACTTTTACCACCCCTTTCCCAGAACCCACTAAAATAATTTCATCTGCACTTGATAAATCTAAAAAACTTATTACTTTAAATATGTGCTTGTTAGGAATTTTTTTTAACAAATAATTCATAGTTATACCTTTATAGTAATTTCCTTTAGGCAAAATTATTTGATTATTCTTTATTAAAATTAAATTTGTTGTTGAACCCTCTAGTACATTTTTTTTATTATAAAATAATATTTCTTTTTTTTGCATATCAATTTTTTTTTGCATTGATAATATTTTTTTATATTGTAAGTTTTTTATTCCTGCATTTATTCTTTGATAATTAATTAACTCACATTGAAAGCTATTGCTTGGCTCTAGTCGAGGACGAAGAGATATTGATATTATATTTTTCTTAATTGCAACCCTGAGAAGATGATTATATTTTTTTATTTTTAACTTATTTGATATTAATTCTAATAATTTTTTTTCAGTTAGAAAAAAATTTATGTGTAATTTTTTTAAACTTTTATTTAGTTGTAATAAGTGCTCTTTTATAAAAATATATTTAGGTTTTTTTCCGTACACCCGAATAGTAGTAAAGGTTCCTTTAGATCCCCACAAATGATCATAGTCTACTTTTATTAAAGTACTAAGCCTGTATGATTTTCTGAATAAGAAATTTGCCATCAACAGTCAAAAAGGAGTCTGGGTGAAATTGAAATCCATATACATTATTAATAGTATCTTCTATAGCCATAGCAACATTAGTTTCTACACATCGCATAGTTATTTTTAAAGATGAAGATTTAAAAGGCTCTTTAAGCTTAAGGGAATGGTATCGTCCGACTAGAAAAATTTTACTAGGTTTAAATAAAACACTTTCATTTAATGTTATAATTTTAGACTGATAACCATGATAAATTTTTTTTTGAGAAACAATATCTGCATTTTCTGCGTATAAAATTTGCTGAAAACCCAAGCAAATTCCTATGATTTTTTTAATACCTTTGTATTTCTGGTAAATTTTTTGAGTTTCAGGATAATGGGATGGGTCACCAGGACCTGGAGAAAAAACAATAATTTTAGATTTTTCTAACTTTTTTCTATCAAGATCATAATAATTTGACACAAAAGTTGGAGCAAAACCTTCAAGAAGGTGAACCAAATTATAAGTAAAAGAATCTTCGTGATCAATAACGTAAATCATGTTTTAAATAAATCTAAAAGGGATTTTGCTTTAATATAATTTTCTTTATATTCACGCTTTGGTTTACTATCTATTACTACGCCGCTTGCGGCTGAAATTTCAGTGCGGTTTTTATAATTTAAAATTGATCTTATAATAATATTAAAACGCATATCACCATTTGCATTAATGTAACCAAAACTTCCTGTATAAATATTTCTATTAATTTTCTCTCTCGAATTAAGTAAATTTAAGGTACTTATTTTTGGACAACCAATTACTGAGCCTCCAGGCATCATTGCAGAAATAATATCATGGTTGCTTATATTTTTTTTTAAGCTTCCTTTTATCTCTGTTACGTAGTGATAAAGGTCTCTATATTCTTCTACAGTTTTTAATTTATTTATTTTAACACTTCCTGTTTTGCAAATACGTGATAAATCATTTCTTTCCATATCAACAATCATATTGTGCTCTTTGCTTTCTTTCTTATTTTTTTTAAAGAAATCTCTTGCAAATTTTGATGTCATTTTTTTTGTTCGATTTAAAGTTCCAGCTATTGGTTTAGTAACTATAACACCCTTACTTTTTTCCAATAATGTTTCAGGAGAACAACTTATAATACTGTAATCCTTATCTCTTATTAGGAAGCTCTCAGGAGATTCATTAATGTTCATTAATTGCCAAAAAAACTTAACTGAATCTAGATTAGATTTATTTGTATATGTTTGACAAATTTTTATTTGATATGTTTCTCCTAATTTAATTTTTTTAGAAAAGTCACTAAACAATTTTGAATACTGGGACTCATTTAAATTTAAATTAAATTTTTTTTGATAAAAATATTTATTTTTTTCTATTATTAAAAAATTTTTTTTATAGTTTTTCAATAAACTTTTAATAGTAACATTTTTTCTTATCTTAATAATAGTTTGGGGCTTGTAAGCTAACCCTGGATAAAAATTTGACGTTTTTTGTTTTGGTAATTTAATATTAATATTTTCACATAATAGCTGAAAACCAAAAAATCCTACGTAACAATTTAACTCTTTTATAGGTGATCTTAGTTTTTTAGTTTGCTTGTTTAAAAAACTTTTAAAATTCTTAGAGTTTAGAACAATCTTTTCTTTAAAATCAGTGTAAATGTCATATCCACCAACAGTTTTATAAATTATTAGTGGTTTATTAGATTGAAAAATCTTATTGATGTATTCTTTATTGTTCAGCACTTAAATCTATTATAGTTAGGTAAAATATATGAAAAATACTTTTATTCAAAAAACTGTTTTTTTGCTTGTATTATTTTTCTCTAGCGTAGTTTTATCGCATGGGACAGTAATAATTACTAATGTTGAGCACAATAAAGGGTATATTGATGTTAAGATATATGACTCCAAAGACTCATTTCTAAAAGAAGATCAGGCTGTTGAAGCTGTTAGAAAAAAGGTCAATAAAGGCGAGGTAGTTGTTCCGTTATCAAAAATTCATGATGGTCAAATTGCAATCGTTGTCTATCATGATGAAGATGGTAATGGAGAATTAAAGACTGGTCTTTTTTGGCGACCAAAAGAAGGTTTTGCTTTTAGCAATAATTACAACCCTAAAGGACCTCCTAAATTTAAAAAAGCAGCAATAATGCTAGAACACGGTGTACCCGTAGAAATTGAGCTAAACTATTAATCGCTCTCATAGTTTATGGTTTTAAAAATTCATAATACATTATCTGGAACAAAAGAACCATTTGCACCTGTAGATAAACAACATGTAAGAGTCTATGCTTGTGGTCCAACAGTTTATAATTTTGCACATATTGGTAACGCTAGAATGGCTGTTGCTAATGATCTTTTAATAAAAGTGCTAAGAACGCAATACAAAAAAGTTACATATGTTTCTAACATAACAGATATTGATGATAAAATTATTGATGCAGCTCATGAACTAAATGAACCAATACAAAACCTAACAACTAAATATACAAAAATTTATAATGAAGATATGGCTTATCTCAATGTAAGCCTTCCTGATGTGCAACCTCGGGCTACTGATCACATCGATGAAATGATTGTCATAATTACAAAACTAATTAAAAACAATAATGCATACGAAAAAGAAGGTCATGTTTTATTTCATGTTCCAAGTTTTTCAAAATATGGTGTGTTATCTAAAAGAAATCGTGATGAACAAATTGCAGGTAGTAGAGTTGAGGTAGCTCCTTTTAAAAAAGATCCTGCTGATTTTATTTTATGGAAACCTTCACCCGATCCTTTACCAGGTTGGGACTCTCCTTGGGGTTTTGGTCGACCAGGTTGGCATCTAGAATGCTCTGCTATGTCAGAAAAAACACTGGGATTGCCATTTGATATTCACAGCGGAGGGATGGACTTAGTTTTTCCTCATCATGAAAACGAGATTGCACAAACATGCTCGTTAAACAAAACTCATGAACCAAAAAGTTTTGCAAGATTTTGGTTTCATAATGGTTTTGTTAATGTGGAGGGAGAAAAGATGTCAAAATCAATTGGCAATATTAGATTAGTTCATGATCTTAAGAAGCAATTTAGTGGTGAAGTTTTGAGACTCACACTTTTATCTGCCCATTACAGACAGCCATTGAATTGGACCAAAGAAATCATTGATCAAAACAGTAAAATGTTAGATCGTTTTTATCGAACTTTAAAAGATCTTCAGAGTGTTGAAGTTTCTTCTGATTCTCTCTCAGATGAGATTATGGAAAGTTTATTAGATGATCTAAATACACCTAAAGTATTGGCGCAGTTAAACACTCTATCAAATAAACTATCTTCTGCGAATAATGATGAAAAGATGATCATTAAAAACAATCTCATTGCTGCTGGAAGAATTTTAGGAATTATGCTCGAAGATCCAGATTTATGGCTTGGCTATAACCAATCTTTAAATCCTCAAAAAGAAGAGATAGAGGGGTTGATAAATCAACGCAATGAAGCTAGACGGCATAAAGATTTTAAATTAGCAGATGAAATTAGAGATAAACTTAAATTAAAAGGTATTGAGATAGAAGATACTAAAAACGGAACTATTTGGCGAAAAGATTCATGAGCAATAATATTACAATTACCTTTCCAGATGGAAATACAAAATTAGTCGAAAAAGGTATTTCTGGATTTGAACTTGCTAACCAAATATCTAAATCTCTTGCCAAAGAATCAGTGGCAATAAAAATTGATGGACAAGTTTGTGATCTATCTTTGCCACTTAATCAGGACTGTAAGGTTATTATAATTAAAAAAGATAATGAAGAGGCGTTAAATATTATAAGACATGACTGTGCCCACGTGATGGCTGAAGCTGTACAGACACTATTTCCTGGAACGCAAGTTACTATAGGACCTTCTATTGAAAATGGTTTTTATTATGATTTTGCACGTAAAGAACCATTTACTCTTTCTGACTTACCTAAGATTGAAAAGAAAATGCATGAGATTATTAACAAAGGTGAGAAATTTACAAGAGAAGTTTGGTCTCGTGATGATGCGATTAGTTTTTTTAAAAATAAAGGCGAAGAATACAAGGTTGAACTAATTGAAGGTTTAAATCCTGATGAGGATATAACAATTTACAAACAAGGTGAATGGTTAGATCTTTGTCGAGGTCCTCATATGTTAAGCACAAAACAAATTGGCAAAGGATTTAAATTAATGAAAGTTGCTGGAGCTTATTGGAGAGGTGACTCCAATAACACAATGCTCACACGTATTTATGGAACAGCTTGGAGAAACGAGAAAGAACTTGAAAATTATTTGCAACAAATTGAAGAAGCTGAAAAAAGAGATCATAGAAAGCTTGGAAAAGAAATGGACTTGTTTCATTTTCAAGAAGAAGCTCCAGGGGCTGTATTTTGGCATCCGAAAGGTTGGCAGTTATTTCAATCTTTAATTAACTATATGCGAAGCAGACAAGATAAAGCAGGTTATGTAGAAACTAATACACCAGATATGATGGATAAATCTCTATGGGAAACATCTGGTCACTGGGAAAAATTTAGTGAAATGATGTTTAGGACAGAAGCTAAAGATGATAAAATATATGCAATTAAACCAATGAATTGCCCAGGTGCTGTTGAAATATTTAAACAAGGTTTAAAAAGCTATCGCGATCTTCCACTACTAATGTCTGAGTTTGGCAAAGTTCATCGATATGAACCATCAGGTGCATTACATGGCTTAATGAGAGTAAGAGCTTTTACACAAGATGATGCACATATTTTTTGCACAGAAGATCAAATAACAGAAGAGAGCAAAACTGTGTGTGATCTTATACTAAGTATTTATAAAGATTTTGGTTTTGATGACGTTAGAATTAAATTTTCTGACAGACCAGAGAAACGCGTAGGAGATGATGCTGTTTGGGACAAAGCGGAAGAGGCTCTAAAGCAAGCAATGGAAGCAACGGAACTTAAGTATACACTTAACCCTGGAGAAGGTGCTTTTTATGGACCTAAATTAGAATTCGTTTTGCGTGATGCTATTGGGCGTGACTGGCAATGTGGAACACTTCAGGTTGATTTAAATCTACCGGGTAGGTTGGGAGCAACATATATTGCTGAAGATGGTCAAAAGAAAATTCCAGTAATGTTACACAGAGCTCTCTTTGGTTCCCTAGAGAGATTCACAGGAATTCTAATAGAACATTATGCAGGTCACTTGCCATTATGGTTATCACCGTCACAAGTTATGGTTACAACAATAACATCAGAAACTGATAATTATGCTTTTGAAGTTAAAGAGTTATTGAAAAAAAATGGATTGCGAGCTGAAGCTGATATAAGAAACGAAAAAATTGGTTATAAAATTCGTGAACACAGTAATTCAAAAATACCAGTAATTTTAGCTGTTGGAAAAAAAGAAGCAGAAGAAAAAACTGTGTCTGTGAGACGATTAGGCAGTCAGGAAACAAAAGTTGTTAAGCTTGATGAATTAATAAAGGATTTACAACAAGAATCTCTTTCTCCTATTAATTAAAATGTCAGATAATAAACTAGGGCAATTCCCATCTACACGACTTAGAAGACTTCGTATGAAAGAATTCTCAAGAAGAATGGTGAGTGAAAATAATCTTTCAGTAAATGATTTAATTTGGCCTTTGTTTGTCTGTGAAGGAAACAATATTACAGATAAAATAAATTCAATGCCTGGTGTCTTTAGATATTCTATTGATAATATTTTAAAGGAATTAGAAACGGTAGTTAAATTAAAAATACCAGCGATCGCATTATTTCCTCAAATTGATAGTAGCTTGAAGGATGAAAAAGGCTCTCAAGCAATTGATGAAAATAATTTAATTTGCAGAACAATCAAATCTATTAAAAAAAACTTTCCTGATCTTGGTGTTATTTGTGATGTTGCATTAGATCCTTATACTAATCATGGTCATGATGGTTTGGTTATTAATGATGTTGTTGATAATGATGCAACTTTAGAAATTTTAGAAAAACAAGCACTTGTTCAAGCAATTGCTGGATGTGATATCATTGCTCCATCTGACATGATGGATGGAAGAGTGATGAGAATAAGAAATATTCTTGATGAAAATAAATTTCAAAACACGTTAATACTTTCTTATGCCGCTAAATATGCATCAAAATTTTATGGACCTTTTAGAGATGCTATTAGTTCATCTAGTAATTTAAAAGGTAGGAATAAATTTACTTATCAAATGGATGTGGCAAACAGCTATGAAGCCTTAAGGGAAGTTGCCCTAGATATTCAAGAGGGCGCTGATATGGTTATGGTAAAGCCAGGTATGCCTTACCTGGATATTATTCAAAAAATAAAGTCAGAGTTTAATATTCCTACATTTGCTTATCAAGTATCAGGAGAATACGCGATGATCAAAGGGGCTATCGATAACAATTGGCTAGATTCAAAAGTAATTAAAGAGTCACTTTTGTCATTTAAAAGAGCAGGTGCTGATGGTATTCTAACTTACTTTGCTAAAGAGATTGCTGAGGAATTAAATAATGAATGACATCAAGTTTGAAGAAAGAAAAACAATTGAACAAGTAGAAGAATCTACAGAATTGGCACCAAAATTTGATCAGGATGGATTGATACCCGTTGTAACAACAGATTTTAGTTCTGGTGAAGTTCTAATGCAAGGTTACATGAATGACGAAGCTTTTAAGCAAACAATTTCTTTAGGTGAGGCAGTATATTATTCTCGTAGTAGAAAAACATTATGGCACAAAGGGAAAACAAGTGGGTTATTTCAGAAAATAAAAGAAATAAGAATAGACGATGATCAAGATTGTGTATGGTTGCGAGTTGATGTTCAAGGAGGAGCTAGTTGTCATGTAGGGTATAGATCTTGTTTTTATAGAAGTGTTCCTTTTAAAGGTGATGGTTCAAAAACTATTTTAAAATTTGAAGAAAAAGAAAAAGTTTTTGATCCAAAAAAAGTCTATGGAGATACCCCAAATCCAACAAAATTATAATCTTATTTACAATTAGTTATAAAGGCATAAAGCAATAATCAGTTTATGACATCAACATTAAAATTTATCGAAACCAGTAATTTACCAACTGATATTGGTGAATTTAAAGTACACGCTTTTACAGAAGAAAGTGAATTAAAAGATCATTTAGCTATAGGTATGGGAGATTTACTTACTAATGAGCCTGTATTATGTAGAATACATTCACAGTGCATTACAGGAGAATCGTTTTTTAGCATGCGTTGTGATTGTAGATTCCAACTTACAGAGTCTTTAACACAAATTGCTGAAAAGGGACGAGGTGTAGTTTTCTATCTTCAACAAGAAGGAAGGGGTATTGGTTTATCTAATAAAATTAGAGCCTATAATCTTCAAGACAAAGGTTTTGATACAGTTGAAGCAAATCATCAGTTAGGATTTAAAGAAGACGAAAGAGGATATGATATCGTTTCAGAAATGATAAATTTTCTTGGTATAAAAAAAATAGATCTAATGACTAATAATCCAAAGAAAATAAAAGCTTTAGAAGCAATGGGTGTTATTATTAACCAAAGAGTACAAATTTCATCTAGTACAAATAAGTACAATGAAAAATATATATCAACAAAAATAAAAAAGCTCGGTCACTTATTTTAAATCTCTCATTTTAATGGCTGACACAAAAGACTTAATAAAAAAACTAAACTTAATTGCACATCCTGAAGGAGGGCATTTTGCAGAATCATTTCGAGATGAAAATAATAATGTTAGTTTAATTTATTATATGCTTAAAAAAAATGAGTGGTCTCATTGGCATCGATTAACTAAAAACGAAACTTTACATTTTTATAAAGGGGACCCTTTAAAAATTTTCATTTCTAATGATGGAATTAACTATACTTCAGTTACAATTGGAGAAGATGATAATTTTCATTATTCTGTAATGGCAAATAACTGGTTTGCAATGAAGTCAACAGGGGAGTATAGTTTAATTGGGTGTACAGTAGCCCCAGGTTTTGATTACAAGGATTTTGAGTTGGCACCTGCTGACTGGAAACCCACAAATTTTAACACTAATTTATCTTAAATTTTATCTATTTTACTTTGCTTTAATTGCATTTATTTATATATCTATAGAAGTTCAAAAAAGGAGAAATACATGGATGCCGAAAGTAAATGCCCCGTAATGCATGGTGCGAATACAAAAAATAAAGGAGAAGGAACCACAAATAGAGATTGGTGGCCTAATCAACTAGATATTAGTATTCTTCATCAACACGATGAGAAATCAAACCCAATGGGGAAAAACTTTGATTATCGTGAACATTTTAAAAATATTGATTACGACGCATTAAAAAAAGATCTTAATGAGTTAATGACCGACTCACAAGATTGGTGGCCAGCAGACTATGGTCACTACGGACCATTCTTCATTAGAATGACATGGCATGTGGCAGGTACCTACAGAACAGCCGATGGACGTGGTGGCGGTGGAACTGGCGCGCAAAGATTTGCTCCTTTAAATAGTTGGCCTGATAATGGCAACTTAGACAAAGCAAGAAGACTCCTTTGGCCAATAAAACAAAAATATGGAAATCAAATTAGTTGGGCTGACTTATTTATTTTAACTGGTAACGTTGCTATTGAATCAATGGGCGGTAAAACTTTTGGGTTTAGTGGTGGTCGACCTGATATATGGGCTCCTGAAGAAGATATATATTGGGGTCTTGAAACGAAATGGTTAACTAATAAAAGATATTCTGGTGATCGTGTTTTAGAAAATCCGCTTGCTGCGGTTCAGATGGGATTAATTTATGTAAATCCTGAAGGGCCAGATGGCAATCCTGATCCTCTTGCAAGTGCAAGAGACATCCGTGAAACTTTTGGTCGAATGGCAATGAACGATGAAGAAACAGTTGCTTTAACAGCAGGTGGTCACACATTTGGAAAAGCACACGGCGCAGGTGATGCTGGTCTTGTGGGACCTGAACCTGCAGATGCACCAATGGAAGAGATGGGTTTTGGTTGGATCAGTAAACATGCTTCTGGAAAAGGAAGTGATGCAATCACAAGTGGCATAGAAGGTGCTTGGACAGCAAATCCTACAAAGTGGGATAATGGTTATTTTGATTTACTTTTAGGATATGAGTGGAAACTTACAAAAAGCCCAGCGGGTGCAAACATTTGGCATGCCATAGATCCTAAAGAAGAAGATATGGCACCAGATGCAGAAGATTCTTCTAAAAAAGTTCCAACAATGATGACAACTGCTGATATGGCAATGCGAGAAGATCCTGAATATAGAAAAATATCTGAACGTTTTCATAAAAACCCAGATGAATTTCAAGATGCGTTTGCACGTGCTTGGTTTAAACTTCTTCATCGTGATATGGGCCCTAAGACTCGTTACATGGGACCTGAGTCTCCTGAAGAAGAACTTATTTGGCAAGATCCAATTCCAGCAGGAAAATCAGATTATGATGTTGATGCTCTTAAAGTAAAAATTGCTGACAGCGGACTATCAATTCAGGAAATGGTTGAAACTGCTTGGGCAAGTGCTTCAACATATCGTCATACTGATATGCGTGGTGGTGCTAATGGAGCTCGTATTCGATTGGAGCCTCAAAAAAGTTGGGAAGTAAATAAACCTGACCAACTTTCAAAAGTTCTAAGTGTGCTTGAAGGTATAGCATCAGAAACTGGAGCAAGTGTTGCTGATGTGATTGTGCTTGCAGGTAATGTGGGAATAGAAAAAGCATCTGGAAAACCTGTTCCATTTACTCCAGGCAGGGGTGATGCGACTCAAGAACATACAGATGTAGAATCATTTTCAGTCCTTGAACCTGAGGCAGATGGTTTTAGAAATTATCTAAAGAAAAACTTTACCGTAAATCCAGAAGAATTGATGTTAGATAGAGCTCACTTGCTTGAACTTACAGCACCGGAGATGACAGTATTAGTTGGTGGTATGCGTGCTCTTAGTGTTAGTTCTGATGATCGTGGTATTTTTTCAAACAATGCAGGAAAGTTAGATAATAGTTTCTTCAAAACACTTCTTGATATGACAGTAAAATGGGAAGCTACAGGAAGTAATTCTTATCAAGCAACTGATCGCCAAACGGGTGAAAAAGTAAGGAGAGCCTCAAGAACTGATCTTGTTTTTGGATCAAACTCTCAACTTAGAGCATTGGCAGAGTTATATTCTCAATCTGATAATCATGATAAATTTTTAACTGATTTCATTAGTGCTTGGAATAAAGTTATGAATGCTGACCGTTTTGATCTTAACTAATTAAATCTTATAACAATTACGACCATTTAAACATGGTCGTAATTTAACCCTTAAAAGAAACAGCTCCTTTTAAAATATGCCTGACCACCTTCTCATACTGGTTTTTTTTTAATGAAATCAAACTAGGGGCTTTTAGTGTTTTTCTTGATTGGGAAATACCAATTAAAGTAGCAATCATAAGATCGAACTGTAGAGGAGTAATTTTTTTTAAGCCTTTTAAAATATTATTGCGCATTTTTTTTTGACTTAGGTTTTTAACTAAATCTCCCACAACAGGATCAGATGAATTCATAATTATCAATTTTACGATAGTTGTTTCATCTTTAAGATCCATACTTTCTGATAAAAAACCAACATACATTTCAATAATGTTTCCATCATTTATATCTATGCTATCACTCCAATCAAAAGCATATGATAAAGTTGCTTCAAACAAACCTAATTTACTTTCATAATATCTAGCAATTAGAGCAACATCTATTTTTGCAGCTTTAGCAATTTGACGGACAGAAACATTTGAATAACCATAGTTCCAAAATAGTTTTTTTGCCTCATCAAATATTTTGGTTTTTGTTTTTTCAGATTTATTCATGGAGCCACCTTAACATAATTATTTTGTCAACAGTTGTTGACTTTTAACATATTTTCAATAAATCAAAATATATATTAGGAGAATAAATGAATTTAAACATTAATAAAAATGAGCCAGTTATGGTAACTGGAGCTACTGGTTTTGTGGCTAGCGAGTTAATTAAAAAACTATTAGAAAATGGGATAACTGTACATGCTGCTGTCCGAAATCCTGAAGATGTAAGCACACTACAACATCTTACAAATTTAGAGAGCACCTTATCAGGTAAAATTATTTTTTTTAAATCTGATTTGTTAAAAGAAGAAAGTTATTTAAAATCAATGGAGGGATGCTCTATTGTATTCCATACAGCCTCACCTTTTAATTTTAAAGTAAAGGATAATCAAAAAGGTTATATTAATCCTGCACTTGAGGGAACACGTAACGTTCTAGACTCTGTTAATAAAACTGAATCAGTAAAACGAGTAGTATTAACTAGTTCATGTGCAGCAATTTATGGTGATGCAGTAGACATTAGTAATTATCCAAATAAAACTATGACTGAAGAAATGTGGAACTCATCTTCAACATCTAATTACAATGCCTATAGTTACTCTAAAACTATTGCTGAAAAAGAAGCTTGGGAAATTTCAAAAAAACAAAATAATTGGAAATTAGTAGTTATTAATCCTTGTTTTGTTCTTGGACCATCCATATCTAAAAACCCAACTTCAGGAACATTTGAGTTACTTAGTCAGCTTGCTGATGGGAGTATGAAAAGTGGAGCAGCTCCATTTGAAATTGGTGCAGTGGATGTAAAAGATGTAGCTGAAGCTCACTTCAAAGCAGCTTATCTTGAAAGTGCTAATGGCCGAAATATTTTGTACAACAAGTCTTTATCAATGTTAGATATTGCAAATATAATAAAAGATAAATTTGGAGATGAATGGGCCTTACCTAAAAAAGAAGCTCCTAAATGGTTAATATGGCTAATAGGTCCTTTTGTTGATAAATCTTTATCACGCAAAATGATAAGTAATAATTTTGGTCATCCTTGGCGAGCAGATAATAGTAAATCGAAAAAAGATCTAGGTATTGAATATACACCTATAGAAAGAAGTATTGAAAATATGTTTCAGCAAATGATCGACAATGGAATTGCTAAAAAGAGATAATAAACTATTTATTTTAATAATGGGGTGTATTTAATAAGCCCCATTATATATTAAAATGCTTCGAAGAAATTTTCTAAAAAAAATATTTATTTCCACTATAGGGATAATTGTAATGTCGAATAAATTATTTGCCAAAGAATTATTTAATAAGCACGTATTTAAAGATGGTATTTTTTATAATAATTATATTAGTCACAAAATGGCATCCTTCAAAGAATTTTGGAAGTGGCGCAAAGAGTCAACCAAGTCTGATCCAATATCATTTCCTTTGGCTAAAAATGATCCAGCATTTTTACAACAAAATAGAACTGAAAAAACTCTAACTTGGATTGGTCATGCCTCATTTCTTCTACAGGTTGATGGTCTTAATATTTTAACTGATCCTCATTTAACAAAAAGAGCGTCTCCGGTTTTTTTTGCAGGGCCATCTAGAACAACGCCACCAGGTCTATCAATTGATGACTTACCCGACATAGATATCATTGTTATTTCTCATAATCATTATGATCACTTAGATTACCAAACAATACTTAAAATAATGCGAAAGCAACAAGGGAATCCACCCTTAGTTTTAGTTCCTTTAAAACTGAAAAAACTATTGCAAAGCTTTGGTGCTTCAAACGTAAAAGAGTTAGAATGGTGGGAATCAACTTCATACAAAAATCTTAAAATACACTCTGTCCCAGTTCAGCATTGGAGTAATAGATCATTTAATACCAATAAGACTTTATGGTGCGGATGGGTTTTTGAAACTAATAATTTTAAATGTATCTTTGTGGGTGATACTGGTTACTCAAAAGATTTTGAAGCTATTCAAAAAAAGTTTGGTTTTATGGATCTTGCTTTAATCCCTATCGGCGCATATGCTCCTAGATGGTTTATGAAAGATCATCATTGCAACATTGAAGAAGCAATTCAAATCCACAAAGATTTAAAATCAAAACATTCAGTGGCTATGCATTGGGGTACATTTCAATTAACAGATGAGCCAATGGATGAACCTCCAAAACTTTTGAAAAAACTTGTAGTTGAAAAAAAATTATTAGAAGATGAGTTTATAGTCATGACCCATGGTGAAAGTAAAAATATTTAAAATTAATTACTTATCTTTCTTTAATGTAAGGCTGTCCTATAGCGCGAGGCCCAATAGCTTTTCCAACAAACCCCGCAAGCAAAACTACTGTTAAAACATAAGGAATAGCTTGGATTAATTGAACTGGAATTTTTCCAATAGCTGGTAACTCCACACCTTGTAATCGTATTTGAAGAGCGTCTGTAAAACCAAATAACAAACAAGCGATTAGAGCTGTTTTAGGATGCCACTTACCAAATATTAATGCTGCTAAAGCAAGATATCCTCTTCCAGCTGACATCTCTCTAAAGAAATTTGCATTTACTGCAGTTGATAAATGGGCACCAGCGAAAGCAATTAAGACTCCGTTAATCATTAGTGCCTTATAACGCATAGCGAAAACATTTATGCCTGCAGAGTCTACAGCACTGGGGTTTTCTCCAACAGCTCTTAATCTTAAACCAAAACTTGTTTTAAAAACAATCCAAAATACAATAGGTACAGATATATAAGCTAAGTACACAAATATATAATGACCACTTAATATATCGCTGTAAATAAACCCAATTATAGGGATGCTTCTAATTGCATCAGCAAAAGGAAATGTTATTTCTAAAAAACGTTGTTCGTCTGTTAGTGTTGGTGTTAAACCAGCCTGCCCAAACCATGCAGCTGCAAGTGCTGTAGTTAAACCTATCATTAAAATATTTATTGCAACACAAGAGACAACTTGATCTCCTTTATGCGTAACTGAAGCAAAACCATGAAGCATAGATAAACTAACACATGCAATGATAGCGAGTATTAAACCTAGCCAAGGCGATCCAAAATAATAAGATCCAACAGCAGCTACAAACGCAGCTGTTAACATTTTACCCTCTAAACTAAAATCTATAACACCTGATCTCTCTGCAAACAAACCTGCCATAGCAGCAAAAATTAATGGTGTTGAAATTCTTAAAGTAGAATTTAACAAAGAAGCTAAATCGGCAAAAATTTCCATTAACCCTTCTTTCTTATATTTAATTTATTTACAAAAAAACTTTCAACCTGGGGTCTGAATAGGTTTTCTAATGCTCCACTAAATAGAATGATAACACCTTGTACAGCAACAAACATATATCTTGAAATGTTTGGCATATCAAAAGTTACCTCAGACCCTCCTTGATACAAAATACCAAATAAAAGTGCTGCTGGAAATATTCCAATAGGATGATTTCTTCCCATTAAGGCAACAGCAATACCTGTAAAACCATAACCAGCAGGAAATCCAGATACGATTTTATGATGTACGCCTAAAACTTCATTAATGGCTAAAAGTCCTGCTAAGCCTCCAGAGATTACCATCGCAATTATTATGTTTTTATATGGCGAAATTCCTGCATAGATTGCAGCTTGTGTATTGTGACCAACAGCTCGCATTTCATATCCCCATTTTGTTCGCCAAACTAAGAACCAAACAAATACAGATGCAGCTATGGCAAGTAAAAATGATAAGTTAAGAGGAGAATATCTGACTTTAATTCCAATTAATTCACCAAACTCTTTGAAGGTAGGGAACCACAATTCTTTTGCAACTGCTATAGTATGTGGACCCATTTGATTAGTATCTCGGATAACATCAACCAATAAATATATCATCAATGAAGAGGCAATAAAATTAAACATGATGGTTGTTATAACTACATGACTTCCTCTTTTTGCCTGCAAATAAGCCGGTATAAATGCCCATGCTCCCCCAAAAACTATTGCTCCTGCGATAGCTAAAATCCAAACAATGGGAACGGGTAAAAAACTAAAATGTATAGCTGCAAAATAAACACCTAAGCCACCAATATAAGCTTGCCCCTCTCCTCCAATATTAAAAAGGCGGCAGTGAAAAGCAACAGCAAATGCTAAACCAGTGAAAATAAAATTTGTAGTGTAATAAAGAGTATAAGCAAAACCCTCAATATAACCAAAAGAACCATAAATAATAAGTTTTACTGCTTCTATTGGATTTTCTCCTGCAATAAAAATAAATAGAGCGGAGACTAATAACGCTAAAATTAAATTAACTATAGGAACAATTAAATTTGATACCCACCAAGGCACTTTTGATTTATCAACAACACTGCTCATTAAGCTACCCCTGCCATTAGTAGTCCTAAGTCACGATCAGTCACATCTTTATTAATTTTTTCACCCACAATATTTCCATCAAACATTACAACAATTCTATCAGATAAAGATAAAACTTCTTCGAGCTCAACAGAAACTAATAAAATTGCTGCTCCTTTATCTCTCATATCGATAAGTCGTTGATGAATAAATTCTATTGCCCCAATGTCTACTCCTCTTGTTGGCTGCCCAATAAGTAAAACTTTAGGGTTTTCATTTAACTCTCTGCTTAAAATAATTTTTTGCTGGTTACCTCCGGAAAAATTTGAAGTTATTAAATTAGGCGATGTTGGTCTTACATCGTATTCTTCCATAACTTTTTTTGAAAATGACATAATTTCTTTTTCTTGAAGAATAGAACTTTTAGAATAGGGTTCTTGATGATGATAACCAAAAATTAAATTTTCATGAGCTTTAAATTCAGTGACCAATCCCATTCTTTGACGATCTTCAGGGATATGCGCTAAACCTTTTTCTTTTAAATCTCTGGGGTTTAAATAATTATCTTGGTCTGATATTTTTTCATCAAAAAGATAAATTTCTCCCGACTCTACTTTTCTTATGCCAGATAATGCTTCTAATAATTCTGTTTGTCCATTCCCTGTAACACCAGCTAAACCCAAAATTTCTCCAGCATGAATATCAAGGCTGATTTTTTTTACTCTTGTTACATTAAGATCGTCCTTAACAACCAAATCTCTAACACTAAAAACAACATCTCCTTTTTTAGCTTCTGATTTATTGATACGCAGCAAAACACTCCTACCAACCATCATTTCTGCAAGTTTTTCTTTATCTGTATTACTAGTATTTGTATGACCAACAACCTCTCCTTGGCGCATAACTGAAACCTCACTAGTTAAATCCATTATTTCATTAAGTTTATGGGTTATCAAAACAATAGTTTTACCTTCTTCTTTTAGAGATCTTAAAATTTTAAATAACTCATCGACCTCTTGAGGTGTTAATACACCTGTAGGCTCATCTAAAATGAACACCTCTGCCCCTCGGTATAAAGATTTTAATATTTCTATACGCTGACGAATACCAACTGAAAGATCAGAAATGACTGAATCAAGATCAATGTTAAGTTTGTATGATTCACAAAGTTTTTTCAAATCACTTTTAGCTTTATCTAAATTTTTTCCAAAGATTAATTCTCCTTCAAAACCTAAAATAATATTTTCTAAAACAGTAAAATTTTCAACAAGCATAAAATGCTGGTGAACCATTCCAATACCATTTTCAATAGAATCTCTTGGAGATCTAAGTTTTATTTCTTTTTCGTTTACTAATATTTTACCTGAGTCTGCCTGATAAAGACCATATACAATACTCATCAAAGTTGATTTACCGGCACCATTTTCTCCAATGATACCGTGGATAGTTCCTTTGTTAATTGTTAAGTTAATATTTTTATTGGCATGAACATGCCCAAATGACTTATTTATATTTTTTAATTCAAGAATAGGTGAGACCATAATATTATTATATTAATTTGGTCTCACCTTAGATTTTAATTTATGTTACTCTTGTGACCAGTCAGCGACAACGATGTTACCACTAATAATCTCTGCAGAAGCAGCAGCAACAGCGGCTGCCATTTCATCAGTAACCATTCCATCTTCAGCAGCATAACCAACCATACCTTCAGCAAGTCCAAGAACAACAATTGCTGACTCAAAAGTTCCGGCTTCAGTTTTTTCTGCTTGCTCAAATATAGTTAGATCCAAACGCTTAAGCATTGAAGTTAACATATTTCCTGGGTGCATCCAGTTTTGGTTTGTGTCAACGCCGATACCCATGATGCCTGCATCTGCTGCAGCCTGAAGAACTCCAATTCCTGTTCCTCCAGCCGCTTGGTATACAACGTCAGCACCTTTATCAACTTGAGCTTTTGTCAACTCAGCACCTTTTGTTGGATTGTTCCAAGCTTCAGGTGTTGTACCAGTCATGTTTGCATGAACTTCAATGTCAGGATTAACATACATTGCACCTTGCTCATAACCACCTTGGAATTTTCTAATTAGTGGAATATCCATACCACCAACAAAACCGATTTTACCAGTTTCAGAAGCCATAGCAGCAATCATACCAACAAGAAATGAACCTTCGTGTTCTTTATAACAAGCCTGATAAATATTTCCTGCAGGATCATCTAACCAACAAACATCAACATTAACAAAGTTGATATCTGGGTATTGAGGTGCAACAGCAGCAACAGCATCAGCCTGAGCAAATCCCATTGCAACAATAAGAGTAGCCCCTCTATCAGCAACTTTTCTCATACCTTGTTCAATTTGAGTGTTATTAGCAGCTTCGAACTCAATAATGTCCCAGCCAAGTTCATTTACAACTCTCATTGCTGAGTTAAAAGCTAGTTCGTTAAATGATTTGTCAAATTTACCACCTGAGTCATAAATTACTCCAATTTTGTTTGCAAAAACACCTGATGAAAACACAAGCGCAAAAGAAACAATAAAAATATTTAAAAATTTTTTCATAGTGAATATCTCCTGTTATTTCCTATATATAAGTAGTTGATATCATCTTTATCTCAAAAGAAAATTATAAAAATTAATTTAAGTTGTATTTCGTGGATAAAATTTTAAGTACCCATATACCTATCCCCTGCGTCACCCAGACCAGGAACAATAAATTTATTTTTGTTTAACTTAGAGTCAATCGTACAGGTAAAAACACGCAAAGATCGGTGATTTTTTTGAATATTTTTTATCCCCTCAGGAGCTGCCAGAAGAGATACTAAAAAAACATCTTTGATATTAACCCCTTTACTTTTTATTAAATTAATTGCTGCAATGGATGAATTTCCCGTAGCGAGCATAGGGTCTAAAACTATAACTTTTTTATTTTTTGTTTTGGGAAGTTTAAATAAATATTCAACAGGCTCGTAGGTTTGTTCATCTCTATATAAGCCAATATGGCCTTTCTCTGCATCAGGTAAAAATTTAATAAAACCTTCCAATAGACCTAGACCAGCTCTTAATATGGGGACGAGAATTACTTGTTGTGCTAAATCCTTACCACTTGTTTTTATCAAAGGGGTTTGCACAGAAACTTTTTTATATTGTAAATGTTTTAGAACTTCAGCGGCTATCAAATAACTTGCTTCATTCATTGTTTGTCTAAATAAAGAATTAGATGTTTTTTTATTTCTTAGAATAGTCATTTTATATTCTAAAAAAGGTGATTTAATTGATGTAATCATAAATATATTACATATATACATTTGAACATAAGAGCAATGCGGATATTTTTATTTCTTATACTATCACTTTCAGTTTGGGGATGCTCTACTGTCGAGGTTACTAAAGAAGTTATCAAAGTAACAAATACAGTAACTGACCAAGTAAAGAAATCTATTTCAAATGATGAAGCTGAATTAGAAACAAAAATTTACACAAAGGCAATAGAAGAAGAAATAGAAATAATTGAAGAGTCAAAAGAAGAAGAAGAAAATATTGTTGAAAGTCAACAAAAGTTAGTCGAAATAAATTTCATTGGAAAAACTGAGATAGAAATCATTAATCTGTTTGGAGAAGCAGAGTTAAAAAGAACTGACGGAGCTATTTATACTCTCCGTTATGATAGTGTTAATTGTAGATTGTTTTTATTTTTTAATCAGGAAATTAAAAATAAACGCGTTGAATATTTTGAATTGAGAAATACCAAAGCTAAACTTCTAAATTCAAAAGAATTACTAGAAGGATGTTACAGGGAATTAAATTTGACTAATTAATATTATTCAATTTCAATTAAGAGATCTTTAGTTTCAACATTTTCACCTGAGCCAATATGGAGTTTTTTAATTGTACCACTTTTTTCTGCAGTAATAATTGTTTCCATTTTCATTGCTTCTATAACTAAAACCTTATCTCCTTTAATAACTTTTGCACCCTCAGTTACAAATATTTTTGCAACTTGTCCTGGTAAAGGAGAGCCTACATGACTATTGTTTCCTTCCTCAGCTTTTGCTTTACTTGTTATGTTTTTAGAAAATTCTTTATTAATAACTTCAATTGTTCTCGGCTGACCATTTAATTCAAAAAATACGGAGCTACTTCCGTTAGCATTCGGCTCCCCTTTTGCTAAATAACGCACTATAAGATTTTTTCCTATATCAATTGGAAGAGAATATTCTTTATCAGGAAGTGGGCCATAAAAAAATAACTCGGTAGATAAAACAGAAGTATCACTAAAATTATTTTGATGCTGCATAAACTCTTCGAATACTTTTGGGTACATCAGGTGCGATGCTAGTTGTTGCTTTGAGATACTTTCTTCATATTTTTTTTCTAGTTGCTTTTTTTCATGATCTAAGTCCACACTCGGAAGAATAGAGCCTGCTCTTTTAGTTAGAGGTTTCTCACCACCTAGTATTTTATTTTGCAAATTTTGAGGGAATCCTCCCATTGGTATTCCTATTTCTCCTTTAAAAAATTCTATAACTGAAGTTGGAAATGATATTTCTTTGTTTGGATCCAAAACATCTTCTGGACTTAAATCATTTGTGATCATGTATAGCGCCATATCTCCAACGACTTTAGATGATGGTGTAACCTTAATAATATCGCCAAACATTTTATTTACTTCGGCGTACATATTAGCCACTAATCCCCATTTATCCGTTGAAATTCCTAGGGACTTAGCCTGTTCTTTAAGGTTTGTGAATTGCCCACCAGGCATTTGATGAAGGTATACATCTGAACTGCCGCCCTTAAAATCAGACTCAAAAGCATTGTAATTATTTCTTACCTGCTCCCAATATAAAGATGCTTCTCTTATTTTGGTTTCATCTAAATGAGTATTGTTATTTTTTTTCATTACTGAGACAACAGAACCTAGTGCGGGTTGTGAAGTTAAGCCGCTCATTGAATCCATTGCTAAATCAACAATATCAATTCCCTCATCAATTGCTGCTAAGACTGTTGCAGAAGATGTGCCTGAAGTATCATGGGTGTGATAATGAATAGGTAAAGAAACTTCATTTCTTAATTCTTTAATTAAATGTTTAATTGCAGCAGGCTTACAAAGACCTGCCATGTCTTTAATTGCAATAATATGTGAACCTGCTTTTTCTAACTCTTTTGCAAGACTTACATAATACTTTAGCGTATATTTATTTTCATTTGGATTGGTTACATCATTTGTGTAACAAATTGTTCCCTCACATATTTTGTTTTGTGATCTAACTTCATCAATTGAAACTCTCATATTTTCAATTAAGTTTAATGAATCAAATACTCTAAAAATATCAATACCAGCCTGAGCTGCTTCTTGTACAAAAAATTTAACTACATTGTCTGGATAATTTTTATAACCAACAGCATTAGATCCTCTTATAAGCATTTGCTTTAATATATTTGGTGCTTGTTGATTTATCTTTAACAACCTATCCCAAGGATCCTCTTTAAGAAAACGCATTGAAGTATCAAATGTGGCGCCACCCCAACACTCAATTGAAAATAAATCTGATAAATTATTACTATAGTATTCTGCTATATTGACTAAATCATCAGTCCTCATTCTTGTTGCAAGAAGTGACTGATGCGCATCACGCATAGTTGTGTCTGTTATTAAAGTATGTTTATTATTTCGTATTTTTTTACTAAACTTATCAGGCCCTAAGGTATTTAATTCTTCAACATAATTATTTGCTTTATTATTTTTTTCAAAATAAGGAATAACAGGATCATTAAGATTAAAATTATTTTCTCTTCCAACAACATCTGCATGTCCATTAACAATAATATTGCCTAAATAAGAAATAATTTTTGAGGCACGGTCTTTTTTTGGTTTAAAATTATATAGTTCCTTATTTGTATCAACAAAATTAGTATTATAATTCCCTAACTTAAAATCATCGTTATTTATAAGAGACTCTAGAAAAACAAGATTTGTTTTTACCCCTCTAATTCTAAATTCTCTCAACGCTCTATCCATTCTGCGAATACAATCATCTGTTGATTGAGCCCAAGTAGTTACTTTTACCAGAAGAGAGTCATAATAAGGCGTAATAATGGATCCTGCCGCTGCAGTAGCGCCATCCAATCTGACACCAAATCCAGAAGCAGAACGGTAAGTCATTATTTTACCGTAATCAGGCATAAAATTATTTAAAGGGTCTTCTGTGGTGACACGGCATTGAATTGCATATCCATCTAGTTTTATGTTATCTTGATTTGGTAAGGCTGAGTCAGATCCTATTTCTATACCTTCAGCAATTTTTATTTGAGCTTTGACAATATCAATTCCTGTAACTTCTTCAGTAACAGTATGCTCGACTTGTATTCTTGGATTAACTTCAATAAAATAATGCTTGTTACTATTTTTATCATACAAAAACTCAACGGTACCAGCTCCACAGTAATTTACATGCTTTGCAATTTTAACAGCGGAAACACAAATATCTTCTCTGGAATTTTCTTTTAAAAAATGAGCAGGTGCTCTTTCAATAATTTTTTGATGCCTTCTTTGCAAAGAACAATCTCTTTCATATAGATGAACAATGTTTCCGTGTTTATCGCCTAATATTTGTACCTCTATATGTGCAGCATCTTCTAAAAATTTTTCAATAAAAACTTCATCTTTTCCAAATGCTTTTTTAGATTCACTTTGTGCTAACTCTATTTGTTCAAATAAATCATCAGCTGAACGGACAACTCTCATTCCTCTTCCTCCACCTCCCCAACTAGCTTTTACAATTACAGGATAACCAATTTTATTAACTTCATCATGAATAGTTTTCTTATTTTCTTCATTAACTTTTACAGATGGAATAGTGCTAACACCTGCTTCATCGGCTACTTCTTTTGCTGCTGTTTTATTACCAAGTCTGCTAAGTATCTCTTTAGTTGGACCAATAAAAATTATATTGTTTTTTTCACACAAATCTGCAAAATCAGGATTTTCAGATAAGAAACCATAACCTGGGTGTATTGCATCAACACCTGCCTTCTTTGCGATATCAACAATGGCATCAATATCTAAATAGGCTTGAATAGGTCCTTTCCCTTCACCAACTAGATAGCTTTCATCTGTTTTAAAACGATGCAGAGCAAACCTATCTTCTTTTGAATAAATAGCAACTGTACGTATTCCAGATTCCTCTGCAGCTCTAAAAATTCTAATAGCAATTTCACTTCTATTAGCGGCTAATACTTTTTTAATTTTTTTCATTTTTTAAATAAAAGCAATGTTTAGTAATCGCACATTGATCACACATTGGTTTTTGCGATTTGCATGTATATCTTCCGTGCAAAATAAGCAAGTGATGGGCAGTTTTTAGCCATTTTTTTGGAGTTATTTGTTCTAAAATTTCTTGTGTTTGATCCGCTGTTTTAGTTTTTACCAAACCAACCCTATTTGAAACACGGTATACATGTGTATCTACTGCAATTCTTGGGATATTTAATATTTCATTTTGGTAAACACTAGCTGTTTTATTTCCAACTCCCGGGAGCGATGTAAGGTCTTTAAACTCTGTAGGAATTTTATTTTTAAAATCATTAATTAAGATTTTAGATAAATTAATTATATTCTTAGCCTTGGAGTTATAGAGTCCTATAGTTTTTATATAACCTTTTAATTTCCTTTCACCCAATGCAACCATATCTTTTGGGTTTTTTACTATTTTAAATAAATCTTTTGTAGCAGCATTCACTGATTTATCCGTAGCTTGTGCTGATAAAACAACAGAAACTAAAAAAGTAAAAGGATTGCGATAATTAAGCTCAGTTTTAGGCTCACCTATTTTTTTTGCCAAAATTCGGTAAACGGAATTTATTGAGCTTTTATCCATGCACCTACTTTAAAATAAATATTTATTATATAAATATTAAAATACAACATTAGTAGAATTTGAAACATAAAAAATAGGGTATTTGGTTTCATTAAGTCCCTACTCAACCTAACTCACTCAAGATTAACTGATTAGAATTTATTTTTTAATCAAAGAGCTCATATCAAAAAAACCACTTTTCTTTTTTGACACAAACATTGCAGCCTTTAGAGCTCCACTTACGAAAATAGATCTATCATTAGCTTTATGAACTATATCAACTCTATCATTTTTACTTATGAAACTTACAATGTGCTCACCTGCAATTTCACCGCCTCTTGTGACAGAAAAACCAATATCACCATCTTTTCTTTTTCTTAAACTTTTAGTACGATCTAAGATTTTAACTTTATCTAATTTAGTTTTACGACCTTGTGCTGCATAATCTCCTAAAGAAAGTGCTGTACCTGATGGTGCGTCAACCTTATGTTTGTGGTGTGTCTCTGCAATTTCAATATCATATTCAGTACCTCCAAGAGAAGCTGATGCTTGTTTAACCAAATTAAATAAAAGATTAACACCAATACTCATATTAGAAGACATAAGAATAGGGGTTTTTTTAGCAAAATCTCTAATTTTATTTTTTTGTGAATTATTCATTCCTGTGGTTCCAATGACAAGCGCTGTTTTTAAGGTACTTGCTATTTTGGCATTTTTTAATGTTGATTGTGGTGTAGTGAAATCTATTACAACATCAGCTATTTTAAAGATGGATGTAGCATTACTTGTTACAAGATGGTCTGAATTTATATCAGAAACCTCATTTAATTTTTTTCCAATTTTAGGATGAGATTTATACTCATAACCACCAACAAATAAAAAATTTTTATCGACTAATATTTGTTTAGTAAGCTCTTGACCCATTCTTCCTAAACAACCTGCAATACCAACTTTAATTTTTGCCATATACTTACTTATACTTTGAGGGGACTTGAATGAAAAGAAATTAAGTTAAATCTTCCCAAACTTCTTTTAATTTGGAGAAGAAACTTTGTGACTTAGGGCTATGTTTTTTTGATGTTCCTCCTTCTTTTTCAAACTCTTGTAATATTCCTTTTTGTTTACTGGTAAGATTAACAGGGATCTCAACATTTGCTTCCACATACATATCACCACGTCTTGTTTGACGTAAGATACTCATACCCTTACCCTTTAAACGAAATTGTGTTTCTGACTGTGTTCCTGCAGGAATGTTGAGCCTTGCTTTTTTACCTTCTATTGTTGGTACTTCAACATCACCACCAATAATAGCTGTTGTAATAGAAATAGGAATTTGACAAAATATATTTTCATCCTCACGCTCAAATAATTTATCTTTTTGCACTTCAACAAAAATATATAGATCTCCATTACCAGCACCTTTTTGACCAGGTTCACCTTCACCTGATATACGAATTCTTGTCCCTGTGTCAACACCGGCTGGTATTGAAACTGAAATTGTTTTTTGTTTTTTTACTTGTCCTGTTCCACTACATTTCAAACATGGATTTTTAATAGATGATCCTTCACCAGCACATGTTGGACAAGGGCGCTCAATAGAAAAAAAACCTTGTGTTGATCTTACTTTACCCTGACCACCGCATGTTGCACATGTGCTTGGGCCAGACTTATCAGCACTACCAGTTGCAGCGCATAAATCACAACCTTCATAACTGGGTATTCTAATTTGAGATTTTTTACCAGCAAATGCTTCTTGAAGAGATACTGACATGTTATATCGCAGATCGTTACCTCTTTGTGGCCCTCTTTGTCTTTGACCACCACCAAAACCGCCACCAAAAAACTCTTCAAATATATCTGAAAAACCACCACTAAAATCACCAAATCCTTGTCCACCACCACCTTGACGAAAGGCATCATGACCATATTGATCATAAGCTGATTTTTTTTCTGGATCTTTTAATATTTCATAGGCTGCTGCTGTTTCTTTAAATTTGCGCTCAGATTCTTTATCATCCTTGTTTCTATCAGGATGATATTTCATCGCCAGTTTACGATAAGATTTTTTTATTTCATCATCACTCGCGTTTCTTTGAACACCAAGTATTTCGTAAAAATCTTTATCAGCCATTTACGCCCCTTACAGGAAAATATTAAAGACGGTTAATCTTTTTTATCTTCGTCTACTTCTTCAAACTCTGCATCAACTACTTTTTCATCCTTCTTATCAGAAGATGGTTCTTCACCAGATGGATCAGGTTGTGCCGCACCTGCTTGAGGATCTTGTTTATAAATCGCCTCACCAAGTTTTAGAGAAGACTGAACCAAAGCTTCTGTTTTTGATTTGATAGCTTCCATGTCATCACCATCTTTTACTTTTTTAAGCTCTTCAATATCAGCGGTAATTTTATTTTTATCTTCTTCAGGAACTTTATCACCATGCTCTTTTAAATTTTTCTCAGTTTCATTAATTAAACTATCTGCATGATTTTTTGTATCCACTGACTCTCTTTTTTTCTTATCTTCTTCTGCATTTTCTTCCGCTTCTTTAACCATTCTATCTATTTCATCATCGGATAAACCTCCAGATGCTTGGATACGAATTTGTTGTTCTTTGCCTGTTGATTTATCTTTTGCAGAAACATTCACAATACCATTAGCGTCAATATCAAAAGTAACTTCAATCTGAGGTATGCCTCTAGCAGCTGGTGGGATGCCAACTAAATCGAATTGACCAAGCAACTTATTATCTGCTGCCATCTCTCTCTCACCTTGAAACACTCTTATGGTAACAGCACTTTGATTATCCTCAGCTGTAGAAAATACTTGGCTTTTCTTAGTTGGAATTGTTGTATTTTTATCAATTAATCGAGTAAATACACCCCCTAATGTTTCAATACCAAGAGACAAAGGTGTAACATCTAAAAGTAATACATCCTTAACATCTCCTTGCAAAACACCACCTTGAATAGCTGCTCCAGATGCAACAACTTCATCAGGGTTTACACCTTTATTAGGATCCTTACCAAAAAAGTTTTTTACTATTTCGGTAACTTTAGGCATTCTAGTCATACCGCCAACAAGGATAACATCATCAATATCAGCAGCTTGTAAACCAGCGTCTTTAAGAGCTTGCTCACAAGGTTTTAAACTTTGATTTAGTAAGTCGCCAACAATGGCTTCTAGTTTTGCGCGAGAAAGTTTTATTGTTAAATGTTTTGGACCTGTTTGATCTGCTGTTATAAAAGGAAGATTTACTTCAGTTTCAGCAGAGCTTGATAATTCAATTTTTGCTTTTTCTGCAGCTTCTTTTAATCTTTGAAGCGCAAGTTTATCTGATCTCAAATCAACAGAATTATCTTTTTTAAATTCATCAGCAAGATAGTTTATTATTTGTAAGTCAAAGTCTTCCCCACCAAGATGAGTATCTCCATTAGTTGATTTAACTTCAAATACTCCATCTCCAATTTCTAGAATTGAAATATCAAATGTTCCACCACCTAAATCATATACAGCAACTGTCCCTGATTTTTTTTTATCAAGTCCATAAGCAAGCGCTGCAGCTGTTGGTTCATTGATTATTCTTAAAACTTCTAATCCTGCAATTTTACCAGCATCTTTTGTTGCTTGTCTTTGAGCATCATTAAAATAAGCTGGAACGGTAATTACTGCCTGAGACACACTCTCACCTAAGTAACTCTCTGCAGTTTCTTTCATTTTTTGTAAAACAAAAGCACTGATTTGACTTGGGCTATATTTCTCACTACGAGCCTCTACCCAGGCATCTCCATTGTCTCCTTTAATAATTTTATAAGGAACTAAGCCGCTATCATTTTTAACTAATTTATCTTCAAAATTTCTTCCAATTAACCTTTTTATGGCAAAAAGAGTATTTTCAGGGTTGGTCACAGCTTGTCTTTTTGCTGATTGTCCTACAAGTTTTTCTTTAGACTCTGTGAAGGCTACCATTGAAGGAGTTGTTCTTGTGCCTTCTGAGTTTTCTATAACCTTGGCTTCTTTGCCATCCATAACGGCAACACAAGAGTTTGTGGTACCTAAATCTATTCCTATAACCTTTGCCATAATAATTTCGTCCTGTTTTTATATGTTTTTTGCCATTTATTTAGAGGCTATAAAGAATATGGTAAGAAAGTTTAAAATTACAAGAAGTGGCCTTAAATTATTGTAATTATTAATATATTCTAATTTTCAGCCTCTTTTTCATCAACCAAATCATCAGCTTCAGTTTGAGGCATTGTATCAACTTCAGACTTTTGTTGTGATTTTTTTGACACAGCAACCATTGCGGGTCTTAGCAATCTATCGTGCATCATGTATCCGCTTTGTATTTCTTGAACAACGACTCCCTCATCTAAATCGTCATTTTCAACCTCCATCATTGCTTGGTGAAGATTTGGATCAAATTTTTTATCAACAGAGTCAATTTTTGAAATACCATTTTTTTCTAATGCGGATACAAATTCTTTCTTAACCATCATAAGTCCCTCAATAAGATTTTTTATAGAATCAGAATGTTCTTCTTCTTTATTAATGGCAGACAAAGCTCTTTCCAAATTATCTCCAGGGGAGAGAATATCCCTAGCAAAATTAACGCTTCCAAATTTTATTGAATCTATTTTCTCTCTATCAAATCTTTTTCTTAAGTTTTCCATTTCAGCCAAAACTCTTATCTTTTCTTCTTTTAATGAAGAAATTTCTTCTTGTAACTTGTCTTCTTCACTTTGAGCCTCTATATTTTCTTCAGTATCCTCAACAGATGTTTCATCTGAATTTTCATCCTGTATTTCTTCATGTTTTTCATTATTATCTTCAATATCACTAGTTTCCAAAACTTCCTCTTTAGTGTTTTTTCTTTCTTTCTTCATCACTTAATAACCTTTCCTATAATCTTAGATGTATAATCAACAAGAGGTACAATCTTTGAATAATTTAATCTTGTTGGTCCAACCACCCCAATAGCTCCTACTATTTCTTGTTCCTTGTTTTTATATGGGGCCATTACCATAGAAAGACCAGAGTGTTTAAATAAAAAATTTTTAGATCCTATAAAAATCTGAACCCCTTTTGCCTTACCTGCATTTTCTAAAATATCTATAAAAGTACTTTTATTCTCAATATCATCAAATAGTTGTCTAATCTGATCAAGATCTTTTGATATAATTTCATCTTTCAATAGCTTAGATTGACCGTGTAAAAAAATATAAGGGTTATTCATCTTCGGTTCAATTTCAACAATTCCCTTTTTTACTAACTTTTTCGAAATCTCTTCTAAATTTGATCTGGTGCTCATGATTTCAGATTCAATAATTTTTTTTATTTCACTAATATTTTTGTTTTTAAATTTTTCACTGAGATAATTAGATGTTTGAAGTAATTGAGAGTTCGTGAACTTCCCGCTATCTTCAATTATTCTATTTTCAATTTCTCCATTCTCATATGCTAAAATAGACATGATTTGGGTATTATTTAGCCTTATAAATTCAAGATGTTTTAAGTTTTTTTGATATTTAGGAGCAATTACTATTCCTGCATAATTTGATAAACCAGAAATAGATCTTGATGCTTCATCTAAAACCTCTTGATATGATTTGCTTTTAGATGAACTGAGTTGTTCAATATTTTCTTTTTCAGATTTAGAAATCCTACCAAACTCTAATAGGCCATCAACAAAAAAACGCATTCCTTTTTCTGTTGGAACTCTTCCAGCTGATGTGTGGGGAGAAAATAGCAGACCTTCTTTTTGTAAATTTGATAATATGGATCTAACTGATGCTGAGGAAATATCTAAACCAGCTTTTTTCAACACAGTTTCAGATCCTGAGGGAGAACCTGTTTCTAAATAAGTCTCAACAACTGTTTTAAATATTTGTTTAGTGCGATCCGTTAACTCTATGTACAAATTACTCTTCATAAGCAATATATTGGTGTATTAATAATGAAATTCAATTATTAGATAGATTAAATGAGAAAAGATAGAAATTTTGATCAATTAAGAGATGTAAGTTTTGAAATAAATGTAAACATACATGCAGAAGGTTCATGTCTAGTAAAGTTTGGTAACACGCATGTGCTTTGCACAGCGTCTATAGATGAAAAAACACCACCATGGCTTAGAAACTCTGGCAAAGGCTGGGTTACTGCAGAATATGGGATGCTTCCTCGCTCTACTAATACTAGAATTGACAGAGAAGCCGCTAGAGGAAAACAAAGTGGAAGAACACAGGAAATACAAAGATTAATTGGAAGAAGTTTACGCTCTATTACAAACCTAGAAGCTCTTGGGGAACGACAGATAAAAATTGACTGTGATGTAATTCAAGCTGATGGTGGAACAAGAACTGCTTCTATCAGTGGTGGCTTTGTCGCGCTATACATGGCAGTAGAAAAACTTAAAAACAATTACAATATTCAACAAAATATTATTAAAAATTTTGTAGCCGCAATTTCAGTGGGAATAATTGATAACAAACCTTGCTTAGATTTAAATTATGAAGAAGATGCAGCTGCCCAAGTTGATGCAAATTTTGTTATTTGTGAGAATGATAAGATTTCTGAAATTCAAGTTACTGGGGAAGAGTACTTTTTTAGTGAAGACCAATACCAAGATATCTATAAATTAGCAAAAATTGGGGTTGATCAAATAATAGCAAAACAAAAAAATGTGCTGAGCTAACTTTGAAAGAACTTTTATTTTTCTCTCATAATCAAAAAAAAATTGAAGAAATAAATAAAATTTTCACATCTAATATAACTAAAATTCATAATCTAAACTCCTTTAAAAATATACAAGAACCAAAAGAAACTGGTGAAACCTTTTCTGCTAATGCAAAAATTAAATCATCTTATGGTCAAAAAAAATTTAATATGCCGTGTTTTGCAGATGATTCTGGGTTTTGTGTTGAGGCCTTAAATGATAAACCTGGTGTTCAGTCAAAAAGATTTCTTGAAAAATTTTCATCTGATAGTGATGCTTTTGATTATATTATTACAAATGTAAGAAAAAAAAATAATGATAAAGCTTTTTTTGTAACAGCAATTTCTTTAACTCTTAACACCAACCATCATATAATTTTTCTTGGACGAATTGATGGGAAAGTTTCATTAGAACCCTTAGGTGAAAATGGATTTGGTTATGATCCAATTTTTATTCCAGTTAATTATAAAAAAACTTTTGCAGAAATGGGATCAAAACAAAAAAATAAAATAAGTCATAGAATGATTGCAGTCACAAAACTGCAATCATTTTTATTTTGATATTAATTCTACTGTACCTTTATTGATTTTAAGAATACCTAAATCTCTCTCTATCGAATTGTTTAAAAAATAAAAACTACCATCAAGACCTGAGAATCTTAAGTTATTATTATTAAGCAACGCATAAAGAGAATCAAGATTATCGTTCTTGTTAATTACAAAATCCAATAAACCAACAAGATCATATGGAAGAGTTGAAATTCTTAATAGTTTTTCACCATATAACTCATAATAATCTCTTACTAACTCTTCTCTATTATCAAACTCAATACCAGGATAGATTGCCCCGTTTAAACTTGGCTCGTCATAAAAAACCTCATCATCCCAAGCTCCAGTTCCTACAAATTTAACAATATTTGGATCAATATCATAGTATGGCAAAAGTGGGGCTACCTGCAATAATCTTAAGCCATAGTCTGCAATAATAACGTGAGTAAAATCAAAATTCTGTGTTGTTTGAAACCTCTCAAGCTTAATCAATCTTTTTTTAGATTCATCATCTTTTTTAGATGCTAAAATTTTTTTTTGTCTATTAAGTTCATATTTTCTTAATTCATACTTACCAAGCTCTTTTATAGCCTCAGGGGCGTTGCTAAGACTTTCATTATAAGAAGCTCTGTTAATAATAACTGAGTCACTTTTATTAGCTATACTGTCTATAATCATATTAATACCAAAACCATAAGAGTTCTCAGGATATAAAAGTGCTATTCTTGAGTTGTTTGGAAAATAATTAAAAACGGCACGCATTTCGTTATCAGGGAAAAAATTAACCAGATAAACACAATCATCGGCTAAAGTTTTATTAGATGAAAAAGAAAAAAAAACTGCTCCCTCCTCACAATATCTACCCATTAATTCTGTATCCCTCGTGCTTATAGGTCCAATAAAAATTTTTCCCAATAAATTCATATCTTCAACTATGTTAATTAACTCTTCAGCAGTATCGTATCTTTTAATATCAAAATAAATATTGTTTAACTTTTTTTTATATACTGCAAGTTCGATGGTATTTAAAAATTGAAGTGCAATATTTGGATCATCTTTGTTTGACAAAATAATAGTTACTTTATTTTGAATTTTAGCTTTCATTTCTGAGTTAATTTTTTTTTCATTATTCTTTTCTTTGATAGGTGTTGTTTGTTTATTTTCTTGGGCATCCACACTTAGTGATTTTTTTTGTAAGCTTTTCTTATTTACGCCAGAATTATTATTTACTGGAGCACAAGAAACTAACAATATAATAAAGAATAAAAAAAATATCATGAAAACAGGTTTGTATATAGTCTCAACACCTATAGGAAACTTAGGGGACATAAGCTTTCGAGCCGTTGAGGTTTTAAAAAATTGTGATGCCATAATTTGTGAAAATCCAAAACATTCACTTAAACTACTATTAAATCTAGACATAAAAAAGAAGTTAATTTCTCTTCATGATTACAATGAAGAAGTTGTGATTAATAAAATAAGTAATGATTTAAAAAATAAAACATATTCTCTTATTTCTGATGCTGGTTCGCCCTTAATTTCTGATCCAGGATATAAACTGGTTAGATTTTGTATAAAAAATAATATTTATGTAACTACTGTTCCTGGTGCATCATCAGTAATAAGTGCTCTTCAACTTTCTTCTATTCCTATAAACAATTATATATTTCGTGGTTTTTTACCCAAAACAAAAAAAAATATTGCTGAATTTGTGCAGATAGTAAATAAATCACAGGTTACATCTGTTTTTTTTGTCTCTAGATATAAAATTTTATTACTTTTAGAGGTATTAAACAAAAAAATGACAGATAGAAAAATTGCTGTATGTAAAGAAATTACAAAATTAAATGAACGAGTCTTTATGGGACCCTCCCATGAGGTATTAAAAAAATTTTCAGAAAGCTCAAAAAACTGCCTTGGAGAGTTTGTTGTTGTGGTTGAAGGTGATGAAACTTCAAATATTTCCACAAATTTTATTAACAGTGAAACTAAGGATGTAATAAGTAAGTTATTAAAGAAATTTTCTTTGACTGACACCGTCGAAATAGTACATAAAGTTGTAAATATTGGAAAAAAAGAAATATATAAAAAGGCCTTAGAGATACAAAATGAAAAATAACATCTTGCTTCTAGTTTTGTTACTTTCTTCTATTAATATCCTTAGTTGCTCTCCAGCGGGTATCTTGGCTTCAGGTGGGGCAACAGGTATGGTTGTTGCAGAGGGTGACAGAAGTTTTGGAACAGTAGTAGATGACGCAACAATTAAAATTAATATTGCTTCAAAATTTATTAATTCTGATGATAATTTATTTATTGATGTTGGCACCAATGTGCTGGAAGGACGAGTTTTGTTAACTGGGTTAGTAGATAATCAAGAAATTAGAATTGATGCTGTGAGAAGAGTTTGGGATGTTGAGGGTGTTAATGAAGTTATAAATGAAATTCAAATTGGAAATAGAGAATCAATTAAGGAATATGCTCAAGATTTATGGATCACTACTCAAGTTAGAGGACTGGCAGCTAAAACAATTGGCTTAAGATCAATTTCGTATAATTTTGAAACAATTCAAGGAAGGGTTTATATTGCTGGAATAACATCAAGGGCTGATCAATTAGAGGAGTTAGTAAAAGTAGCCAAAACAGTAAAAGGGGTAACAGAAATTATAAATTACGTAATAATAAAAGAATAATAATAAAACTTAAGAATTCATTTTTTCGCCACCCAAGATATGGACATGAAAATGTGGGACTTCTTGCCCACCATTATCTCCTGAGTTAGTAATTATTTTATAACCACTGTCTCTAATTTCAAGTTTTTCAATTATCATATTTATTTTTTTATAAAATTCTGCAATTTTCTCAGGATCATTTTTTAATATAAAATCAGAAAAGTCAGTGCTAGGTGTTTTTGGTATTCCTAAAACATGTATTTTTGCAATAGGGTTTATGTCATTAAAAAAAAGCACTTCCTCATCCTCATAAATTTTTTCACAAGGTATCTCTCCTCTAATAATCTTAGCAAATATATTATTTTCGTCGTACATTTTTTCTTTTAGCTAGTTCTTTTTCAATATCTGTATAACTAATATTTTTAGAACTTAGCAAAACAAATAAATGATAAATAACATCTGAGGCTTCTTCAATAGTTCTTTTTTTTGTTCCTTTAAGATAATCTATAACCAATTCTACGCTTTCTTCACCAAACTTTTGAGCAATTTTTTTTTCACCTTCTTTTAATAACTTAGAGGTATATGAGTTTTTATCTTTAGAAGATTTTCTATTTTCGATTATTAAAAATAAATCTAGGAACGGGTCACTCATTTATACTCTGACTTCAATGTTATGTTTTTTTAAATAATTTTTAACATCCATTACACTAAATTCATTAAAATGAAAGACTGAGGCGGCGAGTAAAGCATCTGCTTTGCCAATTGTTACCCCATCATAAAAGTGCTTCATAGACCCAACACCACCGCTTGCTATAATTGGAATATTTACTATTTCATTGGCCATACTTAAAATTTCTAAATCAAAACCTGATTTAGTCCCATCTCTATCCATAGAGGTTAATAGAATTTCTCCAGCCCCTAAGTTTTCCACTTTTTTCAACCAAGTAAGAGCATCTATTCCGGTATTCCTAGTTCCACCATGCGAGTATACTTTCCAGCCGCTTTCATCTTTTTTAACATCTACAGCAACCACAATACATTGACTTCCAAAAAAATTTGATGATTTTTTTATTATATTGGGGTTTGTAATTGCTGCAGAGTTAATTGATACTTTATCAGCTCCAGCTCTCAGCAAACTTTGAATGTTATCAATTGATTTTATTCCGCCCCCAACTGTAAGGGGTATGAAAACCTCTTGAGCGGTTTTTTCAACTATATTAATAATTGTATCTCTATTTTCTAATGAAGCACTAATATCTAAAAAACAAATTTCATCAGCACCATTTTCTGAGTAAAATTTAGCTTGTGCAACTGGGTCTCCTGCATCAATCAGATCTAAAAAATTAATTCCTTTAACAACACGCCCATCTTTAACATCTAAACATGGAATTATTCTTTTTTTAAGCATTGTTATTTAATATTAATTGAGCTTCTTTTAAATCAATACTTCCAACATAAAATGATTTACCAGCTATCACCCCCTCAAGGTTTTTTGACTTAATTAAATTAAGTTTTTCTAAATCAGAATTATCTTTAAGGCCTCCACCGACTATAAGTTTTTTGTTAGTTAAAGCTAAGTTTCTGATAATCATTTCTTGGTTTAACCCTGTTAACATTCCATCTTTTTCAATATCAGTAAGTACATAGCCTCTTACGCTTGTTTTTTCATAAGTTTCAAAAAGCTTTGAAGGAGTAAAATTACTTTCTTCTTTCCAACCTTTGATCATTATTTTATTTTTTAAAACATCTAAAGCTACATAAATTTTATCACAATAACTTTCCGCTAAAGCCTTAACTTCTTCAGAATTAGAAATTGCAAAAGAACCAATAATTAAATAATCTGCACCTAAGTTAAAATAATTTTCAGCAATTTTAACAGCGCGAATACCTCCACCAATTTGAATCGGGATATTAATAGACTTTCTGATTTTCTCAATTACTGTATTATTAATACCACTTCTTCCAAAAGCTGAATCTAAATCTATAAGATGTAAACGTGCACACCCTTGATCTTCAAAATACTTAGCTTGATCTATTGGGTTTTCATTAAGAATGATGCTAGTGTCGTCTTCACCCTGTTTAAGTCTTACACATTTTTTATCTTTAAGATCAATAGCTGGAAAAATATTCACTATAGATCTTTATAGTAATAATAGCCTTTTACTCTATTCCCGTTAATAAAAGCATATGATGGGTTTTCACCCCATTTAGAAAAACCTTTACTTTCAAAAAGTTGTATAGCTGCTGATTGTGTTTCTCTTATATCTAGTTGAATGCTTGATTTGTTGTTTTCTTTAGAAATCTTTATTGCTAGATCAATCATTGATTTAGCCAAACCATAACCTCTTGCCCAAGGAGCAACGAATTGAGATTGAATTTTTGCAATATTTTTTTGAGCCTCATTGTTTGGTGGATTAAATGAGATTTGAAGAGCCCCTGCAATAGTTCCATTTAGTCTTCCAACAATTAAAATATTTGTTTTTATCAAAACTATACCATTCCAATATTTTTTAAGAGTGTCTATTGTTGGTATTGTAAGCCAACCAAAGCCTCCTCCCGCTTTAATTGCCTGCTCTGTAATGCTACAAAGATCTGCTTCGTCTATATCAGATATTACAGTTATATTATCTACAGCTATATTCATATTTTCTTTGGTTAAATTTTTCATAGTTCTATAAAACTTTTAATTATATCCAGACCTTGATCAGAGCTTTTTTCAGGATGAAATTGAAGTCCATATATATTTTCCTTGTTGATAATTGAAGGAAAACTTATTCCATAATTTGTTTTAGCAAGTATATTTTCTCTATTATTGCAGTCAAAGTAGTAACTATGAACAAAATAATAGTCAGTTTCCTTTGGTTTTATTTTAAAATTACCTCTTACTAAATTAACTGAGTTCCAACCCATGTGAGGTAACTTAAGTTGTTTTGATGGAAGTTTTTTTATTGTCCCACTTATCCAACCTAACCCATTATGATTTCCATTTTCCTCACTATTATCTGCAAGTAATTGCATTCCGACACAAATACCAAAAAAAGGTTTTTTCTTTTCTATAGCAAATTCATTTATTGCTTGAATCATTCCTGAAGTACTTTTTAAACCGGATATACATGTTTCAAATGCGCCCTGTCCTGGAAGAACAACATGGGTGGATTGTTTAATAATATCTGGATCTCCAGAAATGTTTACTTCAGCATTATAGTTGTTTGTTTTTATAACTTTAGCAAATGACTGTTTCGCTGATAAAACATTTCCAGAACCATAATCTATTATGGTTATGTTTTTTTTCATTTTTCTTAAAGGGTTCCTTTTGATGATGGTATTATGTTTTTTATTCTGACATCAATTGTTAGGGCGTTTCGCACACTTCTTGCAAAAGACTTGAAACAAGACTCAATTATATGGTGATTATTTTTTCCATAAAAATTTTCTATGTGGAGATTGCATTTAGATTCATTTGTAAAAGCTTTAAAAAACTCTTGGAATAGCTCTGTGTCCATTTCTCCAATTTTTTTTAGACCTAGTTTTACTTTCCATACAAACTCTGGTCTTCCAGAAAAATCTATAACAGTACGTGAAAGACTATCATCCATGGTTATATAAAAAAAACCATATCTGTTAATACCTCTTTTATCGCCAATAGACTTATTAATTGCTTGCGCAAGCACATATGCAGTGTCTTCAACGGTGTGGTGTAAATCAACATAGGTATCCCCGATAGCTTTAAGCTTTATATCTATCAAGCTATGGTGAGAAAATATTTCTAACATATGGTCAAAAAAACCAATTCCAGTTGAAATCTCACATTGACCGGTTCCATCAATGTTTAACTCACAAACAATATCTGTTTCTTTAGTTTTTCTGTTAACTTGTGCAGATCTCATAAAAGCGCCTAATATCAGTGATATATAAAATATTCTAGGTAAATCACTTGATTAACGAAATTAAGTAGCCATTTTTAATTTAGGAAATAAATAATAGTAAAATGACAACAATAATAGGAATTAGAAAAGATAATTCGGTAGTAATAGCTGGAGACGGTCAAGCTAGCTTGGGTAATACCGTTATGAAATCAAATGTTAAAAAAATTAGAAGATTGGGAAATGATAACTCTGTAATATCCGGTTTTGCAGGATCTACGGCTGATGCTTTTGCTTTATTTGAAAGATTAGAATCAAAACTTGATCAGTATAAAAACCAGTTAATGAGAGCTTGTGTGGAATTAGCTAAAGATTGGCGCACAGATAAATATCTCAGGAAGTTAGAAGCAATGATGATTGTGGCAAATAAAGATGTAAGCTTGTTATTATCTGGAACAGGCGATGTAATTGAATCAGATGATGGTATTTTGGCAATTGGATCTGGAGGACCTTTCGCAAATAGTGCAGCTAAAGCGCTCCTTAAAAATACTGATATGAATGCAAAAGATATTGCCATTGAGTCACTCAATATAGCTGCTGACATTTGTATTTATACAAACCATAATATTATTTCAGAGACCATAGAATTATAATGGAATCAAGTTTTAGCCCTAGAGAAACTGTTTCAGAACTAGATAAGTTTATTATTGGACAAAAAAATGCAAAAAGGGCTGTTTCAGTTGCACTAAGAAATAGGTGGAGAAGAAAACAACTGGATAAAGATTTGCAGGATGAGATAGTTCCTAAAAATATTTTAATGGTTGGCCCAACTGGATGTGGCAAGACAGAAATCTCCCGCCGTCTCGCTAAACTAGCGAATGCTCCTTTTGTAAAGGTTGAAGCAACAAAATTCACTGAGGTGGGTTATGTTGGAAGAGATGTTGAACAAATCATAAGAGATTTAGTTGAAATAAGTATTAACCACACAAAAGAAAAAATGGGAAAAGAAGTTAAGGCAAAGGCTGAAAAAAATGCTGAAGAAAAAGTATTAGATATTTTAGTTTCAAAAAATTCAAGTGATACTACTAGAGAAAGCTTTAGACAAAAATTAAGAAATGGTGAACTCAGTGACAAAGAAGTAGAAATACCTGTCTCAGCAAATTCTTCAATGAATCTTCCAACTATGGATATTCCAGGCATGCCTGGTTCACAAATGGGAATGATTAACCTAGGTGATGTTTTTGGCAAAGGATTTGGTAAACAAAAAAAAATAAAAAAATTGTCTGTGAAAGACTCTCACGCCTATCTTTTACAAGAAGAAACTGAAAAATTACTAGACCAAGAAAAAATAAATTCTAGGGCTTTAGAAGAAGTTGAACAAAATGGAATAGTTTTTATTGATGAAATTGATAAAATTACCTCAAGAAGTGATAGAAGTGGTGCCGATGTTTCGAGAGAAGGGGTTCAAAGAGATTTGTTGCCACTCATTGAAGGTACAGCAGTATCTACTAAACACGGTGTTGTAAAAACAGATTACATCTTATTTATTGCATCTGGAGCCTTTCATTTATCTAAACCTTCTGACATGCTACCTGAGCTTCAGGGAAGGTTACCAATTCGCGTAGAGCTAGAAAGTTTATCTAAAGATGACTTTAAGCTTATTTTAACTGAGACACAAAATAGTCTAATCAAACAATATGTTGGGTTGCTTGGAACAGAAAAGGTTGATTTAGAATTTGAAGAGGACGGTATAGATTCTATTGCTACTCTTGCTACTGAAATAAATCAAAATATAGAAAATATTGGTGCTAGAAGATTACACACAATAATGGAAAAGCTTTTAGAAGAGGTTAGTTTTAATGCTTCAGATATTGGCCCAACTAAAATTACTATAAATAAAGAATTTGTAGAAAAAAACCTTGTTGATTTAATAAAAAGCCAAGATCTCTCAAAATTCATACTATAAAGATTGATTTTAAGATCAACCTTCCCTAACGATTATTTGTGATTAAAAAAATTCAATTAGAGGTTATAGTTTTTATTTTATTATTAATTTCTGTTTTGTTTACTAACAATATAGATGTCGGGATATATAAATATTTTTCACAATTAAATTATGGGAAAGAAGCTAACAACTTAAAAGCATTTTTTGTTAACATAACTGAGCTTGGTGACTCATTATGGTATTTTTTAATATTGATTTCTATATTTTTAACTTGTTTTTTAGGCAATAAAATTAAATTAATATCAACTAAAAAATATTCTTATTTAAAAAACTTTAGTATTTTTGGTTTTATATATCTCCTTTCAACAGGGGTTGTAACTCAACTTATTAAACATTTAATTGGAAGAGCGCGCCCAAACCATATTAATGTAGATGAAGTGGTTTTTTTTAATTTTTTTACCACAGATTCAGTCCTCCACTCTTTTCCTTCTGGTCACACATCAACAATAATAGCAGTCACATTTGTTTTATGTTTAGCGCTCCCATCATTAAAGTTTTTTTTATTTATTAGTGGATCAATTATAGCAATAAGCAGAATAGTGGTAGGGGCTCACTATTTTACAGATGTTATTGCTGGGGCGTTAATCGCAATTATAGTTTATAAACTTATTAAGATTTTTTATGCTGCTAAATTTCCAAATATTAGTTTTAATGATTTTGAAATTCAACCCATATCAACTCTAGTTAAAATACAGATTGTGTTTATTATAATCGCAATTTTTATAACAATAGGGTCCGGGCTAGATATTTATTTAAGTAATTTTTTTTACTATGGTGACAATCAATTTATGCTTCAGAGTTATTATATAACTTCTATAATTTTTAGAAAAATCCTACTTCCGTTTTTATTAATTTATATATTTGTTTTACCAGCAATAAGTAGATTTGCTCTGATAAAAAAAATTTTTTTTAATTATGTGTTTTCTTTAAGAGAAATAGTGTTCATTTGGATTTCAGGCTTAACTACTATCGTTTTGTTTATAAATATATTGCTTAAAGATAAATGGGGGAGAGCAAGGCCGAATGATTTAATAAATTTTGGAGGAGAGAGTAGTTTTACACCATGGTATAGGTTTGGGGACTCATGTGCTTCAAATTGTTCGTTTGTATCTGGAGATTCTTCTGTTGGCTTTTTATTAATAGTGTTTTATTTTATTACAAAAAAAAATATTTATTGTTATTTAGCTTTATTTTTTGGAACAACTCTTGGTTTTATTAGGATAATAGCTGGGGGACATTTTTTTAGCGATATAGTATTTGCTCAATTAGTTACAACTGTCTCAATTTCAACATTCTATATTCTTTATACAAAAGCATATGCAAAATAGAGTTGTTTATTTTTCAATATTTGCTCTTTTAATATTTAAGTTAATCGCAATCTATCTTACTCAGTTTTCTCTATATGGTGATGAGGCTCAATATTGGTTATGGTCTAAATCACCAGATTTGGGATATTTTTCAAAACCACCACTCCTTGCGTGGTTTTTATCATTACACACTTTTTTCTTAGGCGACTCATTTTTTTCTATTAAGATTTTTCCAGTTTTAATTTATTTATTTATTTCTTTTGGAGTTTATAAGCTTTGCATAGGGCTATCCCTCTCAAAAAATAATTCTGTTTTGTGCTCTGGTAGTTTTTTGTTAATTCCTGCAGCAAGCCTATCTTCATTTTTGGTTTCAACAGACTTGTTGTTATTATTATTTTGGTCTTTCTCTATGGCTAAACTTTTAGAAATGAGGGCTAACCACTCGACTTTAAATTTTTTTTTATTGGGTTTTTTTTTAGGACTAGCCTTTCTAGCTAAATACGCAGCAGTATACTTCTTTGTAGGATTATTATTGTTAATTGTAATTGATAAAAAAACATTAAATATTTTTAAAAAAAACCCCTTTAAGGTCTTTATTTTTTTAACAACATTTATATTTATTATATTTCCTAATATTTACTGGAACTTTAATAATGGCTGGATAACCTTTTCTCATACTTCTGATAATGCAAATTTACAAAATCTAAATTTTAATTTCTTTAAGCCCTTAGAGTTCATAATGGCACAAATCCTAATGGTGGGGCCTGTTTTGGTTTTTTCATTTATTTTTTTGTTTAAGTACTTTTATTTAGATTGTGAAAACAAGTTTTTACTAACGTTCTCAATACCAATCATTTTAATTGTCTTAGTAGAAAGTTTTTTGGTAAGAGCTAATGCTAACTGGGCAGCACCAGCCCTTATATCAGTATTTATTTTATTGTTTAGACTAGTAATTATTAAAAATATAAAATTAATAAAAATAAACTATGTATTTAACTACAGTATTGCTATTTTTTTATTTGGATTGATCATGGCTTCATCTAACTTAAAGTTTTTTGACAGAATTAATGGTATTAATAATTTTACAAAAGAAATATTAAATATAGTTAATCAAAAAGATCTAGTTATTTCTGATAGAATTCTTTTCTCTAATATTTCTTATGAAATAAGGATGGGGGCAAATAATATTTATATGCCTCATAAAAAAAATACCCGTATAACTAATCATTTTCAAATGAAATCGGCCTTAAACATAAATCAAGCTGATGACTTTTATCTAATTGGTGAGTTAAGTGACATTTCGTATTTATTAAAAAAACATCAAACAATTTTGATTAAAGAGTTTGATGTTTCTTTTAGTTCATCTAAGTTAAAATTATATGAAGTTAATTTTAAATAGTTTTTTTCTCCTTATTTTTTTTACATGTTCATCAGCGTTTGCAGATATTTTTTCTAAAAAATATATAATTTATACAAGTGGGATTAAGATTGGAAATCTAAGTTGGGTAGTTAAGATTAATAACAACAATTATTCAAATGATATAAAGCTTGAAAGTGGTGGGCTATTATCAACACTATATGTTTTTGAAGGCAGCTATACTTCTTCAGGAAATATTAATAAAAATATCTTAACACCAAATAAATACTCACATAGTTGGAAAACAAGTAAAGTTAATAAAACAATGGAACTGGTTTTTAATAATAATAAGCTTAAGTCGTTAGAACAAAATCCAATTGAAAAAGAAAAGTTAAGACTAAATATATTTACAATTAATCAAACCAAAGACCCGCTTTCCTCCTTCTTACAAATAATATTTGGTGAAGACACATCACTGGTTGTTGACGGAAGAAGAATTTATACTATGAACGCAAGATATAATAAAAATATTGAACAAACAATAATAGAGCTTAATAATTATTCAAATTTATGGGCAGATCATAAAAGAAGTGATTTTGAAAAAATTACATATAAAATAGATGATGATTTTTTACCTTCTAAAATATTGATTTATTTTGATGGAAGGGTTTTTAGACTAAAAGAAAGCTAGTTTTTTTTTCTAAGATAAACATAAAAAGCACCGTCTCCGCCATGTTCAATAGATGCTTTTTCATAAGAAAGAATTTGTCTTGCAAATTTATTTGATGTAACCCAGTCAGTAAACGCACTCCTTATAACCCCATGATAAAGTTTTGGGGGGGAGTCTTCTTTATTATTTTTTACTTTAAAAAGACCTTTTCCTGTTACAAATAATAAGCACCTTAAACCACCATTATAACATTCTTTAATGGTGTTAGAAAACAACTCCTCTGACTCTAAAAGATTTATTCCATGAAAATCTATTTTTTTATCAATTGTAAAAGATTTATTTTTAATATTTTTTTTTATATTGATATGCTCTAAATTAAATTTAGAATTTTTTACTACAACCTCTGTATCTTTGATTGTTGTGTTTTTTTTTTGTATTATTTTATTTTTTATATCTGACTTTTCTTTTTTAATTTTATTGTTTTTTTTAATTGGTTTTACACCATTCATTTGTTTTAAGAAAAAATCACTCTCACTCATTTTTTTAAAAATTTAGTTATCATTATTTTCACCCTTTTAGGAGTTTGTATATACCAAAGGCTATTCATCATTTCAAAACAAACCATATATTTGTTTGGTTTGTGTATATTGTTTAATAGTTTTTTAAATCGCAAGACTTTTAAAACACCCATCTGAAAAATCATCTCAATAAGAAGTTCTGAGTCTTTTTGTTTTTTTATCAAAGGCTTAAAAAATTTATTAAAATCATTTAATGCTTTATTAAAGTCATTAGTGAAAATTTTTTCTAATTTTTTTTTTTTAATATTTTTATTTATTAATTTTTTTTCACTAGAAAGTATTAGGTGGCCATAACCGATTGTGAGAAAACCTAATTGATCTTTATAAGGCCTTAAGGAATATCCTTCGTTTTTTTTTATACTTTGTTTTAGATTTCTATAACTCAATTTATCAAGTAGAAATCAAAATCCACGCTGGGCTTGAAGAGTGTTCAGGTTTTTCAAAAACCCAGGTATCTTTGTTTTTTATTATCTCTTCTTCATTATCACCTAAAATTTGTTCGCTAATAAAATTAACTGATATTGTTATTTTATCATTTTCAACCTTTGCATCACTTACACCCTCTATAACGAGTGAATAAAATTGAGAATTTGGGTTGTTTGAACCAGTATCTATAGCCTCCTCAAAAGCTCTATAAACATCTTTTGTTACAAGATTTTTAAGGGTTTTTTTATCACCTTTGTTGTAAGCAGATATTATAATTTCAAATGCTTTTTTTGCACCATCTAAAAACATCTTGTGATCAAAAGAAGGCACTTTTTTATAAACGACTTCAAGCTTTTGCTCACTTTCTTTAAGTTGTGGTGTTTTGACTTTAAGCTCTTCTTCATTTTTTTTTATAAACTGTTTTTCATTGGTGTTTTTTTGGAAACCCGTTCTTTTCCCAAGAACGCTTCTCAATCGATAAATAATAAACACAGCGATAACGGCAAAAATAATAATATCAAAAAACTGAAGATCTCCATAAACCATAATGGTTAATATAATTACTTTTTTTTAATTTAATAGTTATATTTTTTCCAAATAGGGTCTTTTATTTTGCTGACCATTTTCTTGTGTAGATTTATATTTTCTTCAGTTGCAAAAAAATTCATAATTTTTTTATCAGCAATTTCTTTGATTAAAGCCTCATCTTTGTTGTTTTTACTATTTTTTGAGAGATTCATTGTAAACTGCTTCCCTCCTTTGAGCTCAAGGTAAACCTCCGCTAATAGCCTTGAATCTAATAAAGCACCGTGCAAATCTCTCTCAGATAAATCAACTTTGAATCTTCGACACAAGTAATCAAGATTTGCTACCCGTGTATTAAGTGTTTTTCTTGCTAAAGAAACAGTGTCTATTACAGGGTTTGATATTTTTGACATACCTAATAATGAAAGCTCATTATTAATAAAACCAACATCAAAATCTGCGTTATGTATAACTAGTGTATCATTATCTATGAATTTTAATAAACTATCACAGTGTTCACTAAAGTATTTTTTATCACTTAAAAACTTATTGGTTATTCCTGTAATTCGTTGTGCTGTCTCAGATATTTCTTTGTCAACCTTACAATAAAATTGTAAAAAATTTTTTGTAGCCACATGGTTTATGAGCTCTACACAGCCAACCTCTATTACCCTGTCGCCTGTCTTATAGCTAAGGCCGGTTGTTTCGGTATCAATTACAACTTCTCTCATTTTAAAATACTTATTAATGCCTTTTCAGAAGCAAAGATAAAGTCTTTTTTTGATTTATTGTTAGTAATAATTATATCAGATCGAAGCCTTCTCTCCTTGTCGGTTGTTTGATTTTTAAAAATTTTTTTTAAAACTTCTTTTGAAAACTTTTTATTTTTCATGATTCTTTTTACTCTATTTGCCTTGGTTGATATTATACACAAAACTATATCAAATTGATTTTCAAGATTGTTTTCTAACAACAAAGGTATATCTAAAAAAATTAAATTTTTTTTAAGATTTAAATTTTTTTTTATAAAAGCTTCTCTTTTTAACCTTACCTCTTTATGAATATGTTTTTCTATTTTATTTTTTATCTTTTTGTTAACAAAAAAATTGTTAGCAATAATTTTTTTATTAATTTTTTTATTTTTAATTATGTTTTTAAGCCCACAACTATGAAGAAGTTTTAAAAAACTGTTGTTTGGTTTTTTATAAATTTCAGAAACTACTGCATCAGAGTCGTGCATAGGGTAACCTTTTTTTTTAAAATAATCTGATATTGTTGATTTTCCTGAACCTATACCACCAGTTATACCAATAATTTTCATTTCTTTATTTTTGCATTTAGTTTTTTTATCAATACTTTATCTGCCTTAGGCTTAAAACCAAACCAATAATAAAAACATGGTATGGCCTGTTCAATAAGCATCGATATGCCATATATTTTTCTATTTTCTTTAAGGGGGCTCAAAAAAGGTGTATTCTTGGGCGCATAAACAATATCACTTACTATCACATCTTTACCAATTAGTTTTGTTTGCTTTTTATTAAGTGGATTAGTTGGTGTGGTGTTTATTATTAGGCCTGCATTTACCAAGTACTTATCAACTGTCTTGTATTGTTTAGTAAAAGTCTTTCTTTCTTTAAGTTTAATTTGTTTTTTTGATCTATTAAACACTAACACACTTTTAAAACCTTTATATAAAAGGCCATATATAATAGCTTTAGAGGCCCCTCCGTAACCAAGCACAATTACATTTTTAGATTTGTTTATTTTAAAGTCTTTTGTTGAATTTAAATAACCTACCCAATCTGTATTTATTCCTCTTGTTTTTTTAGACACCTTAACACAATTAATAGCACCTATTTTTTTTGAGTGATTGTTTGTAATATCTATGTGCTTAAATATATTTTTTTTAAAAGGTGTTGTGACATTAAAACCAAAGGTGTTTTCATCATTAATTTTATTTAATAGAACTTTTTCGAAATTATTTTTTTTTACTTCAATAAAAGAATATTTTGCCTGAATATTATAAACCTTAAACCAGTGATTAAAAATAGTAGGGGAGAGGCTTTGAGAGGTGCTGTCTCCTATTACAAAAAAATTTTTCATTTATATTTTTTTAAAAAAGACAAAAAGGGGAAAAGAGGGAAGCCTAAAACATTAAAAAAATCTCCTCTTATTGACTTAATAATTTGAGGGCCAAGTTTTTCAGCTTGATAACAGCCCACAGAAGATAATATGTCTTTTCCTGCGTGTTTTAAATATTCATTAATTTGCTTGTTGTTGAGTTTATATAAGCTTATTGTTGTTTTTTGGTCAGTCGTCCAAATTTGCTTACCTCCACAACAAATAGACACCCCTGATATAATTTGGTGTTTTTTGCCAGATAGTTTTTTAATTTTTTCTCTGGCTTCATTTAAGTTTCTGGCTTTGTTTATAATTTTGTTTTGGTATAAAATAATAGTGTCTGATCCAACAACTAAGTGTTTTGTTTTTTTGTTACTAACACTAAGCGCTTTCTCTTTAGCTAAAAATTTTGGTAAATTAAATATATTAAGGTTTTTTTTAAAAAAACTTTCTTTAACAAACTCTTCATTACAAAGGGGGGTTGTTTTAATAAAATTAAGGCCGACGTTTTTTAACAATCGGAATCTCGAAGCACTATTGCTAGCCAGTATAAATCGTTTGTTTAAAAACATGTGAATAACTCTAGTAGTTATAAACATAATTAATTTTTTTTGAATTTATTATTAAAAGTATTAATAATTATTTTTTTTAACTCACAGTAATTATAATAATATTGAATTTTTCCACCGACTGTTATTAAGTTTTTGTTATTTTTTACTAACAAAATGTTATTTTTTATTAAATGCTTTAGGTGTTGATTTTTATGGTTTTTTATAAACTTATAAGGCTTTTATTACTGTGTTGATAATTTAATACATTTTTAAAAAACTGTGTTTATTTGATGTAAAATAAGGAATTAATACAATCCACATTACAACAACTATCTACAACCTAATAATATAATAAATATATATTTTGACATTACGGTTCATTTTTTGTAATAAAAATTTCTTTTCTACCAACCCCTAAAAATAAATATGAATTTACAAGATTTAAAAAATAAAAAACCTGAAGAATTATTAAAACAAGCTACAAAACTTGAAATTGAAAATCCATCATCTTTAAGAAAACAAGATTTAATGTTTGCTATATTAAAACAAATAGCAAGTGATGGGGAAATAATCACAGGATCAGGGGTAATTGAAATTATGCAAGATGGCTTTGGTTTTTTAAGATCATCTGAAGCAAATTATTTACCAGGACCAGATGATATTTATATATCTCCATCTCAGATTAAAAAATTTAGCTTAAGAACAGGTAATATAGTTGAGGGTGAAATAAGAGCACCTAAACAAGGTGAGAGATATTTTGCCATTACAAAGATTAACAAAATTAATGAAGAAAAAACAGACGTTATTAAACATAGGGTTAATTTTGAAGATTTAACACCACTTTATCCCGAGTCTAGGTTTAGATTAGAGCAAGAAAAACCTATGCCTGATTTAACTGAAAGAATTATTGATATTATAGCCCCGCTTGGAAAAGGTCAGAGGCAATTAATTGTAGCACAACCATTTACTGGTAAAACAATAATTATGCAAAAAATAGCTAATGCAATTACTATTAATCACCCTGATACAAAATTAATAGTATTACTTATTGATGAAAGACCAGAAGAAGTAACTGATATGAAAAGATCAGTAAAAGGAGAAGTTATTAGTTCTACTTTTGATGAGCCTGCCCAAAGACATGTTCAGGTAGCTGAAATGGTTATTGAAAAAGCAAAAAGATTAGTAGAATATAAACATGACGTTGTTATACTTTTAGACTCTATTACGAGATTAGGAAGGGCTTATAATACTGTCATTCCTTCAAGTGGAAAAGTTTTAACAGGTGGTGTAGATGCTAACGCGTTACAGAGACCCAAAAGATTTTTTGGAGCTGCAAGAAATGTTGAAAATGGTGGATCTTTAACAATTATTTCAACCGCTTTAATTGAGACAGGTAGTAGAATGGACGAGGTTATTTTTGAAGAGTTTAAAGGTACTGGTAATAGTGAAATGATGTTAGATAGAAAATTAAGTCAAAAAAGAACATATCCAGCATTTGATATTGCTAAATCAGGTACCAGAAAAGAAGAGTTGCTTTTAGACAAAGATGAGTTGGGAAAAATATTTATACTAAGGAAAATTCTTACTCCAATGGGAACCACCGAAGCTATGGAATTTTTATTAGATAAAATAAAAAACACAAAAACAAACAATGAATTTTTCCAAAGCATGGGGACAAAAAGTTAATAAAAACAACTATTTTCCTAATATTTATTAATTTTTTATTGATTTTATAGACTTAGCTTGCCATTAAGTTTATTGGCGAAAAATGTCTAAATATAACGATACAATTTATGCTTTATCAACCTCAACAGGTAAATCCGCAATAGATGTAATAAGAATATCAGGAAATAATTCGTTAAAGATATTAAAAAAAATAATACTTATTAACAAAATTATACCAAACAAAACAAACCTAGTTATTTTAAAATATAAAAAAGAAGTAATAGATCAAGTTATTCTAACATACTTCAAGGCACCCAAATCCTTTACAGGACAAGATGTTTTTGAAATAAATTGTCATGGAAGCCCAGCTGTCGTAAAAAAAATATCAAATATATTAAGTTTTTTAGGAGTAAGACTCGCTGAACCTGGAGAGTTTACAAAAAGAGCACTAATGAACAACAAATTAGACT
>ENA-OREN01000098-OREN01000098.1-marine-metagenome-genome-assembly--contig:-NODE-98-length-121614-cov-5.408567_pt1 | contig 121614 bp, 105 predicted proteins | sample MGYA00248624_ERZ508555 | MGnify/ENA primary metagenome ERZ508555 (study PRJEB26222, sample SAMN06267773) | marine metagenome | isolation source: Saanich Inlet, British Columbia, Canada | place... | reverse complement strand
CACCAATTGGGCTCATGCCGCCAAAGGTTTGGTTGACAAATTGTGCAGCGTTCATTGTTCCAACACCGCCAACTAATCCAAGTTGAAGAGGAGTTGTTGAGGTTGCCCAGCCACCAGCCCATTCCATAATTTTACCGTATTGAGTCTCGCTCAATCCAAAGTCGGTCATTGCATTTGAGTTGGTCAAGAACTTGTCAAGTCCGAAACCGGTTCCGTCAGCGTTTTGAGCAAGGAGGCCGGTTGGTGTTGCTGAGGTGTGCCCTGCAAGCAGAAGTCCGATAGTGTTCACATCGCTAAAATCGACGCCAAGTAAGTTCTCAAGTCGATCTGCGACATCGGAAGCATCGCTTGCATTGAAGTCCGAACCGCCACCGTTACCGAGCATTAGGGTTCCTACGCCTGCATAAAGCGACCAATCTCGAACGAGAGTTTGGCCGTAATCGGGAACGACTGTGTCTGGTGTTCCATCGCCTGTTGTATCGACCATAACAACTATGTCGTCGGTTGAAGAATTATTATCGTGGTCAATCATCATTGGAGCAGTGTAGCCATAAGTTGTAGCGCGTTGCATGGTAGTCGAATTCATTGGGTCCGCTGCCATTGAGGAAACAAGGTAGTCTGGTTCTCCCATTCCAACAAATGCGACTGGCCCAAGTGCTGTGTGCAATGAGATGTTAAATTCTGGACTGTATGGATGGAATGTTGAGTCAAGGGCTGCATCAATTCCACCAAGGAAATTCGCCAGCGGCAGAGTAACATTTTCCATTGCATTAAGTCCGATAATTCCGGCGCCTTCGGGACTTGCGGCCCAAGCCGCATAGGAGCCGGTTCCAAAGCCTGCACCACCAACAACTCCTGTTGTGGCCGCTATGGTCGACGCAGTTGCTTTTCCTGCTTGGGTTGTGTTGAGGTCTTGGTTCATGTTGTTGGCTGCAAATCCAATCTTTGTGAGGTCCATGATTCCGTTGATGGCCATTCCGGTTGCGCCGATGACTTGTGGGGTGAAACCGATGTTCAATTGTGTGATTTGAACGTCGCAAGGAGTGACGGTATCGACTGAGCACGCATAGGATGTGTTCTCGTGATAGGTGATTGTTCCTGCATCCGAATCATGAGAGGTGAAGGTTCGGTCAGATGTGATGGTGTAGGTTACTGGACCAATCTTTTCGTGAATAGGTGCAGCGCCAGCTGCAACTTCGGTTGGATTTGTCAAATTCCACCCATAGAAATCACGTTCAGAAGTAGAGGTCGCCCAATCGGATTCAATATCTGTACAATCGTCATTGGCACAAATATTGTCTAGGGGTGTGGTCTTTGTAGCCTCAAGAACTGCGTCTTCTACTCCACCAGTAGAGAGCACGGATAGTCCCCCACTAAGAAGTAGGCAAACAAGTCCTGTAGCAAGCATCGTTTTCATAGTCATCATTGACATAAAGGTCCAACGCTAACTGATAGCACATAACAGTTGGCGCGGACACTAGGTGTTTCTGGCGATATCGATAAGGTTGCTATTCCGCCAAAAAAACAAGCGGTGTGGTCTTCAAGGGGTAGTTCTACGCCTTGTTATGGCCGGTGATAAGCAGGGGGGTGGGCAACCAATCGGCTGGCCGGGACAAGTGTGGCTCGAAGGACGAACTTTGGTCCATTTATTGGGTGAACAAACGCGTCCAACCCACATGCCACGAGGTCCGGCAAAACGCACGGGCCCTGGATTCCTCAATCCAGCAATGGCACCGGCTAGAACTCGCAGTATCCTGCTCCTCAACGATGCATTAGAACATAATTGGTTGGTTCGACCTGACCAATCCATCCGCGTACTAGATGCGCTATGTGCTACTGGAGTTCGAATACGCCGGTGGCGGAACGAAATCCCTGCCCAAGCACAACACCGATTGAGAATTACCGCCAATGATTTGGATAAATTTGCTTTGGATTGGGCAAAAGCATCACATTCAACGCACCCCCCGGCCCAAAGCGTTGAACACGAACCTGAAGATGACCGGTATGGCAGTGTATCGGAACAAGTCTTTGACAATGGATTGAATTTCCGAAACATCGATGCTCGAATTGCAATGATGGAAACGGGACATCAATGGATAGACTTGGACCCTTTCGGCTCCCCAGTTCAATTTCTTGATGCCGCCCTTCAAGGATTGTCAAGAACTGGTGTATTAGAAATCACGGCCACCGATACAGCAGCCCTCACTGGCTCATCAGCGTCCAGTCAAGCACGACGTTATGGAGCAAAGGGAATAGTTGATGTCTATGCGCATGATGATGCTGTTCGTCTCCTTCTTGCCACCGTTGCTACCAGCGCTGCACGATTGGATAAGTCGATCACGCCGCTGATGGCTTTATTCGACGGTCACCATGTTCGAATCTCTTGTTTAATCAAAACAAGTCGGGAAAAAGCGAGCAAGATTAGCGACATGCTCGGTTGGAGAGTTCGGGAGGAAGATATTCCTTACCGATTTGTACAACACCCATCTGCTGAACAAGTCAAGCGAGCCAGTGGCCCAATGTGGATAGGGCCCCTCTGGGACAAAGATATCGCCGCTAGAATGACTGAAGAAAAAGCGCTTGAATTGTGCCAAGCAACGTCAGAGGAAATTGAGAAAATGAAAATGGAAGGGCTTGAATGGAGTGACGCTGATGTGGAATATTCTGGGCGTGAATTGAGACGCAGTGTCCGTTATATTTCGGATGCTGCCGACCTAATGAGTCGAGAACATTTGTTACTAAATTTGGATTCATTGCCCCGCTGGGCAGGAGTTGGCGGTGCACCAAAACTTGAGAAGTTAATTGCTAGTCTTATCGGGGCAGGGTATTGTGCTGCTCGGCTTCCGGATTTGGAACCCTTGCTGATTACCGATGCACCGTTTGACACGGTTCTTGAACAGGTGCGAAACAAAGCACCTTCAACCAAATGAAGGGTCGATGTCGCGGTCTGTATCAACGACATTCGTATCTGGCCCAGGTAATAGGGTTCGCGAATTTTCAATTACTTCTCGGACACTGTCTTCGATATTTTGAGCGTTTTCTAACAACTCGCTGAGAGGAATTTCAATGCCTGTAAGTTCGGCTACCGCTTCAACTGCTAAAGCTGCAGCCCGAGCATCCGGATACATTGGACTTGCTTCAGCCAATAATGCAGTGACATCAATTCCCAAACGGTCGCCTTCTCCAAGCAAAAACCCTGTAATGCCTGCAACAATACCTTGTTGGATAGGTTCGATTCCTGCTCGGTGGAGACGCTCCCGTGCAAGTTGCGATGAACCTACACCAAACAAATCACCAGATGCTACGTCTTTGGTTGATTGAACCAAGCCATCGATGATGATGAGTCGGTCAAATCCTCCCCGAGTAAACCATTCCAACACAGTTGATGCAAACATAATGTCTTGTTCATCCTTGAATTGAATTTCTGAGGTGAAGACGCCGATACCATTGCCTTGATAGACTCGGACGGGGTGTTTTGGAACTTCGTTATGAATCAAGGCTACAGCAGGGAATTCAGCATTCAATACTGTCCCCAATTGCTTGAGTTTGAGCGTCTGGATTATGTGAGACGCTGCGATAACACCAACCATTCCAGCAGTAGTAAATCCTGCTACAGCCACACCACCTGTTGTTAGGGGGTCAGCTCCGTCTTGAAGTACGAGAGCATATCCTTTGAATTCGTGTTCCATGTCATGCCCCCTTGATTGAGCGTGAAGGCGTTCTATCAAAAGTCATACGGTGGGGTTAATCTTCCCAAACCGCCCAATCTTCCCAACCTTCTTCACGATACCACCAAACGCCTTCTTCATCTTCCCACCATTCAGTTCCTTCTTCATCGACAGTGATTCCATCATCTTCGGCTTCTGCTTCAACCTCTTCTTCGGCTTCTTCAAATTCTTCTTCATCGGTATCAAATTCTTCAATATCGCCCCGGCCATCGATTTCATCGAATAGTGAAGGGCGGCGTTCTTTTGGTGCTTCATCTTGAATATCTCTTTCTTCTGATTTGATTTCGTCAAGACTGCGGCCCGGCTTTGTAACTGGGGCGGGTTCATCCTCATCCTCTTCATCGTCAAACTCGTCGAACCAATCATCATCATCTGGCCGAGGGCGTAGCAAGACAAAGGCTGCACCAAGCCCACCGATTACGAGAACTGCGATTATTCCGCCAACAAGTGCGCCAGAACCGCCCTTCGGTTCTGTTGGATTGGTGTCGGTTGGTTCGTCCACTTCCAATTGAGAAGCAAGCGTCCATTGGAGTTCTCCCTCGGTTGTGGCAGAAGATGTCGTCATCCCAGAGCAGCGGCCTGTACCATCATCTAGGCACGTTAAGTGCAATTGATAGCCGACGCCTTGTAATCCAGGAAACAGCCCATCGGATGGGCCATTTCTTACAGGAGTAAACGTAATCTCAAGAGTTTCATTGGCGTTCATTGTAAGGATTGGTCCCGGACCGGTCAAAGAAGGGTGCTCAAAAGAGAGTGGGGGTGACGTGGGCGGAATTACGGTCCAACTAAAGCCAAGTTGAACTTCAAATGGATTTGGATTGGTCACTGTGCAAGTCAACGGTGAATCAGTCGAGTTCTCTTCCCAAGCATAAGTTACTGCCTGACAAGATACGGTGCCTGCAAGCGTAACATCGGGGAACGGTGGTTGGTTGGTTTCGTTTCCTGTTTCATTTTCCGTTTCATTACCGGTTTCGTTGGATTGATAGGAGAGGAATGTGAACTCAATCGAGTTTGGTGTTGGTGAATACCACAGTTGATTCGCTGAAGGGATGAGTGTCAGGGAATCCCCTGGAACAGCGGTTCCCTCAAGTATGAGTTCTCCACCTTTTATTTCTATAGTTCCTGAATCAGATATGTTTCCTGATGAGTCGGTTAAATGCCAGTCATAGTTCACGTTTGCAAGGTGTGAACTTTGTGCAGGAAGTTCGGGTGCTACGGAGGTTACAATCGAATAGTGATTGGTTTCATTGAGTTGGATAGTTTGTGAAGACACTGAGGCTGTTGCGCGCAAAAGTCCCATTCCATTTAGAGTCGCGGCCGTCAAATCCGCAGGTTGAATGTCTGCTGTTCCAATTGTGCCATCATATTCTGCAACCAATGAAATTTCACCGACAAATTCAGAAAAGGTTGCAGACAACTCCGTCAAATCTTGAACTTGGACTGCTTGCCATACTCCGTTTTCATCGGTGACTCCATTGATGGAATGGCTCAATGATTGGCCAATGAAATGTAAGGCCAGGTTTTGAGATGGAATTCCTTCGCCTTCACTTGAAAGGGTGAGGGATAAATCCAAAGAATCCATGGCGCTTATTTCAAACCAACTTGAATTTGAAAAGCCACTTGATGATATTCCAAATGTAATTTCCGAAATACGGAGAGAATTGTTTTGGGATTGGACAGGACCTGCAAGTGAGAAATTCGAAGTGGCATTTCCATATGAGTCGTAAGCCACTACCGCGACCCAATAATCGGTTCGATCGGTTAAGGGGTTTCCATTTCCATCTGTAGTAATATTGGTTGTAAATGTACCAGTGAAGGGAGTAATAATCGATACCGGAGTCAGTTCTTGAAGCGAGAATATTTCGCTCGAATTGACAAATATTTTGTATTCAGAAATCAAATCCATCGAAGCATCCCATGTAATATTCAACGAGCTGCCATTATCATTTCCAGTATCGGATACTGTTAGTCCTTGAACCGGCATTGGAGGGGCGGGAAATGGGACATTAACAGTAAGTGGGAGTGATAATTGGCTTGTCACGCCATATGGGTGCAATGAACGTACGGCATAATCATATGAATCGCCGGCCGAAATATCTGAATCCATCGTCGAATTCATAGTGGATGAAAAGGTGGGGTTGTTAAGGTCAAATTCGCCACCAGCGGCAACTTTGAAGGTTTCAAACACAATCAAGTCGGTTCCAAAATCAGTGGTGTTTTGCCATGAAAAGACAAGACGTTCGGAAGAGAGTTCGTCAATGCTTAATATTGGCGTAGGCGGCAATGCCAAATTCGGCGCGCCGGGAATATAATCGGCATACAAACTCGATATTGACAGGGTGCCGGTTTTAGTTGATAAAAACGGTAAATCGATACTGATTGTTCCTGTCCCGGCTGTTTGTTGTTGATTCATGATATTAGTGAGATTGCCTACAGCGGCTGGGTTGTTTTCTACAATGAAATCAATGTCATATCCAATATCGATGCTGCTGATGTTGAATGTACCTGTTCCGGTACTGGTGAAATTAAGCGTGAATATGTTCATATTAATGTCATAATCATGCATTGTGTACATCTGGCCACTGGTCAAAGGCGAGAGCAGGGTTGTTATTAGGCCGAGTTGGTCTTCAAATTCCAAAGGCGGTACACCGTTTTGCCCATCCCCTGCATATCCAACTGCGAATAAATCCTCTTGGCCATTACGGTCAATATCCATGCCAATTGAGTCCCATGAGCCGATAAAGAGGCCGAAAGTTGTTCCTTCACCTGCAGAAACGATGTGCTCTAGCAACCCATCAGCATCCATGTCGATGAACATCGAATCCTTTGGACGAGACCATGGCTCAAGCGTTGTTTGCGTTGATGTTATTGATGTAGTCGAGATATTGTAGACGCTGATATTACCTTCAATTGTTTGTGAGTTTCCATCACCTGAAGCAAGTTGAGGGACGAGAAGAGACAAGGCGCCATCGCCGTCATGGTCTGCAATCGTAGCATTGATGAAAACCGCTGCTGAAGCGACACTGGTGGTGGTCCAAGTTGTCCCTGTGTTTTCAGCAAGAATATATCCTTGCATTGTTGAAGAAAACAAGTCTATATCGCCGTCTTGGTCAAGGTCGGCACCGATTGGTTCAGATTCAATTCCGTCAAAGGAATTTACTCCTAATGCCATTGCTCCATTGACCCATTTGACATGATTTGTGTGGCCGGAACTATCCGTGACAAGTGCTGAAAACTCTCCTCCTGTTCCATTAAAATATCCAGCAAACATCGAGACGAGTTGTGCAGGCATTGTGGTTCCATTGCTGAAAACAGCCACGGTTGTATTGTCTGCAAAATTACTATTCTTGCTATTATATGTTCGCAGAGATACGATACCCCCTTCGTGAATAGAAATGATGTCAGCATATCCATCTGCGTCAAAATCGCCGACTTTGGCAGAGAGTAAATCTGCTGAAAGGGCTACTGGTGAAGCATTTCCTAAAATTCCAGTTGTTGAATTCGTTTGGTGAAAACACACTCGGTCATCACCAGGGGCTATCGAAATGATGTCGTCATAATCGTCGCCATTAACATCGGCAACCACGATATCTGCTCCAGCACCGCATGTTACAACCCATGGAGAGAGCGTTACGCCTGTAAGCCCATTCCAATCAAGTGAGGCGAGGGCTGGGGCTGCGGAGCCGCCTTGAACGATTACTTGTGCTTTCACAACGATTTCGTCGAGGGTGTCATTATCAAGATCGCCGGATTCATACGCGGTAATGTCATCTATTGGTATCAGGCCAGCAGGTACATCAGAAGTGTATGTAATATTCATCGTTCCACTGTCAATTACTGAATTGTGAGGAAGATAAAATGGCATAGATTGGGCAGAGCCGTTTGAGTAGAGCGACTGAGCAGTTGCATTATTGATGAACATGTTTTGATGACCCAAATCTCCAAATCCAACTCCATTAAAAGCCCATTCATTCACACCATCTTGGCCAATATCAAGAGTGACTTGGCCTGGTGTGGCAATTTCATCTCTAGCATTAATCATAAATTGTCCGGATTGAAATGTTACATTTCGCGGAACGTCAATAGAAACATTCGTATCTAGGTGTTGAGAAGTGAGAGAGATGGATGCTGATGCAGAACCGTTAGAAAAAACATTGATTGTTCCACCTTGTCCGTTTGCGCTTGCAAGGAATAATGCGCTTGATTGAGAGATTACAAGCAATGAAAGTACTAGAAGTGTTGAGATTCGGTTTTGATTCATTCAAGACGCCTCGGTGACAAGGGGGTCAAGCCCCTTCAAAATACAAGGGGTGCGGTTGGGTTTTCAAGTCTTTCTTCAATTTCGCCGTGATTGTTTCGGATGCAGACTCGCTAAAGGGTTAAGAGCAGTGGGCCGAAGGAGGGCTATAATGAGGGTTTCGTTTGGACAGAACTGTTAAAATTTCTGTAACTGCAGGCGATGTTGATATCGACCTCGATGGTTCAACTGCAGAGATTGAGGAGATGCTCGCTTTACTTCGCCAAGACGATACCTGGGGCCTCATGATTGACCGTTTGAAGGTTGCTAAAAAGGCGGCGTTAAAGGCCACTATTGCTGCTGCCAAAGCTTCAGGCCTTCCAAAACGTGGTTCCGCATTCAACACCTTGGTGGAAAGTTGTTCATTGAAGCGAAAGCCGGACCAAGTTCTTGGTGCCATTCACTATCTAAGAGAAGTTGAGGGTGTTATGGACAGTCCTCCAAGGGTTATCAATCAATTATTCGAAGATGCTGGGATGGAGCCTCCGGGAAATCTTTCCCTCTACCTAAATCGATTACGAGAAAGAAATTTTTTGATAATCCCAAGTGCAAATGAAGATAAAAATAGATTTGCAATTCTAAGTGAAGAGGGGCGCACTCATTTGAATAAACGCTCAGTAAAGTGAGGATTACAAATGGTTATGTCTGGCGGAGGCGATGATGACCCCCGAGAATCAACTGGTGAGCAATCAGAACCGTTGGATTGGTCTTTTCAAAATCATGCCGAGGTAATTCTTCGAAAAGGAAGGCATGCGGGTTCAACATTTCGTAGGGCCATCCTCGACAATGCTGATTTTACCGAAGGTGATTTTTCAAACTCGGACTTCCGAAGAGCCTCGATGTATCAAATTGATTTGATGAAATCGGCATTCGATGGTTCGGATTTCCGTAATGCTGATCTTCGTAAAGCCCGATTGAATTTGTCGAATTTTAGAAATTGTCAGTTTGCAGGTGCGGATTTGCGCGGCATACGCGGAAGATATGCGATTTGGCAGGGTAGTGATTGGTGGAACGCTGTCATGGATGATGATTTGAGAAAAGCGCTTTCAAAAAAATGGCCACAACCAAGTTCATCGTAACTCATTCTTCTTCATTGGCCAGATACACTTTGTTTTCAGGATATAGTGCAAGTCGGGCGCGTGTATTGATTAATGGCAGGGCTGCAATTCCAGCACACATGGCCATGCATATCCCACAAAGATATGTCGTTATTTCGTAGGTCAACAAGAGTACGCCTTGGAGGTGTGTATCGGCAGCACCTTTCACCATCAAACTCCCAGCAATACCAGTAATAAGGCCAATGCTCGCTCCACTGAGCGCTATTTTTGCTCCAAAACCGTTGAGGAAAATCAGCATGCCACCGCCAACAAATAACAACAAACTCGCGATGAGCAAACCATAACCACGTAGAGCATAACCTCCCGATTCGCGGGCGGCGTCATGAAATGTTTGGTACTGTTCGGTCGAAATGTCATTGTTTCCATCTCCTTGGCTGTTTGGAACATCGAGTATCAGACCAACTTCTTCATCATCAAGGTCAGTCGCGTTATGAAGTCCGATGTCCCCGTACGCTTGGAAAAACAATAAAAAGGCACCAAACAGCAGTAAAACCCCGACCGTTTTCGGGCCTTTGGTATCCGGTCGAACTGCAAACAAGTCTGTGGGCATCTCCGCCACGGGCTGGTTTTCATCCATCCTCATTGAAAAGCCAAGGTCGACATCGCTAGAGGATTTGTTTGATTTTTCTTTGTCCTCAACGGGCCAGATTTTGGGTTCCGAATCGGTCATGGCAAAGGCTCCTTGATGTGATGGCTCAACCCTGTTTTCAAATCTTCAGGAATGGGTTGTGATTCTAACGAATCCATATCGACGCATACGGTTACTTGGGTTGAGTGCCAAAGCAATTCTTGATTTTGATTGTGGAATTCATACCCCCATGTGCATGATGTTGAGCCAACTTTCTCAAGCCAAATTGTAGCATGGATGGTGTCTCCATAACGAAGGGGTGCTATAAAATCAGTTTCAATATGGACTACTGGAAATCCAATTCTTCTCTCTCCAATCAGTTCAGGATAACTGATTCCACACATTGGCTCCCAACATTCCTCGAAAAACCGATGGGCGAGATCATAGATTCTCGGGAAATAAGCAATGTTTGCATTATCCAACATTGGATAGTCAACGCGACGTGCTAGTTGAACCGCCATAGTTGAACCATATGCTTGGCCATGATGAAGCCTTGTATTAGGAGCAATAAATAGTTGCAAAAAGCAACCCGTTGCGCTTATATCCAATCGGTTAGTGGCCGGACTACAAGGCCCTATAGTGTAGCTTGGATATCACGCCGGCTTGCGGAGCCAGCAACCCGTGTTCGAATCGCGGTGGGGCCGCTCTTGTTCCTTTACAGTGCAGCCGCTGTCTACGATTGAATTTTCCAATCATGCATTTCCCAATTTTGTTCTTGGGCGAATTGTCTGAAAGCACCTTTCGAATTTATCGCAACAGGATGGCCCGTGATACGCATAAACCATGAGTCGGCCATTGTATTTCCATAGCCATAACATTCTGCAAGATTATGTCCATTTTCTGCTGCATCAGCCTCTATAATCGGAACTTTTCCTTTTCTGCGAGGAACTGACCAGCCGCGTTCTGAACCGCTGAGTATACCGGTTCTCTGTGCTGGCCCACAACCATATACTGCATCCATTCCAAGTACTGCACCCATCGCTTCTGCCATAGGGGCAATGGTCGCAGAAACTAGGACTAGACGATGTCCTTGTGAGCGGTGCCATTCAATTGCATCTCGGGCTTGTTGAGTTACTCTGTGAACAAGTTTTTCTTCAGCGATTTGTTTTGAAAGCGTCTCCAATACTTCCCATGAAGTAAGTGAAAAATGGCCTCGGTTTCGTGCGGCATCATATGGGGCGCGTAATCGTAGGAGGTTTGCGAGAAAGCCAACACACCATGCAGTCGCCCCATATGGAATTCTCCATGGACGCTTTTTGCTAAGAGTTGCCGTCAGGGATTTTTCACTCGATGCGTCCAAAAGGGTGCCATCGAGGTCGAAATATGCCGCAACACTTCCCCGCATGGCCTTCCCTCCATACTCAATATACATGAGGTCAACCCTCGCTGTTTGCTTGAATTTACCGTTTTTTGGGGGCTTCGGAACAACCTGCTTCGCCATAAACTCGGCGGCCAGCAGTATGATCTTGCCACCAAACAAGGTATTGGGCAAGATGACGAGGTATGAAAAAACCAACTTTGCGAGGTGTTAGTCCATGATTTCTCATAGCCCGGTCATTGGATAGATTAGCGACAATTGATTGGGCTGAGCATCCCGGGTTAGCGCCCACAAAATGGAGTATTTCTTTTTTCAATCGGTCAAATCGGGCTTGTTTTTGTGAACCTTTTCCTTCTCTTCTGGGGGGCATAATTCGAAAATCACAACGAACCCATATCAAAGAAACGATGGGGGGCCCATCTAATCAATATAGTGAAAAATCAATCAAAAGAAACGTTTTGAGTGGTTTTCCAGTTCGCTGTAGCCAGTTTCTTCGCCTTACCGTCGGCAATGATTGGATTAATTTTTTTCAAATTTCCGTGCATACCATGTACTTGGAATTTGACCCGGAGTTCTGCTGATTGGTCTCGAACGACTGCTTCCATTTGTTCTTCATCCAATTCAACAGATGCTAGGGTTGAACCGTCAGAATGGCTAGCGATAGTGAATGTCGTTCCAGATACTGAAAGCGCGGGGCGGAAATCCATATCGTCGGGGTGTTGCATCCAAACTGAAACATCAACAGAAAGGGAATCCCGGATATTGACTCGGCTAATTTCTACTGTATCGACCATGGCAATCAACTCATCCGAAGTGTTCCCGCTTCATACACCTTCCCATCAACCAAAGTGGTCACTCATAAGCAATTTCAGTTAATTTAGGAATCAAAAGGGTGACTGTGACTGTCAAAGTCCAGTCATTTCCAGGGTCGGGGTCCGGGGCGCCTTCAAACAAAGGTTCAGGGTCGGCTTGTTGTGCATAAACAGTCCAAATCCATGTGCCTTGGCCTGACTGATTTCCAGAGGAGGAGAGGAGTTGGTGGAGGAGGGCTTCCTCAGAATCTGAATCATAAACGCCGGCTTCTCCTGCGGAGTTGATGTTGTCTGCCGAGAGTGTCGCAGTAGCGGATTCATTGGAAGTGAAATTGCCATCCCCTGTTTGTTCGGTTTTCTCATATCCGTCATCAACAATTAAGATAGAGAGTGTGAAATTATCTTGTGGCGCGATGAGGTCTTGTTGCAATTCAAGAACTCCAAGGAAAGAGGATATTCGCCCATCTTCACCTGGTGTTATATTGCCCTCCCATTGCTGCCCTTGGTCAAGATATTCGTCCCAGGAGTATTCGATTTCCATGGTTTCCCAAGTCACTTCATAGCGTCGAGACTTAATTTCGAGTGTGAATAATTGTTTTACTGTGGCATCCGCTGAATCAGTAGCGGTTAAACTTCCTTGAATAATTCCAGAACGGTTAGTGGGTAGCAGGACCGTCGATTCGGTCGCGTCAATGTCGTTTCTCATGTCCCCATCCCCATCTGAATCTTCGCCCCAATTCAAATCCCATTCAAACCTCAACTCGTCGCCTTCTGGGTCGATGCTGTTACTGGCATCCAGATACACAGAATCGCCCGAACGAATTGAGTCTGGGTATGTTATGTTGAGGGTTGGTGCCCCGTTAACATTGATGGATTTCGTGGCGGTGTCTTCGCCTCCTTGGTCGTTAACGACGGTGAGTTCAGCAGTAAAAATACCAAATGTGGTGTACCGGTGTGATGTAAATCCTGTTGTTGTTTCTGTTGTTTGGCCATCACCAAAATCCCACCGGTATTCAGCAATGAGCCCTTCAATCGGGTCTGAATCACGTGCATCAAAAGTGACGGTTTCCCCTTCTTGTATTAGGAGAGGGAATGCATTAAGTTCGGCTGAAGGGTCGACTGTGAATTCTAATGCACCAGTACACCCAGCCAAAAAACTTGAGCAAACCAAGAGGCTGACCATGAGCAGGGAGCGGACTGTTCGACCACCCATCATCCGCCACATGAAAATATGCTGAATCCTCTCCCTATCTAATTCTTGGGGGGGTATCTACGGGATTTTCCGTATTAGAAATGTCAAACACAACTTCGAGGTTGATTAAAATTTGACTTCTTCTGGAAGGTCTCCTACGATAGTCGCAGACTCAAGATGGTCGCCGATTTCTTCAACAGACTGGTGTTCTATGACATTCATTTCTGAATGGTCTTGGATATGCTCATCTGTGGATAATAGGTCTGCCACTTCAACTTCTCCAGCATCATAATCGGGAGCTGCTGTTGGCGATGGTTCGGCCTTTACATTCTCGACCTTTGATTCTAATTCACTCATCGCATCGTCGATGACGCCTTGTTGTCGTTGAACAAATTCTTCCGTCATCTTCTCATGATGGGGGTCATGAAATTCTTCTTGTTTGATTTCATCTTCTTCTATCTTTGAAGAAAAAATCTTCTTCAAACGGTGTACGAAGCCCATAACCTGACGCACCGGGTGGAGAAGTATGGCATTTGCGATTGCTGGCATTCGGAGGGAGATGTTCAAAGGGGGTCAGCGGCATTGGTTGTTTATGGCCCCGAATGTCCTCGATGGTGAGCGTGTACTTGCCTTTGATTTGGAGACGACTGGGATTTCGACTACATCTGACCGTGTTGTTCAAATTGCTTTGGTAGGGGCCGACCCCGATGGAACTGCTGTTCACTTCGAACACATTGTCAACCCTCGTCGACCGATACCCTATGGGGCAAGTAATGTTCATGGCATCTTTGACCAAGATGTCCAAGGAAAAGGTGACTTTGCAACTATCGCTGATGAAGTTGCACAATTAATTGAGGGGTCGGTCATTGTCGGCCACAACGTTCGTAAATTTGACCTTGAAATGCTAGAAAATGAATTTCTCCGGTTAGGGAAAAGAATGCCGCGACCAAAGGCCGTGATGGACACATATGAATTGGTTCGAAGACTCAATATTCCTCGCCCACACAACCTTGGAGCACTCTGTTCCAGGCATGGTATTTCACTAGAAAATGCCCACACCGCTGCTGCTGATGCAGCCGCTTCTCTACTATTGTTCTGGAGACTTTCAGTCGATCATGCTCCCTCATTTAGGCGCTCTTTGGAAGAATTGGAACGATGGGTTGTTCATGGAAAAATTTCTTCAGACGCAACTGATTTAGGCCGGGGTTTGGGTGACCTAGAATTGGTTGACCAATTAGGGAAAATTCGTAAAGATGGTGAACAAATTATTCTTGCCTTTGGCCGGCACAAGGGTAGAGATGTGAAAGAGGTGCATTTTGAAGACCCGCGCTATATCCATTGGCTTCTTTCTGCGAAAGGTGTCGGGGATGATGCGGCGAGGGGTGTTATTTGTTCATATTTGGGAATCGATGAGTGAAGATTTGTTCTCGATAATTTAATCCAAAACAACATCGGTTTGGGAAATTAAATGAGAAGCATTCATTAGTTTTGATATCAACGGAGTTCTATGAGAAAGGTGGTTCTATCTCTCATCTTCTCAATTATGGTGTCCGTGCCTGGGTGTTTTGGGAGCAGTAATGGCGACACCGGTGAAGAAAACATCGAAATTATGGGGTGCATGGATGAGGATGCAATTAATTTCAATTCCGGAGCGAACAAGGATGATGGTTCATGTCAATACCCTGCTGTCGATACTGCAAACCTAACTGCAACGGTTCATTTCGCTGAAGAATACGGTAGTATTGCGCCAATCCATGGCGTTAATAATGGTCCGTTGGTTCGAAAAGCGTGGGAGATAGAAGATTGTCAACCCATCTGGTATGGTTCAAATTATACTGAAGAATACAATAAAATGCAAATTCCATCTTCTCGCACACATGGTGAAGGGCCCGGGGATATGAATCGAATATGGGTTCACGCTGATGAAAATGGTGTGCCGATTTATGAGGGATACGACCCTCTTAATATGTCCAATTATGATTTCTCAGAGACCGACCAAAGAGTTCAAGCTACGATGGCTACAACCCATACAAGTGTATATTGGAGACTAGGCTATCCTAAAGCATACCCTTCGTACCAAGATTGTGCAGATTGGCGAAGCCCGCCAGATAATTTTACAATATTTGCTCAAGCAGCAGTCCAAGTATTGAAGCATTATCGAGATGGGTGGAATGATGGATTTTATTTTGATAGTTTTGATGCTGTCGAGGTATGGAATGAACCGTATTTATCTAATTGGTGGAGCGGTACTGCGGATGAATATTATGGGCTCTATCATGCGGTGAATTCGGCAGTTACCGATGAGTTTGGTGATGAAATTGATGTTGTTGCTGCGATTACACTTGAGGGGGGGGTTGATGGTTTTTCTGGGCGTTTTTTGGAATTGGCTCAACAAAATAACGAACCAATAGATGCTGTGTATGCTCATTTGTACAGAATTAATCCTTCTCAAACCACATATTTCTTCACTCATCCAACAAACTCTCTCGGTGTTTTTCTGGCCCAATATGGCTATCCTGAAGACACCTCGGTCTACATTACTGAATGGAATAGAAACATTCCAGTTTATGCACAAAGCCCATCCAGTCAAGCATATTTAACCAGCGTACTAACAATTTACAATGACCTCTGGGAAGGAAATGCTGGAAATTCAACCTATGGGGTTAGTACACTAAAAATGGCACATTTCTTCGCTGCGAGAAGTTTCTTTTGGGGAGAGGGTATGCAAATTAAACCACCTGGCATCACATGGAATGTTTACGGTGAAATGGTTGCTAATACTCCAATTAGACTACAAAATGAAGGGGGGTTTGCTTCCGAATCTATCGATTCTAATGAATTCAATATTTTGGCTGGTAAATCAGAAAATGGCTCTAAAATAAATGTTTTACTTTCTCGTTACGTTGATGAGTTTGCCAATCAACCTACTGCATTTAGTAACTTTACCGATACTGTCAACCTCTCTGTAGATGGATTGGATGCCTCCTGCACCTATTCGTGGGAGCATTGGGGGATGGTTGACAATGATTCAAACCCTTGGCGATTAATCGAACAGGGCGGCTTTTCAGGAACTGTGTTTGAACTGACTAATTTTGAAATGAATCAACGGTCTTTTCACTTTATCCAATTGAGTTCTGAATCATGCGTCTGACCGGCTTGATGCCGATCTGGTATTTGGCCCGATTAACAGCCATCGTTGCCGTAATATTGGTTTAAACATCTCCAATTAAGGTTCGAATATCTGCCAATACAAGTTCTGTAATCCAATCGTTATCGCCCCACCAAACACTTTGCATTCCATTTGAATCCACAAGCACAGTGCCTGTTGAATGATTTACGCTATATGCGTCTGGGTGGTGTCGTGCGGAAGTATTAGACTCGTTTTCTTGGGCTTCTTCTATGGACAATCCGACGGCAAAATTTTCCCACACAGATTGAATTGTATCGAAAGAAGGTGTGTTTTCATCGGTTGAAGTCGTTGTCACGTGCGGCCATGGTGCGTTTCTGTGTTGCTTCCATTCTGCGAGTGCTGTAGTATCGTCTCTCCAAGGATCGACGGTGATTGTCAAAAATTGGGTTTGGTTGTGTTCATCCTCTGTCATTTGGTTGTGAACCCATCGAAGGTTTTCGGTTACAATGGGGCAGATATCTATGCAATTAGTAAATAAAAAGGTAATGACGACAACTTTGCCTTCGGTTTGGTTGTTGAAGTTCCACTCTTGCCCTTCACTGTCGATTAGTGTGAAGTTTTGAACCGAAACCTGTGGCGTAATGTCTTCGCCATGGAAAAAAGGTGAGTTGCTTTCGCCTCCAGTACAACCCGCACAAAGGAGGAGGAGTGAAATGAGGGGGGCAAGAACCACTTGTGAGCGCATTGTAAAACCTCAAATCGGTTGTCCAATATAGGCGATGTCGGTTTCGAGTTGAACAATGTACAGCCCTGTTGAAATACACGAGGCGTAAGTAATGCCATCATGGTGTTCAACCGCCCATAGGAAAGGAACCCAGCCGAAATCATAGAAGCTTGAATCAAGCGGTGTGCCGTCTTCTCCGTGTGGCAAATACCACCCAACGGTAGCCTCGAAATGGGTTGCAATTCGGTCATCTGGATTGGTTGGTGCAACCAATGTTTCAACATCAATTACCCACAATCCTGCGTGGTAATGTGAAATGTAAAGTCGGCCGTCCCATCCACCGCCATGGCTTTGGTCGGTCGTTTCATCGGTTTCGAAATAAGCGCTATCGAGGTTATGTGGCGAGAATAGCAACCATTCGTCGCCGTTTGGATGTTCTTCGCAATCTGCTCCAAAGCAATGTTCACTTGCCCATGGAATTTCCCAATCTCGTATCAGTTTTGGTTGGAATTTTAATTGGCCATCAACCATTGTATAATCGGTGGTATCGATTAGATAAATTATTCCGGTTCCGACACTGGTCGATAAGACTTCTACTGCAGCAGTAACAAGATGAACAGGTTCATCAGAATAGCCAACATGAGATAAATCAACCATGCTTGGAAATGGTTCAGCGTAATGGATGTAAGAAACACGGCCGCCATTGACGTTGCCGTTGGTTTGACTATCGGGGTTGCCGTCTTCATCGACATCGAGGAATTCCATCCATTGCCCTACTTCTTCTGCGCGCCATCGGCACTGAATCGGGTTTCCGCCACCGGTTTTGCACAGTGTTGCATGGGTGATGTATTCTGCAGGGGAATTGACTGGGTGGGGTACGTTGGTCACATCAGCAATTCTCAATCCTGCCTCCCAATAACTTCCATAGATGAAGGTGTGGCCATATCGTGGGTCGGTTGGGTCTTCACCAGGCCAGAGTTGTACGGTCATATCATGAATGTAAATCCAACCACCATTGGTTGCTTCCCAAGCCACCTCATATTCTCCGACTTTGATGATGGTGTGGCCAAGCCCTGATGCCGGAACCCCTGGTAAATTTCTCGACGCTGACCCATCGAGATTCAAATGAGCGATTGTGACACCGCCGCAAGCCTCACCAATTGCGTCATTGCATTGCTCATAGTCTGGGTTTGCTACAAACATGTACCATTCTCCATCAATCATTTGTGTGTAGAGATTGTGTGGGCCACTTGGATGGTCGACATCATACCAAGAATCAATCCATGTTGGATTTGTCTTATCGGTGACATCGATGAGCGTGACTGTGACTTGTGCTGGGTCATTCCACTCTCCAACATTTGGGTCAGCATTTCCGGGGTCGATTAGTTGGTTTTGTTGAATAATATATTCTCTCCCATTATATTCAAGATATTTTACGTCAAGAACTTGGGTGTTGGGGTCGTTGTAAATCCCCGTAACCGTTGAATTATTTGGGTCGGTGACATCAACAATGTGCATGTCGTTCCAGCCAGCGAGATAGGCGTAAGTCTCGCCGTCGGGCGTTGTTGCTACTTGAATCTCGGCGTTTCCTGTCGTTGTAAGTGAATTGAAATCTAGCAATTCCATGTTGTCTGTGCCTGCAACATGCTGTGATGCGTTTGAGTGGTCATGGTCTTCGCCTTGAAACAACGGGTCATCCGAATCTTCGAAGAAGTTCGTGCCTTCTTCGTTAGAAGCTGAAAGGCCGAAGGTTACGATTGTAGCAGAACCAATAAGGAGGGTGATGAAAATGCCGAGGCCTACTTCCTTCGCTCCCATGGCGCAAGACGGCACACTCTTCCGTTTTGTCTTTATGTAAGGTTGTGAAGGCAGAAGTATGGGGCGGAGTCATTGGTTCAATGTATTCGCTATTTTCATGGCAATGGTTCTTCTGACGCCGTTGGTATCATCTCACGAACAAGAAACATTCAATGTAATACTCGTTGAAGATGAAGTGCGTCCAGGAAACATCACTGATGTGGCCTTTGTAGAAGGAAATGGTGTTGTATTCCGTATGCGGGACAATGCAGAAAATGTTTCGATGCAAGTTAGAGTCGACCTTGACCAAGACGGTTTGTTCAATGGTAGCGAGGATAGTGTGTCGGTATGGTTGACTCGTTCCTGTGAAATCGATGAAAACGGAACTTTGGTCGACGAATCGTGTGCAGTGTCTCATCTTTTGGTTTTTGGAAATACCTCTCAAGGAACCTATAACTATCAAGTAGAGCGGCTGGTAAACAACTCAATAACCGATGTGTGGAATCATTCAATTGTGGTTCATGCTGACATTCATGAAGAACCAGGACAACCAAATATTGGTGATTGTTTTGGGGCTGGTTGTGATGAAGAATCTGATTCTGATGTAATAATACAACAGACAAATTCCTCAACAGAATCAAAATTATATGCTGTAATGGCAATTTCATCTTTAGGGGTTTTTATGCTCATTCTAAGCATCCGAAATGAACGTAGAATAATAAATTCAGATCGGCCATCTGCTTTACAAGAATCTGAATAATTAGCCTTCAATGACCGGACAGCGGTCGTTTACATCGTCAATTACAACAGCATTCGCCCAAAGATAGGGGGTTCGAATCGGGGTGTTTGTGCGATTTTTTCTTCTGGCTCGGGTGATAAAAAGAATCTCAAATGAGTAATTTTCGTTTCCAATCATGTTATCAATTGATTATTGTTATGTTACATATATCAAACAATCGCCTCTTTTCGATGGGTTTTTGCTTATTTTTTCCGGTTTATGGAATAATATATCATATAATCGTTTTTTTGCGTCGCGCGGTGGGTTCGGCTGGAAATGGTTTCTTGCTTCTTCGATTTGAATTTCTGTTTCACATCCATGCGCAGGTTTGAGAAGGGCATGTTGAGAGGGGTGGGTATGGGCGGTAGCAAAGGCTTGCAGGCATTGGTGCTTGTTCTGATAATGGCGTCAGCGCCATTGTCGGGTTGTTTTGGTGAGAATGGCAGCGCTCAAATCACAGAAAACGACCTTGACATCACTCCGAAAACTTGGACCGCTGGTGTCTTTCAAGGGGTAACAATCGCCGCAGAAAAACCCCTTTCGGTTTTCATTCCTTATCTAATTAAAGATGATATTTCTAATTTTGTTGTTAATTCAACAGTTGTTGATTTAAAGGCTGGTGAATCGATCCAACTTTCCGTTCTCGCTCCACCTCGAGCAGATACTGCTGTAATCCTTGTTGGCGGGTTTGGACGGGATTTTTGGCCAATACGAGATGCTAATGAGTCGTGGGCAACGTGGTATAATGAGGACGGTCATCTTGCTGCAAACGGTGGCGCAATTGAACGACTTGATGGTGAAAATGTAAGCCTCAATGCAAGTCTCGATTCGGGTGGGCCTGTTATTGCCTATCCCCTATCTATTGTGAGGGGAGCCGCCCCCGCGTATTCAACAGATGAGGGTGGGCGGCATTCAACGGGGCTAGTGAATGGAAGAACCACCTACAATTATCTTCACCACATTACAGATCAAACACCCAGTGTATCGGCAGATGGTGCCGTTGGTTACTTGAATCGATGGGCTGGGCAAGGAAATGCTGCCTTTGAAGAAGGGGCCGTGTACCTCATGGACCAACTTGAATCGTTTGGTTTAACTGTAGTTACACAACGATACCAATTTACTGATATTTTTGGAAATCAAAATCCTGAAGCATACAATATTTGTGGGTTTAGATATGGTAACGTAGTGCCTGATGAATGGATGGTTTTCGGTGCACATTTCGATATTGCCCCACCTGCAAATGCATTACTTATCGACCCACACATTACCGGCACGAGAACGTACGGAACGGGTGTTGGAGCGTATGACAATACTGCTGGAACAAGTATGGTGCTCACCGTAGCTGAAGCAATGTCAAGTTTTGAAACTCGAAGAACAATGGTCTTCTGCTTCTGGTCTGGTGAAGAAGGTGGAAAGCGAGGAAGTGACTATTGGACCGATTATTATGTGAAAGAAGATAATCCTGAAGTCACTGTTACGAATTATATCAATCTCGATATGGCGGGAGTTAATTGGCCTGGTGGCGGTGGAGCACCCCATGGAGATCCTGCTACTGCAATCGATCCTGACGGTTACCCTAAGGACGAAGAGGTTTGGCCGATGAGGGTCTATCTTGGACCTTCTCTTGACCATGATGTGATTAATCAGCCAGAAATGGTTGGGCTCACGCTTTGGATTGGGGCAGATGCTATTGGTGTAGAGCAACAACAGAGCGTTCTCATCGGTGAAGGATTTACTGAAGACACGTGGAAGGTTGATGATTGGCTTGAACGGGGAAGGCCGGAAATTATTGTCTATGAAGATGTAACTGCTCGGTCAGACCATGCAAGTTTCCAAGCCAACTTAGGAACAGTAACTATTGGTTTTGGTGGATTGGTTGATGGGTATTGGTGTTATCACCAAACATGTGACACGCTTGACGAAATGGAAGATTGGATGGATACTACGGGTAAGAACTACGGTGAAGAACACACCGGCGTCTCAAATCTTGTCGATAGCCTTGACATTATTACGTGGTGGGCAGCATACTCTTTCTTCCATTTGGATGAAAAACCTGTACTCAATGCATACCTTTGAGCATTAATTTCGTGTTGGTCAAAACCAAGCGGCGATTGTGCTGAGAATGTTTTCTGGGCTCCACAGCCCCAACAAAAACCAAGAGAATACAAGAATTCCAAATACTGAAATGGTGATGTAGAATGCGTTTTCATTCCAATCTTTGACTTTATTTCCATCAAGGGGGCCAAGTGGAAGCATGTTGAAAAGGCCGAGAATTAAATTCGCTTGAATCCAAAAAACACCTGCGTTTATGAGCATTTTTTGCCAAATAAGTTGGCCGCCTACAAGGTATGTTGTGCCTGCATAACCACTTTCAAATGCGCCAGTAAGGCCGAGAATTATTCCCCAAAGGGGGATGCCGATGAGGAATAAGCCAAAATTAACGATGGGTCCTGCAATAGCAATATGGCCGTTTTGGCGACGAGATACAAGTCCTGCAACCATCACCGCCCCTGGTGCCATGAATAATACCCCTATGAAAAACGAAAGAAATATTCCGAATCTTAGCCCGCTTGGGTCTGCCCTAAATTCGGCCCAGCAACCATTCTTTTTCGCAACAACTTTGTGGCCAATCTCATGCAAAAGGAAGGCTGGGCCAACTGCTAAAAGTAAAACGGGCATTGAAAGAAAAAATTGAATGGTCCATGAAGTCAAGCCATACGATCCAATACCCCACATTCCTCCAACGGCCATGAAACCCAGGGCCACGGTAAAAGCTGCTGTGGCAAGAAGAAGATGCTTTTTTTCTTCGGAACTAAAATGCCAAATACTTCCTTTATGCAATTTTGCTGGCTCTTGTTGTGCTAGACCCATCATTTGAGCAAAAAATGGATTGGTTCGGGTGCTTGCACCTGTTTCAAAATGAATGGTTCCATCTTGCGCTTGGCGAGCATGGACTCGGTGCACCCGTGGTTTTTGTTTTCGGAAGGGGTCATCATCGAGAATGTCTGCTCGTGAATCCCTTCTCGCCATGATTCATGTTCCATGGTGTTGGATTTGAAGCCTCGCATCCCAAGCCCCTCAAACATAAAAGGTGGTGGAATGCGGTAGTAGGGGTGTTGAATAATGTATGAAAATTTGAAACTGGGCATCCCAAGTTTGATGCGTTGGCCGCATAACACCACCACTGGAGCCAATCATGTCGATGCCGAGACGTGCAATGAAAGAGATGGGTTTTCAGGCCTGTTGCTTACGGTGTGATGCTGTTGATGTTGCCGCGTCTTCTAGATGTAAACGGTGTATTGGGAGGCACACAACAATTCGAGACCACATTGCGAGTGCCTCTCATGATGACCCTTTTACACAATTCGCAAAAGAGATGTTGATGATGGCAGCCGCCCCGCATCGCCATGATCACGACGAAATCCATGGCCCGGTGTTGATTGAGCAACAACGACTTGCTGCGGGCCTATCAGAACCTATTCCAGAATCGACAATCGAAGATGTCGAAGCCTTATTCGAACAACAAAAAAATAAGGAAAAACTGAATGTGATAAAGGATGTTGCAAATCAAAATCAATGGAGGGATGAGGCCCCATCCAAAGAGGTACAGAAAGAAATGATTGGTAAGTTCGAACAGCAAGACCATGCACAATATGGTGCAAGAACCATCCCCTCAAAGAAAATTAAACAGGTCGACCGAAGTGAACGGGGTGGAGAAGATTTGGCCCTAACGGATAGATTGAAGGCTGCTGCAGACGCAAGGGCATTACCGGAAAGTGAAAAGGAGTTAGCGTCCAAAGAAAACTTCGAAGATTTACAAAAAGAGAGGAAAAAGTGGAAAAATGTTCTTTCTGAAGTTGATGAATTACTAAAAGAGCCCGAAAATAATGAAAGTTAGTTAAATGTTTTACAAAAGTAAAATAAAATAAATCTTTTTTCATTTGGAATAGGTGATTTATCCTTATTATTACTCTCAAATTCTTTCACGTATTGGTTCGGGAGTCAGTTGCGGAATATGGAGTTCATATGTGATCCGTTGTGTTCCTTTTCCTTTCGATTTTTTACCAGTGATTTCAATGTGGCCTATTTCCCCAAGCCTTTGAACGTGGGTTCCTGCACATGGGCATAAGTCGAGGTTTTCACCAATTTTTACCACTCGTAGTTGCTTCACAGACGAAGGAAGAAGGTCCATATTGGTTCGTTCTGGTGGCATTTCAGCGTTTACTTCCTCTCGTGTCATGGTTGAATCGGTTACTCGGTAATCGTTATCGATGAGGTTGTTAACTTGTATCGTGATTTCATTGAGCATTTCTTCAGTGAATGAAATTGGGTTGAAATCTATTCTTGAACGGTCGTTGTGAATTTGGTTACCAACCGTTCTAGTGCCGTTGAAGGTTTCATACACCACACCAGATACGAGGTGTTGTGCTGTGTGCATGCGCATATGGGCGTGTCGCCTTTGCCAATCGATGGAGCCCGTCACCTCATCTCCGACTTCGAGTTGGTGGTTTGGGCCAACACTGTGAAGTATGTTTCCGCGCCCACGAACTTCCTGAACTGAAAGTGTGCCGTTAGGGCCTTCAAGTATTCCTGTATCCCAGTTCTGGCCCCCACCCAATGGATAGAATAGGGTGCGGTCGAGTATGATTTGTTCTCCGTCCACTGCTGTCACCGCGGCGTTAAAATCGGTGAAATACCCCGATTCAATGCTTTTGAGATAAAGTAATTCGGTTGCCATGGAGGGGCGTAGAAGTCACCTTTGAAGAGGTTTTCAGGGGCTTGGGTATTCTAGTTAGTGGGTTGGTCTAACTCTCCCTTTTCATTCAGCACAAGTGAAGGGGTTTTCCAAGCATAATGTAAAGCTACAGTAGATTGCCAAAGTGCTCTAAAGAAGCCGAGTTCTTGATATTCCCAGCCACGTTCTTCTGCGTATTCTTTGACGAGTGGTGCCGCTTTGGGAAGATGGAAGTGTGAAAGGGCGGGCAGTAAGTGGTGTTCGATTTGGTAGTCGAGGCCAACGAAGAAAAACGAGCCGAATTTGCCGAATTTTATTCTTCGCGCTGTTTCGATTTGGAGTCGCCAATTATGATCGTATTCTGTAATTATTGGTCGGCCAGCGTGCCCAACAATGAAAATCGCGGTGAGGTATGTTCCAACAAGGCCCCAGAGAAGGACATAGAACCCGAGGGTTACTTGCCATGATAGGCCAAGAAGTATGGGGAGGGCAAGCCAAAGGAAAAAGTGTACGAAGATTAGGGATGTATCTAAGAGCCAAATTTTAGTGATTCTTTTATTCCTTTTCGATTTGAAAGGTTTCGTTGCGAGATATTTCAGGCCATCAAATCGCATTAGGTGGCCAACGATAAGAGAGATTGGCCAAAATGTCCATCCTTGTAGGTGGCGTTGGAAAAATTGACGAATCGGTCCGCTCGTGTTATATTCTTCCTGGCTGAAAGTAAATGGCCAAGAATGGATGTCTGGGTCCTTGTAAACCACATTTGGTTGGGCGTGGTGTTTGACGTTGTGTTTTTCTCGCCAATACTCCATCGATAATCCCGCAAAGAGTGGGAATACTATTGCAGCAAGTGAAATATTGCCTACTTTCGAACGGCATGCTGAACCATGAACGCCTTCGTGTGCTGTCATGGCGAGGGTGGTTGAAAAGAGGGCGGTGATTGGAATTAGTATCAGTCCAAATTTGAGGGGTAGGTAAATGTGGATGGTGTAAAGGGTGCAAACAACAATAAGAAGGAATATGACTTTGGTCCAAGATTTGCTTGTTGGTTTGTCAAGTAAATTCTCTTCCTTCAGTTTTTTTCTTAGGTTTGCAAGTGGATGTTCTGCCATGTCTGCACCTCCTAAAGTGGTTCTCTTCATTGAAAGGGCGTCAGTTGGGGGTTTTAAGGTGGTGTGTCTAGCGACACCACATTTCTTTATTTTAACAACTCTGAGATTCGACGACCTTCGGAAATTTGAGTATCTATATGGCGTTTTTCAAGATGCTCTGGAAGTGTGCAGTGGATGGTTTCAATCCACCCTTTATTCGGCGTCCAATTTTCCGAGGTTTGCCAGATTTCTGTCAAACCTTCTGAGCGTGGATAATATGTGGTTTCAGCGGGCACCTCTAAACAGTCGCTAGTGAGAGCTGTTCCCCCATGAATGGAGATGAATTTTCCAAATTCTGGGATTAGGATCGTATTGGATTGTGGAATTTGATGTTGTTTTTCTCCTGGTGATTGGTGCGTCCATTGTATATCGTTTACGAGGGAATCACAATGAATAGTTCCCGAACTAGTTGAGCCTGCTCCAACAAAATGTATACTGTATCCGTTCGAATTTTCAATGCATTTGGTGATTCTTGTACGGGTGTATATTTCAACACCCTTTTCAGCTGCAATAACTGCAAGATGTTTCAAAGCCCATTCGGAACGTAATGTAAAGCCATTATCAATAGAATGGATTTGTAAAAAATCGATTTGTTGTTGGCTAAGATAATTTGTTAGTGTGTTTTGGTTTTGAATATATCCTGGGGATGATGAAGGTAAACCAATTTCTGCATTTAGTTCAATTAATGTTATCTGATGAGTTTCAGCTAATTCAATTGCAATAATTAGATTTGAAAATGTGCCCCCAACTAAACCAATAGATTTCATATCAATCACCTTTTATTGGAAGTATTTCAAGAGCAAAGACTGGACAGGAGGGGATACAAAGTTCACAATGAGTACAGTTTTTTTCATCTACGATTGCTAAACGATCAACGAGTGTAAGCACATTTACTGGGCATAATGCTATACAAGCGGCGCACCCAAAACATCTATCTTCATCAACAAGAAAAAGATGACCTTCTTGTCGTGCCATGTGTTGTCCATGAAGGCGGGGTTCATCTCACCTTCGCTTTTTTTTATTTTACATAATGAGTTCGAGTGGTTGTTTTGTTTAACCGATTATATTTTTATTAGATTGATATTATGATAATAATAATTATTTATTGATGTTTTTTTGTCCAGAAGAAAAATGTAATAGTGTTTTTATTCTAAAAAGATTATATGTATTAATACCCCCTTATTTCCTATAGAGCAAAATTTGTTTTCTATAGTGAGTATGTTGAAGGATGGGATGGAAGGAAACGTGAGTATGCCCTGAAGTATATGGTCGCGACAAGCACTTAACTTAACCACTACAAAACCAATGAGAAAATATGGATTATGATAGAATTAAATTCCAAAGGAAATATAGGGGTGTTCTAACCAAAATAGAATCAAGTTCAATACATGTTAATGTTAGCAAAGAATGGTTCAGATGGTTTTCTATTCCCCAGGTCGTACAACTTCTTATCCTGAAGATCATCCTGAAAAAGGAATTCGATACCATTGTTTAGGTGGTGGAGATGAAGTTGGAAACGTTGGAATTGTTCTTGAAGATGCCAAAAAAACTCGGCTTTTACTTGATTATGGACTAGCACCGACAACCCCTCCAAGATATCCATCCGAAGCACCTCAAGTTAGAGATGCAGTAATTACCCATTCTCACGTTGATCATTTAGGAATGGCACCTTGGTTATGTGCAAATCATAGAACACGACTTCATGGAACTGGACTTACTGCAGAAATCTCAGAATTAATGTGGCATGATTGTCATAAAGTAAGCTCAATAGAAAAATATCCACTCGCTTGGGATAAAAGAGACATTGACACAGCACTAGAATCTTGGAATATTCATAATTTTAATGAATCATGGATGCATAATGATTGGAAACTTGAACTTAAACGCGCTGGACATATTCCTGGTGCTGCAATGCTTAATATCGAAACACCAGAAAGAAAAATACTACTTTCAGGAGATTTTGATACCCGCGACTCCCCCCTTACAAAGGGTGCCAAACCGATAAAAACAGAGACGCTTTTTGTTGAAGGAACATATGGTGGACGAGAACATCCACCCCTTCAAGAAGAAGAAATAAAATTCACAAATCACGTTCAGCGGGTTATTGACCGAGGCGGCAAAGTTCTCATTCCAGCCTTTGCAAATGGAAGAACCCAAGACGTTGTAATGCGACTACACAAACATCTCCCCCATCTTGATGTACACGTTGATGGAATGGGTAAAAGAATAGCCAAAATGCAAATGAATCACCCCGAAACTCTTCGAGACCCACAATCTTTCAAAGATGCTTGGTCTTGGTGTAGACGTGTTTCAAGTAAATCCGATAGGAAAAAAGCGCTTGAAGCAGATGTTATTGTTTCAACTTCAGGGATGCTACAAGGCGGCCCATCAATATGGTATCTTAACCGCCTTAGAAAAGATACTTCCAACGCGATTCTATTTACAGGATATCAAGCTTCTAACACCGGAGGAAGAAAACTTCAAAACGAAGGTAAAATCAATATTTTCGGCAACGAAACCGACATCCCACTAGAATGGGAATCATATTCATTTTCTACACACGCCGGACATAAAGAAATTATAGATTTTGCAGCAGCGTGTGAGGCAGAAGAAGTCGTTGTCTACCACACAGACCCAAACAATGCCCGACCACCATTGGTTGAAGAATTAGAGAAAAACGGGCACATCGTTCATAATCCTGTTAATGGAATTTCTGAATATCTCGGTGAAGAATTTAGCCGAAGTAATTGAATACAACCACAACAAGCGGTGAACGATACCCCATGGCAGCAAAGGCACCTAAAGGCTCCAAACCAAAAAAGAGAAAGCGCAAAATGCGCCTTTCTTTAAAGCAAAAGAAGTTGAATGTTAAAACAGACAAGTATACAGATTCTCTTGGCTGGTCTCAAGATGTAGGTCGGACATTAACCGATGCACCAACATCAGCAGCACCTGAAACACTCAAAGTTCAATGTGAGCAGTGCGGCTCCATGCTCAAAATCCCTAAACCCAAAAAAGCACGATATACAGTCACATGTTCTTTTTCAGAATGCGGTTTTGTCATGAATTTTGATTGAATACTCTTGAGGCGAAGGCATGGATCAGGGTTTTGCCCTTTTTGCAATTTGCTTAGGACTAATTTTCATATCAATTCTTTACTCAAGTGTTGGGCACGGGGGCGCTTCCGGTTATCTTGCACTCCTTTCTTTAACAGCATATGGTGAAATGCAAAGCGCCTGGTTGAAACAGCATGTTTGGGTTCTAAACCTCGTTGTTGCAGGGATTGCATTTTTTCATTATTCAAAAGCAGGGCACTATTCATCATCCAAAACACTCCCATTTCTTATTGCAAGTATCCCTTTTGCTTTCCTTGGAGGATATCTAAGGGTTGACGGAGCAATTTACGACACCCTTCTTTCAATCACCCTTCTTTATGCAGCGATTCGACTTCTTAGAGTGGACAAAAATATAAATTATTTAGAAGTAAAAGACCCAGAAAAAACCCAAGCTTTGGCCTTTGGCGGAGTGATTGGATTGTTCAGTGGAATCATAGGGGTGGGTGGCGGAATATTTCTTTCACCCCTTCTTCTCCTCAAGCGATGGGCAACGCCGAAAACCGCTGCAGCAACCGCTGCCCTTTTCATTTGGGCGAATTCAGCAGCCGGATTATTAGGGGCCGCAACATCAAATCAACTTGTATTGGAAACATCAACCCTCATTCCATTTGTTTTCGCCGTACTTATCGGTGGTTTTCTGGGTTCACGATACGGTTCTCTTCATGCCCACCAATCAACGATTCGAAATCTTCTCGTCACGGTTCTTCTTCTCGCATCAATAAAACGAATTCTCGAATTAATTTTCTAAAGACTCCACCGTGAAACTCAAACCAACATAACCTATGGTTCTACCATGCCCGAGACACCTTACTTCGTTTCATATCCTGAAGCGGTAAGGATTCTTGAGAGCCACCCACTCACACTACCAACCGAAACCGTCACACTAGACCAAGGATTCAATCGAATATTATCTAGAGATTTAGAGTCGAAAGTAGATGATCCCCGATATGATAATTCAGCGATGGATGGGTTTGCTTTTCGATACGAAGACTCAACCCCACCGCCATCACATTTACAAATTATTCAAACCGTTCAAGCAGGGCCAAAAACCCCTCTTGCTGTAGTAGAACAAGGCCAAGCCGCCCGAATAATGACTGGGGCCCCAATACCCGATGGCGCTAACGCCATCCTCCCAATAGAACGTTGCGAAGTCGACGAAGTAAACAACATCGTAACACTTACTGAAGTAGGGAAAAAACACTTTATCAGAAAGCAAGGAGAAAACTTACGCAAAGGCCACACTGCACTCCACAAAGGCACCATTCTCACACCATCTTCAATTGGGTTATGCGCTACAATGGGCTATCCCGAAATACCGGTTTTCAGTCAAGCAAAAATAGGGGTTATTTCGACAGGCGATGAATTACAAATACCAGGCACGCCATTGAATGATTGGGAGATATATGAATCAAATTCATTTGGCTTAATCAGTCTCGTAAAATGGTCCGGCCACCACGCAAAAAGATACTCATCGGTGGTGGATTCACTCGACAACCTACGTATGGCACTCAACCAAGCTGCTGAAGAATGCGACATCATTCTAACATCAGGGGGCGTTTCAATGGGTGAATGGGATTTAGTTCGAAAACTTATGGAAGAAGAAGGAGATATCAAATTCTGGCGAGTAAAAATTCGCCCAGGTTCACCGCCATTATTCGGTTATTGGAAAGGAGTTCCGTTGTTTGGTTTACCCGGCAACCCTGCCAGCAGCCACGTTGTGTTTAGGATGTTAGTTGGACCATATCTACGCGCCGCTACAGGCGGCGGAGGTATTCAAGAGCGCAGAGTTCGGGTGAAACTTGCAGAATCTTTCAAAACCGATGGCAATAATCTCACCCTCCGACGAATAAAAGTCGATACCACTGGAGACAATCTTCTTGCTTATTCAACTGGATACCAAGGCTCAGGCAACCTCAATAGTCTAGTTCTTGCTGATGCACTTACATTACTTGAACCGGGGCATAGTGGAGAAAAAGGCACTTGGTGTGACGCACTTTTATTGTAGGTAATTTATATGAAATTCAAAGCAGAAAAAGAAACCACATTGCTCGATATGCTGGCAGAATGCATGCCAGAAACATCTCGTAGTAAATTACGAAAAATGTTAACAGAGGGCCGCATTCAAGTTGATGGAACAATTCAACACAAAGCAAAATTCCCAATCTCGAAAGGGATGGAACTTGAATTATTAAGCAGGGTAAAAGCCCACGAAATAACACCGCCACCTGCCGCGAAACAAAAGAAATCAAATCTCAACATTCTTTGGGAGGATGATGCAATTCTTGTTGTAGAAAAACCGGCCGGCCTTCTCTCAATTGCCACCGACAAACTCGAAATAGATACACTCCATGCAAGATGTGTAGAACACGTGAAACAAGAGGACGAGAAAAAATGGTGCTTCATAGTCCACCGTCTTGACCGAGACACATCGGGAATAATGGTTTTCGCCCTTCATCAAAGACACAAAGAATATCTCCAATCTCAATTTGCAGAACGAGCGGTACACCGAACATACCACGCTCTTATCGAAGGGCGCCCAAAAGAGATGCAAGGCACTTCCCGCCAGTGGTTGGTTGAAGACAAAAATCTCTTTGTCAAGCGAGTCAAATCGAGTTTTCATGGGGCTAAAGAAGCCATCACCCACTGGGAGGTTGCCGATACGGACAATCATACATCCCTCGTTCAGATCAGCATTGAAACAGGACGCCGCCACCAAATTCGTATGGCTATGAGGTCTCTTGGCTGCCCTGTCGTGGGTGATGAATTACACGGCGCGGAATCAAATTCTTTCAACCGAGTTTGCCTTCACGCCTCTGCCCTCGAATTTCTCCACCCTGAAACAGATGACCCTGTTCGTTTTGAATCCAAGATTCCCTTCGCATAATCACAAGGAACGACGAAATAATTCCGAGACTTCTTGAACCATCGACCAACGCAATAGATTGGGAGCACAATGGAAGAGGTGAACGAACACGGCTGGATTGAAGTTCGCGGTGCCCGTACGCACAACCTTCAAGACATTACAGTCAAACTTCCACGAGGCAAATTTGTTGTTGTTTCAGGAGTATCGGGTTCAGGGAAATCCAGTCTTGCTTTTGACACACTCTATGCGGAGGGCCAACGACGTTATGTTGAGAGCCTATCTTCATACGCAAGACAATTTATTGGTCAAATGAAAAAAGCCGACTGCGACGGTATAGAAGGCCTTTCACCTGCGATTTCAATCGACCAAAAACAAGGTTCACACAACCCCCGTTCGACTGTAGCAACCGTCACAGAAATCCAAGATTATCTACGGCTCCTATGGGCCCGAATCGGGAAACCACACTGTCCAACTTGTGGAAGAGAAGTAGCTCGTCGAACCGTACAAGAAATTGTGGATGACATTATTTGGAATATGGAAGGGCACGCCATCATCCTATGGTCTCCCGCAGTTCGTTCTAGAAAAGGAACCCACCAAGACCTGTTTCGACAACTGGTTGAACAAGGCTATCTTCACGGCAAAGTCAACGGCCACGAAGTTGAATTTGAAAACCCACCAGAATTGGATAAAAACTTTCGACACGATATCGATGTTCGAATAGACCGCCTTCCTTGTACAATTAACCGAAGGCAACGCCTTACTGAAGCGGTAGAAGGCGCACTACGTCTTGGGGGCGGCACTGTTGCTATCGAAAGCATGGAAGGTCCAGCCGAAGATGCGGAACTCTCAGAAGGAACACGCGCCCACTTTACTAAAGTTGGAGAAACTGTTGCTTGGTCAGAAGATTTTGCTTGCCCAGACCACGGGGCATTCATGCCGGAACTATCCCCACGAGTCTTTTCTTTCAACTCCCCCCTTGGGGCTTGTGATGTATGCCAGGGACTTGGTGTTGAGCGACAATTCAACATTGAACTCATTATCGATGGAACACTCACAGTATCAAACGGATGCGTTCGACCATGGCGCCAATCAATGTCACCGTCGTGGTACCGTCGATTACTTGAGCAAGTTTGCGCCCATTATGGAATTTCAAGAAATACGCCCTTTGAATTACTTGACGAGGACGATAAAGACATTCTTCTCAATGGTTCGGGCTCCACAATTATCAATTTCCACTTCGAATCTGATAACGGTTCAGTCTACAAAATGAATCGTCCATGGGAAGGCATCATTACACGCTTGCAGAAGACCTACACCGACACAACATCGGAACGAACACGAAGCCGCCTCATCAATTGCATGACCGACCTTGATTGTTCGGGGTGCGGTGGAGAAAAACTCAATGCTGCAGCACGGTATGTTTCGGTCGGCGGAATTCGTCTACCCGAAGTTAGTCGTTGCTCCGTACATGACTCACTCGCACTTATTCGTGCTTGGCAACCAAACGGAGACGGCGCACCAGAAAATTTTGCCGATGTCCTTGAAATTCTCGACGAACGAAGTCTTTTCATTGGCAAAGACATCCTCAAAGAAATCGAAAACCGCCTTGGATTCCTCGACAGCGTAGGCCTAGATTACCTCACCCTTGACCGTAAAGCAAACACACTCTCTGGTGGTGAAAGTCAACGCATACGACTTGCTACGCAAATCGGTAGCCGGTTAACTGGCGTTATGTATGTTCTCGACGAACCATCAATAGGGCTTCACCAACGCGATAACGCGCGCCTTTTGGCAACGCTCAGAGAATTGAGCGACCTTGGCAACACCCTCATCGTCGTTGAACACGATGAAGACACCCTTCGCCAAGCAGATTGGTTGTGTGACTTGGGGCCTGGTGCGGGCTTAGAAGGAGGCACCGTTGTTGCAAATGGGCCACCAGAGGTTGCAATGAAAACCAAAGATTCCGTTACAGGAGCGTACTTGAGTGGCAAAAGGAAAATTGCATTACCTGAAGAGCGAAGAAAACCTGGTAAAAAATGGATTTCGATCAAAGGAGCCCGACACAACAACCTTCAATCTATCCACGCAAAATTTCCAGTTGGTTGTATGACGGCTATTTCGGGTGTTTCGGGCTCCGGAAAATCGTCACTAGTGTCAGGAATTCTTGCACCAGCCCTTCAACGCCACCTTCACAATTCTGACACCATTGCTGGGAAACACTCCAGTATCAAAGGTCTCGAACATGTTGACAAAGCCATCATAATCGACCAATCACCAATCGGTAGAACTCCCCGTTCAAATCCAGCAACATACACAAAGGTGTTTGACGAAATCCGCACCTTATTTTCAAAGACAACACTTGCTAAAGAGCGAGGTTACAAACCCGGCCATTTCAGTTTCAACGTCAAGGGCGGGCGTTGTGAATCGTGCAAAGGCGCAGGGTCAATGAAATTGGAAATGAACTTCTTGCCTGATGTTTGGATAACATGTGATGTTTGCCAAGGTCTGCGCTATACACGTGAATGCCTTGAAGTGACATGGAAAGGCAAGAACATCAACGACATTCTTCAAATGCCAATTGGCGAAGCCGTTATCTTTTTCGAAAATCACAGAAAAATATTTCGAACACTCGACACTTTGCGTGCCGTTGGACTTTCTTATGTGCGCCTTGGACAGCCAGCTACCACCCTTTCAGGCGGAGAGGCCCAGCGTGTCAAACTTGCAAGTGAATTACGCCGCCCACCCAACAAACACACAGTTTACATTCTCGACGAACCAACAACGGGGCTCGCTTTCTCAGATGTAGAATTACTAATCAACGTGCTTTTGGAATTAAGGGCCAAAGGCCACAGCGTCATAGTCATCGAACACCATCTCGATGTGATCAAATCCTCTGATTGGGTTATCGACCTTGGCCCCGAAGGCGGTGAGCGCGGCGGGACCATCCTTGCACAAGGTACTCCGGAGGATGTAGCGGCCAATATTGAGAGCTTTACAGGCCAATATTTGGCCAAACTTCTCAATTGAACCTTCCGTATTGTTCAAAGAGCGTAGTCGGTGGCCTTCTTTACGCCCCCTACGGGGGCGGGTGTACTTCAATGGCTGTAACACGGGTAGAAGTGACTCCAAAACAAGGCGACGGAATGCGAGATGTTCGTGGAGATGTAGTTCGGCGCCAATTGAAAGCCGACCACAACATCGAAGTTGGCGAAGTTCGTTCCATCAATGGCTTTCTTGTGAAGTCAGATATAGATAAATCCGAAATCGCTCAACGAGTAAGTGACCTTTTTTCAGACCCAATCATCGAAGATGTTCAGACAGACTTGCCGTTCTTATCTTCGTCTGAACATTTCCCTATCACCCCAGACGCAGCCATAACAATCGGCTTCAAACCCGGCGTTACTGACAACCCTGGCAGTGCTGCATACGACGGTTTCAAAACGATATTTTCCAACCACGAGGACCGAACTGACGCCGCAATATCCACCTATCACACCTATGCGTTCTACGACCTACCAGACGACGTAACCAGTGAATGGCTCGCATCAACCCTCCACAATAACCTCATTCAACGGGCCGTCATTTCAGATTCTGCAGCATGCGCAGCAGCACAATGGCCCGCAATTGATTTTCCCGAAAAACCACCCCAAACACTCACCCCACCTCAACGAATAGACCTTGAAATATCAAATGAAGAATTGATTTCACTTTCCGAAAGTGGACTACTTGCGTTAAATCTAGAAGAAATGCAAACCATCCAAACACACTATCGTGATGAAACAGTGCGACAATCCCGAGAAGCAGTAGGAATTGTTGCTGACGCACCCACCGATGTTGAACTCGAATGTCTTGCTCAAACATGGAGTGAACATTGTAAGCACAAAATTTTCGCATCCAAAATCCACCATATCGATACTGAAACGGGTGAAGACACAGTCATCGATTCAATTTTCAAAACCCACATTATGAAGCCAACCCATGATATGCAGAAAGAAGTGGATTGGCTCCTTTCGGTATTTCACGATAATTCCGGCGTCATTGCTTGGAATGATGAGTGGAGTGTTTGCATGAAGGCAGAAACCCACAACTCCCCTTCAGCCCTTGACCCCTATGGTGGAGCAATGACGGGCATTGTAGGCGTCAACCGCGATATTCTCGGCACCGGCCTCGGTGCCAGACCTATTGCAAATACCGATGTGTTTTGTTTTGGCCCACCTAATTGGGAAGGCGAACTCCCCGACAACCTCTTCCACCCGTCGCGTGTTTTTCGAGGAGTCCATGCAGGAGTGCGTGTTGGAGGAAATGAATCTGGAATCCCTACAGTAAATGGCGCTATTGTTTTTGACGACCGCTATATTGGAAAGCCATTGGTTTATTGTGGAACAGTTGGAATAATGCCACGGAAATTACCCGACGGTAGAGAATCACACATCAAAACACCAACAGCCGGCGACGTTGTCTACATGGTCGGAGGGCGCGTCGGCTACGATGGAATCCACGGAGCAACCTTCTCCTCACTTGAATTAACAGAAGAATCCCCATCCAGCGCGGTACAAATTGGCGACCCGATTACTCAAAAGAAAATGCTTGACATGGTCCTTGAAGCCAGAGATGCAGGATTGATTTCATGTATTACAGATAATGGAGCCGGCGGCCTTTCGTCTTCAATCGGAGAGATGGCGGAATACACCAACGGGTGTGAAATTGATTTAGCAAAAGTTCCATTGAAGCAACCCGGACTTTCACCTTGGGAAATTCTTGTTTCGGAAAGTCAAGAACGTATGACAATCGCAGTAAAGCCAGAAGATTGTGCGGCTTTTGATGCGATGGCACAACTCCACGAAGTCGAAGCAACACCAGTTGCAACGTTCACTAGCACAGGCATGTTTCATGTCAAATACGGCGAGGACACAGTAGCCTATCTCTCCATTGATTTTCTGCACGACGGCGTTCCACAACTCCAACTCGAATCAGAATGGCAGACCCCTTCGCCCGACCCCTTCGCCCCCGAATCAATTTCAATCCCCGGAGAAGCAGGCCACTCCGAACTTTTACTTCGAATGCTTGCACGCCCAAATATCGCATCAAAAGAATCGTGGGTTCGCCAATATGATCACGAAGTCATTGCCCAAACAGCAGTCAAACCCTTCGTTGGTGTTGAACGCGATGGCCCAGGTGATGCTGGAGTAATTGCACCAATTCATGGCGACCCCCATGGGCTGGTTATTTCCTGTGGAATTGCACCAAGATATTCAGATTTAGATGCTGGAGCTATGGCGGCCGCTTCGATTGATGAAGCAGTTCGTAATGCTGTATGCGCCGGCATAAATGTTGACAAAATGGCAGGCCTCGATAATTTCTGTTGGCCCGACTCAATCGAGTCGGTAAAAACCCCCGATGGAAAATTCAAACTCGCCCAACTAGTTCGGGCAAATCGAGAGCTTGAACGAGTATGTAGGGCATATAATCTCCCGTGCGTCTCTGGAAAAGATTCGATGAAGAATGATTATGGGTCTGGGGAAAAGAAGATTTCCATCCCGCCCACACTTCTGTATTCGGTGTTTGGAGACCAGCCAGATGTTCGATTTACTGCTACAAGTGATTTCAAAAATGTAGGTGAAAAAATCTACCTCGTTGGTGTTTCAAAAGAAGAATTAGGTGCTTCAGAGATTGCATTCATGCTTCGTGACAGTGGTGAAGCAACGGGTATCGGCGGTCAAGTACCTCTTTTGCCAAACCCAGAGTCAAACATCGCCACCTATCGTGCACTTTCCACAGCAATTCAAAACGGCCTCATTAGAACAGCCCACGATTGTTCTGAAGGCGGCGTGGCTATTGCAGCAGCAGAAATGTGTATTGGTGGAAGAGTTGGCGCCGAACTCGATATTGATGGAACAGGTGATGCAAGCGTTTGGGCCCGCCTATGGGGGGAGTCGCTTGGCAGGTTTATTGTCGGAGTTCAACCAGAAGATGAAGCGGATTTTGTTGAATGGATGTCGGGGCACCCAGTCACAGTGCTCGGTTCTGTTACCGATTCGAACACCCTCACTATTTCTGATGGCTATGATTTACTCATTAATGCTGAAACACATTCGATGGTCGAAGCGTGGCAAAACACACTTGACATGACAGGGGGTGTTGCTTGATGGCAGCACCAAAAGTCGCAGTTTTGTTTGGTTTCGGCATCAACTGCGACCATGAAACAGCGGCCGTATTCAACTTGGTTGGAGGAGATGCCCAAAGAGTTCACGTGAACCATTTTGTTTCTGGCAATCTCAATCTAGACGACTTTGAAATTCTTGCAGTTCCGGGCGGGTTTTCTTTTGGAGACCACTTGGGAAGTGGGCGCCTTATGGGCAATCGAATGCGCTTCGCACTTCGTGAACAATTACATGCTTTTGTGGCGGCAGGAAAGCCGATAATCGGTATTTGTAATGGCTTCCAAGTCCTTGTCAAAACAGGGCTTCTTCCAGGCCCAGGCGCCGATACACCCCTGCCTGACTTTGTTCAAAGAGCAAGCCTAACACTCAACGATTCAGGGAGATATGAAGACCGATGGGTCACACTTGAGTTCGATGCTGAAAGCCCATGCATTTGGACGAAAGGAATCCAACGAATCGATTGCCCCGTCCGTCACGGTGAAGGAAAATTCGTCATGCCATCGACGACAGATTTTGACTCATTGGCAGCAAACCACCAACTCACCGTTCGATATGTTGACCCCAAAACGCCGGTCGGCCAAGGCATAACAGACCAACCCCTCCCATTCCCCCTCTCGCCAAACGGAAGTATGCGGAACATTGCAGGAGTTTGTGATTCTACAGGGTTGGTGTTTGGTTTGATGCCCCACCCTGAAGCAGTATATGCCAAATGGCTCCATCCCGACCACACCCGAAATACAGCACCTGGGCCATTGAGCAGTGATGCCCTAGGTGAATGGGAGGGCGAGGGGCTCCAAATGTTCCGTAACGCCATTGAATATGTCTTGAAAAACCGATGAAACGATGTCACAAGCACAACGAATCACCCATATTGATTCCCTTAGAGGGGCGGCGGTTCTATTGATGGTCATGGTCCATGCTGCAGCAACTTGGAACCCGTTTCAGGGAACACAACAATCGATATTGGCCTATGTTATCTCTGGACTTGGTGGGTTAGCGGCCCCACTATTCGTCACTTTATTTGGATGGGGCATAATCCGTAGCCAATTAGGATTGAAGCAGAGAATGCTCCAATCCTTGTTTCTTTTTTCCGCCCAGATATTAGTCAATACGACATCCCCGCACCTCTTTCATCTGTTTACACCAGGCATTCTTTCGCTTTTTGGGCTTCTAACACTCATTCTTCCATCATTTACAAATCGAATACAATCCCACGGAATGCAGCTATTACTCATTGCAATTACATTGATTTTTGCAACACAGAATTTCTTCCCAGAACTTCAAGGTGCGGGAATTTGGACCGAGAGGATAAGTGACGACACACCCTCAACCATCCTTTCAAACATGCTTTTCACAGGAACATACCCGCTCTTTCCTTGGATTATATTTGCCATACTTGGGGCAACAATATCCGGAATGCAGCCGTCACCGAATACGACTTTGACAACAAACCCGTCCATGAAATATACACTTGGTTTTGGATTGTTGTTTTGTAGCATTACTTTCTTACATTCATACTTCAATAATGCTCTTTGGGCACATCCAACAAATGCAGATGCGTACCTCACATTTTTTCCCGCAAATACCGCATTTATCATCGCGGCGTTTACCGGTGTTCTCATAATTTGGTACATTATTCAAGCGTATGAATTCGAATATCTCAACAGTACTGGGAAAATATCATTAACAATTTATTTGATTCACTTCATCCCTCTTTCCCTTATGCAGAATTACGAGGACATCTATCAATGGGGCCTTGGCCCATCAGCCCTCGCAGTTTTACTCTATACTATTGCATGGATTCCAATTTCTGCACAGTGGCTGAAATATTGGCCCAAGATTAACGCCGAAACGGTTCTACGGAAATTACGCAGAACCCTCTAAAAACCCTCGGCTTAAGTCACGTTACCAGTTTGTACGCCCCACATTCGAGCATAAACGCCATTCTCTTCGACCAAATCCTCGTGAGTTCCATCTTCTACAACCGTTCCCTTTTCTAAAACAAGAATTCTGTCTGCATTTCGTATTGTTGAGAGGCGGTGAGCGATAATTATCGTGGTCCTTCCTTGTGAAACCGTGGATATTGAACGCTGTAATGCCGCCTCAGTCTCGTTATCTACAGCCGATGTCGCTTCGTCAAGAAGCAGAAGCGGAGCATCCTTCAACACCGCTCTAGCGATTGCTAAACGTTGTCGCTGACCACCAGAAAGTCGATGCCCACCTTCCCCAACCAGGGTCTGCCAACGATTAGGCAACTCTTCGATGAATTCTACTGCTTCAGCAACAAGTGCAGCATCGCGAACTTCTTCTTCAGTTGCCGACATCCTTCCGTATCTTATATTTTCCAAGATGGTTGTAGGAAATAGAGTGATGTGCTGGTCGACTAAAGCCATCGATGACCGCAATCGATTGAGTTCCCATTCTTTTGTTGGTTTTCCAGCCCACGACACGCTTCCATTTGTCGGCTCCGCAAATCGAAGAAGCAACCGTATGAGCGTTGTTTTTCCAGAACCTGTTGCCCCCACAATGCCGGTTGTTTGCCCCGCACCGAGAGTGAGTGAAAGATTCGAAAATACATTTTCACGCCCAGCATAGGCAAAATCCAGTGAATCAAATACGATATCTGAATTTGAGATAACTTCTATCTCAGGGGCAAAATCCCCTTGGACCACTTCAGTCGGCGAAGAAAGAACATTGAGAACGCGCGTAGAAGAAGCCATTGCCCTTTGATACAAATCAAAAGTTTCACCAAGTCGTGTAAGCGGCCAAAGTAGGCGTTGTGTCATGAAGACTAAAACCGAATAGGCGCCCACCGCCAAAGTTCCTTCTAAAGTCATCCACCCACCCAGCAAGAGCGTAGCAGTAAACCCGCACAAAATAGCCATTCGAATGAGGGGTGTAAAGGCAGCAGAGAGGCGAATTGCTTCACGGTTTGCTTCGCGGTATTGATTGCTCAAAACCTCAACTCTCTTCATCTCCTGTTCTTCGGCGGTAAACGATTGAATGGTTGACATTCCAGACAAATCATTTTCAAGAAGTGCATTCATGGCGCCTGCTGATTTACGAACTTCAGCATAACGCGGCTCAAGACTTCGCTGATATCGAAACGACCCCCAGACGATGATTGGAATTGGCAGAACGGCAAATAAGGCAACTTTCCATGAGATGAGTAAGAACACCGCACCTACGACTAATACGGTTGTACTCACTTGTAATAGGTCGTTTGCCCCCTTATCGAGAAAACGCTCTAGCTGATTTACATCGTCGTTTAAAATTGCCAAGATATCTCCCTTTTGCCTCTCATCAAACCACCCCATACCTTGTTTTTGCACATGGTCAAATGTATCGAGGCGCAATTCATGTTGCACCGTTTGGGCTAAATTTCTCCACAGAATTCCATAAAAGTATTCAAACAAAGATTCCAAACCCCAAATAGCAAAAGTGAGTATAGATAAGAAAATTAATTGATGCCAAGGGTTAATTAAACCAAACGACGCCAGCATTGAATCTTCTTTCAAAACGACAACATCAACCGCTAATCCAATGAGTAGGGGTGGAGCCAGATCCCAAATTTTATTGGTGATTGAACACATAGAGGCGAGACGAATTGTACCTCTATGGGAGCGCATGTGGGAGAGAAGTCGCTTGAACGGCCCCACTTCCGACATAACCCGACTACTGCGAAGAAGTATGAGAACCCTATGTCTAGCACCCGTGGGTTGTTTCTGTGCGCAACGCCTATGCTGTGTCCGTGAAACGGAGAGGTGGGGATGACATGAGGCGGGCCGATGCTACCACACTGGAATATGTGACTGCAAGCAGTCACAACACGCGCCACATCACGCTAATTGACCCGGCAAAGCAGGACCCGAATACGGCCGCCAATAGGGCAATGGTTGCTATCGAATGCGGCAGCAGCATGATTTTTGTCGGCGGCTCCACAGACACTCCCGACGAAGTTGTTCATGCAACATGCAAAGCAATCCAAGAGGCTTTTGAATTACGAGCTTTTGCTGCAAGCCAAGACCCAGAATCTGATGAATCACAATGGCAAATCCCTGTAGTTCTGTTCCCGGGCGGGGCACACGCCCTCTCCCCAGCGGCCGATGCAATCACATTCATGATGCTGATGAATTCTACAATTCGCCGATTTTTGGTCGGCGAACAAATTCGTGGCGCCCCATATCTCGAAAAATTCGGCGTTGAAGCCCTACCCACAGGATATCTTGTGTGCGCCCCTGGCGGCAAGGTAGGTGAAGTTGGAGAGGCAGAACTGATACAACCAGATGATGTTGATTTAGTCCACGATTATGCACTCACAGCACGTATGTTTGGCTTCCGAATTCTCTATCTTGAAGCGGGAAGTGGTGCGGAGACCCAAGTTCATCCACAATTGATTGAAAGTGCTCGCACTGTTGAAGACCTTACACTTGTGGTTGGTGGCGGTATTCGAACACCAGAGCAGGCAACTTTGGCTGCTAAAGCCGGAGCAGATTGGATTGTGACAGGGACACTTACAGAAGACGCAGCAGATTTGCAAGAACTCCGCAACCGAATCAACGAGATTATTTCAGCCCTAACTGCCTAATTTGCAAACCATTGAGATTGCCAAGCACTTCAGATTCAATCTTCGTCTTCAAAGACAACAGGGTCGCCAGAACCACCCGGGGACGGAGGCCGTGCCCCATCAACATCAATTCCAGATTCGATTTCACTCTCATCGACATCAAGATTAATGCGGCCACCTTCTGCCAATGTCGCCATGTCATCAGTATCTGGTGTTGAAAGAGTTCTCTTCACATCCGGGGCGTTGCTGTAAGCATCCCGCTTCGCTTCGCGAGCGTCATGCGTCCGAACCAAAGAAAGAGAATCAGCAAAGACACGTCCAACAACCTCACGGGTTCGCTCACCGCGACGAACCGAATCGAGTTCATGCACCATTGTTTCTCGCTGTCCCTCAATTTCTCGGAGTTCTGCAGTTCGGTCTTGTAATGCAGATTCCATGTCGGTAAGGGTGAGGGTGATTTGTTGAATACGCTCGTCACGTTCAAACACATCATTGTGCAATCTTCGCTCTCGGCGACGGAGCGAATCATATTCTCTGTTTCGTTCGAGCAATCTTCGTTTGAGCTCGTCGATTTGCTCAACCAAATAATCGTGCTCTGCTGAAACAGAACGAGGACCTTGCATAACCCGCTCCAACTGCTCTTCTAATTCTCCTAAACGACCATCTCTGGCATCGAGAAGACCCCTCAAGCGGTCAGCAATGTCGCGGAGCCTTTGACGCTCTTCTTCAAGGGCTTTGTTTGCGGCTTGTTCCGCATCGTTTTGAGCAAGCGCAGTATCGAGTTGTGCTTTCAAACTTCGAACTTCTTCAGCAGTAACCGAAGTCAATCCAGCATCGGCAGCCCTTTCGAGTGCTTCAACCATCTGACTAATCCGCCCTTCCATTTCTCCAATGACCTCGTCTTGTTGAGTTGTCAAAGTACGCAATTGATCGACTTCAGTCGCCATTGATTCACGTTCTTCGTGTGAGAGAGAAGATTGCTGTGAAGACAATTCTTCACGAGTGTCACTCAATAGACGTTCTAAGTGAATCACTTTTGCTTCACTGTCTTGTAAAGCAGCATCAGTTTCAGCAAGACGGGCGACTTCAGGGGCCACCATGTCTTCTCGTTCAGCCAAATCGAGTTCAAGAACCCGAAGGCGTTGTTTGACAGAGACCATTTCTTCATTGCGCGCAGCCAATTCTTTCCATGCGATGAGAACCTCCTCGACTAATTGTTCTACAGGGTAGCCTTTGAGCATCCCCTCAAGCGCTGCTCGCTCATCGCCAGTTGCGTCACCAATTCGGTTGATACCAGTTGTTCCGGAAGAGTCGAGCGTCATACAGGCGGCTATCGCCGCCCAACTACACTTGAACTTTCGCCATCAAAAGAGGGCTTTGGGGGCTGGTTTTCCACCCTTTACAACAGCGCCACAATCAGTTGATTGCAGTAAACATGTCATCTGGCATTTCGCCAGCGAGTTGAAGAGCGCCAGTAGCAACAGCATTAATTGGCTCATCAACACACCAAACATTGACATCACCGATGTCGGAAATTTCATCTGCCATACGAGCAGCAATACCTTCAATCAAGGAGCCGCCGCCAGAGAGGATGATGTTGTTTCGAAGAATCGGTTGGTATTCAGGGTCTGCACCAGCAACAATTTTCTTGATTGCATTTCCGATTTTAGGGATAATTAATTCACATGCTTGGTTGACCAGGTCGCCAATATCGACAACTTGCTTCTTTCCTTCAACAGACAATTCAACCATTGCTTCACGGTCATCGCCGCCAACATAGGATACTTCTTCCTTCCACTTGCGAACCATGTCTTTAGTGACTTGAGCGCCGGTGTATTTCTTACGAATAAGTTCCATGAGTTCGTTGTCTAGCCAATCTCCCGCTTCTTCGATGGTGACTTGGTCTTCATCAGTAGGGAATGTACCATAGATTCGAGCGATATCAGTTGTTCCAGCGCCGATATCAACGACAATTGAACTTGCGATTTCACCAATACCAAAAGCAGTAGCAAATGGTTCTGTAACTACCATGATGGCGTTTACTTGGCCACGGAGGGTTGCGACGAGATTTGACTTGTCTGTAAATGAAACGTGGCTTGGAGAACAGATAACACCGAACACTTCATCGAATTCTTCAGGGTCAACTGTTTCTAAAAGGTGAGAAACAAAAGCCTTGGCAGCTGCCAAATTTGCTTCATCATCTTGTGCAACACCTGCAGCCATAGGGCGGTAGAGGTTACATGCGAGTTTATTCTTGAGAGCATCGTTTCCAAATAAGACATCTCGTCCAAGGAAATTTCGTGCGACGGGGTCCTTTGGACGTCCGACAACAGTTTCGATTGTGTGGCTAGCGCCAGCACTTGATGCAATAGTAGATTGGTAGGTACCTAGGTCGATTCCAACATATAGACGGTCACTCATTTTTCTTCACCTTCCGCTTTGCGGATATGTTGGCGAGGATGCCACCACCCTTCAAGGTTCACCTTTGGTTCAATAGCCCCGGAGAACAAAATTATCTACGGTTCCGCTACGCCGTCACTCGTTTTCATTACTTGCTTGGCCCGCGCGATAGCCCCTTGCATCATCAAAAGCCGGCGGGACCTTTTTTAGCGTATTTTCCCGCCGAACATTCCAACTTAATTGATACATTAGTACAAATCCAGAAACGATTCCAATAACGCCCCAAGCCAAAGCACGTTTTTGCGAAGCGACGCCATCGTCCGGTGAAGAAGGAGGGGCTTCATTATCGAGTAACGGATTCATCCAATTACTTGTAAAAACAGCATCATCTCGAAGAATAATCATATCGTTTTTCCCTTCTGGTGAATTGTTTCGACTTTGGGCATAAATTTCGATTTGAAGCGACTCCCCGCGAATATCCCAGACAGGCAAGTCTTTTGGGACATACCAGGTGCAAGAAAAAGTTCCATTCACTACATTATACTCAATGCAAGATGCGATGGGGTATGAGCCGCCAGAACTTGAGGCATTTAGCACATGAACCTCCGCGCCTGTGTCAAAAACATCGCCGTCGCCATCCTCAACACTCCATTGAACGAGTAAGGTGTCATACCACTCCCCCCCTTCTTCTGGAGATAAAACAAAATCAATCAAAGGTAGTAAATCAACAGGCCTACAACCCACCACATCTACAGGCCAAAAAGCAGAAATTACGGCAGTATAGCATGCATCAACATCATCGAAGACCCCATCTCCATCCGAATCATCAATACATCCGTTTGAATCCATATCATATTGGCTAGCATTTTCACTTGGACACTCATCGTGATCATCTCCAATAGAGTCGCCATCAAGGTCATCAATACACCCATCACCATTCAAATCCCAACCACTAGCATCTTGATTTAGACACGCGTCGATTCCGTTAGCAACCCCATCCCCATCTCCATCATTCCATGAATCGGAATCACGCTGAACCCCTTGGAGCGCCAATGCAAAACCAACACGATTACCATCTATTCCAACCCCGCCATCTTGGGCACCAGGTGAGATGTAACGAGCGCGAACTTCAACTTCAATCCATTCAACCCCATCAAGGTCAGTTTCTGATAGAGATACGGCTAATGTTGTTTCATTGGACATAGGGAAACTTGTATTATTTGAGAAATCAACCACCTGTGAAGCATAAAGCGTCGAATAACCATCGTTTTGGTACTCGTTTGCGATTGACACTCTCCCGTCCGAAAGCCGAATGATGAGTTGTAGGTCATCAACGAGGTGAGGCTCAGGCGCGCCTGCCCAAGCTAGGCGAGCATCGAAATCACCACCAACCAAATCAAAACGTTCAATCCATTCATCACCACTTCTCAAGAACGGACCAGCAGCCCCAGAACCATTCCAAGCCGCCGCAATCAAGTTCTCTAACGGCTCATGAGCGCCCTGTCTTTCTTGTAACCAAGACTGAGGCGTTTGATTGAGCAAACGGTATGAATCGTGAACCCATATGTCTCCTGCAGGAGCGACATCTCCTTGATGCAACCCCGCCTCAATTTGACCTAAGTCAATCAATTCTGAGAGATTTAATTGACCCCATCCATCGTAGTGATTTTGTAATTCATATCCTCCATTTTCTCCGTTTCGTTTTTCTTGTGGAAGTGGCGTAGTTGCTAAAGAGAGCAACGCTCGTATCAAAGAACCAGACGGCGAAAATCCATCCGCAAGACTCAAGTTATTTGTAGCATTTTTCCCACTTCCAACCCAGTCAGGGCGCAAATTATTCACGGATTGCCATGTCCGGTTTTCACCCCCAGAAATCCACCCTTGCTCGACCATTTGTTGAATGATGGCAGCAGAACTTGCAGCTGCAGGCGTCGCCATACTCGTGCCGCTCGATGAACGCAACCCATCGTTATAGGAATCATCTATTCCATCAGCACGTGCAGATTGAATGGACGAACCGGGCGCCAATGCAAAAATCCCATTTGTGCCAGATGCAGTTGGCCCAATTGAAGAAGAGCCCCAACGGTCTGTTGATTCCGATTTCATTGAAGCCCCAACAGCAACAACGTTCCTTCCGTTTGCTGGTTCAAGTAATTGGCCCCCATTATTCCCTGGGGCGATAAAGGCGAGAGACCAAGGCATTTCCAAGGCCCATGCATCAAAATCACCAGTACGTGCAGTATATTCTGTTGTTGCATCCCCCCAAGAATTGGAATGTATAGTTGCACCATACAGCCCCGCTTCAACAAGTAAAGCGTCAACATTCGGCGGCACCCACCCCTCATTAGAAACAATATCTTGGAACAGAATTTGGGAGGCATATGAAAGCGAAGAACCGTTTTGAGGCAACGTCCCTGAGCGCATGTCATAGACGTTATAGCACGACAATGTCCCAGCAACATGAGTGCCATGTCTGTAGTCTGATTGACCCGGAAGATCGCCCGAATCAATGGAATGATTTAACAACAAAACTTTGCGATGTTCAGGGCCGGGAGTCCCGACACCATCGGTTAAATTTTCACCTTCTGAACCGAATTCACCAGGCAGGGTAGCATTTCGAAAGCATGCATGGTCCGCATCAAGCCCAGTGTCTGCTACAGCAACTACAATTCCTTCACCATTTAATCCCAAATCCCAAGCAGGATTTTCCAATAAATCACCGTGTTGTAATAATGAGCCAACCTGTTCGTTTCGAGCGAGAGTTGGCAATACTGGCTCGACCCAGAGCAAACCATCAAGTGAGGAGAGTGTGGAAAAACCACCATTCCACTCCAGCACTTCAACATGAGGAATTGCATTAGAATAATATTCAGGCTCCTGCATGATACTGAATCCGTATTGGGCGAACACCCCATGTATCTGTTGCACTGCATCTAAAGGAAGGTTTGGCTCAAACACGAACCGGTAGGACTCGTGTTCAGTAAAGTGAAACATTTCACCTTTGAATTGAACGCCCGGGGATTTTTTCACTGAAACCCCCATGATTTCGTCAGCCCCTGGAGAGCGCCAAACCAATACCTCCGATGGATGCACCATCCGAAGAGGCGTGTAGCCTACATCATACAACGCCATCCACTGTTCTTGAGACCACACTCCTTTGTCCAATACGAGAACCTGCTCTTCCCCCGCATAATCGCCTAGAGGTGCCGGTGGCGCAAAGCCTTGGACTAAAGGCAACAGCAACAGCATCATGACAAAGAACGCTGGTCGCATAAACCTCGTTGAATCGTCTAACTTTGTCAATCTCGCGGTTGTTTTCACCAGATTATGCGCGACGGCGCGTTTAAGTCGGGTTTGCGAGTCGCCCAGTTCGATGAAGGCCTTTCGCGTAACAGGAGTCGCCCCGTTTGGTAGCATGCGCCAAGCATTTTCTTTAGATCTACCAGCATTAAACGCTGGTGATGCAGAACACCAAACATACTCAATCATGGGTTCCCGGCACAAGGCAAAACGCCGCACCATCGACATCAACTCGGTCGAAGAAATCGACCCACGCACCTCTACTGAGCCACGCATTACTGACCATTTCCGAGAAGAAATTGCAGCAGCTGGCGGATCAATTGCCCCTACCCGGGAAGAAGAGTAATACCCTCGCGGGATTCTTCAAGGACAACCATCTCGGACTACGTGAGCCGCATGGTTGAACGAAGCGAGTTACAAAAAATGGCGCGCACAATTGACGCGCACAGAAAACATCTTGATGCACTTAATGCACAAACTGAACAAATTTCTGCGATTATCGAAGAGCACGCCCTGACAACCGGGATTCTCGCTGAACTTCAAAAATCCAGCAAAACCGGCCACACAAGCGCTCGTCTTTCTATTGGTTCTGGGGTGACTTTGAATTACACGCACGAAGGTAAAGAGGAGGGCACAGCCCTCGTCGATATTGGAAGTGGTGTATTCGGAGAAAGGCCTTGGTCAGAAGCGCATGCATTAACCCTTGAACGAAAAGAAGGCATCACATTATTACACAAAGATTTGGCCGAACAAGTGAAAAAATTGGAGGAGAAAATCACCCTTTTAGCCCAAGAATTCAATTCAGCAGCCGAACAACTTCAACCCACTCAACCCCAAGCCGCCCCCACCCAAGACAACCCACCCGCGCCTGCGACAGACGAGAAACAACCTCGCCGCCAACAACGCCGTGGTAGCCGTTTTGGTAATGAACTAACATTAGATGATTGAGGGAATTGAATGGGGCTTTTTGATAGATTTCGGAAAAGGGTGACAGAAGTCGCCTCCGAAGTCGATACAGATGCACTTTCCGCTGAAGCCGATACCAAAGAAGCCCAAGAGGCACTGGAATCGGCCCAAAAACCATCCCCTGAACCCCAGCCGCCGATTGAACAAAACCAAGTTATTGAACCAGAAGTTGAAGAGGAGTGGGAAGACCTTGAGGCATTGGATGAATCTGAATCTTTAGAATCTCCGAGTGAAGATTGGGATGATTTTGATGAAGAGGAAGAAGTCGCCCTCCCAGTTGAATTAACCCGTAAAGAGAAGAAACGACAACAAACTCGTCGCCGCACAGAAGAAAAGCGCCTCTCCAAAAAACGCAAGGAAATGGCGAAGCGAGGGGCAGTTGAATTGGCCCGACCAAAAGGGTCACACGTCGACCTTTCAGTGATGAGAACAACCACCGGACGCCAACTTGTTAGCGTCCAATCTACTCCTAAAGGGTCGGTAAAAGCGGCCGAAATTGAAACCGAGGCTGGAACCAAAATCAATGTCGACCTTGGAGGAGGTGTTGTTTCAGAAGGCGGCAGAGTCATCAAAGCCGGCGGAGCACTTGACAACCTTATCGAAGAACTCGAATGGGTTCTTCTTGAATCCGATATTTCCAGTGACGCAGTCACTGCTGTAACCGCAGCATTGCGTGCAAACCTTGTAGGTGCTCGTCTTAGAAGAGGGGCAGATTTAGCAAAGGTGCTTGAAGCCGCCCTCAAACGGGCATTGCGGAATATTTTAGCAGCAGGATATTGGGATTTTGATGCCACAGTACAGTCATTTGTCGATTCAGGCGACACCCCAGTCGTCATCATGTTGGTTGGTGTGAATGGTACAGGAAAAACTACGACAGCGGCAAAAATAGCCCGCAGACTTCTCGACCAAAATCTCAGTGTTGTTGCCGCCGCCGGTGATACATTTAGAGCAGGCGCAATTCAACAACTCGAAACACACTGTGAGAATTTAGGAATTCGCTGCATATCTAGCCAACGCGGAGGCGACACAGCAGCAATCGCCCGCGACGCAATCGATTCTGCCAAAGCAAAAAACATCGATGTAGTCCTTGTTGATACCGCCGGACGCATGCAAAATAAAGTCAATTTGATGAATGAACTCAACAAAGTACGTCGCGTTGCAAACCCGCATTTGACATTATTTGTTGGCGACTCGCTTGCAGGGAACGATGCTGTAGAGCAAGCAAGAATGTTCCAAGAAATTATGAAATTTGACGGTGCGGTGTTGACGAAAATTGACACCGACGCCAAAGGCGGCGCAGGCCTTTCCATTGCCTTCTCCACAGGACGCCCGATTGTATTCGCTGGTGTTGGCCAAGGATACCACGACCTGAAACAATTCGACCCAGACTGGCTTCTTGAACAAATGTTCGATTGAAGGGAAGCGATGAGGACTTAGACCCCAAACCCCTCCGAATAATATGGCGGGCACTTTCAAAGACGAAGAAACAGAACAATTTTTTCAATTGGTTCACATGTTTCAACGCTCGGCGTTACTCCACATGGGGCTATTACCTGACCAAGAAGGAAATATGATGTTCAACCTTGGTGAAGCAAAAGCCGCGATTGATTTGTTGAGAATGCTTCAAGCAAAAACTAAAGGAAATTTGAGTGAACAAGAAGAGCGAATGTTGAAAGGAATTGTCAGCGAACTGCAATTACAATTTCTAAAAGCCCCGTCGAGACGCCGAGAAATGCAAAGCGATGCCGCACAATCTGAAACAATACGGGAGGCGTTCGCAAACCCCCAAAGCGGCCCAGTCGAAGACCTCTCTAACATCAAAGACAGCGAGGAATGACCAATCCTGTGCGGTTATTTGATGTGTAATGGCGATTTCAGCGAGATGATTCACATGGCTTATGTCACGCCGACTGCAGAAGAAACCGCACCCACGGTTCTTATTGTGGACAACAACCCAATGTCATTGATGCGGCTTCGTGAAATATTCAAAATCCGCGAATTTAACGTTGAAGTCTGTGAAGATGGTGACCAAGCCGTTGATGAATACATTCGCCTTGACCCCGAACTCGTGGTTATTGCTTTGGACCTTCCATCTTTAGATGGCCACCTTGCCGCTTTGGAAATGAGAGAACACGGTGGAGAAAGCCGTATTGTTTTCATCGCATCGCGAAGATTGGCACAATTAGCTGAAGATGCAAGTCATTCAGCAGGAGCCGTGGTGTGGCTTGAAAAGCCAATTTCTTCTACCGCAGTTGAACAACATTGGGACCAAATCCTTGGCCCTATTCCAGACGCCCCCGGGCTCGAAGACCTCGACCAACTCTATCCTGAAGACCGAGTGAAACCAGAGGCTGATGAAGGGCTCATGCCTCTTCCTGCTTTACCTGGGATGCCTGCTTTACCTCTACCGGGGGCAATTCTTGAACCCCTCCCCGGATTACCCCCACTTCAAGCAGTAGTGGCAGTCAAACCAAAACGCCGAGCACTCAGATTATTGGTGATGACCTTAGTAATCTCTGGACTTGGTTACTTGACATATGCCAAACTTTCAGGAGTAGCCCCATTTGCTTGAGGGCTCGGACTTGGAACAATTACTACATTCGCATTTGGAATAATGCGAGCATCTGGAGGTAAGCCAGTTATTTGCGTCACGATTACTCCACCATCGTCGAGTAATGAGGCATCGTTTTGTGACAATCTAAAATCAAGAGTTGCAGCTTTTTGGCCCGCCCTCCAAAGAATCCAAAGGGGCACAAGAGACAACCCAATGGCAAAAAACCACAGGAGAGTTCGCACCATCATATTCCATTCACCTATTCACACCGTTCCACAAAGGCATTCCAAGAAGCATCCGCATATGCTTTTGCTTGGCCGGCGGGGTCTGCTGCTTTGTGAATTCCTGAGCCCACAATAATGCAATCCGAACCAGCCAAAACCGCTTCACGTGGGTCGCCATAGCGCTGGCCCATTTCACCATCTCCAACTGCAAGATTTACCCCTGGAGTCCAAATTAATTTTCCATCTCCTACCGCTTTACGTAGTAATTCTAATTCCTCAGGCCTTGAACCGTTGCCAATGAATCCAAAAACACCAGCGTGATTTTTCCCAACAGAAACAACGTTACCAGTATAATCGGGAACAAGCAAATTACCCCTGCTTGACATTTGTGCTAGGAGGAGTACACCCCCCTGGCGCCCAACATCACTCCATCCGGCTTGTAAACCATCAACAATGTCTGGTCCAGAAATGAGGTGCGCCGTAACCAAATCAGCCCATGAGCGGATATCGTAAATGCCCGACATTTGTTTCCGACTAATTCCTCCAATATCTGCAAATTTCCGGTCTTCAAATATCAATAAGTCGGCATCTGCGGCCTTTGAGCAGAAGGCAGACCACGCATCTGGCGACCAATCATCGACCAAATCGACATGCGTTTTGAGCGCTGCAATATACGGCCCGACCTCATCGATCAATTGTTCCAGTTCGGCCATTGTAGAGCGGTCTGCCGCAAGGCAAACGAGACTCTGCTTTCTGCAAACCGCCTCCATGTAGACGCGAGCCATTGCAAGTGAGTTTTCACTCCATCGGCTGCCCCACATCACATCTGCCTGCATGGTTGTCCCAAAGCGTCACGCCACTCATACCTTACGGCATAATTGGTACTCAACCATTATCTATAATGGGCGGTAAGCGTTTGGCATGGATGCAACAACTGCTTACCATTCATGAAAGGGAACCCATTCATGATAGTGTCGGAGAGATGCACGACTCACATCACCAATTCAAACAGATAATCTCAATAACGATTCGATAGAATCAACCAATGTTTGTTCAGATGAACGAAGTTCAATTTCCAATTCTTGCTCCATACCCCCAACATCATATCCTAAATGCCTCCCTAGAGATGAGCGAACCATTCTCCAGGTTAGTTTGGGGTGAAAGATAGCCAACAAGGCAGCGGCCGGTTTTGGCAGACAAATCACGGCCCATTTTTTGTTAGGCATGAAAGTACGCAACCGTCGTCCAATTTCTTGCATCCAAATTCCTTCTTTATGCAAAATATATCGGGCGTTATTTTGACCTGTATTAATAGCAGATACATGGGCGTTAGCAACATCTCGAACATCGACATAATTCAGAAAGGTATGAAGGACAAACGGCATACGGCCAGTGAAGTGTTTGAGATATGCCATGGACCCTTGAGTGTGGCGTTTTTGAAAGACCGGTCCAAACACAATAGAGGGATGAATTGTCACGAGTCTTGGACGCTTATCATCGGGCTGTTTTCGAACAAATGCTCTCATTACACGTTCAGCTTCGGCCTTTGCTAAACCATAGGGATTTGACTCTAATGTTGCATCATCACACCAATCCGCAGAGGAAAAGGTATGACCATTTTTATGCCGTGTACTTCGAATAGCAGCAACCGATGATGTGTGAATTATAGTTTGAACACAACCTGCTTTTTTGATTGCTTGACAGAGATTAGTCGTACCGAGGACCGAGGGGTCAATAACATCGCGTTGAGGGTCTCGCACACCCACCATTAGGGCTGCAGCACAATGAATCACAATATCACATCCATTTACCGCGTCGATTACCGAACCCATCTCGAGCAAATCCATGCGGACAATTTCAAGCGCCGCCCCCTTATTTTTTGGAAAAGCCTCTAGAAATTGAGCCTGACCCGGATTCCTTGCCGTTGCACGCACACCGAATCCTTTCTCAAGCAATAAATGCACTACATGTGAACCGATGAATCCAGCGGCGCCAGTAACTAGAACGGGCATAGTTGTTCCACCCGCCCATCCCTTCTTGATGTATCGTTTTAGAAACATCACATTGATGCCAAACCACTCTATCGCCCAAACAATGCGAATTGCCTTACTCCTGTCTATGTTGTTCCTTCTTGGCCCCCTTTCGGGTTGTTTTGGAGACGCCTCGACGCAAGTGGGCGATGAAGTATCATCACTCTATCCAACAGAATGGGAGCGCCACACATTTGAGTGGAATTGGACTGATAGCTATTCCTATGTTTTACAACCAGGGCCCCACTCTGCCCTTGAAGTTCAAGAAGCAACCTTTGAAGTCGATACTTCAGAGGTTTGGGAAACAGGCCCATCTACCGCAAACATCCATCTCTCGTATTGGCTCCCTTCAAACACGGAATCCGGAGAAAAAGTACCAGTAATCGCCGTAGTAAGCCCTTATTTCTCCTTTGGCCAACCCGGAGATGAATCAGGAGCAACGAATGTGGTAGGTGGCGGCCGAGGCGAATTTATCTATGATAATTTCATTCCACACGGATATGCATTTGCCCAAGTATCTGTTTTCGGAACAGAAGAATCCTCCGGTTGTTTCGATTATCGAGGAGAAGGGGAAGGTTGGGGTATTCATCAGGCAGTAGAATGGCTAGGTACACAAAATTGGTCGAATGGAAAGGTTGGCCTGTACGGCAAATCCTACGAAGGCGCGACACAATGGGAAGCGGCAGTTCACGGAAGTGAACATTTAGCCACTATTGTTCCTATTTCAGGCACGACAGGATTACACCCGCTTCTTTACAAAAATGGTAGTGCTGAAGCCCGCAGCCAAGTGATGCACATGAATTATTTCGCCAGCACTGTTGATTATAACGCCGAAGACATGGACAATATTTGCCCAGATATTATTGAAGGATTCTTTGCAGGGCCGGTGACATATGGCATGGGCGAATTAGATCCTTACATGTCAAATTATTATGAAGAGAGGGAGCATATTTCTAAAGCACTTACCAACTATAATGGCAGCGTATATTGGGTACAGGGAATGCAGGATTGGAACGTTGACCCCCACCAAGTTTTCCCGTGGTATCAGACCTTTATCGACGCAGGATTTGATGTTCGAGGCATGCTTGGGCAGTGGGAGCACAATTATCCCGACCAATGGTCAAAACACAATGCCCAAGATAGCGGATATGGTGGTGAAGCCATTGAGAATATGACGCGATGGGATTGGGGCCAAGATTTGTTTGAATGGTTTGAGTATTACTTGAAAGGCGCTGGGGAAAAACCAGAACTTCATGCACAAATCCAACGGAATGATGGCCAATGGCGTATCGAAGAAACATGGCCGCCACTTGACCGAACTTGGAGTGAATTACCTCTTGAAACATGTAGCCAAACTGGAACCCGAGTGCAGGGTCTCTCGACTTCGGGCGGTAGCGTGAGTGGCGTAGTGATTGAATGCGATGCGTTGAATATGGATACAGAGATTCACATCTCCGGCCTTACTACTCTTCACCTCGAAGTCCAAGCAGCCATGGACGGCGGTCAAATTTTCGTCGAGTTACAAGACGCGGAGACCAACCTCCGCCTTGGCCATGCGACAATGGATATCCGCTATTACCAAGGCGGCAGTGACCCCACGACAGTATTCCCCGGCCAATCATTGACTATGCTCATGGAATTCCAAGCGATTGACGCTCTCTTGCCAGCAGGTCACGGAATCCGCTTGGTCATGACAGAGACCGGAGAGGACTATCTTGCTCCTGCTTGCGGAGTATTGTGCCCGATAACAGTGAACGGAGGAATGCTCACTATCCCTCACATTGACCGAGACGGAAGCAATGTTTTGATTACGCCGCAAGGCGAAGATGCAGCGAACAATCAGTGAAATCAGGCGGTTTCGCGCAACGCACGAACCATATCGATTCTACCCACAAGGCCAACCAAAACACCGCGACGATTAACCAACAGCACCTCTTTCTCACCAAGGAGTCTACGCGCCTCTTCGACAGAAATGTCGACATCAACCATGGAATAGTCGACCCGCATCACTTCCTCAACAAAAGCGCCCTTTCCCACACCTTCTTTGAGAAGACTAGATTCAGAAACCAATCCAACGACTGAGCCCGTTTCACCGAGTACAGGGAGATGACTAATGCCGCCAAGGACCATTTTATCAATCGCAGCTTGAACCGTATCGTTGCGCAACAACGTCGTAACTTCGCTGACCATGATGTCACTCACTGTATGGGCCTGATCAGGGTCCTCTTCACGTTTGAGTGCCCCAACCATCTTCCTCATTGTTGAGGCGCGAGGGTCTACAGATTCGGTTTCAACCTTGGCGATGACAGATTGTGTTAGCCCTGAACGTTCAGCCAGCATCGATTGGGTGAGTCCCAAGGATTTACGCCATTGTCGCAAATAACCGCCAGTGGGGATTTCCATTGTAGGTCCGTGGAACCCGCCATCCATGAGTTCACCGGTCGGAGCGATAATAATGGCTTGATTTTGTGACATTATATCCAGTGTTCAATTGTCCAATTTTCTTTTGAATCCGCGAACAAATGAATAAACCCCGACGCGTTTTCAAACCCCATTAGTAATCAAAGAGCAAGTAATTAGCCAAAATACTATGCAAACATCCAATGAAAGTGCGAGATAAATGAGCGTATGGTTGATATACCGTCTTTGCAAGCAGTGAATCGATACCTATGATGGATAAAGCAAAATTGGAATACATCTGGCTTGATGGATATAACCCAACACAGAACATGCGCAGTAAAACACTCGTGAAGAAAGATTTCACCGGAACACTCGAAGAATGCCCAATGTGGAATTTTGATGGCTCATCAACAAAACAAGCAGAAGGTAACGCCTCGGATTGCCTCCTTAAACCAATAGCGATTTATCCAGACCCTCAGCGATTCAATGGATTCCTAGTCATGTGTGAAGTTTTGAATGCAGATGGTACACCTCACGCCAGTAACGGCCGTGCAACAATCGAAGATGACGACGAAGATTTTTGGTTCGGTTTTGAGCAAGAATATTTTATCATGGACACCGATACACAACTCCCTCTTGGTTTCCCAGTTGGCGGATTTCCAGGGCCTCAAGGAATGTATTACTGTTCAGTTGGCGGTAAGAACACCCACGGCCGTTCTTTAGTCGAAGAACATGCCGACCTTTGCCTCGATGCCGGAATAAATTTTGAAGGAATCAACCAAGAAGTTGCTTGTGGACAATGGGAATTCCAAATATTTGCCAAGGGTGCTAAGAAAGCCGGCGACGAACTATGGGTTGCCCGATATCTCCTTGACCGATTGACAGAAAGTTATGGTTGCTATATTGAATACCATCCAAAACCCGTCAAGGGAGATTGGAATGGTTCTGGAATGCATGCAAATTTCTCTGATGGAAAAATGCGCGATGAAGGCGGAGAGGAACTGTTCACAAAGATTTGTGAAGAATTTGGAAAGAATGTCAAGAAGCACATGGATGTCTACGGAGAGCACAACGACCAACGTTTGACAGGATTGCACGAAACCCAATCGATTGACCAATTCTCCTACGGCGTTTCAGACCGTGGCGCATCTATCCGAATCCCAGTAACTGTTCCTGAAGATGGTTGGGTTGGACGCCTTGAAGACCGCCGACCAGCATCAAATGGCGACCCTTACAAGATTGGTGCCGTGATTATTTCAACGACCAAAGCATCTTACAATTAAGATTCTTTAGATTGAAGTTCGCTATTACGAACTCGAAGAACGCCGATAATTACGGCCCCAATGACGGAAAGCGTCATGATATTGGCAGCAATCATTGCAAAGGAATCGACAAGAATTCCATAAATTAGCCAAAGCGTAAGCGCGAATGAAACGACAGCAAAAGTCGTCAGTGAGATGCCATCGTGACGTTTGTGAACCCAGACTTGGACTATTTGCGGAATCCAGGCAAATATTCCTATGACGCCTGCAAGCAAACCAATTGCCTCAATCCACATAGCAGCCATGACCTTAGCCGTTCGACCAACCCACATCAAACTTCGCGAACATCACACATTCTTTGCCCAATCTGCTGGAGGCTTTGAAACACTGATGTGAGTAATGTTTGCCCAATTGATTTTCCGAGGCGCCTTTTCACCCACAACATGCATTTCAAGTTCCATGCCGTAAGGAATTTTAGCAACGATGTTTTTCCCTCCGGTCTTCAGTGTCACTTCACTTGGGTTGTTAGAGAAGAGAGAAAACAATGAGCGTTTGTGTTCAGCAGTAGCCTCTACAGGGCCCTTGCGACTAGAAAACCATGAACGTAATTGGTCTCCAAGGCCGAGTCCAAACACATCACCTTTCAGCATCAATCCGCCATGAAGGTGAACCTCGTCCCATGTGTTGAACCCCTCCAATGTCTCCATCAAATGTTCATTCATCACACCGGGTTCTGTCGTTTCGAGAATTTGAATAAAACCTGCCTCATCGACCATTTCTGCTGCCAAATCCCCGGGTATTTCAGGCCAATCAAGACGTTGATGGGTCATAGCGACAATAACTCGCATACCTATTGAATTCTCTTCAGAAAGCGAAAGACGTTTTTCATGCAGTGCTTTCAAGATTCGAGCTTTACGAGCGATTCGGTCTGCCACACCATCATGGTTATGTTTGGTTCCATTATTTCGATGCTGTACAAAATGATGTTCTTTGGTAATGACAAAGGAGCCGGCCCAATGTTTCTGTTCCACTACCAACATCGTATTGCCTCCAATGACAACCATGTCGATTTCTCTTCGACCGCCATCTGGGTCTGGAATTCGAACAGATTCAAAAATATGCCAGCCGTTGTCTCTTCCCGCCGCCCGAGAAAGTTTACACAAACGCATTTCAGCCAAGTCCCCAGCACGATGAATGTCGTCAGGAGGATGCTTTAGGCGCCTTGAGCGCCACCATTTCCAACGAATACCGCTCGACATAGAAACGCATCACCGAAGAAGTTCACCAACACTGTTGACGATAATAGTAGGCTGTTGCTCCGCACCCTCTTCTAATTTTGAAACATCATCAATCGTTGCTTCACCTGAGAGTACCAAAATCCCAACACAACCTGCTCTTGTTGCCATTGCAAGGTCGGTATACAAACGATCTCCGACCATTGCGCATCGCGCTGGGTCAAGCCCTAAAGCGTCGATTTTATGCAAAATCATTCCAGCATTTGGCTTTCCAGTAATGTGGATAGGGTCGATGCCCGTGGTTGTTTTGAGTAAGGCAAGATAAGCACCGACATCAGGCAACCCCCCATCTGGAGAGGGGCAGACCATATCTGGGTGGCTTGCAACCAATGGTACTCCAGCATGTAGGAAGACACTTGCCTTGGAGAGTTTTTCATAATTGATTTCTGTATCATATCCAAGTACGACATATTCGGGTTCTTCACTGCGAGTTTCAATTCCCGAATCTTCAAGCATTTCTCTCATGCCTTCGGTTCCAATCAACCAAGTTTTGGTGATGGTATTCGATGCGAGCCACGCCAATAAGTCGTGGGTAGAAAGTAACACATCATCTTCGACAGCAGGAATTCCAAAACCATGTAATTTTTCTACGTATTGTTTCACCGAACGACTCGAATTATTTGACAGAAAATACCGCTTAATCCCACGTTCGTCACAGCGCTTGAGGAAATCAAGCGCCCCATCAATAAGATTGCCACCAAGATATATTGTCCCATCTAAGTCGAGAAATACCGCATCAATTCCGTTGAGTTGCGCATCCATTTTTTCACCTCAAAATAATAGTGTTTTCATCATAAACCAAGGCGAATGTAAATTCTCTTGTGCTTCTTTACTTGCAATCATTTCAGTCATCATTTCTTGCAGAGCAGGCTTCTTTTCTGCTTTACCTACAAACCAATTGAGAAGCCAAGATTTCCGACTGAGTTTTTGCATTCGATAGGAATTTATCAATTCTGGTCCAAGCATTTTCCAAACCTCGTCTTGGTATTCGCCGAAGGGCTTTTTCCCAGTAATATGCCGAGCAGCCATCTCCCCGGTGACTAGAGCATTACCCACGCCTTCACCCGAAAAAGGGTCAATCAATGAAGCAGCGTCTCCGACCAATCGAACACCGTTCATGCTTGAACGACGCGGTTGTAGGGAACTTTTCTTCCGTGGAGAGCCAAATGGTAACTGCCATCCTTTGGCAGAACCTGGGACCATTTCAGCATCTGCAAAACGGTCTTTGAACATCGGATGATTAGCGATAACATCAGCTTGAAGCGCCTTCAACTTCTTTTTCTGTTTATCCAACAGTCCCATGACCATTCCAATACCGACGTTAACGACGTTTTCTGAAACGGGGAAGAGCCAGAAGTATCCAGGGATCACCGAATCAACAAAGTGAATTTCTATGTCGCCAGCGTTTGCTTCACAACCTTTGACATTTCTCCAATACTCGCGATATCCGCCGCAATAATGGTCTCTATCCATCATGACTTCATTGTATGACGATTCGACAACTGAGCGGGCAACCGGACATCTGTAGCCACCTGCCCCCACCAATTCACGAGTGTAGAATGTTCGCTCTTCACCGTTCCTGCCCCCGATACGAACAACCACGCCAGAAGCGTGTCGTGCATCACCAGCACCTTCGCCAGGGTCTTGGCCACCTGCGCCATCATCAAACAACACAGAGCGTACTTCTCCGCCTTGGATAACTAAACCACCCGCCCCCCGCACCAATGCTTGGCAACGGTTGAACAGCAAAGAATCAAATTGGGCCCGAGGTAAAGCATAACCTGCTTCTAATTTTTCAACATCTTCTTCAGGCAATGGGACGCGAACAGAATTTCCTTTTGGTGATGAAAATAGAATGCCTGTAACTCTAAAATGGGGTGTCGATTCTAAATCGGCTTTTACACCAAGTTCATTGACATGAGAGAGTGATTTTCCGCCAACAGCATCTCCGCAAATTTTGTCGCGTGGCCAAACTTCCTTTTCGATGAACAATACTCGAGCACCAGATTTAGCCAAATATCCTGCTGCTGAAGAACCACCGGGGCCCCCACCAACGACAATAGCGTCGAATTCAGCACCACTTTCAGGAATCTCCCCTGTCTCGATGGGCAGTTCCCATGACCGCAGTGTAGAGCCACCATCCTCCGTCATATTTGCAACACATCACATTCACCCCTTGAGTCTTCGTCTTCAAGCAGTAGCAAATCACCCATCTCGACCGTTATACTCATTCGGCGTCAACTTCGGCCATGATTCATGGGCGAAACCCTCTCACAACCCAGCAATGGTTTGGAAGCCGGCCCAGCCAGCCGGTTACAGAGGAAGAAAGCCCTGTTTGCATTGCTTGTTGTCACCTCGGTATGGGGTGCAACCTTCATCTGGATGAAACAGGCACTGAACTCCCTTGATGCTGAAATCATAGATTATGGCCGATTTCAAGTTGTAGCCATACTTGTTGCAGCACGATTTACTGTGGCGGCATTAGCCATGGTTCTTATCTTCCCAAAGGCCCGAGCAGCCCTTAATCAACGCGAACAATGGCGCGGGGGGTTCATTCTCGGAGGAATCATGCTTGTCGGTTTCGTTACACAAATGATTGGGTTGGAAGACATTAGTCCTTCAGTTTCAGCGTTCTTAACTTCTCTTTATGTTGTTTTTACAGCGCTTATTACAGTAGTTTTCACCAAATCACGCCCTTCTCGAGCCCTTGTGCTCGGCGTCCTTCTTGCTACATTTGGTGCTGGATTCATTCAAGGCCCTCCACATCTGACGTGGGGGCTTGGCGAGATTCTTACTGTCATTTCCGCGGTATTCTTCGCCCTCCACATTATCTATACACAGAAAATAACACAACAAGTTGAACCAATTGGCGTAACACAAACTTCGTTCCTTGTTGTAGCAATTGGGTCAATACTCCTTTTGTTCTTTATTGGCGGCGGTCGTTCGATGTCTCAATGGGAACTCGTGTTCAAGGACGGAGTATTTTTGCAAGTACTCTGCCTCGGTCTTGGAGGGTCGCTGTTTTGTCTGCTTTTACTCAATCTCTATCAGCGATACCTACACCCAATACAAGCAGCAATCATCTATGCATTTGAACCAGTTTGGGCCACAATATATGGTTTGAGTCTTGGTCTTGACCACTGGAGTGGTTGGATACTTCTGGGCGGCGGAGCACTATTCATCGGTAACATTGTGGTTGAAATATTCTCAACCGCTGATGGGGAAGAGTAAATGATGGCCGACGATTCGACAGAGATGAGGGATTCAATGGCGGTAGACAACAATCTTGATTTGAAAGGATTTGCAAGTAAAGCAGTACACAGTGGAACCAACCATATTGGCGACGCCGTGAACACACCAATCTTCCAATCTTCGACATACAAACTCACCGATGAACGCTATGCTGGATGGGCGGCTGGGGCTCAACACACACTCCTGTATGCGCGGATATCATCAGTCAATTCTGCTGCCGTTGCTGAAAAGTTGGCTGCAATGGAAGGCGGTGAAGATGCAGAAACATTCTCTTCCGGTATGGCGGCGATTTCCACGACCCTGATGTCGTTTCTTTCAGCAGGAGACCACATCGTAGCCTCGCCTGATGTTTACGGTGGAACATACGGCCTCCTTACAGAAGAATTCCCGCGATTTGGCATTGAAACGACAATGGCAGATATGCGAGACCCAGCATCATACGAAGCGGCAATTCAGCCCAATACCAAAATTCTCTACATCGAAACACTCACGAACCCGGTTCTCAAAGTCTGTGATATCCCTGCAATGGTCGAAATCGCAAAGCGCCACAACCTTCTCTGTATAATTGACAATACCTTTACTTCACCATGGGCGTGTCAACCACTTTCAATGGGCGTCGATTTAGTAATCCATTCGACCACAAAATATCTTGGCGGCCATTCCGATATAATTGGTGGCGGTGTTGTAGGTTCAAAGGAACTCATCGCTGAAATTTTTGGTCGTAAAGCCGTATTTGGTGGAAACCCCGACCCACATACATGTTATCTTCTTGAGAGAGGCATGCGCACCTTGCATGTTAGAATGCCAGTATTATGTCAGAATGCAGCCGAACTCGCTCGACGCTTAGAAGCCCACCCAATGATTGAGAAAGTCAACCACCCATCTCTTGTTTCACACGAGGATTACGAAGTCGCACAACGAGTAATGCCCAAAGGAACAGGAATGATCGCTTTTGTCGTCAAAGGTGGCGATGAAGCCGCATTGAAATTCATGCGAGGGCTCAAGATGATTTACGAAGCAACAAGTTTGGGCGGCGTCGAATCTTTGGTTGAATGCCCTTTCAACTCAAGTCACATGATGATTCCAGAAGATGTCCGACACGCAGCAGGACTTACGCCAGGATTCGTTCGAATCAGTATCGGAATAGAAGACGTCGAAGATTTGTGGACAGACCTCGAAAGAGGATTTGCCAACCTTTGAGTTCAGTTTGCTTCACCAGTAACGGTTTTGAGAGCTGAAAAAGCCTCTAGCCATGCGTCAGTCGCTTCTTCAACATCATTATCATCGCAACCGTACAGTGTTTTGCCTGCTTCAAGCAGTTGTTGTGTCGCCCCCATCCAAGCACCACCGCGGTCTCTTGCATTGATTTCAAAGTGCCACTCTTGCCCTGTCGAGCGACCGGCAGCGAGTAACCAGGCCCATGCTGCAGCAGCAGAAACAATCGAATCGTGACGGCGGGTAGCATTTCGCTCAGCCTTTCCTTCTCCTTCTAACAAACCTTGTAGAATCAAGCCATGCACCGCTCCAGTTGCCCCAGTCAATTTTTCTTCGCGTGTTGGGAAACGGGCAATTTTCTTTGCCATAGCGCGAGCAGAATCAAGGCTCTTGAGGAAATTTCCAAACGGTTGTGGTTTTTTGAGTTGCTTCTTCCAAATTTCTTCAGCCTCAACACCCTCGATACCAAGGCCGGCAAGACCTTCCATGCCCCATTTTTCCCATAAGGCGCCAAGGATATTACCGCAACTGGCCCCTTCCATAACTTCCAAAGCCGCCGCCTTGCGTTCGGAAACATCACCTTTTGCAGTGATTCGCAATCCTTCGCCATCGACAGAACCTTCTTGCATAGAAGCATACAACATGTGAGAAGCCAAATTTCGCTCATCTTTTGAACCGGAATGAGATTGTAAAGCCTCTTCAATCTCATCGAAATCTAAACCAGTGATCCATGAATCACCAACGACCAACCCAGAATTTATTGAATCCAACACCGCTCTTCGTATAGCGAAAGAGATTACACCTTCATTCATGGTCAAGCCTTGCCAAGCATCGAGAATTTTTTCCGTTCCTTCCAAGGCCGAATCGGGGAGAGGTGTAGTATCGTCCCAACCTTTAGGCGTCCAATTTGCCTCGATTTTTAGAATCGAAGGAAGGAAAGGTGGCAACATTGAAAGCGCAAGGTGGTGAATAAACGAGGACTCTTTCTTTTCGGTTTTTGACAAACTGTCAAAACCAATTGCAAGAATGGGGCCATGCTTGAATGAGAATCGAATATATCCCTCTCCGCTTGGTTTGAAGTCCATCACTGTTTGAGCATCGAGGCCCTCGGTCACCCAAATAGGGGCTGACAAATCACTGTGTTTGGTGAAATCAAATCGAGAGCGGCCTAACACATCCTCAAGCCATTCATCTGGCGGCGTGGGGTTTGGTCCAGTGCAAACAAAACCACCTTTCCATGTGAAGAAATACATGCCGCGCTTGGCATGGTCTTCCCACGGCAACATGCGTAAAGTGAGATTGGAATAATTTTGCAAACCAGCCAGATAGCCTTGTTTTCCTTCTCCTCGCCGAATAAATGAGGCAGAACCAAAAGAACCTGAACTGAATTTACCTACGACAGTAATTTCTTCATCGTGAGCGGCATGTAGGGAGCCTGCAAACGCCTTGGCAACAGGGTCTCCTCCTTTAGCCATCATGCGCTTACTCAGCCAAGCAAGGTTGTCTTTATTGCGAATAATAGATTCGAGCGCTTTCATTGTTTTTGTAACCGGGTCAGTTCTTCCCCAGCGGAGTTTTCCTTTCCAAGTCATCATTGGCAAGTGCGCTCTTGGATTTTCCAAGAGTTTTGCAAGCTCTCGCTTGAGTTTATTTGCTGTTGCTTCATTGGCGTGTTTGGTGCCACGCATCCTAAAACGTTGCTTTTTTTGGCCTGGGAATTCTACTTTCGACGGACCAGCCATAGATTCCCCTCAGCCTCATCCAAAAGCCCCTCCCGTTTGATTCCTTCGCGCCTTAAATACTGTTGACGGGTGAAAGAATGCGGCGGAAAGAAAGTCCGGATTTGCACGAAAGTGTAAGGGACTTATCTCCACCAAAACAAAGAGGAATTACAATGAGTGATGAATACGCAGAAGAAGAAGAATATACAATGGAACAGCATTATGGAGAGCAACTCCATCCAGAAACCGAAGACGGTGAGCGACCTTCAATGGTGATGGAAATTCAAACTCCAATGGGCCCCGTGTCCATCGATATGAAGCAGTTGGACATCATCAAAAGTGCTGTTGCCGCCACCCACAAAAAAGCCCCACAGATGCCTTTGGCTGAGCAATTGATGAACGCCTTTATCGGTTCCAAACACAAGCGAGATTCACGTTATTGGAGTGGTAAATTAGGCGTTTTGATGAAGTTGCATTTCGACAACTATCTTGAAGAAGAATTCGAAGTCACTGAAGAATTCATGATTGACCAAGGAAAAATCCGTGCAGCAATGTACGAGACAATTGCCGTTCAGGACGAAACACGCCTACGATTCCTTGCTATTGGCACCCGTTTTTACCGTTCCAAGGCCGAGCCCGAACACCAATTCATTACCGTTTCAACCGTTGACCACGATGGTGACCATCGCTTGTCAGTCTATACTCCTGCAGAGAAAACAGTTCTTGTTAACGGAAAAGAAGCTGACGAACTCATCTCCCAAGTAGAGGCTGATTTTTACAAATGCGGCATTCTCAAGGGCGCATTCTTTGATTTACGATATAACTTCATTACACGTGACAAGAGTATCGATGAACTGATTGCTTGGGATGAAAAAATCAAAGAAGCATTGTGGAAAGATATCATCGGTTTTCAAAAAGCCATGCCTAAACTCCGAGAATGCGGCGTTCCTAACTCACGCGGCGTAATTCTTGCAGGCCCACCAGGTACTGGAAAGACCATGATTGCTAAGTGGCTTGCAGCCCATTCTGACATTACTTGTATTCTGATTTCTGCTGAAATGATTACTGGCCGCAACGACATCAAATCTTGTTTTGAAATGGCACGAAAACTCTCTCCAACCTTGCTTATCATCGAAGACATCGATACAGCAGGCGCTCTTGACCGTCGAGCATCCGACCATCCACTTTTGGGTGAATTTTTGCAATCCATGGACGGCATTGTCCCAAATCATGGCGTCATTACTCTAGCAACAACCAACCACTCAAACAAAATCGACCCTGCAATTGCAGACCGCCCTGGACGATTCGACCGAATCATTGAGGTTGGAATGCCAGGAAAGGAACAACGCTTCCACATTTTCCACCATTTGCTGAAAAAGCTCGACACCGCACGAAATGTAACTCTAGAGGTTAAGGAAAAACTCGCCAAGAGTTCCGAAGGACTCACAGGCGCATGGATTCGAGCCATTGTCCAAGACAGTTTCATTTTGGCCCTTAGCCAAGACAAGGATAAGATTGGAAAAGACCATTTGTTTGCTTCATTGAAAGACGTCATGGAACGCCGAGGTATGGCTTACCGAGTCGCACCTTACGCCCCCCCACAAGCCAAAGCAAAGGCCGACGTGTATGTCCAGTGAATGAACTGATGGATTGATGACACCTGTCGCTTTGGGCCCTTCATGGTCGAAGTAACGGTGCTCGGCGTCGCTCAAGATGGCGGCCACCCCCAGCCTGGTTGTTTGAGGCCGTGTTGTGCGAATGTTACAGATCAACACTATCCTGTTTCTTTAGGGATTCATGGCGATAACGGCGAGAACATTCTCATTGAAGCAACACGTCATTTGGGCGACCAATTTACTCTTTGGGGCCAAACCAAAGTCGACCATCTTTTGCTTACACATGCACATTTTGGCCATGTCGATGGGCTGGGTTTGTTCGGACGAGAAACGCTTGCTGCACAAGGCATCGAACTGCATATTTCTGACGACATGTACCACCTTGTCGACCAAACCCCCCAATGGAATCTAATGGTTCAACAAGGAGTCTTCAACATCCAAACCTTTGCCGCTGGCGATGTGGTTTTCTCTCAAGGTGAACTCTCTGTTGAGGCTGTTCGAATTCCGCACCGTGATGAATTGTCAGATATGCACGCCTTCATTATTCGAGGGCCGAGCAAATCGCTTCTGTTTCTTCCAGACCACGATACATGGGATGAGACACTTGCAGTTCACAACAGTTCCTCAATTCGAGAATGGTTGGCAACGATGAATGTAGATATTGCGTTGGTCGATGGAACATTTTGGTCTGAAGATGAACTCGGTGGACGTAATCAATCTCAGGTCCCACATCCACCGGTTATGCAAACTCTCAAAATGCTTGGTGAGAAGAATCAAGACGACCCCGAAATTTTGTTCACACACCTGAATCATACCAACCCGTTATACAATCGCAACAGCGAGCAAAGAAATGAAGTTGAACGGCTTGGATGGAGCATTGCTTACCAAGGTCAACGTTTCACGCTGTGATTTCTTGAATTTCATAGTCTAATACGATAACTTCGATAGAATAGTCAACGTTTTCTCCATCATCAGTATGTTGGCATCCGGCTCCGCCGCCAACACCAACATCAACGGAAATATCAATGGAATATTCGCCAAGTCCTGCGCCATCAGAATCCAAACCAGCAATAATTTCATTTCTTGTGACATCTGAAACATTTCCGATCATTGAAGCATTATACCATTCAACGAGTGTTTCATGTGAAGCAGGAGCCCCTTCTTGGTTTTGGCCGCTTTCAGAGCCGTTGAATTCGTTATGCACCAGCATTCCTGTGATGGAATCGGGTTCTGCCGCTCCCCCGCTTACAATACAACCAATTCCAGCACTGTTTTCATCCTCTGAATATGTCATGGTAATCTTTGCACCAACGATGTTTAATGTATTGTCGTTCAAAGAATCGGTTGATAAGTTTAGAGAAAATGTCTCTCCGTCGGAGATGTATTCTCCTCCGTTGTCAAGCATCAATATCCGGAAATTTGCAGTCACATCGTAGTTTCCGGATACACCCGCCTCTTCGGACTCTTCGGGTGCAAAGGCGAAATATGAAACCTCAACACATGCTGCAAGAACAAGCACGACAGCCACACCAATACCCATTGACCTGTCTTTTGGAACGGAAAATCTACCAAATGGATTGTCGGGCGATTCATTGCGGAATTGGCAGAATGCGAAGTGGGTTGCGAATGCAGCCCCCATTCCAGGAACTGAAGGAAAGATATCGTCGCCAAGACCAAGAATCGTCCAAACGATAACACCAGTCATGGCAGCAATCATCATGGAGATTGTATGTTTTGAATCGGGCTCATAACCCACCATTCTGACTAACAACAATGGAACAAAGATGCCTCCAAGGCCATAGACGGCGAGGACTACGAGCTTGAATACCGAATCTCCGAATCCAGGCAATTGTTGACCTACCAATGAAATGGCAGTGGCAAAGATTGCAACGCCAAGCGTCACTTTCTTTGTGGTTTTATGGTCTTGACTCCATTCTGGTTTTACGTCGTCGGTAATCGCTGCGGTGCAGGCAAGGACTTGACTATCAGCAGTCGACATAGTTGCTGCAAAAATAGAAGCGAGAATCAAGCCCCCGAGGAAAGGACTCAATTGTTCCATAGCGAGTTTTGGCAACCCGGTTTCAGCACCAGACGAACCGAGTTCTGGCAACAATACTCTGCAGGCAAGACCAATGAGGAACATGATGACGATAAAAGGAGTCTGCCAAACGAAAAACCACACCATCGCTTCTTTTCGAGCCTTGTCATCCTTCAGAGTCATGACTCGTGAAACTACTTGTGGTTGGCCAGCAACACCAAGCCCTCCAAGGAAGAAGGCAGCAATCCAAAGAGTTGCACCAAACTTCAATCCAGAGGGAAAAATATTGACCATCCCTGGGTCAAGAGCCTTCAGTTCAGTATGGAGGCCCGAGAATCCACCAGAGCCTTTTATTGCAACGAAACACAAGATTGCTGAGCCAATAATCATGACACATGACTGGGCAGCATCGGTCCAAATCGATGCGCGTATTCCACCTGCATAGCAATATGCGACAACAAGAACAAAGCCGATGAGAATACCAATAGTCGGGGACCAATTGAGCATGACTTCGAGTGCGACCCCGCCAGCAGTCAATTGTGCAGCAGCATATATTGAGAGGAATACAACAGAAAGGATTGCAGCTACCCGTGCTTCGGGGGACCCTGTAGTGTTTGAAACGAGAGAGGACAATGAACGGATACCGCGCTCCTCACCTTGTTTCTGAATGTATTTGTAGAGCCAAATCCATGCTACTAGTTGGCCAATGGTCGAGACAACAGCAATCCAAATTGCGGAATAGCCGTTGATGAATATGAATCCAATAAATCCGATGAACATGTATCCGGAATTCCAAGTGCTGACCGCAGATAGGGCGGCTAGAGCCGGATGCATTCCCCTGCCAGCAACCAGATAGTCATCGGTAGTGTCTTCCTTGACACGCATTGATGCAAGGCCGACCCCCGCAAAGAACAGCATGAATAGCAAGAAAGAGCCCAAGAGAAGTATACTGTCTGCCATACAATCAATCACTCCAGTTTCCAACGAAGAAGGGCTTTGTCTTCAACTTCACTTGTCCATGCAGGCACAATAAGGCAGTTTAAGCGCCCCCCTTCCAAAGTTTCAAGCCCCCCAAGGGTCGTAAATACGATGTTTTGTTCCCGAGTCCCCATATCAGAACACAAAACTACCGGCAATTCATCCATTTCTTGGAGCAAAAATGCCTTGAAAGTCGCCTCTTGTACTGCAATAAGGGTTGATTCTGGCGGAGTTGTAAATTGCTTTAACCGCTCATCTAAGGTTGACCACATCAAATCCATTGAACGCTTTGCATCATTCGGTTTCATTGGCCGTTGGTCGCCAGTACCTTGGCCAGTGGGGTCAAGGTCGAAAAGCACCAATGAATGAAGGCCCCGAAATTTGTTGACAGCAATCATCTCAAGGGGTGATGTAGCAATCCAATCACCGTAAGGGTAGGTCAGTGTCGTCTGGCGTCCAAATCGATAATTGGATAGTCCAACCGCTCCTGTGACAATGGTCGTGATTGAGACGCCATGGAAAACATGACAGTCAATCCCATTTTCAATGGCTTGTAGTTGGAGGTCAACGTGTGTTGTTGCTTGTAGTGGGTCACCAACAACTAGTAAGGCGACAAGTGATGTTTTTGCCAAAGCAAACAATTCATCTGGATTCTCAACCTCAGGCCGCATAATACGTTTAATTTCACCAATATTTTCTTCAAGTAAAGCAAGCTCATCTTCAGGCCAAAGAGCAGTGTATGCTTCATAGCGACGATGTGACGCTGCCTTTGCCGCCTCCCTCGCTTCAATCGTCATTCCAGCAACGGTTCCAGGCCCCATTCCAATCAATAACAGTCCTGTTTCGGGTAGGTTTTCCAAAACAGTCATTTTCTCCGCCATGCTCAAACCTCAGACTCGCTTGGATGGAGCGAGTGTCATGCGTCATTTGAGTGTGCCGAGCGCGCAAACCCAACATTGGTTGGACCTATGCCGCACTCAAAAATGGTCCAGCAATGAGGCCGGAGTCACTCGTCTTGACAATGGAAGAAACGCCATACCAATCAACGACTCAGCCCCCGGTGAAGAAGATGAAGTGTGGGGTAATAATCCACATATCGAAATTGAAGTTCAACAAAAAGGACCCACCCATTGGCTCGACCACATCGATGAAGAATTAGCAGAAACTTATCGCGAAGATTGGCCGCGCTCGTATGAAATTCAGGGCGATATTCTCATCGTTAAAATCGAAGAAACAGTTTGGATTTATGGTGAAATGATTGCCGATGCAATGCTTACTCAACTGCCAAACATTCGCTTGGTATGTGCAGATTTAGGCGTCAAAGGCGAATTCAGAGTTCGAGAATTACACCCTCTCGCTAGTCGAGATGGAACACTTGAGACACGGACACGGATACGCGAAAATGGCTACTTGCTTTGGGTCGACCCGACAGCAGTATACTTTTCATCCAGATTATCAAACGAAAGAGTCGAAACACTCGCAACAGCAAAACAACTTCGAAATCAATTGAAACGCCCTCTAGTCGTTTGCGACCCTTATGCCGGCGTGGGTCCAAGTCTCGGCGCTTTACTCTCTGAGCCTGACCTTGTTTCAGGTTATTATGTTGGAGACCTAAATCCCGATGCAACTGAATTACTTGCACTCAATATCGAATACCTCGACTCGCGCCGGAAAAACGCACAAGGGGGCCAAGTTGCACCTCTCTATCCTGCCGAACTTCATTGCCGCGATGCACTTGAATGGGCTAAAGATTCTGGAAATCACAATCAAATAGATCTGCTTCTGGTTAACCTCCCGCACCAAAGCATAAGCCATATTGAAGCGCTTCTTCCCTTGTTAAAACGTAATCAGACCAGCGTTCTACGCGGGTGGGCAATCATTGAACGTTTAGAATCCGATGAGAACGAAGAGGCGATACGCTGTGCGATTTCTTCAGCCAACGGCAATCTTGAGAAATTTACTTTCAAGGAAGTTAAAGGCTTCTCAACAACCAAGAGTTTCATGTGTTTTGAAGCATGGTTAAACCTGTCCGTTTGAGCGTTGAGTTCATCAAGCGGAACGACTTCGGGTCAATCATGGAGAACACCGTTACATGCGTTTGCGGCGTAAAAATTGATGTTGCTGGAGCAACACCGAGAAAGGACGGAACCAAAGTTTGGTGCAAAGTTTGTGGAACGGTTTCTGTCCACCATCGAATGTGAATTATATTGTTCATTCTTCTTGTTCATCTATTCGATTTTCCTGTAATGCCGAAGTTCCAGGCTTTGCAGGGAAGAAAAACCACAGGACTGGAACAATGAACATAGCCGGAATATTTTTCCCATATTTTAAATCTAAATGTGAGTGGAATTCGACGAATGAACGTGCATCTGTATCATTTTCATCTGGAACATTCTCACGTAGCGCCGAATAATTTCCAGGTTCAACCAACCCTAAATCATAGCCACTAAACATCATTTCAAAACGAACACCGGGCCAGATAATCGAATTTTCAACATTAGTTTTTTGATGTGCTATTGCTCCTTGTTCGGTTTTTACTACAAACGTTTCATCGGCAAGAGAGTCTTGGTTCTCGGCGTTTTCCTCATCTACACCCCCTAAGTCAAGCACATAAGTCGCTGGTACAACAACAAGAAAACACACTACAACGCCTGCCAATATAGCAGCTCGAAAAGTTGTATGAAATGGAATTCCGGCGATGACCAAACATTCACTAATACAGAGAAAAACCAAAGCAGACAATGTCAGTAACCTTCCGTTTTGCAACCAATCAAAATCTTCTTCAAGTTCCGAAGAGGGTTGTTGGGCGCCATTATTGGATGATGGAACACTTGAATTAGATTGAGATGAATTAACCGGCTCATCATAATCACGGAATGCCATATACAATAAAAAAGAGGTAGAATTTTCCATTTCAACATCGATAAGCGTTTGTTCTTTATCGATAGCAACAAGAGCCTTCACCTTAGTTGGTGCTGGTTGACCTTCTGTATATTGTCCTTCAAACTGAACAACAAGCCATGCTGAGAGAAATAGATGAACAGCAATTAGTACAGTGCCAAGTAACCTGCAACCATCCCCTACACGGCTGTGTTGTGGTCGTAGGGCCATATCTTGCCCCCAGTGCCATTTGTACTTGAGTATTCAATCATTCTTCGTCTTTATGTCGACTTCCAGCAACAACACCAGCAAGTGCGATGACAGCAATCATTGAGATTGGAGAAAGGAATGGCAATAAGCCGGATTCTTCTGCTAATTCTTCGGCAGTTGGCGGAGGTGTCGTTGTTGGGCCATCAGTTGAAGATTCAGGGAGGTCCAATCCACTAGTATCAACGCCAGCCTCTTCGAGGTCTTCAAGAATATCATCTAAGTCGTGGCTTTCTACATCAACAATTTCATTGATTGTTGTTGCATCTTCCATGCCGTTTGTTGCAGTGTTTGCATCAAGGCCGGTCAAGTATCGAATACTGAGTTTCGCCGGAGCATCATCCATGTAACCTTCAGTATCAGGGCCAGCCAAGGTATAGGCTCCATCATCATTCATGACGTAAACACCAACACCAACCATTGCAGCGTGTTCGTTGCTCCACAAAGGAGCCCATATACCATCGTTGTAAGGGAATTCTTCGAATGGTTCAACCGTTTCAAGCCGGTCTTCAAGGTTCATTCCGAACTGTTCAAGCACATCTTCAAGTCCCGATTCTGCGATTGCACCGAAAACAGTTTCAATACGTTCGCTTACATCTGGTCCATTATCTTCAACAAATGTGCATTCGTTTTGCGAGGCATACGGGGCAGTCTCTCCCTCTTCAACAAGTGCGAAAGTTACACAATAATCGCCTTCTTCAAGAACAGAAACCGATTCCTCAAGTGAATACCATGATTCAGTTCCATTAATGGCCACAGAGTCAGAATAGATTTGAGCTTGATTTGGGTCAACAACCGAGATAGTCATTGTTGCACCCCCTTCATTATTCCAATCCTTAAATGCTCCATAGAAAGTAACTTCAAGACCATCCGACCAAATGGCGGGGTGTTCGTCTAATTCGGGTCCAGTCCAGTATGTGTCACAGGTCTGAGGCAATTCGAGGAGTGGTGAAGCGGCGCCAGTTTCACTGATTGTTGCAGTCATACACATAGTCGCCTCGCCGTATTCAGTAGGAGCAGAAATACCAGTGTCTTCCGACCAAGAAGTTTGCCATTCTTGGTTCGAATCACACGTACTTTCACAGATTGTCGATTCACTTGATGAAAGTGGATTTCCAACATCATCAAAAAGCGTCATTTGTAAAGTGTAATGATGTTGGACTCCTTCATCTTCAGCAGTTGTGCAATCTGCAGTATAGTCGTTCACCCACGACCAATCAATAGTACTACCGTCGTTGCAAGTGAAAAGGTTTGTTCCATCGGACTCATCTTCCCCGCCTGTACAATCATTGTTGCCATCATTGACATGCACCCAGTCGAGTATCGCCCCATCATCACATGTAAATTTGGCTAAGTCGCCAACTTCTGCTAGTGGCGTTCCGCCGACAATAGAGGTTTGAACGGTCATAGTTGCACCCCATGAATGAATATCGCCAACAAGTTTCCCTGTTGAACCGGCAGGACTGTGGCCTGTAGCATAGAGGTATTGCTGAGCAAGAACATTCCCATTCCTATTATCGATAATCATAATTGAAATAGAACACGATTGCCCTGATGCACATAGGTCACCGTCATCGACAATATTCACGACCCCTCCAACCTGCCAATACGTATTGGGTGTTGAGGAGACTTCAACAAGACTACAGAGTCCATTTGAAGACTCCCCTTGATTGGTGCATGTGGCTTGCACATCATCACCGATCGAAACCTTCACCAGAACATCGTCCCAGTTCAAGTCCTCACCAGAATACATTGTTATTTTAGCTAAGTTGTCACTATATTCATCGTTCATAGCCTCTTCAGGATTGAATTGATACAGAAACAATTGACCCTCAGTATTTGCACAACCGAAACAGAACCAATCCTCCAACGCATCTGTAAGTCCGTCGCCGAGGTCTTCGCCAATTTGTTCAGCGAATGCTTCCCCAGAGCCTGCTAACACGTAACCCATCATCATAAACATCAATGGGTTGCCAGGTGGGCAGGATTCACAACTTTCGACCGAGGTAGTCAAACCCTCACCATCGCCGAGGTCAACAGTAAACGTATCTCCCTTGTTGAAATCCCATTCGCCAAATACTTCCATGTCAAAGTTTCCAGAATCGGTCAAGGAATCTGAAACTTCAAGGTCGAATGCACCAGCATCCATTCCGAAGTCTTCCGTTGGAATGCCTTCTACAGAGAAACTATAGTCGACAGCGCCGGTATAGTCTCCTTCCAAGTCCCCACATTGTTCGTCTCCACATTCCCAATAATAGTGGTCATTAGATGAGATCTCGACATATACTGGGTCGGGGGAGCCTAAGCGCCATTCGGATGTGGAATCAGTAATTGAATAGCCTATGGTAAGTTCTGCATCAAAATCAACAGGGAAAGAATCTCCTCCTCCTTCGAATAATGCATCGATGTTTAATCCGACATCAGCTGAAACTTCCATACTAAATTCCATGTCCGCACCGATAAGGTTGGAATTATCATCAAGATATTCTGTGTAAGTCATATCAACGGTCAAAACCTGCTCGAGACTTTGAACAACATCGATATCAAAACTTGTTTCATCGGAACCGAAAGTAGTTTCCGACCAATCAGTTTGTAGAATTGAATCGGCAAGAACGCCGTGCCGGAGTGTGACATCATCGGTTCGACTCCAAACAGAAACATCGTTTCCATTATTGTCTTGGATGGTTTGAGGGGTAATATCTTCGGTATGGTGAACATAAACGTTTGAAGCACCGGTTTGTAATTGTCCGATAATGAGATTGAATCCAGCATCATCCGCCGCACCCATGACTTCACCGAGAATTTCAGGAATATCGAGGCCAGTGAAGTTTTCAAGGTCAGTATCAACACTGTTCCAATCATATTCAACTCCGTAGTAGAATTCAGATGCTTCTGTGGGCACAGCAGCAACGCTACTTAGCGGCGCAAGAGACGCAAGAAGAAGGGCGGTCATCAGCAAGCTTGGTAAGGAACTACGGGCGTTCATGGTGAAAAGGACCCCCATCAACAATATCAAAGTTTTGGGGGGGCCAGATTGATAAAAAAGCGACTAACCCTCTTTATTTTGAAGCCTTTGCCTTTCGACAAACTTCGACAAAATTCTCAAACATTTCCTTTCCGAATTCTGAATCATTTACTTCGGGGTGAAACTGTAAACCAAATCGGGTCCCTTGTTGGTTCTCCATGCCTTGAACTTTACATGAAGGGCTACTTGCAGTGATGAAAAAGTCTTCAGGAACGGCATGAACTTCATCGTTATGCGATTCCCAAACAGTTTGAGATTGCGCGGTATTGGCAAATATTACGCCACCACCGTTTTGCAATTCTATTTGCATTGCACCAAATTCAGGTTCAGGCGATTCACGGGCATCGCCACCGTAAAAGCGGGCCATGAATTGGTGTCCTGCACAAATACCGAGAACGGGCACATCAAGTTCAAGATAAGCCCCACAGTTACCCAACTCGCCTGTAAGGCCAACACGGGCGGCCCCACCAGAGAGAATGATTCCGTCTACTTCTCTCATTTCCTCAACGGGTGTTGTATTTTCGATAATTTTTGTATCGACCTTGAGATATCGAAGCATTCTCCATTCTCTGTGGGTCCATTGGCCGCCGTTATCTACGACGTCGATGATAAGTGGTTGTTCATCCATATATTCACCTGTGCTAGTCGAATAACCTTGAACATGCCGCACCAAAAGCGTAGAAGAATGGTTTGATGGAGCAGAACAGTGACCGATGGGCATGGTGCGAGTACTTGTAGTCGGTGCAGGCCTCGCAGGCCTATCTTGCGCTCTTGAAGCAACTATTGCAGGCCATCATGTGGTGGTGCTCGAACGCTCAACACGAATTGGAGGGCGAGGCACAACTCAGAACCTTGAATCGTTTCCAGTGGGATACGGCCCCCATCTTTTCCTCAAAAAGGGCCCCTTCCATAACCTTGTTCGAAAACTCAGTCGCGTCAAACTCGCCACTTCCCCTCTTCGCCTTCATCGAACCGAACTTATCGGACAAGGCATTATTAGGCCCCTTGAAGATGTTAAAACCTCAATTGTGAACAAGCGAATTTTACGCGACCCAAGTAGCACTCATCCTTTGGCAGAAGGATGCCATTTTCTTTCGTCTTGGGGCGGCCAAACCAATACGTTCCGTTACACAGGTCTTCAAAAGAACAATCTCTTGGTTTCAAATGAAGGGTGGGCTGGAATGGTGGGTCGGCTTGCAGCAGCTTTAGACGAAGTAGGTGTTTTTGTCGAATGCGGGCCGAATGTACAACGCATTGAACAGGGCAAAGCATTTCTTGTAGATGGCAGAGAGATCGAAACAGATGTTATTGTTCTCGCTTGCGGCCCTTCTGCAGCCAAAAAACTCGTTGGTACCATGGACGAGCAACGTTCCATCGATTTATTTTCACCCCTAAAGCGCATTTCAGCAAGTTTTCTTGAAGTGGGTTTGGATTCAAAATCACTTTCCGGTAAACACGCAGTTATCGACTTACAGAGCCAATGTGCAATCCTCGATTATCGTGCCATACAACCGCGTCTTGGGCGTGAAGGAAGCCACCTTTCTGCTCTTGCCGTGGGCGGTCTTGATTCTGACCCTGGCGAAACAAGGTACGCTTCATCCGAAGAACGCCTTGCAACTCTCAAAACCTTTCTCGACCAAAGAGCCAGTGGTTGGCAAGAACATATCATACACCAATCCGAACAATCGAAAATCACTCTTCATGACGCGGGCCAATACCGTATCCCGCAACAGGCATTGGCCAATTCAGGCATACTTTTTGCAGGCCCTTGGGTTGAAGGGGACCACATCCTTGCAGACGCAGCCGTCGCTTCTGGCCGTTTAGCAGGGAGGAGTATTTCTTCAGTCAATACTTGAAGACTTATCCACTTCCGACTTTTGGCCAAACCATGCGCTTCGTTTCATGGAATGTCAACGGCATCCGCGCTGCAATCCGAAAAGGCATTGACGGATATTTCTCAGCCTTTGATGCAGACATAATCATGCTTCAGGAAGTACGGGCACTACCCGAGCAATTGCCGAAAGATTGGGGTTGGCCCAATGGATACCATGTTCATCTTCATTGTGCTGAGAAAAAGGGCTATTCTGGTGTAGCCACACTTTCCCGACTAGAATTTCTAAGTGTTGAAACAGGAATGAACGGTACCCAAGATGTTGGCGATACCGAGGGGCGTATTTTGGTGACAGAACACCAAGGAATAACATGCATCAATACCTATTTGCCAAGCGGCTCCAATAAACAAGAACGTCAGGAATTCAAAGAAGCATGGATGGATGAATGGCGCACATTTCTCAAACCATACCTTTCTTCCAAGCAGCCAGTTATCGTATGTGGTGACTTGAATATCGCCCATACCGAAGATGACATTTGGAATCCGAAAGGAAACGCAAAGTCCAGCGGATTTCTTCCACATGAACGGGAATGGTTCTCCAATCTTCTTGGTGATGGATGGGTGGATGCATTCCGAGAACATGTTGGCGATGGTGAAAAAATCTATTCTTGGTGGTCAAATCGTGGACAAGCCAGAGCACTCAATCGTGGATGGAGAATCGACTATTTCCTCTTGAATGCAGCAGCAGCCTCGGCAGTAGAAAACGTCACCATCGAACGTCAAGGGGGGCTTGATGTTTCAGACCATGCCCCAGTTATCTTGGATTTGAAACTCTAGCGGCCTTCTTCAATGTCGGCAAAAGCAACCAGCAAAGCATCCACATCGTCTCGTAAGGATTGCAGGTTAGTATGTGTGAATTTAATTGTAAGATGGACCTCACCACCTTCTTCAACTGAAGTTGCCACACAATTTGGTCGTTTGGATGCAGCAAGAAATAGAGAAGCCAGTTCAAGTTCTCCGACCCATTCAATTGTCGCTTCATGTACCTCGCTCATGTCAACTGGTAGAGGTGGGCTATTATGAGGATGACTCGTCGCAGAACCATGGCGAAGGGAAGTGAAGAGTTCCCCGTTCTTGCCGGTACTGGTGGTGTCGCTCTTGGCGAGGCACGAACAAATCATGAGGGGAGGAAGGCAATTTTGTTGGTTCGTGGCAATGAAGATATTTTGGAATTTACCACATTAGTTGCAACAATGGGAATTACGATTGTAGAAACTCTGCATCAGCCAGGCCATATCGACCCTCGCGGTTATTTTGGAAAAGGTCGATTACAAGATGTAGCAGACGACCTCAATTCGCGCACAGTACCTTCTCATCCATGGCAAAATGTGGATTTGGTTTTGTTGCATACAAACGCCTCGCCTCGACAACTGGTCGGGGTCAGCGAGGCGGTTGGAATCGAGGTTTGGGACCGAGTAAGATTGTTGCTTTCCCTATTCACATCTCACGCATCTTCTCTCGAAGCCAGAACTCAAGTTCGTATCGCACGCATGCAAAGTGACCGAACTGTTCTGCGTGAACTTGCAAACCAAGAGACAACCGGCGAAAGAGCAGGTTATGGTGGCGGCGGAAGTACTGCATTACAAGCAATTATCGACAACATGAATCGCGAACTTGTCCACTTACGAAAACGCCAGAAAAAGCATGCAGTGGCGCAATCCGAACGAAGAAAACAACGTTCACGCGGTGGCGCGATGACCGTTGGTTTAGCAGGATATACCAATGCAGGGAAGTCTAGTCTTTTTCTTTCACTTTCAGGCAAAGAAGTACTTGTCAAAGACAAATTATTCTCAACATTAGAGACGACTATTGGACGCATGGAGCATAGCCCCCGTGTACTTTTAGCCGACACCATCGGTTTCATCGACCACCTACCAAGTTCAACACTCGATGCTTTTCGGGCTACATTGGCAGAAGCATTAGAAAGCGATTTATTGTTAATATTGGCTGATGTAAGTGACAAACCGGAAGAATTAGAACGGAAATTATTTACTTCTCGCAGTGAAGTATTCACCAGATTCTATGGCGAAGAAATCGATGAAGAGTTTCCATGGAAATCCGTTGACACCTCGGTAGTGAATCATGTTTTGACTGTCTTGACCAAATGCGACCAGGCAACTGAGGCACAGAAGGAAGAAGGAATTGCGACAGTAGCGGCACTTGGACTGCCTCAGCCCATTCTGATTTCTTCACATACAGGAGAGGGGATGGAGAAATTGAAAGATACAATACTTTTCCATCTTTTTGGCCCTCCTGTGGATTTGTTATTGCTCCCCGTTCCAGCGGAAGGAGGTAGAGCGGTCGAAGGTCTTGTTTCTGATGTATATGATGCTGGCTTGGTTGCCGAACGCACCAATCATGATGATGGCATTGTAGAATTACGGGTGTGGATTCATGAACATGCTTTGGCAAGGCTTCTTTCACATTCGAAACACCGCATTGAAGTGAAGTAGGACCGTGTTCTACGCAAAGCATGGCCGAACTAGAAGAAGCAGCTTCTGAGATTGAGCCACCGATAGAATCAGTCGATTACATCGATGAATTAACGGGGTTGCCACAACCGAAAGGAACACTCATGTTTTCTTCATCAAATACCGTTCTAACAAAGCTCGACCCAAGAATGCATTCAATGGGCCAAGCAATTGCTATATCCTTACTGTTCATCTGTTTACTCGGGTTTCTCAATGGCTTAGATTATGCATCACCCGAATCAGGACTTGTTCGCCCCGATGAATTTGTCTACCGCCTTTCCCATACTGCTCCCGATGAAACCGCCACCTTCAGAGGCGTTGTTTTTGACCATGAAAACCAACCGATTGAAAATGCCACCGTTCGGGTTTCATGGGATGATGGAACTTTATGGAATATGACTGCAACCCAAACTGGAAAAGATGGCTCATTTTCATTTGAAAGACTCGACCCGGGACTGGCCAGTGTCGATATTCTCGTTGAAAGGGGCGATTACATTGACCTATTCACCAATCGAGTATTGTTTTCACCACCCGCATTAATCGAACCAATTGGATTTACAACTATTGATTTCACACTCCCTCCGACAGAAGAGTTTGCTGCACAACCTTGCGAAAATGGAGATGAAGAATGCAAGGTGCGCCATATTGACCTTACATCGCTACAAATGGAACACCCGCTTATGGATTCAGGAGCTTCAAGCATTTACGTTGCAGTTGGATTTGGCTTTATGGGACTTGCACTGATTGCGACCGGCTTCACTTTGTGGGCGATGAAGACTGGTTCAATCGCTATTTTACGGACTGCTGCGGCGATTTCTTTTTTTGGAATTGGCCATTATTATACGGCATGTTGCTTTGGTATGGTTGCATTCCTCCTTACTTTTGCTGTCCCAAAAGAATACATTCCGGTGGAACAATAAACTCTGCCAAGCGGTCAGTTATGATGCAACCACCCCGTCCAACTTAAGGGGGCTCAGCCTAACAGGCTTGCATGGACCTCTTCGCATCGGCATGGATGACGCGGTCTTTGGGGGAGCCTGTTTCAGCACTCCATCTTGAGCAAGGAGGCGGAATTTTTGCAGGGGGTTGGAATGGACAACTCAAGCACTGGGATGCAGAAGGTGAACTGATTTGGACGATTACTTTGCCCGACCGCATTACCATTCTCGCTCTTCATGGTGGCAATGTATTTGCTACAGCGGGACTGCATGTGGTTTGTCTAGAGGCCACTACTGGAGAGCAACGCTGGAGTCACGCCTTGGAAGGCAGTGCAGACTCGCTCTATGTTTTCGAGAACCATTTGTACGCGGTTTCCTCAGTCTACGATATTGAGCATAATGACTTTCTTGAATCAGCAGTTTGGAATTTTTCATTCGATGGCACAATGAATTGGATACAACGAATGGATGAGCGACCATGGACGATTTTGGAACATGACTCTAAACTGTGGATAGGTTTGGGCAGGCCAAAATGTGGTTTTTCTGCAGTTGATAAAAAGGGTAATCTTTCGCATAATTCAACAGACACCGACTCACCAATTACGTGCGGCTCAACGACCAAATCTTCCATGCTTTTCGGCCATGCTAACGGAGTGGTTTCGAACGAGAAGGGAGAAACCATTTTTGGGGAACAATGTTCGATTGAAACTCTTTATGCAACCTCTGAAGGATATATTGCGGCACTTGAAGATGGAACACTTCTCTATCGAATGGTAGAAACTGAGGTTTGGGCGCAGAGCGGCAATCCCATCACTACCCAAACTGGCGGTTTTATGTTTCAAGATCAACAAACACACTGGTCTGGGCGCTGGTCAGGAACTCAAGGGGAAATAGAGGTTCGAAACCTCAAAACGGGCGAACTGTTGACCTCTTGCCAAAGCGAGCGATGTGAATCGAGCGCCTCTGATTCGACACGTATTGCACTTGGATTTGAAGACGGGCAAATTCGTGTATGGGATTGTGTAATGTTCGAACGTAGGATGCTAGATGGTCACGAGGTCGAAAAGAAGGATGAGCGCAAATCAGCGCTTCAAGACAAACTTAGAGCATTGAGAAATCGATGAAACGTTCTTTGCATCAGTAATCCCCAACAGTAATTGGGGTGTCTGCAACTTTGCTTGAATCAATATCGGCGCCAACTGTATACTGTTGTTGAGGCGGCTCACCCATCGGTTGATTCCCTTGAACAGGGGCCATCATGCCAGGAGCCATGCCTTGTTGTGGCATTTGTTCAATCATTGGTGCAGATTTCCCGCCGGCGAATAATCCGACGAGAATAAGAATTCCACCAAACCCACTCACAAGCAAACCTTCCTGGGTGATTCCAAAAGAGGTTAGTGCAAGGGCGACACATATTCCGCCAACGATGAGAATAGACATTTTTGCCATGATTTGAGGTTTCAATAGAGGTATTTAAGGCATTTGTACCCAAATATACGATATCTTTATGATATCACTATGATAGCAGGTGCCGAGGAGTAACATGCAACCAGCCCCAGCCCCAGCCCCAGCCCCAGCCCCAATACCGGTGTCTAACCCAAACCCATTCCCGACCCAGATATCGGCGCCACCTTCGGCACCAACGCCAAATCCGGAAGAAATTATGTTTCGAGACATCGATATTGGCACCATTAATGGTTTTATAGGAATCGCCATTCACTGGATTGCCGTCCCATTAATTTTGATCTTACTTCTCCCTCTGTATTTTTCACCCATCACCGCCATTTTAGCGGGCCTCCTCCAATTGGCAATCGCCATACTTTGGTTCCTCCAATGGAATAGTTATCTTATCATCAATCCAAACGAGGCTCAAGCCCTGCAATTTTTCGGGAAGTATGCTGGAACTGTTCAGAAAGAAGGATTTCACTTTCTTATCAACCCACTTTATCAAAAGCAAAAGATTTCCTTCAGAATCCGTAACTTTGAATCTGCAAAACTCAAGGTCAATGATGTCAACGCCAATCCAATCGAAATCGCTGCAGTCGTTGTTTGGAAAGTCGTCGATGCTGCGGAAGCCCTGTTTGAAGTTGACAACTATCACGGTTATGTCCAAATCCAGAGTGAGGCGGCTTTGCGTGCAATGGCGACAAAATACCCTTACGATATTATCGAAGACAAAGACATTGGCGGCGTCGCCCTTTCAAGCCATCAAGAAGTCATCGCCCAAGAGTTACAACTTTCAGTCGAGGCTCGCTTGAAGCGCGCTGGAATCGAAGTTCTTGAAGCACGAATAAGCCACCTTGCATACTCGCAAGAAATCGCCCAAGCTATGCTTCGACGTCAGCAAGCAAGTGCGGTTGTTGCCGCACGAAGTGAAATTGTCAAAGGAGCAGTTGGAATGGTTGAGTTGGCCCTTGAACAACTCAGCGTCAAGAACATTATCGAACTCGATGAGGACAAGAAAGCAACCATGGTGAGCAATCTCCTGGTGGTCCTATGTTCAGAAACCGATACAACACCGGTGATCAACACAGGAACGCTATATCAATGATGTGAGATTTTGAAAGTTGAAATATTGACTAACATAATCCTACCAATAATCATTGCAATTCTCTTATTTGCATATGTTGGTTATTGCTGGATATCTCAAAAAGTCCATGTCCGAGGCCAAGGTTGGAAATCCAAAGAAGAAGCCCCGAAAACGTTCTATTTCATGGTGGTATTTCTGACTTTAATAGCAATATTTCAACTCTTTAGTCTCTACTTTTGGAGATTGAAATAATCACTGGAGGACAAGTGTTTGGCAAAGAAGAAAATACTCTTGCGTCTGGACACAGAACTGCATGAACAAATTCGGTTGTGGGCTGAACGCGATTTCCGTTCATTAAACGCCCATATTGAATTTTTACTCAGGAAGGCACTAAACAAACAAAACGAGGACTAAAAATGAGTCCCGAACAAAAACCTCTACCCACTAAATCAGAGCCTGGGTTTTTTTCAAAATGGTTTGGTTTTTCAGGATGGCGTGCAATGTCGGCTAAAGCACGAATTTTCACGCAAATCACCTATCGTGTTTTCTTTTTGCTTGGTTTGGGCGCTCTTATCATTGGGTATGGTTTAATTACAGATTCAGACCCAGGGGGCTTACCGTTAATTGGAATGATTGTTGGATGGTTTTTCATCTTTCAAGCCATGGTCAATTTCATCTTTGTCGAAGGGTCCCGCTAACCGCAGATTCATTCCGGAGAACGCGGACCAGTCATATCTTCTGGACGAACCCAAGCATCGAATTCTTCATTGGTCAAATAACCTAATTCTACAGCAGACTCTCTGAGCGTCGTGCCCTTTTCGTGCGCGTTTTTCGCGATTTTCGCGGCTTTATCATAACCGATGTGATTGTTGAGTGCTGTGACAAGCATCAATGAATTCTCAAGATGTGATGCAATGTTTTCCTTAACAGGCTCTAATCCTTCGACGCATTTTGTTCGAAATGCTGTGCATGAATCGCTGAGTAGTTGAATCGAATGAAGGAGATTGTGAATCATCATTGGTTTGAACACGTTTAATTCGAAATTACCCTGACTTCCACCAACGGTAATTGCAGTGTTATTGCCCATGACTTGACAACAAACCATGGTCATTGCTTCGGCTTGAGTTGGATTCACTTTACCGGGCATAATCGAAGAACCAGGCTCATTCGCAGGCAAAGCCAACTCGCCAAATCCACACCGCGGTCCCGAGCCGAGCCAGCGAATATCATTGGCGATTTTCATTAACGACACTGCAAGAGTGTTGAGTGCTCCAGATGCTGCGACAATGGCATCATGAGCAGCAAGTTGGGCGAATTTATTTTCTGCAGAGCAGAAGGTAAGGCCTGTAATGTTGGCAATTTCATCCGCAACCATTTGTGCAAACAATGGGTGTGTATTGAGTCCTGTTCCTACGGCAGTGCCGCCAAGAGCCAGTTCAAACAAATCATCCAAGGCGAAATCAAGACGCCTTAAATCCGCATCCAGTTGAGCAACCCACCCAGAGACTTCTTGTCCAAGTGTAAGAGGCACAGCATCCATCAAATGTGTTCGGCCAATTTTAACAATATCCTTCCATGCTTCAGATTTTTCTGCTAAAGCGTTTCGCAGAGCACGAACACTTGGGAGCAACGAATGTGTAATTGCTTCCGCCGCAGAAATATGCATTGCAGTTGGGAAAGTGTCATTTGAAGATTGAGCGCGATTGACGTGATCGTTTGGATGAACGGGGTCTTTTGAACCAAGAACGCCACCTGCAAGTTCTATTGCTCGATTTGCAATCACTTCATTTGCATTCATATTTGTTTGAGTTCCACTGCCGGTTTGCCAAACTCGAAGCGGAAAATGCTCATCTAGGCAATTGTCCAATACTTCTTGAGAGGCTGCAATAATGAGGTCGCCAACTTCAGGGTCAAGTTGCTTCAAGGCCACATTTGTTTTAGCAGCAGCTTGTTTGAGAATTCCAAAAGCACGGATGACGCCAGCAGGCATAGTATCTGCGCCAATATCGAAATTAATTAGCGAACGAGCGGTCTGACAACCATAATATTTGTCTGCAGGAACTTCCAGTTCTCCCATGGTATCGGCTTCGATACGAACATCGGCCATGCTCAACCCTCGGGGCTGAACTTCTTCACAGTTCGCACAGATATCCCGTTGCAAGTCAAAACGGCTTGAAATTCCAGATTATACTTCGCAGTGTGACGGTACAGGCCACCATACCAACGCCTTATGCACTTAGAATGAAAACCAACCCAAAACGAGTAAAATGCAATTTACAAGTTGCAAAAAGGCCCACTGAGGGCCTTTGTAGCAGATGAAGAATTTTCAATTACTGAAGAGTAACTCGAATGATTTGTTGCGGAACTCGAGGGCGGTCGCCAGGGAGTTTATCACACATTTCGATGGATTTGACAACATCCATTCCATCGACAACTTCGCCAAAGACTGCATGGTTCCCATTTAGGTGTGGCGTAGGTACGGTTGTGAGGAAAAATTGCGACCCACCAGTATTTGGTCCAGCATTTGCCATAGAGAAGATACCAGGCCTGTCGTGCTTGAGGGCGAGAGCAGATGGCTCACAGGGGATTTCCCAGCCCGGGCCGCCTTGTCCAGCTCGGCGCGACCTTGGATCACTGGAATGAGGGCAACCGCCTTGAATCATGAAATTTTCAATTACACGGTGAAAGTGGAGTCCATTGTAATGCCCAGCCTTGACTAATTTAACAAAATTTGCAACAGTATCTGGTGCTTTTTCGTTGTAGAGATTAATGGTAATATTTCCTGCACTGGTTTCCATAAGGGCTTGCATAATACTCTCCAGCCAGCGGAGGGTCATGAGCATTCGCCTGCTTACCTTTCTATCGAATTTGAACAATCAGACCTTCAACCAAGGGCGGAAGTGCTGGTCTGCATATGTTCTGGCATAATCCGCAGGGTATCCTGCCGCAATCAATTGCTGTTCGTAAGCGATTTGTTCAGGCGTGATGGTTGGGTCAGTTGTAGGTACGCCTGTTACTGAGGCATAGGCCATTTGTTGTTGACTAAACATTTTGTCCTCATCATTACTCTTTCGTCCACGAACAACCAATACAAGTGAAAGTAAGAGAATCAAAACAGCGGCTAATATTATTCCAAGAGTCGTATTTGAAAATCCTAGAACACCCGAATCAGATTGGGCACCATCGTCTTCATTCGTACCATCGTCGCCTTCATTGGAAGTCGAGTCATCATTGCCGCCATCAGTAATATTGCCATCTATTGTTTCATTACTGTCAATGGTTGTGTTATCGTCTGGGTTGTTTTGTTCATCTTCAGACTCACAGCCATCAGCTCCGACGACTGTTCCAGCAGGAGTGTTTGGGCATTGGTCATCGATATCATCGACCCCATCATCATCAGCATCGGTGTCTGCTGGAGGGCAACCATTGCCCCCAACCCCATTTGCCACTCCCGGCACAACAGGACATGCATCTCCATCAATTCCTTCGGGATTATCTCCATATGAATCGCCATCACTATCGAGTGCCTGACTATCATCGAAAGGCCATAAATCATTGAGATTGGAGACGCCATCACCATCAAGGTCGGCACATCCAACACGGTCGATTGTAGAATCTCCGTAGGTCGTAGGGCAATCATCGACGACCCCATCGCCACCATCTGAGGTGTTGAAACCGTCTCGGTCGACATCATTGGCCCACAATTCCTCTTCATTTTGGATAAAGAACGGCGTTCCGATTTCTTGGTTATTCGTCTCATCTGATTCCATTAAGACATCATTGACATCAATGGTAAGTCGGCAGTTGTAGAATCCTGTGGCTTGCTCATCAACAGTTGAATAGTATTCAGCGCCAGAGCCAAAGGTCGTGTTGTATTCACCATACACAACGACTGTTTTCGTCGCCATTCGTGCCACATCATCGCCATTCGAATCAATAAGGTCGAGATGAAGAGTAATACTGATTGAATTAGCATCACCGCGTAAACTTACCAAATCCCATGTGATTTGGACCTCTGAACCAGAGGTATGATTGGTCGGGCACACAAGAGAAGAGATACCAACATCAGCAGGGGCCGAATCCAAATTTTCAATCGATAGATTGTAGAATCCAGCACCACCAGTAGAATCAATGATGAGAACGTAATCCTTGCTCACCCCCTCATATTCAGTATCATAAGAAGTGAAAAGGATGCCAAAGCTGGTGTTGTCAGCATAGGCGATTAAATTACCACTAATATCTTGCAATGTTGCAGAAAACGGCACAGCAGGGTCTGCAGAAAATTCAATTTCGAAATTCTTTCCATCATTCACGGTGAATGAAAATACATCAGATTCATCGAGGCCGCTGAAGCATCCTTCTCCTACGAGGGTAGGGTTTTGCCCAACATTGATTCCATTGCCAGCCGGAGCATCTTGCCCCAAGCCCAAGTCATCTTGTTGGCCGCAGTTGAATGCATTCGGGTCCACACCTTCGGTTTCGATGATTAATGTATAGACGCCAAGACTTAGCCAAGACTCGACACTGATGTAGAATGTACCGCCAACACCGCCGAAGTCGTCATCGTCAACTGTGGTAACTTCTTCATCAATAGAAGAGGAAAAGAACCCTCGGTCAAACCACTCGCCTTGGTTATCACGTAGGTATAAATCAGCATCTTGGTCGGGAGAATTGACAAGTGTAACTGTGACATTGAGACCTGGGGAGACATCGATTTCAAACCAATCGACATCATCAACATCTTTGTGAATACATCCATTGAGCGTCATTGAAACATCTATTCCAAGATAGATGGAGGAGGCAGCATCTGCCCCTGCATCGCCGCCAGACAATGCATCATCTTGAACAGGGCAAGATGTTGCTTTTGAATCAACAAGCAATTCATTGTATGAATTTTCTGTGTTATCCGTATCACTTTTCTCACTGATTTGTTCATCGGAGTCAACCATGGCAATGATTGTGTAATTTCCACCTTGGGTATTCGATGGGATTGTAACCATGAGTTGGAAAATCCCCGTTTCATTTATGTCCAAGGACGAGATACTCATGTTACCAATTTCAACATCGTGGTCGGCAAGCCCGCTATCAACCGAAAGCCATGCGGTGAGTAGAGAGGCTGGAGCAAGTTGAGTTCCCGTATTGTTTACTTCCACATCGTATGTTATGCTGTCTCCAGCATTTGCAGAGAGAGGTCCTGAGAGATTTTCAATAACCAAGTTTGGTGCAGGTGTCGAGTAATTCGTCCAAACATCAAGTGTCCAATTGACCCCCGTTCCCGAGCGTGAGAGGTTGACATAATAGGTGCCACCGATTCCATCAAAAGCAGTTCCAAGGGATGAAACAGCCCCCTCGTTTCCAGAGAATGAAACCGACATATCAACATCAGAAGCACCATATGTTAGATCGATAAAGGCAGTCACTGGCTGGTCAAGGGTGAGTGTGACATCAATCGAATGGTTTGCGGGAACATCAAATGCAAAGACGTCATTTTTATCGACACCATCGATACATCCAGTGTACGAGGCTGTCACATTGGTTCCCATAGAGGTCGCATTAGTTTGGTTACTTGTAGCATCATTCCCCAAACCAGCATCATCTTGACCGTTTGGATGAAGGTCTTCACACGATTCTCCTACCAGCATTACACCAGTTGATGCTAAGAAATTATTCGACTCGTTTTTTTCGGTTACGTTATCGTACCCATCGACAAAGAGCAACCAGTAATAGGTACCGTTTGCTAAATTTGACGGAAGAACAACTTGTGCGGTTGTCGTACGACTTGTATTTTCATTGAGAGCAGCTTCTGGTTCAGATGCATCAATGAGGTCATCTCCGAAGTCAGATATTTGGTCGGTTGAAAGGATAAATTGAACATCAAAAGGGTCTGAAGTTGCATTGTAAATATTCTCGACGACGTATTCGACGTTTACTGTTGCACCCGGTTGTCCCGAGGCAGGCTCGTTAATCGAAGTTAACGTCAAATCGGGTTGAGGTGGTGTATCATTGGTCCATGTTCGGAGTGAATACTGACCATCGCCACTGTAAACAAATACCTCAATGAAGAAATTTCCTGCATTGCCGGAAATAGAAGTTCCCGAAGTACTAACTTTTTCCAAAGCAGTAATCGATCGAGAGGAATCCACATATGTGCCAGATGAATCGATGAGATATAGGTCAAAGTCAGCATTGCTTGGAACCGTCAATTCAACATCCACATCTTTACCGGCAGTGATGGTGACTTCATACCAGTCTTCGGTATCGGTTGAATCCATACATCCTTGGGTACCGGTTTGACCACTGTTTGGATTTGTTCCAAGACTTCGAGATGTATTGGCATCCCCTCCTGCATCACCGGGTGTACCAGCATCTGATTGAGTTACACACGCGGCACGCCCTCCAGTCGTGGACTTTTGATTAGGTTCTTTGAACAAGAGTTGATTTGGTTGTTTTATCAAGTCCATTTCCATGTGTTCTTTAGACAAATTAGTTTCTACATCTATCTGTTCTTCAAGGGCGGATACCATGGGGACCATGGCAGCAAAAAAGAATAGAAATGTAAGGCCAATAGCGCTGAGACGCACATTCTGCATAGCCTTACGGCTACTTACACCATTATCAAACCTCGGATAATTAAATCAAGCAAATGCTTGCTCGATTTCGCTTGATAAGTTGTCAAAGCGTCCTTGCAGTTCCTTCATTGCACCGTTGAAAGCCTGTTCTGGAGTAAGACTTCCATCAGTTTCGTAATTGAAAACGTATGCTCCTTCAACAGGTTCCATAGTGATTGCATCGTCGAAGTCGCCATCACGATTTGTGCCAGGACCGACTTGGTGAAGTGCATTTTCAAGATCAAGCAGATGATTGACATCTGTTAATTTCTTGTCTTTACCGAAAAGTTTCGCATCGATTGGCTTACCGTCAGAAGTTGTTAGGCCAAGGTCAAACAAAACCTTCGCCTTCTTTGGTTTGTTGAGAGTTGCAACATTGTGTTGACGGAATCCGACAGCGGCAACTGGAGACCACTTTGCGTGGTCTCGGCCACGGCCAAGGGTTGCAAATGCGTAGAATTCGAGGTATTGGCCCTTTGAAAGAATTGTCAAAGGAATGCGCTTATGTTCTTCTCGAATGTCAAACATTTGGTCAGAAATAGTGGTTAGGTCACCAGCATAAACAGTACGGTATTCTTCATCAGAATCTTCAGAAGGTCCTTCTTTTCGGACGTGATAAAGAACTTGACAGGTCATGCAACCTTTGGATTCTTCAGCCATATCCTTGCAAGTAGGGCAATCGTCAGGGAATGCGATGCCTTCTTCAGGGAATGTAGGGACTGGAATCATTGCAAGTCGGTGAGCGATTGTTTCGTCAGGTAAAACGTTGACAGATTCGAAAACCTGTCCTTTGTTATCTTGATGAGTTCCTTGGTCGAAATTGACTCGATCGATTGCCAATTTGGGGACATCCGCAATCAGTGCACGGCGAATAGCATTCACTTGTGCAGCATCAGTGTTTGTCAAAAGAATTCTAATTGCATTGCCTTTTGGCCAGCCATCAACGATTTGTACATCCATTTTTTCCACCTCAAAAATCAAACACGACGGCCACGACGGCCACCCTTCTTCTTAGTACCATCGTGAGCAATTGGCGTCACGTCTTCGATACGAGTGATTGTCATTCCAGCACGGGTAAGTGCACGAATTGCAGCTTGTGCGCCAGGTCCAGTATTGTTGGAGAGGTTGCCACCAGGTGCTCGGTATTTGATAATAAGTTGTGTGAATTCCTTGTCCTTAAGGTCGTCTGCCATCTTTTCAGCAGCACGAGTTGCAGCGAATTGGCCACCACTGTCTTTGGATGATTTGACAACTTGTCCACCTGAACAGGTCGTGATTGTTTCAGCACCGGTTAAGTCCGTTGCAGTCAGTAGAATGTTGTTGTATGAACTGAAAATATTGATAATTGCACGTCGTGTCATCACTCGTCACCTCCAGTTTCTTTTGCCGAAGGGGCTTCTTCAGCAGCAGAGACCACTTCTTCAGCGAACTCTTTGCTTGCTTCTGGATCCACTTCTTCTTCTTCAACACCGTATTCAGCAGAAGATGCTCGTCCGTCAATTGCTTTTCGGATTGGATGCTCTGGGTTATCAATCCACGGGCAACTTGGATGCCAGGTGAGTTGTTCTTCTTCATCTCGAGAAAGTGGATAGGATGGGATAGTAACTTTTTGACTTCCAATCACAATTTTACCGTGGGTGACAAATTGTCGTGCTTGCTTCATTGAGATTGCAAGACCCTTGTAGTAGACTTGTGCTTGAAGGCGGCGGTTGAGAATATCTTCAGTGCTCAAAGAGAGGATATCGTCAAGTTTGGCGTCAGAAGCAATCAATCCTTTGTTGTGTAGCGAATGAAGCAAATCGTCCATTTCTCGCTTGCCATGAGCCTCACTAGTATCAACCATACCAATCAAGCGCATTGCTTGACGTCGATGTCGTCGAAGTTGAGACTTAGCCTTCCAAATCTCTCGCATGTTTTTCAAACCGTGATTAGCTTGAATCGCATGCTCTTCTTCGATACGTGCAGCCTTCCAAGGATGGGAAGGCGTGTCAAACTTAGGTCGTGCAAACTTTGGTTCTCCCATTCATTATCCCTCCAAATCACTTCTTTCGGCTTACACCAAGTGTAAGTCCACCACGGCCATTTGAACGACCGCGTTGTCCACGAACTTTGTTTCCGCTTGCGTGGCGAACACCACGGTAGCACTTCATGGTTCGAAGACGGTTAATGTCGTCTTCAAGAGTAAGGGTTACTTGTTGGCCTGTGAGGTGTAATTCATCACCGGTTTCAAGGTCACGTTGCCGGTTAAGCATCCAAAGAGGGACGGTTTCTGCATAGCCTTCAATGGCAACACGGAGTGTTTCTTGTTCATCAGCCGAGAGGTGGCCGGCGAGTGAAGCAGGGTCGAATCCGGTGTTCTTGCAAATCTGGATGGCGGTTCGTGGACCAACACCCCGAACAGCAGTCAAGGCTGTTGCTAGCGTTTTCTGTCCATCCATGTCAGTATCTGCCATACGCAAGATGTAAGAGAAATCGTCTCCTAAATCTTCTTCCTTTGGTCGTGCCATTGTGTTCACCTCTCCTTAACACGCAGTGTCAAGCAAGTTCCCGACCAACCCCCCCTATATCAAGACCGCGATACGCCTTCGCGGTACTGAGCACTGAAAACCATAGATTTTAGAGCGATTTTCTCCATGGATTCGTGGTGCTAAAAGGATGCCAATTATTCCGCAATACAAATGAGTAGCATTTCATCTCCTGGTTGTTGAACGAGAAAAGCCTCTCTCCGGCCGTGCCTCCGAGCAAGTTGACGGTCAATCGCACCCTGTATTTTGGGTTGAATTTCGGGAGCGAGCGGAACGCGAACGGTCATTTTTGAAACATCATGTTCTAGGATCAATTCCACTAATTGGTCGACGGTATCAAGGCCGAGATTAATTCGAGCCAATGCCACAACTCTCCCAGTAGCCTGAACCAGCATGCGGTCCATTTCATTCTCAAGGCGCAATGGATGTTGATGATGTATTTGGGGGCGGCGCCCTTCAACGACTCCCCATGTGATCTGTTCAGATTTTGTAACACTCTTCAACCACTCTTCGGCCAACCCACTCTCAACAAGCGCCGCATCGAGAATACTAATTCGTTCTCCACGCCTTGGTGGTTGGCGAAGGGGTGTTGGCAAACCATTGCCTGCGGCCAGAATTTCTCCGCCAGAAATCACATACGCTTCTTCGGTAATAGATGGAGGGATGCGAACAAAACGCCGTGCTACGCCTGTAGTAGAAGCACTACCAAGCCACAAAGCCAAGCGGTCAACGCGACCTCTGCCCCGAGAAGTCCATACCCATGTCCGAGAGATTCCATTCCACACCTCATCGACCATTCTTTCGACGCCAAGACGTTGGTCGTGGGTGAGTCTAGGTGATAAATCGAGAAGTAAGGCCGGACCGTTTTCACCTTCAGCTAAAAACGGCGCCCATCCCTTGAACACTTCATCAAGTCGAGGGGCCATCTCTTCAAGGCCGTGAGTACGACTATTCCGGGGCCGTGCAGGGTCTAGGTGAAGTAAGGCAATTGGTGGAAATTGTTCTAATTTTAGATGTTCAGCAATCATAGAACAAACGCCCTCACCATCTCGCCCATCCCCAGCAATAATACGGGTGTTTTGCATGCGCAAGGAATCCATTTCATTCCGGTATTCAGCGATGGATTGTAGATTTACAGCGCTCGCTTGAGCGCGCAACACATCCAACTCCACACCTATTCCTGGGCGTTGAAGGAGTGCCATATGAGCGCCGAGTTGAATGCCACTTCCACAAGCACAATCCAGAATATATCCCTCGGGAAGAGTGAGTTGTGTTAAGAGATTTGAACGTGCTAAAGCAACCTGCCAAGGAGTGGCCAATGGTTTTCCTTGACTTGCATGATAGAATACCAAAGTTCCAGCGGCAGTTGAATCAGGTGCGAATTCAGTCAAACCAGTCGAATCAACTGTATTGGGGTTGAAAATATCAAGCATATTTCTGCCTCATTGGCCTGCTACATCACTTCGCGTCATGATGCTCTCAAAGTGTATTCCCGCCGCTGCAAACGCCTCTTTGGCCCCCTCTTCTCGGTCTACGATGCTGATGACAGCAACGACTTCACATTCGGTATTTTGGTGAATGCGTTCAACAGCCTTAATCGCCGACCCACCAGTCGTTGTTACATCTTCGACGATGACGATGGTTCCACCGCCTTCAAGCGATGAACCTTCTATGCCAGGAGGATTGTTTGTTTTTCTTCCACCGCGCCCCTTTGCTTCTTTGCGAACCATGAATCCAAGACGCGGCGTATCAGCGGATGATGTAGCAACAGCAATTGCGGTTAAAGGCACAGCACCAAGCTCCAACCCTCCGACGAAATCGACTTCCAAAGCATCCATTCGGAGATTGAAAAGAGCACCGAGGATGTGTGTTGACTCGGGATGCATCATGACAGGTTTAGTATCAAAAAACCACCGAGAATTACGCCCACTCGCCAAGGTGAAAGCATCATCGCTCCCGCCATCGATGAAAGCTAAATCTCGCACAAGTTCAACAAGTCGGGGCCAACTTGAATGAGTTCGAACGCTCGGATGGACGGACATCAAACTGTGGTTTTGCCCCGCATCAATGAACTTTGCTTCTCATGGCCGTGAAACACAAGCCATGTTATTCTAACGCGGCACTCATAAACGGTCGCCCCCAAGAGCCAAAGGAATCACATGCCTCCGTCAGATGAATCAGGTATAAAACGAGGGCATAACCCGCTTCTCGGCCTTGATATTGAACGGTTAGAGGCCGAAATGAAAACCTATCACCAGTGGCTCGATGAGCATGCTGATGAAGCATATATAATTGCAGAAAAAGCAAGAAAACTTGGATACGACCTCAAAGAACACGTCGAGATACCAAGGGCGGCAGACCTTGCAGGGCGAACAGAAAAACTTCTTGTCGAATATTTGGATGGTTACGAAGTAGCAGAAGATATTAGAAAACTATTGTCCGAACACGACCGAGAAACAACTTCGATTATGATGGCGCAAAGCGTTGCCCGCGGTTTTCGAGAACAAGGCCACGACCTCATTACAGCCATCGACGTAGGTTTACGAGTTGGCTTGGCCGTGTTGACTGAAGCAGTACTCGTGGCCCCACTTGAAGGAATCAGTGAAGTCCGTCTCCTCAACAATATTGATGGTTCTCAGTTTGTTTCTGTGCATTTTGCAGGACCAATTCGGGCAGCAGGTGGTACAGCCCAAGCACTTGCTGTTTTGATTGCTGATATGATTCGGAGAGAACTCAACATTGGACATTATCAGCCAACAGACCCAGAAGTAGAACGGGTCAAAGAAGAATTTGGGTTGTATCGGGGCAATTTACAGTATCGCCCCTCTCCCGCTGAAATTGATGAAATTGTGCGTGCGTGCCCGATAATGATTAACGGCGAATCTACAGAGCGCATAGAATGCTCGGGATATGGGCGGGTGCGCAACATCGACGAGGCCCGAATTCGCGGCGGTGTTTTACTTGTTATCGGTGAAGGAATGTGTTTGAAAGCACCAAAAATTCAGAAACACACCGAACGTCTTCAAGTTCCTGGATGGGACTTCATATCCAAATTCGCCTCCAAAGGCAAATCCGAAGACAATGGCGAGAGCGAATCGCAATTCAAGTCACGCAAGGTTCCAATGATTACAAAATTTATGAAAGACATTATCGCAGGCAGGCCTGTTTTCGGCGCCCCTCTTCAACCAGGGGGTTTCCGATTGCGGTATGGGCGCGCCCGTCCATCAGGACTTGCAGCTGCTTCAACCAACACCGCCTCAATGTTAGCGATGGACGACTTCATCACGATTGGAACACAGATGAAAATCGAACGACCGGGCAAGGCGTGCGCCATCACCCCTTCCGATGACACGGATGGCCCTTGGGTCGTCTTACGAGATGGGCGTTTCCTACGCCTTGATGATGCTAAAAGCTATGCTGCAATCGGTTCGAAAGTTGGTACAGTATGGGATAATGGAGAACTTGTTCTCGGTTATGGCGAATTCATGGAGAACAACAAGAAATTGGTCCCAGCCGGTTACTCAAATGATTGGTGGGCCAGTGACCTCCTTGAAGAGTTGAATTCCGAAGATGCGGTGGTAGAATTTTCAAACATCATTGAACAATCCCGGGATACTTTCCCCGCCGGCACCCCAGGCATCCACCCTGAAGATGCTGAAAATCCAGGGGAACAACATCTAATTCGGCGTAAGTGGCATGCAATTTTGGCTGCTTGTAATGTGAATTGGGACCAATGCAAACTCCTCGCTCGACGCTTCAAAACTTCTATTCCCGCCCCTCATAATCCATGGTTCCTCGATTTGCCGATTGAGTGGGTACCTGCCGTATTGGGGCTAATCGACCAAGCAATAATCGAACCATTTGGGACATCGAATACCCCAATTCCAAAAATAGAAGAAAATCTCAAAGCCATGCCTTTACCTGAAAAACGGCAATTGCGCATACGCGGTGGCGTTAGCAATTGGTCACCACAAGTCATGGACAAATTGCGACCAGAAAGCCTCGACAATTTTGATGAATTCGAAATACCCGGGCCCGATATCCAACCCCTGGCGCCGATTTTCACAAAAGAATTGCCAGAAGTGTGGGCGTATATTCAACACGGCTTACCCAAAGGTGCGGCGATGATTTTGGGGTTACGCCATCACCACGATGGTGATGATTTGGTAATCACAGCCGGCTGGCCAGCCTTACTCGAAGGGTTTGGATATAGTTTCGAAGATGAAAAACCACTTCGAATTGTCGATGCAAAAACACGTTTTGAAGAACGCATTAACCAATTGAGGCAATCCCAAATCACGTTGACTGAAGAGCGAGAACGACTCGAAGTTCTTCGACAGGCTCGCGCAACGGTTCGAATTGCTGCCGAAACCAGCGCCCGCCAGCGCGGGCTTGGTATTGCCGAAACAGACGAAGTTGGGCGTCAAGCAGCAGCCCAAGTTCCCGACCCCGGCCCCTTGGATCCAAAATTGTTTTTGGCAGCCCAAATCCATGAAGATGACCATGACGTGGATGGTATCCTTTTGCAAGTTCGGAAAATTTCAGATTTACGATGGGAGCATGCTGCCCCTGTTAGAATCGGATGCCGAATGGGTAGGCCCGAAAAAGCAGCACCGCGCGTCATGAATCCAATGACACACGCCCTGTTCCCCATCGATTTGAATGGGGGCAATCAACGGTTGCTTGCGAATGCCGCAAGCAAACAAAGTATACGGGTGCAAATGGGTCGCCGAATATGCAAGAAGTGTGGCAAAGAATCGCCCTTTATCCTCTGCCATCACCGTCTTGTAGATTCAGATGGCCTTGAACGAGTTGGAGAAACATGTGGCGGCCGTACGAATATGAGAGATTCGCAAAACACAAAACGACGGCGTAGGGGCGAGATTCAAACTGTTCGTTTGGATACCATGATTGAAGATGCCCGAATTCGCCTAGGCATTGACCGCATTCCACGCCAAGTCAAATGTATGAAGCAAATTGCAAGTCGTGACCAAACACCTGAAGCGATTGAAAAGGGCCTATTGAGGGCCAAACACAAGTTGCCCGTGTTCCGCGATGGGACCGTCCGATTCGACATGAGCGATGTCCCAATAACGCACTTCACTCCAAGGGAGGTTAGTGTTCCATGGCAGACACTCCAATCACTGGGCTATGAGAATGATTGTGAAGGCAATCCGCTTCAAAACGATGAACAAATGCTGGAGATATTCCCACAAGATTTCATCGTCAGCAAAAACGCATGTGAGTTCTTTGTTCGCACTGCCCAATTTATCGATGAATTATTGGTTCGTTATTACGGGATGGAACCTTACTACAATGTCAATACAGCAGATGATTTAGTTGGCCATTTGATTTGCGCTTTAGCCCCACACACATCCGGAGGTGTCCTGAGCCGAATCATTGGTTGGGCTGATTGTTCAGGTGGATATGCTCACCCCTTATTCCATGCAGCGAAGCGAAGAAATTGTGATGGCGACGAAGACGCCATCATGCTCTTGATGGATGGCTTGCTCAACTTCAGCCGAGAAATATTGCCGGCAAATCGAGGCGGACTTATGGATGCGCCTCTTGTCCTTACCACGCGGCTGAATCCTACTGAAGTTGACAAGGAAGCCCTCAATGTCGACTCGGGATGGTTTTACAGCCGAGATTTTTACGAAACAACTCTTACCCAACCCCACCCAAAAGAATGTGCCGAGAGGATGGACTTTGTTGAAAGGCGTCTTGGTTCAGTGGCAGCAGTTCGCGGATATGGCTATACACATGATTGCCACTCAATCGATCAAGGACCGGCTTTATGCGCCTACAAAACACTCGATACGATGATTGACAAAATGAATGGCCAATTAGACCTTGGGCACCGTTTACGCGCCGTCGATGTCCGCACCGTCGCATCGAGCGTTGTTCGTTCACACTTCCTTCCCGATTTACGTGGCAACCTCAATGCATATGCTCGTCAAAAAATCCGTTGCCTCAAATGCGCTCATTCATATCGCCGCATGCCCGTGGCTGGCAATTGTATTCAACCCAAAAAAGAAACAGGGAGAGGACTTACAAGTGTTGGAGTACAAAAGTCCGAAGGCGGATTATGCGGCGGAAATTTGGCTTTGACAGTTTCAGAAGGAGCAGTTCGAAAATACATCAAAGTCACCAAGCACGTTATGGCAAAATATGGTGTCGATGTATATACGAAGCAGAATGTGGAATGGTTGTCTGATAGCGCCGATTCTTTATTCAATAACGACCGCGCCAAACAATTGTCTTTGGCAGACTTCCTCTGAGTTCAATAATGGGACTTTAATGCCTGATTTTCCGGAATCGACTTTTTATCAAATGAACAGTAGAATGGGTTGAGGGGGAAACGGTTTGGACGAAGCAACACTCGTACTCAATGTGATACTCTATGTATTGCTTCCACTTTGGGGCATTGCAAGTATGCTTGATTGGTGGTGCCACAAACAAACCGACATCGAGGCGACATCAGGTCTACACGAAGCGAATATTCATTGTTTGATGGGCGCTCAAATCGGCCTTCCTTTGGTTTTGTCACTGATTTTTGAAGTCAATGTTCTCATCCTCATTCTTTGCTTTGCAGCACTCATCGCTCACGAATTCATTGCACATTACGATGTTCACTATACCACGGGAAAACGTGAAATCAGCATTTGGGAGGTACATGCGCACAACTACTTGGCAACCTTGCCTTTTTTCCTCATACTCTTGATTATCGTCCGTAAATGGGAAGTTTTTCTCGATTTAATCACCCTTGATTGGGCTGGTGGCTTTTCTTTTCAATTGCGCCAAGAGCCTTTAGGCGCTTCTGGTAATTATGCAGCAATATATATTGCTACAATGTCCATTTTAGTCGTAGGCCCCTATATGCAAGAATGGTGGCGCTGTTGGTCGTTTGAACGCAATCAAGAAGAGGAGGCTACAGAATGACCGTCTACATCACTAGCACTGGGTCCTTTTTTCCAGGACCGGCAATTTCAATCGACCAAGTTGAAAGCATACTGGGGGCAGTTCACGACAAACCTTCTTCACTTCGGGTTCAAATCCAAAAAGCAAACAAGATTCAAACTCGCCATTATGCGATTGATGAAAATCAACAGACTACTCACAGCAATACAGAAATGGCAACAAACGCGGCTGAACAATGCCTTGATCGCGCCTTTCTCAATCGTGAAAAAGTCGGCATGTTGGCCGTAGCCTCGACACAAGGGGACCTACCCGCCCCAGGTATGGCGAGTATGGTACAGGCTGAATTGGAATTACCAGAAATAGAGATTCTCACCACACACGGAATTTGTTCTTCATCCATCATGGCACTTAAAGCGGCTTGGAACAGCCTACGTCTTGAAGAGCATGAAGCGGCTTTGGTTTTGTCGAGTGAATTAGCCAGCCGACTTCTAAAAAAACAACGCTATGAAGCTGCAACAACCTCAACCTTTGCTGCAAAACGTATCGATTTTAGCACAGAATTTCTGCGATGGATGCTTTCCGATGGTGCAGGCGCACTATTATTACAAAACAAACCAGCGCCAAAAGGCCTCAGTTTACGAATTGATTGGATTAGAGGGTTTTCACACGCCCACGCCCTTCCTACATGCATGAGTGTTGGTTCAGCCGGCCGCCCAACAGATTCACGAACATGGCAAGATTATGACACCTATGCTGAGGCAGAACAAGACGGAGCACTCCTTCTTCGCCAAGATGTTCGCTTGCTCGATAACTTGATGCGAATGGGCGTGGATGGCTATTTGCGATTGGTTGAAGAAGGCGTAAGTAAACCCAGCGAAGTTGACCACTTTTTGTGCCATTACTCAAGCCACCATTTTAGAAATAAAATTCTTGAAATGCTTGACACAGCCGGTGTTGGAATACCTGAAGAGCGATGGTGGACAAACCTCTACTCTAGAGGGAATACTGGCGCAGCATCACTTTTCATAATGCTTGATGAATTCTTACGCACAGATGAAGTATCGGTAAATGTTGGTGACAGAGTACTCTGTTTCGTTCCAGAGAGTGGGCGTTTCAATACGACATATCTCCAACTCACGGTGGTGGAAAAATGAGCGATGGTGAAATTTCAATCGAAGGCGGAGAGTCTTCTTCAGTTCAAGAGAATGTACCCGAAGGAGTCGTGCTGAATCCACATGCACAGGTTTGCCTCCAACAATTGCTTCGTGTTTGGCTTGGTTTTGAACGTGATTTGTCCAAAGTACCGCTATTGCGGCGAATTGATTTAGGCACGTTTACAGTTGAAGACCACCAAGTGTTTTTGCGAAATATTCGCCAACAAGTCATTGAAGGCTCTCGCTGGATAGCCCGAACAGCCAGTAGTTTTGACCGCAATCATTCAGAAATCCGTTCGACCATCATTAGCCACGCTGTTGATGAGCACCGAGATTACCAGATGCTTGAGAAAGATTATGTCGCATCGGGAGGTAGGCTTGAAGATATTTTGAATATGGAGCGCAATGTAGGTTCTGAGGCTTTACATGGTTTCCTTATGCATCGTTCTTCACTCCCAAATCCTATTGATTTACTCGGCGCGATGTGGATTATTGAAGGGCTTGGAGAAAAGATGGCTCATTCATGGGCCGAACGAATACAAGAACTCACAGGACTTTCGGAAGAATCAACCCGATTTATGACCTATCATGGCCACAACGACAGCGAACATATGCAGCGATTTTATGCAACACTTGACCGAGTTTGCAACAATGAAGAAAGCATCACAAGCATTGTCAAAACAGCAAAAGTGGTCGCTCGCCTATATCGATTACAATTGGAGGAAATAGAGTATGACATCCAGTGAACCTGCATTATCTAGAAAAGAACGCCGAGCCAAACGCCGCCTTGAGAAAGCATTGGCAAAAAACCACGGGCGAATGCCAGCATCACTCAGCGATTCATTGAGGGGAGATGATAGTTTACCCTTGGATTCCGAGGCTAAAGAATACTGGCTTAAGGATTTGCAAAACCCATTGCGCGTGATTATTCTACCTACGTTGAAAATACTTCTCAGCATAACTCTTCACATCACCTATTACCTCAAGCGCCTTTCACCAATTCAATGGAGGGCACACAGATTCCTTCAATGGCAAATTTGCTTTTTCATGAAACATTTTGTTCGCCCCGAAGCAAATATACTGATTCTACGACATTTCCAAGCCGAGAGCAACCTATTGAATTTCGTGATTGATAATACTGGAAAAGAAGGCGTCGAACCTGTACTTATTTATCCAAAAGTTATCCAAGATTTGATGGTTCAGACTTTTGTCCACCACGACCAAGGAGTATTGATGACAATGCGCGACCTTGGTGAAGTAAAAGGTGAGAATTGGCCTATCGCTGAAGAGGATTTACAATGGACTAATTGGAAGCCTGTTGACATACAATATTCACTTTCCCAAAAGAGATGGACTCAATTCCTTGATTTTGAAACAGCACATGAATTATTCAAAACGACATTCTGTTTCTGGCTTACTGCCAAGGAATACGAAGCAGCAATAAATTCGTTTCAATTCGATCATTCCGTCGGTCTGCGTATCGACGAAATTATTGGCGCAGCCCATTTTGCTGACCTCGCTCACAACAGGTTCCCTATGATTCTGGTTGGCCCGACAGGCCTTTCATATCGATTCCTCATGCATGGATTCTTTGTCGAACACGCGCATGCACATCTCGAACGAATGCGCTCAAACTTAGGGTTGGCTAACCGGTGACATACCCATTCCCCCAGCCTCTTCTTAACCAGCCTTGATGTATCACTTGCTTCAATAAATTAGTAGTTGTGATTGTCTTTGAAAGTGATAATTGATAACCATGAGTCTACAGGGACTGCCATGTCTGAGAAGCGCGTTATACGCAAGATGAAAAAACTCGCCGCTCGCATCAGTGACAAAATGGAGTCCATACACGATGTTATGGAGGACCTTGAAATTGAGTTTGAAATGCTCCAAAAACAAATCCAAAAGTTGGAGTCTAAAAAGGGCTCGAACAAAATTTCCGATGCTGAAGAAGCCGAAACAACCTCCTCAGAACAGGATGATGAAGACGAAGTTGTGGATTTGGAAAACACATCCGTAGTTACTCTAAAGCCGAAGTTTTGACTTCACATTCAGAAAAACGGATAATATCACCATGCGTTATTGTTCTAGATAGGGGCAATCTAAACTCATGCCCTTGGGCACACCTGAACAGTGGGCGATGCAGGATTCGAACCCGCGTCGACGGGTTCGAAGCCCGTCAGGATATCCAGGCTACCCTAATCGCCCTTGACCTTGCCAGATGCCCCCCCTTCTTGAAGAAGGCGGAAGGATTGGCTCGTCTATGACGCGCTCGCTTCCGTGTATTCCAATGGGATGCTCAGCTTGTTGTCGAGAGACAACCATGCCTCTAACCAAGGCTGAAGCAGCACTCCTCACTCGTAGAACTGGAATGGCAATCGAAAATTTCACCTGGAGGAATAACGGCATACTCACTCTTCTCAACGATGAAAAAACTCGTGCATGTGTCTTTTTGTTGACTGCCTCTTCAGATGCTAATGCTGAAGGAATGTGTTCAGTATACGAAGTTCGACCTCAAGGATGTCGAACCTATCCTAATGTTTTGAATCATCACGATGAGGTCATTCTTGATGAAGGATGCCCCCATAAGGCTCAATTTCCTGAACCAACAGAAGAAGATGCGATTGTTCTTCTCAATCTCGAGGAACAATTGTTGCGTGAAGGATGAGGCGCCCAAGGCTGGCATGAACGTGCTCAACCCACCGTTGGTTAATACGCCATCCTGTTTGAGAAAAAGTAGTTTCAATTTCATGCCATTGCCCATGCAAGAGTTCTACAGCCACATCATCCATGAGCGCTTCATCAGAGAGTTCCCCAAAAGGATGCATTGGTAAGATCAAGACCAAATCGGCAGTTTCTGCAGCCACATCCCGGGCACTATTGAGAACTGATTGAATCAATTCAGCATGGTCAAGAGAACCTTGCGAGTTTCGACCATATGGCGGGTCGAGAACAAAGCCACTGATACGCTGATGCGCATGTTGTGGAAGAACATTGGGCAATTGAGTAGCATCGCCCAAGAGTAATTTCGCATCAGAATGAGGCATTGCCCAATCGAGGTTTTTCTGAGCGCCTTCAATCATTAGAGGGTCGAGGTCAACGCCAAATGTTTCACGACCTGAAAGCGCTGCTTCGAGAACAAACCCACCAGTGCCAGTCATGAGGTCTAATGTCGCTCCTTTGTCACGAGGACCTGATGCTACATTTACCGCTAAACGTGCCAGTCGGGGGTCAAGGCTGACTGGTTTGAAGAATGGGCGGTCGGTTGCACGACGAGAAGTGATACCATCCGAATCGTCTCCTGAGCCAACCATCCAGCCACATGCGATTATTCCAGCGCTTGCATCAAGCACCATCCCAAGTCGATGGTCGGGAGATTCAAGGTCGATATCATAGCCTTGAGATGACATCATACCACCAATTTTCCCAGCAAATTCGCGACTGCTAATACCTGCCATTTTACCTTCATGCTTCATAGAACGGACCGCAACTGAACCATTACGAGGATGATTTGTGAGATATGCTTGAATTTGCTCAAAGAATACTGAAGAATCTTCTTCTCTATTCCAAACTACAGCATGGCAGAGCAAGGCTTGGCATCCACTTGCACATTCAACCGCAGATTGCATTTCTTGTAGAGAGATATCTCCATCAAGTTCGACTAATCTTCGAGAAGAAAGTCGAGTCAGTGTTGCATGTGGGAGCAATGCTGAGATTTCCGCACGTGCCAATGCTGGATGCCAGCCACGCAAACTCGCAACATGACTCGCCATGGTGGGCGCTTGCGCCTCGACTTCTTGACGGATTCGGATGCGAATATACACATACTGTCGCCCCGTATTCCCTCCATGGGCTGCAATCTTCGAGACCTTGCCACGCCCGAAAACATCGACTTAGCAACCCTTTCGGGAAAGAGAGTTGGCATAGACGCCTTCCTAACTGCGTTTCAATTTTTGACAACAATGCGAGACCGTTCACCTCAAGGAGATGGAGGGCCCCTCCGTGCAGATAATGGGAAGGTTGTTTCTCACTTGATGGGTTTTCTCAATCGTACTGCGACATTATTGAATCTCGGCATCAAGCCCGTGTACATTTTTGATGGCAAATCACCAGAATTGAAAGCCGATGAATTAGCATCGCGCCGTGCTCGACGAGAAGAAGCGGAGCGCGTGCACAAAGAAGCGTTGGCTGCGGGAGATTTTGCATTGGCTCAAAAGATGGCCCCCCGCATCATGAATTATACCCAAGAGATGGTTGATGAAACCAAGCAATTACTCGATTTACTTGGCGTGCCTTGGGTTGTGGCAAAAGCCGAAGGTGAAGGACAAGCGGCAGTTATGGCTGCCAGAGGGCAACTCGATGTTGTTGCAACCCAAGATTGGGATGCCTTGCTCTATGGCACACCTCACCTCGTTCGCAACCTAATGAGCGATGGTTCAAAGCAACATGGGCGTGTTGTAAGAGCGCAGATGATTGACTTGGAGGCCATGCTAAAAACCCATGATTTGAGTAAAGCGCAATTGATTGATTTGGCAATCATGATTGGTACAGACTTCCACCCCGGCATCCGTGGCATTGGTCCAAAGACTGGAATCAAACTCATCAAAGAACATGGTTGTATTGAAATGATTTGCCAAGTGAAGAACAAGGAAATCCCCCAACGTCTAAGCGAAATCCGTGAAATATTTCATCATCATCCTGCTGTTGATGTTGCAGATGAAGATTTGCTCCCAGGACAAATTGATGTCAAAGGACTTATCCAATTCTTGCAAGTTGAACGACAATTTAGCCAGCGTCGAATGGACAATGCATTTGACAAGTTACGAGAAATTGGATTGATTCGCGAAGGTGGCCAAACCTCGTTATTCTCGTTTTGAAGGTTGCATAAAACGCAAAGGACTTGCCAGAACATCAACGCCTTGAAAATCAGTTACGGCCTGTCTCGCTACACTTTGGGGGTCATGAAGCGCCTCAAGTACTGTATTGACAGGAGCACACGGAACACCAATCAATTTTTGTTCGAGTTCACCACGATTGTAATTTAATACAGCGTTTTCCACACAACTCTCCACCGCTTTTCGTGAATTAACACGACCTTCGTTGGTAGCCCAACTCTCTTGATTCTCAAGCGCTAATGCTTCAACCAAAGTGAGCCATTGATTATCAGAACCGACACCAATGACAAACCAACCATCTTTTGCTTCAAAGGCACGATATGGAACCAAGTTCGGATGAGCAGACCCCATCGGAGTTGGATTTTTCCCACTGGCCATAGCGTTGTGGGCTTGATTCACCAATGCGGCAATAGCACAATCCCATAGAGACAAATCAATCCGCATGATTTCACCCGTCCTTTCTTTGTGCAATAATGCAGCAAGAATTGCATTGCCAGCGTTGAGCCCAGTGATGACATCTATCCACGCTACGCCAACCTTGACTGGGGCTCCACCTGCTTGGCCGGTTATTCCCATAATACCGCTTCGAGCTTGTAAGGCGACATCATACCCCGGCTCATCTCGTCGAGGTCCTGTTGCACCATAGGCTGAAATCGAACAGAGAATAATATCATTCGGCAAAGGGCCCACAAGCCGCTCAAGTGTACCAGGCCGGAAGTTTTCAACTACAACATCAGCCGTTTCAATTAACGCTCGCACATCGTTTTTTTCACGTTTGAGATCAAATGTCACGATTTCTTTGCCTCGGTTGCACGATAAGAAGTAGGCCGCAACCTGCTTCCCATCGAATCCGGTGGTGAATGGTGGGCCCCAATATCGGGTATCATCGCCCCATGGCGCTTCAATTTTGATGACTTCAGCGCCAAGGTCAGACAACATTTGGGTCGCATAAGGACCTGCTAATATTCGAGAGACATCGACGATTCGAATACCCTCTAAAATTCCGCCCATGTACCCCCTAAGTGTCCGAAAGGGTTGAACCTCTCCCCCCGAACCGTTGGCTATGGAGCGGTTGGATTTCGAGGACGACCGTTTATGGTCCCGTCTACTGATCTTGGGCATTCTGCTCAATGTCATCGTATGTTTCACTAGCGACTTGGGACTAGACACACAGGTCAAAATGGCTGTCGATGAAAACGGAACATTACCATGGGGAGACCTTCGGCCTGAAATTGCAGGTGAAAGCGACCCTACTGATGGCGGTCAGCGAATTGTATTGCCTCTGTATGAGATGTCAGAATTTGGCATCAAAACAGTAGCCCTTCTCACCTTTGTTGGCATGGTTGCCTGTTTGTATCGTTGGAGCGGTGTGCGTTCTGCCGCCATTCTTTCGCTTTCGCCAGCGTTTATTTTTTCAGTTGGCCGAGGTTATGAAGAAGTATATTTAGCAATGTTTTGCGCCGCAGCCTTCATACTTTTTACCGGATTGCTCTCATCAAAATACAGACCCCTACAATCATTCCTTGGTGGACTTTCTTTCATGTTGATGCCTTATGCTAAGGGGTTCACTGACGGGTTTGGGGTGTTAATCGGCGCTCTTGTATTGGCTACCTTTTCCACCGTTTGGAGTGAGATATCAAGGCGAGGTGGTGAGAAGACCAAGTGGATGTCGAAACCTCATGTTGTTGGAATTGTTGTTTCCGCTGTCGTATCAATGTCCATGGTCATACTTGGGATACTTGGCTATAACAGCACGCTGTCAATATTGGCAGAAAGCCCAGTTAGATACACGACAGCGTTCGCCTTTTCGATTCTAGATGTCATCATAATCTTCACCTTCTTCGGCATGGCCCTGTGGCCGTTTGTAGGATCATTATTCCGTGGATTCAGTTCTGTTGAAGATACCAAAATCGCCATGATGACCGGCTATATTGTTGGCCTCATGACTGCAATCGTGTTCTATGTCGCAGCTCTTTGGACATATGAAGCGAGTATATGGGGGGCTGATTGGCCAGGCGTAATTTGGACGATGGGGAACAATGGGCGATATGCGACTTTACTGTTCATCCCAATGGTACTCTTGCTTCAAGAACTTCGTCAGCATATTGAGGTTCCAACGTTTGACTCCCCGCTTTCAAAAGCCAAGAGCATGGGTTTGGTTGTTCTCCTCTTGTTGCCTCTCTCTCTTCTAGCATCATTCCACGGACAAACCATGTGGACTGATGATGCTGCAAGTACAATGGAACTTGAAAGGGGTGAAGAGTTCCTCTTTGTTTCAGAAGATACACTTGGCATGCATTGGCTCTATACATTCTATGCTCCACTTGATGCAGAGGAAAAAGCGATTACTGGCCATTGGAGGTCAATAGATTCGAATTGGGAATCTGATTTGAATTCCTCCTTATTACAAGTAACAACGCTCGTTGTTTCACCCGATGTAAAGTATACACCTAATGGGTGGATTGTTGAATCAAGTGGAGAAGTAGACCTTCTCAACGGTAAAGGAGAATGGCGCGTATTAACGCGCTCCTAACCTCAAGCGTTCTTATCAGCTTGGACTTGTGTGCGGACTGCTTGAGCAGCGGACTTTGCACCTTGCATAGCCTTGCGCACACGGGTACCAGCAGCAGCGTTACCCTTGTCGTGCTTGACAGCATCAGCAAGAGCGGCAGTTAAATCATCAATCATCGTTTGAACCATAGCCTCGACGGACATAACCTGTTCGCTGAGTAATCGGCTTTTATTGATTGCTCCGGAAAAACATGAAAACCGTAAACTAAATTCGATGAATAGAGCACCGAGTTCATCATCTCGTGCCAAAATGACAGTTTGATAAAATAATATCGGGATTTCAAGCGAGGGGTTGAAAACCCCACGGTTGGAGGGTCGAGCAAGGAGGAGTAAGACATGCGCTTCGGTGTTCGAGGAACTTTGCCGGACCCAGACCCTGTTGCAACACAGGAATGGGTCGATTCAATCCTTGCTGTTCGTGACCAACTTGGTGATGAAGAGGCTCGCCGCCTATTACTTTCTACCGTTGATGCAGCCCGCCATGCCGGTGTCGAAATCGATGTCGTCAATACCCCTTACCTCAATTCCATACACCCAGATAATCAAGGCACATATCCGGGTGATTTGGAAATGGAAAAACGCCTCCATGGAATCATAAGATGGAATGCGATGATGGTTGTCACACGCGGCAACAAAAACTTCGATGGCATTGGAGGCCACATCTCGACTTATGCTTCAGCATCTCATGCTTGGGAGATTGGCTTCAATCATTTCTTTCGAGGCAAAGATGGGTCTGGACAAGGCGACCATCTCTATTGGCAAGGTCACGCATCTCCAGGAATTTACGCTCGAGCCTGGCTCGAAGGTCGTTTGACCCATGAGCAAATGGAAGCCTTTCGTCAAGAAACTGGCGGCAAGGGCTTGTCTTCATACCCACACCCCCGCCTCATGCCTGACTTCTGGGAATTTCCAACCGTCAGTATGGGGCTTGGCGCAATGACGGCCATTCATCAAGCTCGTTTCAATCGCTATCTCGAGGACAGAGGTTTAGTTTCAACTGCAAACTCCCGTGTATGGTATACGATGGGTGATGGCGAATCTGACGAACCAGAATCACTGTCTCAACTTTCTCTTGCAGGACGTGAAGGACTTGACAACATTGTCATGACTCTAAACTGCAATTTACAACGCCTTGATGGGCCTGTTCGTGGCAACTCAAAGATTGTCCAAGAACTCGAAGGGCGGTTCCGTGGAGCAGGCTGGAATGTCATCAAAGTTCTCTGGGGCAGCAGTTGGGATGATTTGTTTGCTCGAGATTCCGCCGGCATTCTTGCTGCTCGTCTTGACGAATTGGTCGATGGCGATGAGCAGAGAATCGTAACTGCTGATGGAGCAACTATCCGCAAAGATTTGTTTAACTCTGATGGATTACAAGCCCTCGTAGCCCACCTAAGTGATGATGAATTGGTCGATTTATGTGCTGATGTTGGCGGACATGATTTTGTTAAACTTCATGCTGCCTACGCTCAGGCGACAGCTCACAAAGGGCAACCAACTGTAGTTTTGATGCGCACCATCAAGGGATTTGGCCTTGGGCCAGCATTTGCAGGCCGCAATACAACCCATCAAAAGAAGAAGGCAGGAATGGAAAGCATGCAATACATGCGCGATGATTTAGGACTCGATTTTTCAGATAAAGATTTGGAAAAATATCCATACATCATGCCCGAAGATGTCCCTGAATTAGTTGCCTATGCTAAACAACGCCGCGCCGCCATGGATGGATTCATGCCATGCCGTGTTGTGCCAAAATTTGATTTGCCACTTCCAGAAGAAGCAACATATGCTGAATTTGATGAAGGCACCAAAGGAAAAATGCAAGTCTCAACCACCATGGCCTTTGTTCGAATTCTACGCGCTTTGATGAAAGACAAAGAATTCGGCAAACGAATCGTACCAATCATCCCCGACGAAGCCCGAACTTTCGGAATGGACCCATTATTTGCTGAATTTGGAATCTACCATCCCGAGGGCCAACTCTACAAACCGGTTGACCACAAAGTGCTGATGAAGTACAAGGAATCAGCAAAAGGCCAACTCCTAGAAGAAGGCATTAACGAAGCCGGTGCCACTTCAACGTTCATAGCCGCAGCAACCTCTTTTGCCACTCACCACTACCCAACCATCCCCTTCTATACCTTCTATTCGATGTTCGGATTCCAACGCGTGGCAGACCTCATTTGGTCTGCGGCCGACCAACGTGCTCGAGGTTTCCTAATGGGTGCAACCTCTGGACGAACCACGCTCAACGGTGAAGGATTGCAACATCAAGATGGCCACTCACTTCTGATGGCTCACACCAATCCAGCTGTTCGCGCCTGGGACCCGGCTTTTGCTTACGAATTAGCAACCATCATTCGGCATGGCATCGATGAAATGTATGGACAAGACAAGGATGTCATTCACTATATTGCCGTTTACAATGAGAATTATCCTATGCCTCCAAAGCCACAAGGTGTTGACCAAGGCATTATTCGCGGCATGTATTTGCTACGGGGTGCGCCAAAGGGAGACGGACCAATCGTTCGCCTAATAGGGTCAGGGCCAATTATGGTTCAAGTATTGGATGCAGTCGAGAAACTCGAAACTTACGGAGTTCGTTCTGAAATTTATTCAGCCACTTCCTATGGAGAATTACGTAGAGAAGGTATGGAATGCGACCGATGGAATCGATTGCATCCAACAAAAACAGCCAAGCAACCATGGGTTGAACAAATGCTTGGAAATGCAGAAGTTCCAGTCATTGCCGTCAGCGATAACATGGCAGCAGTCCCTGATATGATCCGTCAATGGGTCACAGGCCACTATACTGTCTTAGGAACTGATGGATTTGGCCGCTCTGATACTCGAGAAGCACTTCGCAGGTTCTTTGAAATCGATGGGGCAGCAGTTGCACTTGCAGCGCTCTCCTCCCTTGTAAGAGATGGTTCAATTGAAGCAAGTATATACGAGAAGGCTGAGAAAGAATTCGGAATTTCTTCTGAACGTAAAGACATTACTGCACTTTGATACTGAGGCCATTCACACGACCTCCGTTGTTTCAAATGAGGGTCCTTGAAATGTACAGCAGTTGAGATAGAACAATCCAATTCAAGTCAATTTAGGGGTGGAGTTCTTGAAGGGGCCGCGCTTGGATTAACTGATACCATGTCTGAATCACCAGCGAAGAAATCATTTCTCCGAATGTGGGTAATGAGGCAATATTGGCGAATGCAACAATCACAAGCAATTGTAAGTCTGTTACTTTGGGGGACTACAATCACACTATTGGTATGGCCATTGATTTCTTGGAGATTCTCAGCAAGCTGTAATTCGGAACTTTGCTTTTCGGACCATATAGCAGGTATTCCAAGCGCTTACATTGGACTTACTGTGATTTTCTTTTCAGTTATGTTTGTGGTATTATCTATTGGTTTTCTTTATGATCAAGTATTTTCCCTATGGACTGAGTGGCGAAATGTCGATATGGAACGCAACCCCTTTGCGACCTACGCTCTTGCCCCGATATGGGTTATGTCTATCGCTTTGCAAGCAGAAATTTTGAAACGAACTTCTTCACAAGATGAGGAAATCATTGAGCAAGCAAACTGGTGCCTTAAGTGGTGTGAAACATATACAGAAGGTGAAATGTTTGCACGCGCAGTACAAAAATGGGACAAAGACCTTGGAGAAACCCCAACCTTTTGGTTTACTTCTGATGAAGCAATGCAGCGGGCACGAGAAGTAATAATTTCCGATGAAGCTTGAATCCATAGTCGCTCAAATTGGTTTATTGCGCAAAACCTAATTTATGCATAAGCATTTTTTGTTTTCTTCGCAATCGTTGGAAGAAACTTCCAGCGATATACTTCTTCCATTCTTTGGGAACAGCATCGCGACTCTTTTGAAGGTCTTTGGTTTCTAGCCAAACACCATAATCCAAGTAAATATTTTCTCGCCCATTGACACAAACTGCATGTAATGGAACATGTGTATTGCTAAATGTTTGTAAAGAAGGGATTTGAGATGGGTCTATCAAATCTTCACGAATAAAAAACGCATCATGATGTTTAGCAGTGGAATAGCATCCAGCATACACCAATGAATATCCGTGATTTTCGGCCATCATCGTTAGTGCTTTGAGGGAAGAACCCATTACACGGTCCATATGCCAAAACTCATCCTTATCGTTTGGGAAGGCCATCGCTGCATCAATTGGGAAATTAGGATTGAATTCAACGCTGAAGAAACTCGGGCGGTAATTTTTCAACAGTGCATCGGTTACCCAAATATCGGTTGAGTCTAAGTCAATGGAAATATATCCCGGTTCAATCGGGACATTATATTGCTGAAAAAGTTCACAGATATTTTCACTTGTAATGAAATGGCGGTACAAATTAATGTCTGGATTATGGCAGTTTCCATCCATAAGGAGATAGTCCCATTTTCGTTGATGAACCAAGTATTTGGTGTTTGGTTGGCAATCATCCCAACTGGTTGAATCATAACCAAATTCAATACAATATTTGTTACTGATTTCAATATTTTCACAGATGAAATCAACCACGCCGTCTTGCATCCCTTGTGATGAATGGCGTGCTTCATGCTCTGATATCATCGAAATCCAATTCTGTTGAGTCATAATCTCACCCCATTTGTAAAGGTGTATGGTTTATGAAATATATGTTCGCATTGTGCGAGTCTTGTATGGGCTGACAAACAAATCACCAATATGTATGAGTCCTATTCATTATTGTCTAATAATGCTTGAAGCAACTATTATGTTCGATATCCCGCGAGTCGTTCTAATTCAACAATTCGTCTTAGTGTCGAAGGTTGGAACGTTGCTTTGATCTGCTGGTCGTTTTGCCCCTCAAAAACATTGGTTGCATTCAAGGAGGTTGTTTGGGTGCCTGGAATGACATCGAAATGTAGACTCTCTTGAGCAACTTGGGAAATTGGAATTTTATTTTCAATTGCAAGGTAAGTCAACCAAAGGTCATCATTTCGTGGACACGTTTCTCGAAATCCTTGGCCAACTTCGCGCATTAGTTGAAGAAATTCTGGTGGGAAAAGAACACCTGAGACACATGTTGCAAAATTGAGATTGCTGGGGCCTCCCAAACCAGGTGGCCATGAATCGTATGGGGTCAAACTCATTTCATCATCTGCAACAACCATCCGGTGAGCCCGATAAGCGTGGATACTTGTTGAGTCAGAGGTAAAGCACGCGTTCAGACGCTTTAGCCACCAGCGCGGGTAAAGTATGTCATCATCGGCAACAACGTGGGGGGCTGAAAATGAAGGAGCATTGACAATCCAAGGTTGAATCTTAGTGTGGGGGCCGAGATTTTCTGAAAGGTGTATTTCCAAACCTCTTTTTTGTAGTCGTTGTAGAGTTTTCAGCGGATTAATGACGTGGTCTTCCACATCCAGGTGAAGCATTAAACGCGATGGTTTGAGGGTGCCTCGTGCAATGCTTTCTATTGCTAAGAATACACCCTTGAGGCGGTGGCCATGTGTTGTCAATGAAAGAGTTGGACCGCCTTCCTCAATAATCGAAGTGCGTGAATAACGGTTGCGAAGGCGTAGACGAAAAATGGAGAGATGTATTGGAATATTCCGAACAATATTTGCCGCGAAAGCCAAAGGATTGATTCGTGCCATTATTCCACCGTAAAATCAAACCTAATCATTATGCCCTTCGACAAGACCGGCTCTGCTGTGATTCGTGCTATGGGTTTGGCTTAACGAATACTTCGGTCTGCTCCAATACCCTTTGTGTATTCTTAACAGTTGAAAGGGTAGTCACAATGACGCATACATGCATATGGGGGCCCTTGCGTTCAAAATTTTCCATCCTTCTTGCGTTTACTCTTGTATTGCATCATCAGACCACAATCACGGCACATCCAGTGTTCAATCCGCATCAATCCAAGCATTTGCATTGGGATTTGACAAACGACATTAGGGGATTACATTCAGGACAGGCCTTACTCATTCTCATAAACAAGCGATTCCTTTCAAATGCATAAACCGATCTATCCAATTACCATATACAGATAATTTGCAGGGTCTATACGAATAGATTCACTCTTCTTTGAGTACTTTCCAAATGAAATAGGCTCCAATGAAAACTCCCACAAGTAAACCCAACACGGCGCCGATTGAAATGCTAGGTGCTGCCATGATTCTTCGATGGATGAATTCGGTATAACATTATTGTTCACTATTCGGGCAGGGGCCCTATTTATCGCCTGCATTATATTCGCTAGGGACTGCCAACCCGTCTTGGCAGTGGGGCCCCCTTTGCTCTAGCACCGAAGGATTGGTTAAATTGAACTGATACGAGAGAGTATGTCTGACCCATCTATTAGTTCGGATGGATACTGGAAATTTATTGATGGGGAATGGACTGCAACTGAAAAACAAATCTCTGCTTTGGAGAAAGGAGCCAGACCTCATGATTTTGTTGAAATCTCAAAAAGGAATCCTGAGGTATTTCAAATTATATCACTTAGATTGAAGCAGATCGCTCTAAACTCCAGAAATAAATGTGGAGAGTTCAGTCTAGTTCTCAAAAATAAATATTCAAATCTCCAGCGAGACCAAAAATTACAGCTTCTTACCGGCGTTGGTGTGGTTTCTGTTGCTTTGATCGTAATACTAATAATCGCATCTCTTTCTATTGTCATGAATAATCAGACTCCACCGCTAAACTGTTCGTCAGAAAATCGTGATGATAGAGATGATACATGTCCAATTGAAATTGCATCATGGAATCTAAATCGGTTTGGTCGTTCCTCGGCAGAAAATGATACGATACGAGGTGAAATGGCCGAGAAGATTAGTAATTACGATATTATTGCGGTCCAAGAAATCAAAGATAATCAGTATATAGCCCCCTATCTCTTGCAAGAAGAAATTTCTGAAATTTCTGAATATGGTATGATTCTGTCTAACCGTACTGGAAGTTTTTGCGAGGAAAAGTCAAGTTCTCAAATCTCAGAACAGTACGCCTTTTATTATGATATTTCAATTTTAAAACCCCTCGGGAACTATCAACATTATCCAAATACAGACTGCGATTTTGCAAGAGAACCATTCGCAGGACAATTTCAATCATTAAAATCAGATTATACTTTTGTGCTTATTACATTACATGTGAAGCCAGACGACGCATTGAATGAGATTTCATCATTGGAGAAAGTTTTCGAGTGGGCTAAATTTCAATATCCAAATGAGGATGATTTCATTTTACTCGGTGATTTGAATGCTGGTTGTGATTATGCAACATCTTCAGACCTCGATGAACTTGATATTAGAAATGAAGATTATATTTGGATTATACCTGATAATATCAAGACAAATACTGCCGAATCACGTTCATGTGCTTATGATCGAATAATATTGGAAGATATTGAATCTAGTGAGTATCTGAAATCTTACTCAACCGATTGTCAAATCGCAGTCTCTGATCATTGTATTATTTCAGCGGAATTCTCTAAGTCGGAGTCTTGATGTTTAGTAGACATCATTTTCGACTAATCGATGATATAATCGTTTTAGGGACTTATCAAAGGGTCTATCCGAATACCCATTGTTCAGAAGTTGGTAAATTAGAGGGCTCGCAGTGGGTCTTGTCAGACACTACCCTCGGTATGGACGGGTATACAGTGGGAATACAGAGGGTCTCCTAACAATTCAAATCATACCACTCGTGCCGGGCTAAGGATTATACATAGCTAATTCTCGCTGAGAAATATGGTCGAGGTTGAGTGCCCGTTATGCTCCGAGACAGTAGACCTAGGCAGTGATTCAACAGGGACTTATGAGTGTCCATACTGTGAGGGCGATTTTGAGTATGAAAGTTCAACTAGCCTGGCCTTAAATGACACAAATCTAAAACGAGGATTGTTAAAACAAATGAATAACCCAAGGGAAACTAGTCAACGTTTGACTCAAAAAAAATTAGAAAAAATAGTACTACCTATATTCATGGTGATTTTCACTGTAGCTTTTCTTGTACTGGTTTTCGTCTACATGGGAGTGAGTGGTTGGGAGGAAACCGAAGGTGAGATTATTTCTTCATATTCTACTGATTCGGAACTAACTGAATATCAATACACATTCAAGGTAGATGGTGAAACATTTAACGGAAGCGATGAATGTCATTCCCGCGGTGGAGGAGGGGATGAACAAAACTGTGAAAGTTATGACATTGGTGATGCTGTAATGATCTCATATAATCCTGGAAATCCAAATGAAAACGAGATGGTAGATAATCAATTACCATCAATCTTCTTATGTTTCTTTTCATTACCAGTTATACTATTGGGTTTGGCTTTATATTCAAAATTTAGAGATAGTTCCAACTTTGAAGGCGCCCATGTACAAATCGATTCGGATAAGTTGTAAGGGGTCATCCGAAACCCCTTTGCATTTTTCTTTCCGGTACAAAGGGGATCCAGTGGGTCGATACAGACGCTAGCGAGTGTATTGGGGGACTAAACACCCATTGTACTCCTTCACAATGTCTTGAGGGGTCTGAGGAAACCCACGCAACTTCATGGAAATGATATGTCGTTAGTATGTACTGGAAAGGCCGTTTTGCTCCTTTTCCGATTATATTTTATGGCCAGTCAACAACCGACCTACATGAAGGCTAAATTAGCGACAGGTATGATTTTGATTTTCCTATTTCAAATAGCGTCAGTTTTACCAGAAGTTGATCGATTAAGTGACTTTCAAACAGAGAGTAGATCTCAGATAAATAGCCCACAGGGGGTAAATGATACATCCTTTGTATCTATGTCAGCACGTTCTTTTCAGTATGAGGATCATAAAGGAGATAGTAAAGAATTTGGAAATTCTTTGATTGTTATGCAACAGACAATATGGAATGGAGGGGCAGGTCCGCAATTCAACGGAAATCAGGTTTGCCCTTCTTCACTTACTTATGCACAATGTACTCATAGTTTATTGATAATTAATTACTCATCTAACACTTTAATAGCCCATATTTATGCAACTACAGAATTACATTTTGATACCTTTGAGAATTCATTGCATATATCTACACTAACTGCTGGGACAGGACAAAATGCAATGAACGTAATTTGGCCAATTCAGAGCCCTGTTAGAAATTATAGTGGACCTGGAGTCTATGTTTTTAATCAAGACGGCATTTTGTCTTCAAACACAACGAATACTATTTCCAATAAGTGGCCAGGTTATTTCACCCCTTCAACAGTTATGGGAGACACTTCTACATACACCTGTAAGCTCAATTCGATAGTTGCTGTATCTGATTATAGTAATATATTACAACGAACATGTTGGTTTCAAGGTGGGATTGTTGCAGGACCTAGTGCAGGAACAAAACATTTCAATTTCACAAATTCTACAGACTTTCAAAACATCACCGTTATCGGTGATAGAAGTCATGGCTATACAACAACATATCTTTTAGTAATTACACAAAAATTCACTAATGATACAATAGAATGGACACATCCTCGCTTGTTAATGCAAGGCGCTTCAACGGCCTGTTCAACAGGATATCATAGTAGTAACAGTCCTTTATCAACCCCATATTCCATATCAACTGGGAACAACAACACATATGTATCCACATTTTGGAGCACAATATCTAGTTGTGGTTGGATTGGTACTGTGGACGTAAATAATGCCACTGAGTTTTACAGATATTCGAGTTCCTATTCTTTCGGTCAATCAGCCTTGACAATGTCTCTGAATATTTCAACAGGGCAAGAGAATTGGAAAAAAAGAATGGGTTTTTATCCTATTGACGGAAATGAAATATTACTTACAGATAATGATTTGATATTCTGTGGATCAACTCATTCCTATAGTCAAGGTTTTGTTTTGAATCAAGCAAGTTTGAACATGGGGTCGATAGGAATAGTTAGAATTAACTCAAGCACTGGAGATTATATCAGCCATGCATCGCTTCTTGGTTCTGGAACAGTTCATGGGTGTGGTAATTCTGATTCTAGCGGCAATGACGCTTTTTTAGTGATGCAAGGAGTATCGTACTTGAATGGACAATATTCTGCTTCTACTGCAATCACATTAGTTAAATTAGATAGGCAGAATAATTTCAATCATGTTTACACTATATCGAATGCCGATTTCGGTGATTTCAATATAGATGAAAGAGCTATAATCATTACAAATCCAGAAAATGTAAATTATGGTTCAGGTTCAATGGCAGGTGGAGATGGTCTTGGAATATTTTACTTACAAGATGATTATGACCAAGATAATCAAGCAGACAATATTGATTCTGATGACGACAATGACGGTTATCTCGATGTCAACGATAACTGCCCCAGAGGAATGATGGACTGGACACCAGGTTCTTCTACAGACGGCGATTCTGATGGTTGTCACTTTAGTGAGGATTTAGACAATGACAATGATGGAATAGACGACTCATTAGATAATTGCGATTCTCCTGCAAACTCATTCACTTCTACACCCATTACAGATTATGATGGAGACGGATGTAGAGATTCCACTGAAGACTACGATGATGACAATGATAACATTCTAGACATAAACGATAATTGTATTAAGAGTGTGAATAATTCTGATGTTGCAACAAATGATACAGATTCTGATGGCTGTGGAGATTCCGTTGAGGACTCTGATGATGATAATGATGGCGTATTTGATGTGAATGACCAGTGTCAAACCTATCCAAATACCTGGCAATCTTCATCCAATACAGACCACGATAGCGATGGTTGTAAGGATTCATTAGAAGACAATGATGATGACAATGACGGCATCAATGACAATTTGGACAGTTGTTCTACTGGTAAGATTGGGTGGATACCTACTACTGAAAATGACGGTGATTCTGATGGTTGTTACGATGCTAATGAAGACATAGATGACGACAATGATGGAGTTACTGACAGCGCAGATGCTTGTCCAAAACAAGCGGGAGATTCTTCGTTTGGCTCTTTACTAGGTTGCCCAGATACAGATCAAGATGGTTATGGAGACAATATCGATTCCTGTCAATCTGAATATGGTACAAGCTTTAGAGACGTATATGGTTGCCCAGATTCAGATGGTGATGGATACAGTGATTCTGGCGATGATTTCCCTAACGATGCATCTGCTCATTCAGACAGCGATAGCGATGGGGTTGAGGATTCAATAGATGAATTCCCGTTCCTTCCAGGCCAATGGTTGGATAATGACGGCGACGGATATGGTGATAATCCAACTGGCCCTACCCCAGATTCTTGTGTTGAAACATATGGAAATTCAACTAGAGATATTTACGGGTGTCTTGATTCTGATGGCGACGGATATAGCGACATAAATGACAAATTCCCTAATGACAAATCAAAATGGCTAGATACTGATAATGATGGAGTTGAGGATTCTGATGATGATTTCCCATTAGATCCATCACAGCAAACAGATTCTGATGGCGATGGCTCAGGCGATAACCCAACAGGAGTTGGGGCAGACAAGTTCCCCAATGACAGCACTCAATGGTCAGATATCGATGGAGATAGTTACGGCGATAACCCCAATGGTACAAATCCTGATGCATTCATTACTGATTCAACCCAGTGGTCTGATGCAGATGGTGATGGTTATGGAGATAATCCAACTGGAAGGTTGTATGACCAATTCCCGCAAAACCCTACTCAATGGGTAGACGATGACGGTGACGGATTGGGTGACAATCTGAACGGTACTGACGCAGATCCATACCTCAATGACTTCGACAATGATGGATACAATGACAGCATCGACATCTTACCGAAACTACCATCTCCTGGTGATTTAGATGCCGATGGTTGTCTGGATGAAGACGATGCTTTCCCTTCCAACTCTCAAGAGTGTTTGGACAATGACGGTGATGGCGAAGGCGACAATGCTGACGTTGATGATGACAATGATGGTTGGGCGGATACTGATGAAATTCGGCTAGGTACTGACCCATTCAATTCTGCTGAAGAGCCAGTGGAATCATTCGAGATTGTGATTCCCGGAACTTCTGTTGGTCTAGGTGCTTGGGATTTGATTGGAATGTTTGGTGGTATTCCGCTATTCGTTTGGATTGGATTTGGATTTGTAACTCGCAATACTCGATGTGCAAAATACGAAACAATGCTTCGTGAAGCGAACACTCGAGACGAGTTAGAATCAGTGGCTTACAAATGGGAATACTCGCTTATGCTTCGAATGCTAGGTCCTCACCAAGGAATTCGATTAGAACGCTTACGAGCTGAATTAGATGATAAGTTTGAGGCTATGGCCCAACCACTCTCTTCTATTGACAATCATGAATTCGACCAGACCCAAATGGTGGTTGAAGAAATGAATGATACAGAAAAACAAGTTCCAGAATTAGTTACACAGAGTGATTACCCTTCAATCGAAGATACAGCGCAGAAAACAGACGATAATGGATATGAATGGTTCACCGCTCAAGATGGGACTAATTTCTACAGAACAATTGGCTCTCAAGCAGATTGGATAAAGTTAGAAAATTGATTCAGAGCCCTAGCGATACCCTCTGTATAGGCGTATCATGAGTGGGTAGGCAGTGTACTGGGGGAGTTAACACCCATTGTACTTCTCCATAATGTCTTGAGGGGTTTGATAGAACCCTCGTGATTTCGTGGAAATGATATGTCGCCAGTCTGTATTGAACTATTATAGTTCAGTTTGGGGAATTGGAAGTGCGTCTTTCACATTCTTCCAAATTAAAGCGGCGAAGGAATTGATAAATCTCTTCCCTATCAGAGGCTGGCCACAATGGTTCGTAAGTTTCTATCAGTGAGAAATAGCATTTCCTTCCCTTTAGAATAGAAACTGAACGCCATTTACCATTATAGTAATGGGTTTCAATTCGCATTTCCCCCTCTATATTAAATCTGAAAGGAGCAAGAGCGTTAAGTGGCACTATAACACGGCCATCAGGGTGAATGTAGAGATGGTCTACTTCTGTTAGCATTTTGCCTGGATGTCCGCCTAATTTGTATGACCAACGTTGAATCAAATTCATCACAATGTGACTTAAAATTGTAGGAATCAAAAGGATGAACAATATTGGAAATAATACATATTTCAATATCCCCGCAAACAGATTGCCGGAAAACGAGGTTTCCTCCTCAGCCAAGCTTCTCTCCATCTCTTCAATTTCTTCTTCATTAAAGTCACGAAGGACCCCCAAACGGTAGTACCCTTCGAACGGTTCGGTTACTTTTTTCACCCCATTCATCATGTAACCGAATTGGCTCTGATTATTTCTAAGATTATTTTTAATACTCGATTCATATTCGAAATCTTCATGGCAATATGGGCACTCATATGTCCCCTTTGAATCACTGCCAAGGTCTACTGTCTTGGTGCATGAAGGGCACTCGACTTCGACCATATAGTGTTCTGATATTAGTTGTGGTATAACTCTTGACCCGACACTCACTCAATACCCACGCAACACCCTCGCGTGAGACGCCTGTTGCGTCCGTACGGACGCGTGAGATGCCTGTCGCAAGGGTATACAGAGGGTAATTGCGAAAAATATGGCTTTTT
>ENA-OREN01000093-OREN01000093.1-marine-metagenome-genome-assembly--contig:-NODE-93-length-123356-cov-8.406630_pt1 | contig 123356 bp, 118 predicted proteins | sample MGYA00248624_ERZ508555 | MGnify/ENA primary metagenome ERZ508555 (study PRJEB26222, sample SAMN06267773) | marine metagenome | isolation source: Saanich Inlet, British Columbia, Canada | place... | reverse complement strand
TTTTCAGTTTTCATAATTTTGGGTGATATTCTTTTTAAAAAGCAAACTACTGTTCAAAAATTTTCTTATCCAAGCATCCTTAACTTATCAATATATATTAATTTACCTTTTTTATTTATTTTAATATTTTTTGTCGTTTTTGTTTTTAGTAATTATTCACCTATATGGGTTGCGAATTTATATGATGATTTTTTATTCATTGATTTATTAAATATCAAAAGTTCTGCTACACTATTAGATAAATTTTCGATAATAATTTCAACAACTTTATTTATTGGAATATTGGGTACAGTTCCTGGTCATGAGCTCACTCATCGTAAAAAAGATAAATTTGATATGTTTATTGGAAATTGGATGCTAGCTTTTTCTTGGGATTGTGCTTTTGCTATTGAGCATGTTTATGGACATCATAAAAATGTAGGTCTACCTGAGGATCCAGCAACTGCAAAAAGAGGAGAAAGCCTTTATAGTTTTATTATGCGTGCAATATATAAAGAACAAATAGTTGCTTGGAAAATTGAAATGGCTCGTCTAAAAAGAAGGAATCATTATTTTCTTAGTTTTCATAATAAAATGATTGTTGGATACTTTAGAAGTATAATAATTATGGTTATAGCTTATTCTATCGGTGGAATTATAGGGATGGCTATATTTTTGTTATGTGCTATTTTAGCAAAATCACTTCTTGAAACAATAAATTATAGTGAACATTATGGACTTGTTAGATTAAAAGGTGAACCCGTATGTACTAGACATTCTTGGAACTCAAATCACGCAATGTCAGGTGTTATGTTATGTAATGTAAATAGACATTCATCTCATCATCATTCATCAAATTTAAAATTTTGGGAATTAGATACATTGCCTGAAGCACCCATGTTGCCACACGGATATTTAGCTATGCTATATATTGCGATATTTTTACCATTTTTTTATCATAGAATAATGGCAAAAAAATTAAAAGACTGGGATATAAATTACGCAAGTGATGAAGAAATTATTTTTCTAGTATCTCAGAACACATAGCCTATATATAAATAAAATAGTTTTAGAATTTTAATATATTTAATAAGTTGTCTATTAAGAATAGATAACAGGATGTTAATATCATATTATTATGTAACCTATAAAATATATGTATAGTGAAATTTCAAAAAAAAATCATTTAACTTGGAGAGTTTTTAAAGCACTTCTATACATCTTAGGAATTGGATTCCTTTTTTTACTAATAAATGATTCTTTGAGAGTTTTTCCAACAATACCTAATACTGTTGGTAGAGATGCGTTTTGGAATATCCTTATTTATACTGCACCACTTTTATTTACGTTAGCACCAGGAATTTGGCGGAATATTTGTCCATTGGCTACTACCTCAATGTTTCCAAGACATATAGGTATAAGCCAAAAGAGAAAACAGAATCAAGATAAACAAGGATGGTTTTATCTAATAAGTGTTTTGATTCTTTACATACTATTACCTCTTCGTCATGTAGAGACTAGTGGGTTATCTGTAGTTATTGCACTGATTTGTATAGCGATTCTTGCAATAGTTGTTGGCTTTATTTATCAAGGGAAAAGTGGCTGGTGCTCCGGTCTTTGCCCAGTTTTTCCTGTTGAAAAACTTTATGGAACTAAACCACTCATAACAGTAGATAATGTACAATGTTCTACTTGTATAAATTGTGTAATGCCATGTGCAGACTCTGTAAATAATATTACTCCTAGTTCTAATAAAGATTCAATTGCAAGTCGCTTTGCGAGCTTTATTTTTGTTGGTGGTTTTCCAGGTTTTGTTTGGGGATGGTTTCAAGTTCCAGACTTTTCAGACAGAATGGAAGGGTGGAATAATTTAGGAGCAGTTTATGGATTACCAATATGTGGTTTAGTTTTTTCACTTGGATGTTTTACTTTACTTAAAGATATTTTTTCAAAAAAAAAATACGATAAAATTGAGCTCTTTTACGCAGCAACAGCAATCTCTTGTTATTACTGGTATAGAACACCATCTATTTTAGGACTTGGAGATGTAAAAGGTGTATTTGGTTTAGATTTATCTGAAATTGCATTATTAGAAATAATATTAAGAACAATAACTACTTTATTTTTTTATTGGTGGTTTTTATTAAGAGATTCAATTAAAAGTTGGGAGTATCGCCCAAAAATAGATTTATCCACATATGAATAATCGTGAACAAATTATAAATAATCTTTTAAAAAGAAAGATTAGTGCTATTATTAGAACGGATAAGCAAGAAGTCGCTGAACAAGCAATGCAAGCAGCAGTAGATGGTGGATTTAGGATAGTAGAATTTACACTTACAACACCTGGAGCATTAAACTTAATTACGCAATTCAAAAAAAATAATGATCTAATAGTAGGAGCAGGTACCGTTATGTCATCTTCTATTGCTCGTGATGCAGTAAGTGCTGGAGCTCAATTTTTAGTTTCTCCGGTTTGCAACTTAAAAGTAATACAAGAGGCAAAAAAACTTGATGTGGTGAGTATTCCAGGGACCTTTACATCTACTGAAATGGAAACGGCATATAACGCAGGTGCAGATTTTGTAAAATTATTTCCTGCTCCGGGAAATATAGCAGAATATGTTCGTTTTATCCTTGGGCCTATGCCATATCTAAAAGTATTCCCTACCTCTGGAGTGAATCTAAATAACATGCTAGATATATTGGAAGCAGGAGCTGCAGGTTTAGGTTTTGTAAATTCGTTGTTTAATGAGGATATGATTTTGAAAAAAAACTATTTTTCGATACGAAAACAAGCTGAAGCAATTATAAAACGTTTAAATTCGTTTTGTGAGGATGATACTTAAAAAAATATTTGACGCTTAATATATATTAAGTCGTTAATGGATTAGAATGGTAAAGAACGTTAATTTATAACATAAACAAAAAACCCTATCTCTCGACAGGGTTTGTTGCGGGACTGACGAGACTCGAACTCGCGACCTCCGGCTTGACAGGCCGGCGTTCTAACCAACTGAACTACAGCCCCAATTTTTCTATGCTTTATTATCTACTTTTTCGCGATAAACTAAAGCTAATGGAATAATTATGATATATCCTAAAAAAAGTAGGATAGGTGAAAGAGTTAAGCTTTGAAAGCTATTAACTGATCCACTTGCCATTAAATAATATCCAATAATTAGCATGAAGACACCTATAGTAAATAAAATATAGTTAGTTTTACCAAAGGCCCATCCTTCAAAAAGGCTAACACTATTATTATTGTTTTTATCGTCCATAACGGGCGGAAAATTACATCTCTTGTTTAGATGTACCAATCAGTTTCTAAAAATTATGTAATTATAATATTTTAGAATATCTTTTGACTTGCATAAGGAAAAAATGATATTTTTCGCACCCTTAATCGATGAAAAAATTTGAATTTAATCCGGGTCAAAGTTTCGTCGGAATTGTAGCAGCTGTTGTACTGGGTATCCTTTTAGCTTTTTATAGCTTGATACTATTATGGCCGCAAGGAAACCCCTACGATTCAGTCAAAGTGACCATACCTAAAGGTGCTTCCCTCAAAGAGGTCAGTGCGACATTGCAGGATTATAATATAATTCGCAATGAAAGATCATTCCTACTAGCGGTAAAAACTTTAGGGTATGAAAAAGATATACCTGCAGGACGTTTTAAACTTGTTAAAGCATCTACTAATTTTGAAATAATTGATCAATTAGTAAATGGGATTCAAGTTAATAAGCGTGTTACGATTCTTGAAGGTTGGACTATAGATGTTATTGCTTTTGAACTGCAGGATAAAATTGGTATTAATCCAGATGAATTCAAGAATGCATGTACGAATGAATTATTACTTTGGAAGTGGGGTATTTCTGAAGAATCTGTTGAAGGCTATTTATTTCCAAACACATATCTTTTCTCTGAAGAAGAAGATATTCAAGATATTATTGGACGAATGATTAATGAATATAAACAAAGAATAACCATTGAATTTCGTGATAGAATGAAAGAATTAGAGATGGAAGAAAAAGAGGTTATAACATTAGCTTCAATAATTGAAGGAGAAGCAATTTATGATAAAGAGAGACCTATTATTTCTGGAGTTTATCATAATCGTTTAAATATAGGCATGCGCCTTCAAGCTGATCCTACAATACAATACATTATTGAAGGGTCTCCAAGGAGATTGTTAAATAAAGATCTAAAGATTAAATCTCCCTACAACACGTATTTAAATAAAGGTTTACCACCAGGGCCAATTAATAACCCTGGAATTGAATCAATTAGAGCAGCTCTATATCCAGCCAAGACTGATTTCTTGTATTTTGTTGCTAGGGGTGATGGTTACCACACATTCTCAAAAACAAAAGAAGAGCACAATATAGCTAAACGAAAATTTCAAAAAATACGTCGTCAATTAAAAAAACAACAGGCGAAAAAGGACAAAACTTAAAATATGAGTAAAAGAAATTTAAATAAAGTTCAAAAATCTGCAGTAGAATCCTTTGGAAAACCTGTGCTTATCTTTGCAGGGGCCGGTAGTGGTAAAACGCGTGTTCTAACACATAAAATAGCTCACTTGATTGATAAAGATCTTGTTTCGGCTCAAAACATTTTAGCTGTTACTTTTACAAATAAAGCTGCGCAGGAAATGAGAGAAAGAGTATCTAAACTTTTAAAAAATAAAAATACATCTGTTAATTTGGGGACTTTTCATTCGATTTGTGCACGAATTCTACGAAAAGAGATTCATCATCTCGGATACACCGCTGACTTCTCAATTTTTGATGTTAAAGATCAAGTCACATTAGTTAAGGTTGTGCTTGAAGCAATGGATATACCAAAAAACTATGTTACTCCGCAAGAAGTCCGTCACAAAATAAGCTATTTTAAAAATAAATTGATACATCCAGATGAGGCCCAGTCTAAAGCACATCTTGTAATTGAAAAAACCTATGCTGAAATTTATAAGAATTATCAAAAAGCATTATTTGAAAATAATGCAGTAGATTTTGACGATTTATTGATATTGCCACTTCAATTATTTGAAAAAAACCCAAAAGTGTTAGAAAAATATCGTGAAGATTGGCAATACATTCTTGTTGATGAATACCAAGACACTAATAAACCACAATTTATGCTTATAAAATATTTAGCAGGTTCTCATAAACAAGTTTGTGTTGTTGGTGACGATGATCAATCAATTTATGGTTGGCGAGGTGCTGATATACGTAATATTCTAGATTTTGAAAAAACCTTTGGGAATTGTGAAGTTTTTAAACTTGAAAAAAATTACCGTTCTTCTGGTCACATATTGGAAGCTGCCTCATCTGTTGTTAAAAATAATGATAATAGGGCACCCAAAGAGCTTATAGCTCACAATGATGTAGGTGAAAAACTAGGTTTGATAGAAACGCACGATGAAATGGAAGAGGCAGATGCTGTTGTAAACGCACTAGAAAAAGAGATTAAACTAGAGAAACGGAATTTCAGTGATTTTGCAATTTTATATCGAACAAACTCTCAATCTCGTTCACTTGAAGATTCGTTTCGTCGCTCAGGAATTCCATACAATATTGTAGGCGGAGTTCGTTTCTATGAACGTAAAGAGATCAAAGACCTTATGGGTTATTTATCTTTAATTGTAAATACTAAAGATACAATCTCTATGCGTAGAGTTATAAATTTTCCTCCTTGTGGTATAGGTGTAAAAACAGTTGATAAATGTGTTATTCAAGCAGAAAAAGATAAGATCGAAATGCTTGATGTCTTGAATAACCCTGAAGCAATGGGCATCCGTGGAAAACAAGCAGGTTCTTTAACACGATTTTACAATCTAATTAAAAAGTACAATGAACTTCTTCCAAAATTAAATGCTGGTGAATTAGTAAGAACTTTGATAGAAGAATCAGGAATTAAAGATTATTATCGTAATAGTACAAACCCGGATGATGTTGAAAGGTTTGACAATGTAATGGAATTCATTAAAAGTGTTGATGAATTTATGTCACGCGAGCCCGATGGAAATTTATCCCATTTCATTGAAGAAGTATCATTATTGACTGATTTAGATAATTGGAATGATCAAAATAATCGTGTCACTTTAATGACTCTTCATGCTGCTAAGGGTCTTGAATTTCCTGTAGTCTTCATTTCAGGACTAGAAGATGGATTATTTCCATTATATAGTGCTTTAGAATCAAAAGAGAAGTTAGAAGAAGAACGAAGACTTTTCTATGTTGGTTTGACACGTGCGATGCATAAAGTATACTTAATGTATGCAAATCATCGAAGAAGAATGGGGTCTGATGATTTGTATGGAATGGTATCAAGATTTGTACATGAGATTCCTGAAGAGAAGCTTGAAAAAATTTCATTTACATCCGCATTAACACGTAAAGTGATTGGCGGCAGACCTGGGAAATATACTAGAACTGCAGTAAGTCGAACAGTTGTAGATTTTGATGATTTCAGCGTTGGAGAAAGTGTTGAACATGCTATTTTTGGAATTGGTAAAGTAATGGCTTTAAGTGGCCAAGGTGAGAATCAAAGAGTTGGCATCTTGTTTAAAGATGGTTTAAAAAAGAAACTTGTAGTTAAATTTGCTAATCTTAAAAAAATTGAATCTTCAAAGGAATAATAATAAATATTTCCATGTTTTATTATATCATTCAACATCATAAGATAACTATATTGTTATACTGATTGATAATAGAGGATAACTAGTTATGACAGAATCAAATCTGCTAAAAAAAGCTTTGAAAAAAGAAGGTCTACGTTATACTCAACAAAGGCAATTAATTTGGGATGAACTTTGTTCTTCAGAGGAACACAGAGATGCAGAAGAAATATACTTATCTTTAAGAAAAGAAGGGGTTAACGCTTCTAGGGCCACGGTCTATCGAACTATTGATGTGCTTGTTAAAAATAAATTAGTTCGAAAACTTGATTTAGGAGATGGCAAAGCTCGATATGAAAATAAAATAGATTCAACTCACCATGATCATTTAATTTGTGTTAAATGTGGTAAAATTGAAGAATTTATGAATGATAAAATAGAAGCTATTCAAGATGATATAGTTAAAAGTTTTGGGTTTAAAATGATTCGACACATTCATCAATTATTCGTTTTATGTGATAAATGCCAGTAGCTAAATAATGCTTTTCAATCTCCTTGTTTATTCTTTATTTTTTTTTAATTTTCCTATTACTAACCCAGAATTGATTATAGGAAAAGAAAGAGTTAATCCTGGAATAGTATTTATTTTTGAGGGTGCAATAAAAGATCAGATCATTCCAAATGCATTGCACTTAGATGAAGAAGAAACCAATGTTCATATTGAAGCTAGAGTAAATTGGGATAATAAAGATATTCCAAGAGGAACGCCAGCTGGTGGTTTTATACCATATTTAAACATAACGGCAACTGTGACTAATGAAAGTTCAGGGTTTAAAACATTCGTTGATTTAAAACCTCACATTAATCTTGTTGATAATTTGCATTATGCAAGAAACATTTCACTTCCTGGATCGATTAATGATTTATATTCGGTGCAGTTTAACATTGTTCAACCAACAAAAGTGGATTTAGCTTTACATCGAGATTGGCTAAATGAATTTGGTGAACAATTTATTTCAAACCAAATTTTTAATTATAATAGTATCAACTTTAAGGAGATTGCTCAAGCGTCTCGAGATTAACAGCTTAGGCTATTAGTTTTTCCATCCTCTCCCAATTCTCTTTGTTTGTTTTAACATTTTGAAAACCATATTTTTTATATAATGATTTTGCTGATAGATTTTTTGGCATAACATTTATTGTTAGTATTTCAATTTTTCTATTTTTTGCTAATAATTCTAAATATGTAAGCATTTTAGTTGCCATTCCTTCATTGCGATGTATTATATCAGTAAAAATATGAAAAATATGTGCTCGTTTAGATTCTTCATTAAGTTTGATATTTCCAATTCCAATAATCCATTCGTCTTTTTCACAAACAAAACTTTCAACATTTGAATCTTTATATGAAAGTTCAATCCATTTTTTAAAGTTGAAGGGGTAGCTCAATCGCGGTTCAACCATATTTAATTCTTTTGGATTTCTAAACCAATTAGTGAGTAAAGGTTCAAGAATTCGAATATTCTTTATATTTTGATAGTTAATATTTTTGATTTTGATGGACATTGGTCTTTGTAAATATTGTTGTAAGTTTATCCCTTAAATTTAGAACCAATGAAGTCTATAATCCCTATCTCAAAATTCAAATCTGGTGAAACCATTCAAGGTTTCTACCTATGCGTCGAAAAATATCTTCGGCATACACGATCAGGTGAGCTTTACCTAGACTTATTGTTAAAAGATCAAACAGGCCAAATAAATGCAAAAGTATGGGATAATGTTAAAGAATATGAAAAAAAATTTAAAAGTGGAGACCCTGTAGCATTAAAAGGACAAGTTGACTTATTTTTAGATAAACTTCAATTAAATATTAAAAGAATAAATAAAGCAACTATACAAAATTATGCTCGTTATGGATTTGATCCTTCTTTAATTGTACCAACTGCAAAAGAAGATCCAAAAAAAATGTGGAAGGAGGTAATTAAGGTTGTTCGTTCTTTCAAAGACCCATTTTTAAAAAAATTATGTTATAATATTTATAAAAATAATAAAGAAAAGCTTTTAATATATCCAGCTACATTGTCAATGAATCACAATTATCGTTCAGGGTTACTTGAACATATATTAAGTATGTCACGATCTGCACTAACTTTGGCACGATTATATAAATTAGATAGAGATCTGATTCTAACTGGTATATTGGTACATGATATTGGGAAACTAAGAGAAATTAATTATGATTATGAATCAACTTTAACTAAAGATGGTAATTTAATTGGTCATTTAGTTATTAGTCGTGATATTGTTTTAGAAGAGGCTAATAAAATCAAAAAATTCCCTAAAGGTCTTTTAATTAAAATTGAGCACATTATTCTTTCACATCAGGCAAAATATAATTGGAATAATTCTATAAAACCTGCATTTAAAGAAGCTTTACTTGTTCAGTCAATTAAGTTAATGGATGGTCAATTGAATGTAATGGATATAACATTCAATGAAGATAGAGAATCAGGTGAGTTCACTAATCATTTTAATTATTTCAAGACTCATTTATATAAAGGATCAGATGGAACTAAATAACTTAGTCAAGGCTGCAATTTTTTGTGCCTTGGCTGTTGGTATGGGGTTTTCATTGATGTTAGTACCAAACGTTGAGTTAATCACAGTAATTGTATTTATGTCAGGTTTAATGCTTGGTTGGAGGTGGGGAACCATAGTGGGTGGAACTGCAATTTTTATTTATTCTGGTTTAAATCCAATGGGTTCAGGTTTGAGTTTCCCCCCACTATTTTTTATGCAAATTTTAGGTATGGCTATTACAGGTTTTATTGGTGGAATCGTTAGAAAATTTTTTGTAATAAAAGAAATTAATTTTATCAATTCCATAAGCTTGGGTTTGCTTGGATTTTTTTGCACTTTCATTTATGACTTGCTAACACTTATTGCATATCCTTTATCTGCTGGGTTAGGTATATCTGGAATTATTGCAGCTTTAATTAAAGGAATTGGTTTTACTGTACTACATGAAATATCTAATGCAATTGTTTTTGTTTTGACTATTCCAAAAGTTATAAGATATCTAAAATAATCAATGCAACGATTTATTATTTCAATTGTTCTAATGACTGTTGTTTATTCTCAATCAAACTATTTAGTTCCTTTTGATTGGAGTGGACAAAACGGCTTTAAGATTTACGAAGGGTCTTTGTTTTGGAATAGAAGTTGGACTTCAGGCGTTTTATTATTTGATGGTACTTATACAAGTTACCCGAAGCGTTATGGTGAACATACTTCTAATAAATTTAAACCATTAAGTATTGGTTCATTGCCTAGATTTAATACATTGCCAGATTCAGCTCATGTGGAGACTCTTTTTGACTATTCAAGAGGTGATTATAATTTTGATCAATTGAATTTAGGCGCTAATTATGAGTCCAATAATCAATTCATTAATATTAATGGATTTAAAAGATCACATGCTGGAAATACGGGGCATTATTTTCATCCAAGTGGGAGAAAGGTTCCGATACATCATTCTTATAGAATAGATTATGGCTCAAACCAGGCTGGACGTCAAATTCAAACTAGTATTGCACGTTTTATAACAACAAGTGGTTTGCCAGATTCAACTCAAAATGGATTTGAAAATGGAAATATTATTTCTGCAGGCTTAAAAATTTCACAATCAATTGGTAATTGGAAAATCAATTCTCATTTTGGAAATTTTATGCAACATAGATTAGTGCATCATTCATCATTTATAGATTCAAACTATCGTGATATTAATAGAACTTTAATGAACTTCCAGTTAGAAACAAAAAGTGGAAAACTCTTTGGTGTCCAGAATCAATCTCAAAGTGTTAGCTCAAATATCCATAATAGATCTTTAAAGTGGACAAAAATATATGGTCAGCAAATTTTTAAAAATTATTCTATCTTAGCAGGGGTGCAGATATTGAATTCAGATGATACTTTTCCATTTGTTTGGGATCTGAGTTACGATGATAAATATAAAAATATTTATTATGAATTCTCATCTACAGGGTCTCCAAGCCCCAAGCATCCTGACCTTGATGATCCAAATGATCATTCATCATTTGATTATTGGAATAGATATTCTCTAAAGTTTGGAGTTAGTTTGTCATCATTTGATATCTCAGTATTCTTCAGCTCTACTCAAACAGGTGTCAAAGCTTTTGTTGGTGATATTTTATTTATGACTGGTGGTAATATTATTTATTCTCATCAAAGTGGTTGGAGTATTTTTTCAAATATAGTTACACAGTCAGATTCTAGTATTTATGGAGGGGGAGGAACTGTTATTAAAAATGGAATAAATGGAAAAGTAAAAATATTTAACGAGAATATGATTGTTGATTTTAAGCTTTGGTCAGATATGAGGTTTGGAAGTAAGTCTTCATTTGGCTATAACCCTTTACTACAAATTCCTTTTGAGAATTCTAATCCTCAATGGATAATTGAAGATTCTCAAATATTACATTTTGAGGCCAATGCAAATATTTCCGGTGTTGTTATAAACTACAAAATAAACAATATTCTAAATGCAATTGAGTCAACAAACGAAAAAGCATGGTTTCGACCTAACCATATATATCCACAGCTAGGTCGAATGCTTCAATTTGGAGTTACTTGGTACTTTGATAACTAAATTATTCTTTCCATATTGCAAAATCACCTGGTGCCGCACCAACAGTAAATGTGTTAATTACTTCACCAGTTACATCATGGACAAAAACCGTATCTGGTGAAATATAGTCACTTGTTATTCCCATATAGACTTTATCCTCAAAAGCATTTGCTGAATAAAGCTCTTCTTTCTTAAAACTCCCTATTTTACCCAATTTATTTACATTTAAATCTGTATTAAGAGGAGCAACTCCTCCATCAAATGTTCTATGAACTATTCCATCAAAATTCATTAGATCACCACCGCATACTGTTCCTGTGCCATAATTCATGATTTTAATATCATCTGTAATCATATTAATTAAACTTGTACCAAAATATGTTTCAGTGAAATCCTCACTATAAAAAGTTCTTGAGACCCATAAATTATTTTTTTCTATCAATAATTGTTGTGGACCTTTACCAACTTCATAAGTATTTATGACCTGGTTGTTTTCTGGATCTATCTTTACAACTGAGTTTGCTGAGCTATAATCTGGGTTCATATTAATTGCTACCCATAGATATTTACCATCACTTACAATAGATTCAGGTAAACCATTAACTTTTATTGATTTTTCAATATAATAGGTTTCTAAATCCAAGACTTTTACATCTTGACTATTATAGTTAGTGAAATATGCTTTATTATTATGAACAATTAACTCTCTTGGGCTAGAATTATTAGTATTGATATCGATTCCAGGTAATTTCAAACCAGATTCAGTGATAGTGTAAACCTTGATTGAGTGACTATTATTAACAACAACAAATAATTTATTATTATAGGTTGTAATAGATTGAACAACATCCCCAACATCATCAATCGTTTGTATTTTTTCTTTACCTTTAAAAATAGATAAAGATCCATTGCTGCTACCAAAGTTGCCTTCGCTTGCTACAATTAGAAGCTCATTAGTATCATTTTTTTCAATATTATCTTCGCAAGCTATAGAAAAAATGAATAGAGATAGTAAATATATACGTTTCATTTATAACCTTTTTGAAATTTCAGAAATAAAAGAGTTGTGAATTATAATATAAAAATATTATCATAACCTTTTTTCCCGAAAGCTAGTGGATCAATAACTTTATCTAGGTCTCCTGACTTATGCTTCTTAAAACTACTTCTACCTTCTTCATTGATGAATGGTATTTAAAAGTCTCTCAGCAATTACAGTAGCGGGTACTGTGACCGATTCTAACGATCTTCTCTGCCATAAAATTATATTATTTGTTAATTTAAATTATTAATAAAAAAAATAATAACATAATAGGTATTAAACTTTTTTCAATATTTAACTTTTAATACTGTCTGATTAAACAAATATGTAAATTATTGTAATGATATCGCCAAAAAAGAATGGATCTACTTTAAACCAATCAGTACTTGTGCTTAATACAAATTATGCACCTATGGATATTTGTACAGCAAAACGGGCTATTTGTCTTTTTTATAATGAAAAAGTAGATATTTTAGAATCTTATAGTGAATTTATCCATTCTCCATCTGTTAAGTTAGCTTTGCCAAGCATAGTTAAATTGAAAGATTTTGTAAGAAATCAGAAAATGGATGTAATACTCACAAGACGTAATTTATTGGTTAGAGACAACCATCAATGTCAGTATTGTGAAACAAAAAAAGGTCCATTAACTATCGATCATGTAATGCCCAAAAATAGGGGCGGTGACGATGTATGGGATAATCTTGTTGCAGCATGCCAACCATGTAATAGAATAAAAGGTAGTCGAACTCCAGAAGAAGCAAAGATGGTTTTAAAGCGTTATCCAAAAAAACCAAATAAAATTCACTATTTTCAACAATTTATTAATGATAAGCAAGGTGCATGGCGCCCTTATCTATTTCTGGAGTCATTTTAAATGAAAAGAGTTTTAAGTGGCATACAGCCAACAGGTGATTTACATCTAGGTAACTATTTTGGCATGATGTCTCGAATGATAAAGTATCAAAAAGAAAATGATCTTTTTTGTTTTATTGTCAATTATCATGCACTTACAACCATTCAAGATAAAAAACTTTTAGCAGAAAACACTTTAAATGCAGCAATAGACTTCATGGCTTTAGGTTTAGATCCTGATCGCTCAACTTTTTGGATACAAAGTGATGTGCCCCAAGTTTGTGAATCTACATGGCTTTTATCAAATATTGTAAATGTAGGAGCTTTAGATCGAGCTACTTCTTATAAAGATAAATTAGCAAAAGGGTTGACTTCCAATGTTGGTTTATACTCATATCCAATACTTATGGCATCTGATATATTATTATTTGGTGGAGAAATAGTACCAGTAGGCAAAGACCAAAAGCAACATATTGAAATTACTAGAGATATTGCTGTAAGGTTTAATCAAACTTATGGTGAGACTTTTATTATTCCAGAACCTGACATTGAGAAAACAAATCAATTGATACCTGGATTAGATGGGCAAAAAATGAGCAAATCATACGGAAATACAATTCCTATTTTTGGGGATGAAAAATCTGTTCGTAAAAAGTTTATGTCAATTGTTACCGATTCAACTGATATTGATAAACCTAAAAGTATAGATACCGCATTATTTCAACTTTATGCTTTATTTTTAAGTGATAATGAAAAAGAAGAATTAGCTAATCGATTTAAAACCCCAGGAATGCGATATGGAGATATTAAACAAGAATTATACGACTGTTTTTGGGCTCAATTTTCTCCTTACAGAGAAAAAAGAGACTATCTTGAGAAACATAAATACCATGTTATTCAAAAGTTGAATGAAGGCTCACAAAAAGCTACTATAATTGCTGATAGTTTTTTAGATAAAGCGCGAACTGCAATGGGTCTTAATTATGGAGAAAATAATGTATAGAGTTCAATTGGATCAATTTCAAGGTCCTCTAGATTTATTGCTTTATTTTATTCGTCGAGATGAGATTGATATTTATGATATTCCTATTGCTCAAATAACTGCAGAATATCTTCAGCTTATAGAAGATATTAAGGCTATGAATTTATCTGTAGCAGGAGAATTTATTCTGATGGCCGCGACTCTAATGAATATTAAATCAAAAATGTTATTACCAAGACCAGAATTAGATGATGAAGGCGAGCCAATTGATCCTAGACTTGAATTAGTTAATCAACTAGTTGAATACCAACGCTTCAAGGAAATTTCATCTGAACTATCATTGAAGTCACATAATCAAAGTTTTCTTCATACAAGATCTATAGAACAAGCAACTGAAGGATTAGATGATGTAGGACAATACCTGAAAAATGTAACATTATTTGACCTTTCGCAATATTTTAAAGAAGCAATGGATCGTATGCCCGTAATCACTGCTTATGAATTAAAAAGAGAGCCTATAAGTTTAGATAGTAAAAAACATTTTATTTTAAAATCTTTTGATGGAGATGGTGCTCTAACTTTTAAACACCTTTTGTCAAAATGTAAAGATAAATTAGAAATAATAGTTACCTTCTTAGCAATACTTGATCTAATGCGTTTATTTGAAATTGTTATTTATCAAAATAATTTATTTGATGATATGGAAATCCATCATCTGAAAAAAAATTGATAATTTAGAATGAATGCTAATACAATAAATATTATTGAAGCTTTACTTTTTGCTAGCCCAGAACCACTTACACAAAAAAAAATAAATATAATTTTTGATGAAGATTCTCCAAAGTTAGATGAGTGTATTAAAATCCTTTCAAAAAAATTTGAAAATGATAATCATGCTATAAATATTTTAAATATAGCTGGTGGATATCAATTACGTACAAAACCAGAGTATGATTTATATGTTAGAAGACTTCTAAATAAAACAGGTCAACTCAAACTATCGCAAGCTGCATTAGAAACATTATCAATAATTGCATATAAACAGCCCATTAGTCGAACAGATATAGAAGCCATACGAGGAGTCGATTGTGCAGGTGTTCTCAAAACCTTACTTAAGAAGGTACTTATTGGTATTAAAGGCCGAGAAGAGGGCCCTGGTCGACCTTTAATGTATAGAACTACAGATGAGTTTTTAGAATCATTTGGTTTAAGTCGACTAGCTGAATTACCAAAGCTAAAAGAGATATCAGAAATTTTAAATGAACAACCTGCTTTAACTCAACAAATAGATGCGTTTAAATAAGTTTTTATCTCAAGCTGGAATAGCATCTAGAAGAGAATCTGACCAATTGATTAAAAACGCGATGGTTACAATCAATGGAGTTTTAGAAACAAATCCAGCTTATCAAGTAAAACCCAAAGATGAAGTTTTGTTTGATGATCAGCGAATTAGAATTGAGACTAAGACCAGAATTATTGCATTCAATAAACCTGAGGGTTACATAACAACAATGAAAGATCCTCTAAGAAGAAAAACTGTTATTGATTTAATTCAAACAGATGAAAGATTATTTCCAATTGGAAGATTAGATAAAGACACGACAGGATTACTATTATTAACAAATGATGGGCAACTTGCAAACAAATTAATGCACCCAAGGAATCAAATTCCTAGAATTTATAAGTTGCAAATAGATAAAGTATTTCAAAGTTGGGAAGTAAAGCGAATGGCAAGTAAGGTTTATATTGGTCAAAAAGAGTGGGGTAAAGCAGAAGTTGTTGATCAGAAAAAGGTTAAGGGTAGAGCAACAGTACACCTAAGGCTTTTTCATGGTAAAAAGCGAGAAGTTCGACGAATAATATATAGAATGAAACGAAAACTATTTAGTCTTAAACGTATACAATATGGTCCTATTGAATTAGGTGATTTGCCAGAAGGTAAATGGAGAGATTTGAATAAATTTGAATTAGAATCCTTAGATTTATTGTGATAAATGTGAATTGGCATTATTATAGGTTATAGTTCATATAATTAGTAAACTTCTAGGCTAATTGAGAGTTGAAATCGAATGATTGTTGCTATAGATGGATTTGCTGCTACTGGGAAAAGTACAAGTGCTAAATTAATAGCCCATGAATTGGGTTTTACATATTTAGATACTGGTGCTATGTATCGGTGTGTTACTCTTTCTTTTCTAAATAATGATATTAATTTGGAAAACAAACTAAGTTTAATTGCATTGTTGGAAAAAACAGAAATTGAATTCAAGAATAGACGCAATGAAAATTTAGTTTTCTTAAATGGGGAAAATGTTTCAGCTGATATTCGAAAGACTGAAGTGACTAGTTATGTTAGTAAAGTGAGTTCTATTTCTGAAGTCAGAAATTTTTTAGTTAAGAGTCAAAGAGAAATAGCAAAAAATTATGACTGTGTTATTGAAGGACGAGATATTGGTACGGTTGTTTTTCCTAATGCAGAGGTAAAATTTTTTTTAGTAGCCGATTCTCAAATTAGAGCAGAAAGAAGGCATTTAGAGCTATTAGAATTAAAAGAAAAAAAATCAATAAAAACTTTGATGGAAGAAATTCAAAAAAGAGATAGTTTGGACTCTAATCGTGAAAATTCTCCTCTTCAAAAAGCTAAAGATGCTATCGAAGTTGATACGACAAAAATGACTATTAATTCTCAAGTAGAATTTATGGTCAATAAAGTAAAATTAATAACTATAGGAAAATAAATCAAAATGAGTGTAACAGAACAAGAACCAGTTATAGAACAGCCTATTGACTCTCAAAAGTCTGTAGACAGCGCACCAATTGAAGTAGCGCCTGTAACATCTACCAAAATTAAAGAAAAGGCACCAGAAGTGCCTGCTAATGAAAATAAAGAAGAATTAAATTATCTATCATCAGAACTATTTAGTGAAATTCGTCAAGTCTCATTTGAAGATTTTTTGGATAATGATGTTATTGAAGAAGTATCTGATGAAGATCAAGAGCGCTATTTATCAACATTCTCTGATATAAATGAAAGAGAAATTATACCTGGCCGCGTAATTGGAATGAATGAGAAAGAAGTTTTAATAGATATTGGATTTAAATCTGAAGGTATAATCAGCAGAAATGAATTTAATGAAAATGCACTTCCAGAAATTGGTGAAAAACTAGATGTTTTTCTAGAGCGAATGGAAGATGAAAGTGGTAAAACTGTTTTATCAAAAGAGAAAGCTGATTTCTTTAGACGTTGGATTGAATTAAGGAATATCCATGAAACTGGCGAAATTATTAGTGGTCGTATTATTAGAAGAATTAAAGGCGGTATGATTGTTGATCTCAATGGAGTGCAAGCTTTTCTTCCTGGGTCGCAAATAGATGTAAGACCGGTTAAAGATTTTGATCGATTTATTGATACTGATTTAGATGTTAGAGTAGTAAAGTTTAATGAATTTCGAAAAAATATTGTTGTTTCTCATAAAGCTATTCTAGAAGAAAGTCTTGCAGAAAAAAGAGATGAATTGTTTTTAAATCTTGAAGTTGGTAAAGTGGTTGAAGGACGTGTTAAAAACATTACTGATTTTGGAGTTTTTGTAGATTTAGGGGGTATTGATGGATTGCTGCATATTACTGACTTAAGCTGGGGTCGTATAAATCATCCATCTGAACTAATTGGGATGGATGATACGTTAAATGTTAAAATAATTGACTTTGATAAAGAAAAGAAACGTGTTTCACTTGGACTTAAACAACTGACTCCTCATCCATGGGTAAATGTAGCTGAACAGTACCCTGAAGGTGCTAAAGTATCAGGTAAAGTTGTTAGTATGACTAATTATGGTGCATTTATTGAAATTGAGCCTGGAGTTGAAGGATTAGTCCACGTTTCTGAAATGTCATGGACTAGACATGTTAAAAACCCATCTGAAATATATAACCTTGGTGATGAGGTTGATGCTGTTGTCCTCTCAATTGATACAGAAGAGCATAAAATTAGTTTAGGTGCTAAACAATTATTAGATGACCCATGGAGCCAAATTGAAGAAAAATATACTGTTGGCACTGTAGTCTCTGGAAAAATTATCAACCTTACTCAGTTTGGTGCTTTTGTTGAGTTAGAAGAAGGTATTGATGGTTTAATTCATGTTTCTGATTTTTCATGGACAAAGATTATTCGACATCCTAAAGAAATTGTAGAAAAATCTCAAGAAGTTGAAGTGAAAATACTAGAAGTATCTAGAGAAAGTAGACGTATTTCACTAGGTTTAAAGCAAGTAGAAGAAGATCCTTGGCCAGAATTGGTCAAGATTTTTGAAACTGGAAAAGAAGTTGAAGGTGAAATTGTTCGCATACTTGATAAAGGCATAATCTTACTTCTAGAACAAGAAGTTGAAGGTATTATACCATTTGGTCGTCAATCTAAACGTCAAAGAAAAGAGCTCGCAACTAATTATAAACCTGGACAGGTAATTAGTGGTGTAGTTATGGAAGTTAAACCTGAAGATAAAAAAGTTATTGTTTTTGTTGATGAGCTTAGTTCAGATGTTTCTTTAGAAAAAGATGATGTTAAAGAGTTTCTTAATAATCAAGTTGAACCTGAAGGTGAAAAAATAGAAATTCCAGTTAAAGGTTCAGAAAAAAATGATTTAGAAGATTCTGAAGGGAGCGTTGAATCAGCGGAAAAATAATGTCCGCATAGGTATTTGTTATAATGGGAAAGGAATAAACTAATTAATATAAGAACCTTTCTTTCATGGCAAAAAATGGGAATTCGTTTAGGTTCCATTTGTTTAGCCGGCCTTCTTTGGATATTTGTAATCAGTGATAATATATATCATATGGTAGTAGATATGCCAATAGAAGCACGTAACCTTCCTGAGCAATCTGCATTAAAAAAAGAAGTGCCAGAATTTGCAAAAGTAAGGTTAAAAGGTACGGGTAGATCTCTTTTTAAAACTATTATTCTAAATCGCTTTATACCTGGATTTAAACTTGTTTTGGACCTTGAAAGAATTTCTGAAGAATATGATTTTATATTAAATGATTACTTTGAAAGATATCCTCAAAAAGTATCTATTCCTTCAAATTTTGAGGTTACTTATGTTGAAGTAATATATCCCAAATCAATACATATTAGTTTAGATGAGTATAAAGAAAAAATTGTTTTGGTTGAACCTAAAATCCAAATAATAACTGCGCCGGGCTTTACTACTGTGGGAAAAGCTTTGATTTCTCCAAATAAAGTTAAAATAGCAGGTTCAAGAAATATCATAGAACCTATTTATTCTGTTGCAACTATATCAGATACTGTTAATAATGCAAGTTCACCAATTTCAATGAAAATATCAATAGAACCTGAAACTGGTCAACTAATTGAATATACTCCAAAAGAAGTTTCTTTTAGTCAAAGTGTTCAATCAATAAGTGAAAGAATTATAAGTGAAATACCTGTCAAAATTTTAAATGTAAAATCAGATATTCAAGCTTTTGTAAGTCCACAAACAGTATCATTAACTGTAATTGGTGGAACTGAATTCATATCTAATTTGAAACCAGAAGATTTGATTCTATCAGTTGATTTTAATAATTGGAATTCAAAAAAACAATTTTATGATTTAAAAGTTAAAACTCCAAATGATGTTATTAGTTGGATGGATTTATCACCTAGAAATGTTGAATTAGTGGTAAATAAGAGGACCAAGTGATTGTACTTGGAATTGAAACATCCTGTGATGAAACTGCTGTGGCAATCTCTAAGGATTATAATATATTACATTCTGAAGTAAGTACTCAAACAATTCATAGAAAATATGGTGGAGTAGTACCTGAAATAGCATCTCGCGAGCATGAAAAGTTATTAAATGATATGATTCACTATACTTTGAGTAAAGTAAAAATATTAAAGTCAGAAATAGATGGGATAGCTGTAACTCAAGGTCCTGGACTTGCTGGTACTTTAATAACAGGAGTTAGTTTTGCTAAAGGTCTTGCCTCAGGGCTAAAATGTGACATCATTGGAGTAAATCATCTTGAAGCACATATATTTGCCAATTTCCTTGCTGATCCTAATCTTGAATACCCATTTATTTGTCTTTTAGTATCTGGAGGACATACTCAAATTTGGCTAGTTAAAGGCTTAAGAGATTACAAATTAATGGGCGAAACTAGAGATGATGCTGCTGGTGAAGCCTTTGATAAAGGTGCAAGAATTTTAGGACTTGGATATCCTGGTGGACCAGAAATAGAAATGCTTTCAAAAAAAGGTGATGAAAAATCAATTGTTTTTCCTAAAGCATTGATGCAAAATAAGAATTTAGAATTTAGTTTTAGTGGGATTAAGACATCCCTTCTTTATTACATAGAAAGTCATGAAGTATTATGCAAAGAAGACGTTGCAGCTAGCTATCAAGCTGCAATAATTGATACTCTCATAACAAAACTAAAATGGGCAATGGATAAAACTAATTGTAAAACATGTGTTATTGCAGGCGGAGTCGCAGCAAATAAAAGGCTAAGAAAGTTTGTTAAGCAAAAAATAAAAAATGAAAAAGTTATTTTTCCAAAACTTTCTTTATGTACTGACAATGCTGCTATGATTGCATACTTAGGAGAACTTTATTTACGAAGAGGGTATTCATCTGAAATTGATTTTCCAGTTTTACCAAATATGAAATTAGCTTGAGCAATGGACTTTCGTTTATTGCATTCTATTGATTCTTTATTTTTACTTGGAATAGTATTTGGAATTGGATTAACATACTATTTATTTAGAATTTTAAAAGGCAATCTATGGTATAAAATATTAATTTTTATTCGAATAACAGTATTGATTAGTTTGTTTTTTTTACTTTCAGACCCTTTACTTATTATCAATTCAAAAACAGATAAAAATTTAAGTTGGGCTATATTTGTAGATAATTCAGCCAGTATAAAAAATCATAAAACTCCTTCTATTAATTCTATTAAATCAGGCTTGAAAGAGCTATTAGATAAACTTAAAGAAAAAAATATTTTATTTCAATTTTATTTATTTGATGATAAAATAAATAAAATAAATAGTAAAATTATTGAATCTATAAATGGAAGTGGAGTATCAACAAATATTGGTAATCTTTCAAAAGAAATTCAAAAAGAAGCTCATGATTTTGCTGGCGTTATTATTTTTTCAGATGGAATAATAACTGAAGGATCTACTCCAAATAAAGAACTAGAAAAAATTAACATACCTATTCACACAGTTGGTATTGGAGAAAATAGTAAATTAGTAGATGTATCTATTCAATCTATTGATGTCCCAACTGTTGTTCTTAAAAACGAGTCTTTCAATGTTCGAACAATTCTTCAATCAGTTGGAAATGTTGAAGAAAGATTAAGTGTTTCAATTTATAATGGACAAAAATTATTAGGTTCTAAATATATTAGACTTTCAGGAGAAGGCTCAAAACAAAATGTTAATTTTCAATTCCAGCCAGAAAAAATAGGTCAACAAACTTATGAAGTAAGAATTTCATCATTAAAAGATGAAATAAATATTATTAATAATCGCCAATCTTTTGATGTATTAGTACTTAAAGACAAATATAAAGTTGCATTAGTAACAGGAAGTCCAAATAAGAATACATCAATTTTTAAAAAAGTATTAATAAATAATTCAAGAATTGAACTTGCACACTATGTTCGAATGAATGAAACTAGATTTAAACCTGATATTAAGAATTTTTGGTCAACCTCATATGAACTAATTATTTTTGATAATTATCCAATTAAACCACTTTCAGATAATTTCATTCGTATTTTAGGAAAAAAGATATTATCCCAGAAATCTGCAATTATGTTAGTAGTTGGTCCCAATCAAAGAAATAATTCATTAAAAGGCATTACGTCAATATTTGGTACTAATCTATTAGATACTTTAGCTGAATCAGAACCCTTATTTTGGGAATTTTTTAATAATGATATTTCATATCAAATGGATTTGCCGCCATTAATACAAAAATATAATTTATCTGGCACAGGTCCTCTAGCAGATTCATTGGCAATATTTGATTCAGGTTCACCTTTATGGTTACAAAACCAAATAGGTGAAACAAGATCTACAATATTTAATGCACCAGATATACACTCTTTATATTATTATAAGATTCAAGAATCTAAACATAATCTTTTTTTAACAATTATAGATAAATCTACAGGATGGTTATTAAAATCAGATGGCGCTAGTGAAAAATATTTTCGTTTTAACAAAGATAGATATCAGCAAGGTGAAATGATATACATTACTGGTAGTCAACCTTTTAAGAATTTTAATGAAAATCAAGCGGTTAACCTTAAAATATATAATGGTAAATCTAGTTTATTCTCAAAGGAAATAACTTTTAATGTTGAGTCTAATCGATGGGAAGGTGAATTTAGAGCACCATCTAAAGGAAAATATGATTTTCAATTATTTCTGGGTTTAAATGAAACACCAATACAAAATGGAAAATTTGAAGTAGTAGAAAGTCAAATAGAATTAAGTAATGTTTACCTAAATGAAAAATTATTAAAGTTAATATCTAATAAGTCAGAAGGTAGATATTATCTTTGGAAAGATAGAGATGAGCTATTTAATTCAATTACAAAAAAAGTAAAAAGTGAATTCAAAGAAAATTATATTAGATTCAATCAAAATAAGTTTTTCATATTTTTGATTTTGCTTCTTTTGATAGTTGAATGGACAATAAGGAAAACTAGAGGATTATCATAGTTAAACTATAAAAATAAAATAATGAAAAAAATTACAATTATAGGAACAGGGTATGTTGGGCTAGTAACGGGAGCAGGAATTTCAGAATTTGGACATGATGTAACTTGTGTAGATATTGATAAAAATAAAATACAAAAATTAAACTTAGGTGAAATTCCAATTTACGAACCTGAATTAGAAACTATTATTAAAAATAATAAATCAAAAGGTAAGCTAAATTTTAGTACTGATATTAATAAGGCTATAAAAAATTCTCAAATAATTTTTATTGCTGTTGGTACACCTATGAGTAAAAATGGAGATTCAGATCTTTCCGCTATAGAAAACGTTGCTAAGACTATTGGTGCTAATTTAAATAGCTATAAAGTTATTTGTACAAAAAGCACTGTTCCAGTTGGTACAGGAAAAAAGATAGAAGAAATTATTAAATCAATCAATAAATCTATAGAATTTGATTATGTATCTAACCCTGAATTTTTGAGAGAAGGCGCAGCTGTAAAAGACTTTCTCATTCCTGACCGAGTTGTTATTGGTTCAAGCTCACAAAAAGCATTTGAAATAATGCAAGATGTTTATAGACCACTTTATTTAAATGAAACTCCTATTGTGAATACAAACGTTGAAACAGCGGAAATGATTAAATATGCATCAAATGCTTTCTTAGCTCTTAAAATTAGCTATATTAATGAGATAGCTAATTTATGTGAGTTTGTAGGAGCAGATGTTCATGTTGTTTCAAAAACTATGGGACAAGATGGCCGGATTAGTTCAAAGTTTTTACATCCAGGTCCAGGATTTGGAGGCTCATGTTTCCCAAAAGATACGATGGCATTAGCTAATACAGGTAAGAAGAATAATATTAAAATGAATACCGTTGAAGCAGCAATTAAAACTAATAATGAACAAAAACTACGAATGGTTGATAAGTTAAAATCATTATTAGATAATAAAATAAAAGATAAAACTATTACAGTCCTGGGTTTGGCATTTAAACCTAAGACTGACGATATTAGAGATGCTGCTTCCACTATTATTATTCCAAAATTAATTAATGAAGGAGCAATAATTAATACCTATGATCCAGTTGCCATGGATAATTTTAAATCACTCAAATATAAAATTAATTATTTTGATAATTGGCAAGATGCAGTAAAAGGCGCTGATGCATTAATTTTATTAACTGAGTGGAATGAATTTAGAGGTATTGACCTTTTAGAATTAAAGTCTCTTCTTAAAGAACCTATAGTCTTAGATACAAAAAATATTTTAAGTATTAAGAAACTCAATTCTATTGGATTTAGTTATGATAATGTTGGTAGAAAGGGAATCAGTTGATTTTCGAAACAACATCTATACCTTGCGTAATTAAAATTCATCCAGATGTACACAAAGATAATCGTGGATATTTTTTTGAGTCATTTAAGAAAAATGAGTTTGAAAAAAAGAATCTTAACATGAAGTTTGTTCAAGATAATCAAGCTCAATCTTCAAAGGGAGTTTTGCGTGGACTTCATTATCAACTTAATAATCCTCAAGGTAAATTAGTATGGGTTACATTAGGAAAAGTATTTGATGTTGCAGTTGATATTAGAAAAGGATCACCAACATTTGGTCAAAGTATTACAACTTTATTAGATGATAAATCTCATTTACGATTGTATGTACCTCCAGGATTTGCCCATGGATATCATGTTTTATCTGAGAATGCTATTTTTAATTATAAATGTACTGACTATTACCATCCAGAAGATGAACATGGAGTTAAATGGAACGACCCTTCAATTAATATTGAATGGGTTAAAGGTGATAAAATTATATCCCAAAAAGATAGCAATTTTTTAAATTTAAATAAAATTGATGAAGCATTATTACCAACTTATAGTGAAAAGCCATAAATGATATCAATAGAATTAATAAGGAAAGACCCAGAATTTGTTCAAAAAAGTCTATCTTTAAAAGATAATTCAATTTCTTTAGATAGTATAATCAAACTTGATAAAGAACATAGAATGAATCTTTCTAAAGCAAATGAATTACGTTCAAAACGTAACAAGGTATCTGAAAAAATAGCTAATGCAAAAAAAACTGGTGAAAATACGGATAATCAAATTTTATCTATGCGTAAGGTTGGTGAAGAAATCAAGTCTATAGAGTTAAAAGTCAATGAATTAAAAGAATCATTAAATATTAATTTGCTAAGTTTACCTAATTTACCTAACGAATCTGTTCCTGAAGGAAAAGACGAAAATAGCAATAAGGTTATTCGTGAATGGGGTAAGGATAAAAAAATAAATTTTGAAATCAAATCTCATTTAGAACTAGGTCAGAAGCTTAATCTTTTTGATTTTGAAAGAGGTGCAAAAATTTCAGGTTCTGGTTTTCCATTATATACTGGTAAGGGTGCAAAGTTGGAACGTGCATTAATTAATTATATGCTTGATATACAAACAAACAAGCATGGGTATACTGAAATTTTCCCACCTTTTTTAGTAAAACCTTCTTCTCCAAAAACAGTTGGACAATTACCTAAATTTTCAGAAGATATGTATTATTCAGAAAAAGATGACCTTTGGCTTATTCCAACAGCTGAAGTACCTCTTACAAATATACATTCCGATGAAATACTTTCAGAAAATCAATTACCTATATGTTACACTGCTTACTCAGCATGCTTTCGACGCGAAGCAGGGTCTTATGGTAAGGAGACTAGAGGTTTCTTAAGAGTTCATCAGTTTAATAAAGTAGAATTAGTTCAGTTTGTTAAGCCAGAAAAATCATATGAAGGACTTGAGTTATTAACATCACACGCTGAGTTTATTCTACAGTCATTAAATCTAAAATACCGTGTCGTAGAGCTTTGTACAGGTGACTTAAGCTTTTCTGCCTCTAAATGCTACGACCTTGAACTATGGGCACCTGGCGAACAAAAATGGCTTGAAGTTTCTTCTTGTAGTAACTTTGAAGATTTTCAAGCAAGAAGAGGAAATATTCGTTTTAGAAAAGATTCTGATAATAAAGTTGAACTAGTACATACATTAAATGGCAGCGGTCTAGCAACGCCAAGACTATTAGTTGCACTTCTTGAATCTTATCAAAATGAAGATGGCTCAGTTTCAGTTCCAGATGCTCTGCAACCATACTTTGGTTCGGAGGTCATAGATTAGTTTTTTTTCATTTTGGTTTTTATTTAATGTTGTCATTTGGACAATTATTTTCTCGTTAATAGGTATAATTGGTTCAATTTTTGAATGGCGTGGTAGATTTTTTGGATGGATTGGACAAAAATGGGCAAAAACTTTACTAAAAATCGGATCTATAAATTATTCAGTTCACGGATTAGAAAATTTAAGAAAAGAGTCTAATTATGTTTTTGCATCGAATCATGAATCTGCATTAGATATACTGTTAGTTTTTGCTGGGTTACCATATCATATTGTTTTTATATCAAAGATTGAGTTAAAAAGGATTCCATTATTTGGATTAGCTATGATAGCAGGTGGACATTTTTTTGTTGATAGAAGTAATCATAAAAAATCCATTGAATCTTTAGATAAAGCTAAAGATTCAATGGAAAAAAATCCACGTTCAATTATTATCTATCCTGAAGGTACACGCTCAGTCGATGGATCAATTTTACCTTTTAAAAAAGGTGGACTTGTAATGTCTATGAATATGGGAGTTCCTGTTGTTCCAGTAGCTATGTGTGGAACTAGAGAAGCCATGAAAAAAGGATTTAAATTAAATAAATATCCTTTAGAATTACGAATAGGAAAACCAATTGAAACATCAAAAATTAAATACGAACAAAGAAATGAGTTTGTGGATGAAGTTAGAAATTCTATAATTAATTTAAAATCTGAATGGTATATTAATAATAATCAAAACAACCCAAATAAAAGTGTTAAAAACTAATATTTACAAACCCTCAGAAGCAAAATCCATAATTTTTGATTATAAAAATAAAGGGAAAAAAGTAATTTTCACCAATGGTTGTTTTGATATTATTCATAAAGGTCATAAAACTTATTTAAAAGCTGCAAAAAAATTAGGAGACTATCTTATAATTGGATTGAACTCAGATTCTTCAGTTAGAGAATTAAAGGGTTTAGATCGTCCGGTTATTGATCAAAATAATCGCGCAAAAAATCTTCTAAAGTTAGAATATGTTGATGCAGTTACCATTTTTAGTGAACTAACTCCTGAAAAATTAATTCATGATTTAAGTCCTGATTTAATAGTTAAAGGAGGCGATTACAAGCCAGAAAAAGTGGTTGGAGGGGATTACGTCCAGTCTTATGGAGGAAAAGTAGTTATTTTACCATTTGTGCCAGGATATAGCACAACAAATATAATTATGAAAAGGAAGGGAAAAGACTTGACTGACGGAGAAGGCTCCAACTAATTTCGCCATCTTAAATTACTCTAAATATTAATGACACAGACACTTACACGAATTTTACTAACCTTTATTTTTTTTATAAATATAGGCTTAGCGCAATCTGATAAAAAAGACGAACCTTCTAAAAGTCAATCCTTTCAAAATGGGAATCAATTAGATGTTAATAGAAATAGATTGCCAGAGTTATTACGAGACGTAAAAGTTCTTCTATCTGATGCATTTATTTCTGATGTTATGTCGGATACCTTAGAAGTAGTCTATAGCCTCAATCGTATTTTTGATCTTTTATCAGAAGCAGACCAATATGGTGAGATGGATGATGAAGATCAGGAAGAGTTTAATCGATTTGAAGAATCCCTTGTAGAATTATATTCGAGAAGATTTAAGACCTTAGATAAAATGGATGCGGCTATTACAGCTGGAAATATGCGAAGAGATATAACTTCTATGTCAGAACCTTTAGAGGTAGAAATGGGAGCATCTCAATTTACTGTTATTGACGATAGAGATGGGCATATACCTTTGGTTCGAAATAAGAAAGTTGATCAATTTATAAATTATTTTCAAACTAAGGGGCGTAGACAGTTTGAAATTTGGCTTGATAGGCTTGATGTCTATGGTCCGATGATTTCTCAAATTTTAGAAGAGTGCAATGTACCTCCTGAAATAATCTATCTTGCAATGATTGAATCAGGTTTAAACCCGAAAGCCTATTCTAAGGCAGCGGCTAATGGTATGTGGCAATTTGTTTATGCTACAGGAAAAAGATATGGCTTAGAAAGAACTTGGTATATAGATGAGCGTCGTGATCCTGAAAAAGCTACAAGAGCAGCTTGTGCTTATTTGACAGATTTATACGGTGAATTTGATAATTGGTATCTTGCTCTCGCAGCTTACAATGTTGGAGAAGGTAGAATTCGTAGAGCAACACGTTTACATCAAACATTAGATTTTTGGCAACTTCATTCTTTGCCTCGTGAAACGCGTAACTATATGCCTTACTTTTTAGCAGCTACTATTTTAGCAAAAGATCCAGAAAAATATGGTTTTTATAAAAAAGAAAAAAAAGAAAAAGCCTTATCCTATGATGTTGTTTCTATTGAAAAAAGTGCAGATTTAACAGTTTTAGCCAGATCAGCAGAAACTTCTTTCAAAACTTTACAGGCTTTAAATCCTGAGCTAAGACAGTCTGCTACACCAAAGGATTCCTATGAACTAAAGATTCCTGAAGGTAGCAAAACTACATTCTTGAAAAATTACAATGCTTTACCTGAGAATGAACGGTTTGCACCACAATCGATTACGCATAAAGTTCGAAATGGAGAAAGCTTATGGACTATTGCTAAAAAATACCGAGTCTCTCAACACGATATAGCAGCGGTGAATAAGATTAGAAATAGAAGTATGATTAGAATTGGTCAAAAGTTAACTATTCCTGTACCAGGTGTAAATCTTGCTTCAATGTCAAATTCTGCCATGCCAGGTTATAATAAATTAACCTATAAAGTTCGTAAAGGTGATACATTAGGTCATATAGCAGAAGATTATGGAACAAAAGCATCCACAATTAGAAAATGGAATAGTTTAAAGTACGGTCAGCATATTTTTCCTGGACAAAAATTGACATTATGGATCAAACAAGGCTAAAGAGACCAGCATCTAATTTAAAATGGCTCTGGTGGGGTTTAGGGAGCTTTTTTGCATTATTAATAGCTTTCCGTGCCGGTGGAATGTCAAATAGTCTAGATGGACAAGGAATTGGTAAAAAAGTTGGTATTATTCAAGTTTCAGGTCCTATTTTGGCCTCAAATGAAATAGTAAAAGATTTAGAAAGTTTTAGAAAACGAAATGACATTTCTGCAATATTAGTTCGAATTGATTCACCTGGTGGACTTGTAGCACCTACTCAAGAAATTTATGAAAAAATAAAAGCTATAAAAGAAGAAAAACCTATAATTGCAAGTATGGGAAGCGTTGCAGCATCCGGAGGATACTACATAGCACTTGGAGCTGATTCTATCATCGCAAATCCAGGAACTATTGTAGGAAGTATAGGGGTAATTATGAATTATCCTGTTATGACAGAGTTATTAGATAAAGTAGGTGTTGAATTTGAAACAGTAAAAAGTGGAGAATTGAAAGATGTGGGTTCTTATTCAAGACAAGTAACTGAAGCAGATCGAAAACATTTAAATGAAATGGTTCATGATATGTATGATCAGTTCGTAAGTGCTGTTTCTAAAAATCGCTCATTAACTAAAGAAGAAGTAGTTAAAATTGCTGATGGAAGAGTTTATACAGGAAAGCAATCAAAAGAATTAGGCTTAATTGATGTAATTGGCACTTTTGAAGATGCAATTTTAATTGCAGGTACAATGGGTCAAATAACAGGTAAACCAAAAACAGTTCAAGTAAATAAGAAACGCCCCTCTGTTTTGGATTGGTTTACAGGTAACTTGGGGCAAACGGTCAGTGGTTGGTTTGATAAATTACCTGCTTATCGCTGGCGTATGGAGTAAATACCATGACTAAACAAGAAATTGTAAATATAGTTTCAGATGCTACAGGGTTAACTAAAGTTGAAACAGAAGCAGTAATGAATGGTGTGATGGCAACAATTATTGATTCACTTGGTAAAAATAATCGAGTAGAACTTCGTGGCTTTGGTACTTTTGGAGTAAAACATAGAAAACCAAAAAAAGCAAGAAATCCAGGAACTGGAGAAGCAATTTATTTACCGGAACGGCATGTACCAACATTCAAACCAGCAAAAAACATGCGTTCCCACGTTAACGAGAAACTTACAAAATAAAAGAGGTGACATGCCCTGCGGTAAAAAACGTAAAAGGCGCAAGATAAATACTCACAAGCGAAAAAAACGCTTGCGCGCTAATCGTCATAAAAAGAAAAAAGTATAATACCCGTTAAAATGAAACGGGCCAATTCAATATGGCTTTTAATTATAACCCTGGCTCCAATAAGCTTTATTGGAGCTTGGGGCTATGACGGTCATCGTCGAATTAATTATATAGCTTCAAGACAAATCAACGGACCTTTTGGTCAATTCCTTAAACAAAACTCAGAGCCGCTAAAATGGTACGCGGTTACCCCAGATTATAATAAAAAAATTGATAAAGAAGAATTTCATAAACACTTTATCGATTCTGACTTTTATGATGATTATCCATTTGATAATATTCCTAAAAACTATTCAACATTAGTTTCAAAATATGGTGAAGATAATATAAAAAAATATGGCATAGCGCCATGGACCATAAAAGAAACATCTGATAGAATAATTGATTTATTAAAAAGGAATCAATTTGAAGAAGCAGTTTATAATATGGGTGTTTTAGGACATTACATTTCTGATCTTCATATGCCTCTTCATACAGTAATTAATTATGATGGACAGTTTTCTGGAAATGAGGGGATTCATAAAAGATGGGAATTGCATTTAGTAAATAAATACATTAAAAATATTAAACCAGTTGGTGAAATTGAAACGGTAGAAGATCCTTGGACTTTTTCAATGAAAATAGTCAAAGAATCATTTAAAGCACATCACCTCATATTAGAAGCAGATACAAAGGCAAGAAAATTGTTAACAAAAGAGCAAGCTGAAAAACTGAAGTCTTACGAGACCCTCAGTTTTGAAAAGCCATATTTAGATGTTTTATTTGCTGAGACAGGAGATTTACTTAGAGATCGCTTGGGACGTGCCGTTATACGTTTAGCATCTATTTGGAAGTATTGCTGGGAAGAGGCTGGCAAACCTGAATTACCATGAGTTTAAATAAATCTACTATTTCTGTTTCAGAGCTAACGTCTCAGTTAAAAAAAATAATTGAATCTAATTTCTCAAATATTTGGATTCAGGGTGAAATATCAAATTTTAAACATCATTCATCGGGTCATATGTATTTCACTTTAAAAGATAAAAGCGCTGAACTACGTTGTGTTATGTTTCGTGGTTATAACCAAGGAATTCACTTTAAGCCTGAAGATGGAATGGACGTTATATTACAAGGAAAAATAACAGTTTATGAAACTCGTGGACAATATCAACTTATGGTTCAAAATATGGAACCTGCAGGTATTGGGACACTCTTTCTGGCTTTCGAAGCATTAAAAAAACAATTACAATTAGAAGGCGTTTTTGATAATGCATTAAAAAAGCAGTTACCGCAGTTCCCAAAAAAAGTAGGAATAGTAACTTCACAAACTGGAGCCGCATTCAAAGATATGGTTCAAGTATTGAATAGACGAGCCCCATATGTTGATATTCTTTTACGACCAACTTTAGTTCAGGGAGATAATGCGGCAAATGATATTGTAGAAGCAATTAAAGAAATCTCTTTAAAAAATATTGATGTATTAATTATTGGAAGAGGTGGTGGTTCATTAGAAGACTTATGGGCTTTTAATGAAGAAGTAGTTGCTAGATCTATTGTAGCTTGTAAAATTCCTATTATTTCAGCAGTTGGACATGAAACTGATATAACTATTAGCGATATGGTAGCTGATCTAAGGGCGCCTACACCTTCAGCTGCTGCAGAAATTGTGGCTCTCTCAGTTATTGATCTAAAACAAAAAATTAACCAGCAAATAAATATTTTAATTAAACAATTTCAATTTAAACTAAATAAAATATGGCAAACATTTGATTATTTAGCTGAAAGACACAATCTTCAAAAACCACAAAACATAATTCAACGTCAAAAAGAAAAAATAAATACTTTATCTAACGGATTATTATTGAAAATGAATCATCTCTTCGCAATTTCAAAGACCAAGACACTTGCAATTAGCAAAGAATTAAATATTTTAAATCCCTCAGATATTTTAAAACGTGGATATAGTATTATTTATGATACCAATGGTGCTATTATACGAAAAGGAAGCGACTTGAAGGAAAACGATCTTTTTGAAGCACAAATTGGACAAGATCGAATAGAAGCTGTTAAAAAAAGAGATATTTTTAAAGATAATTGAGAAAAAGAATCACAAGGATTAAATTTAAATATGACCAAAGATAAATCATTTGTTTTTGAAGACGCAATGAAAGAACTTGAAACTATTGTTAGTACGCTTGAGAGTGAGAGTGAATCACTTGAGAAAAGTATGGAATTATTTGAAAAGGGCATAGAGCTGAGCCAGTCTTTAAGAGATCATTTAGATTCAGCTGAGCAACGAATTGAGATTCTTATGAATGAATCTAAAGATAAAATAAAAATAGATAAAACAGATGAAGAATGACTAAGGAAATCACTAAACCACATTCATTTGGAATATGGGGTAATACAGATAAACCTAAATTCTGGGAACTATTAGAACCAATTCTCAAATGGGCAGAACAAAAAAAAATAATTCCGTTTATAACTACACGAATTAAAGATCAACTACCTAATAGCTTCAAATATAAAGTTCAAGTAATTGAATCGGCTGATGATTTTCAAAATATCGATTTTCTTTTAACTCTAGGAGGAGATGGAACAATGTTGTCAGCTGCTCGAGCTGTAGAACATCGTGAAACTCCTATACTTGGAATCCATTTAGGGGAGCTTGGATTTTTAGCCAAAATAACTACAGATGTAATGTTTGAACGATTAGATATGGTTGCTGATGCAAATTATGAGATTCAAAAGAGAATGGTTCTTAAAGGCCAAATCATGAATAGTAAAGCCCCTTCTACTTTTTATGCTTTAAATGATTTTGTAATTGATCGAGGTAAATCTCATAGATTAATTACGTTAAGATTGAAAGCTAATGATAGATATGTTGCTGATTATAAAGCTGATGGTTTGATTGTTGGAACGCCGACAGGATCAACTGCCTATGCGTTATCTGCTGGAGGACCTATAATTATGCCAAAGTTAAAAGCTATGGTAGTTGTTCCAATAAGCCCACATACATTAAACCTTCGCCCAATAGTCTTACCTGATGATCGAACTTTGGAAATAACTTTTCCAAATGATGGAAATGATGGCCTTGCTTTTGCTATTGATGGTCAGGTAAATCAATATTTAGATCAAAATTCAAAAATTATAATAAAAAAAGCTCCTTATGATATAAACATGATTGATTATAAGGACTCAAACTATTTTGATAATTTACAACAAAAAATGGGATGGGGAAGAAGGGGCAACTAAAGTTTTTTATATGAATAAGTGATGCTTCTTATTGAAAAAAAACTATTTAAATGTGGCAACAAAAAGAAATTACTCTAATTCAATTTCCTAGAGGGTTTCATATTATTACAGATGAAATTATTAAACAGATTCCTAATATTAATAATATCTCAACTGGACTTTTGCATATATTTATTAAACACACATCAGCTTCTTTAACAATTAATGAAGATGCAGACCCTACTGTAAGAGGAGATTTTGAAGCACATCTAAATAAAATAATTCCTGAAAACGAGCCTCATTATAAACATACTATTGAAGGCTCCGACGATATGCCTGCCCATCTCAAGTCATCTATACTTGGTTCTTCATTAAGTATTCCAATATCTAACGGAAAATTAAATTTAGGAACTTGGCAAGGTATATATTTGTGCGAGCATCGAAACCATGGAGGAAGGAGAAAGCTAGTTTTATCTATTCATGGAGAGTAATCTTTTAATATTCTTGCATTTCTTTTGCTAAAGAATCATCTTTAGCATTACGAAAAATTGCATAGCCATTAGTTAAGTATATTTTTAAAATGGTCATAGATTTCGTTAAAGCTGATGATGTCTTCTAAGCATACAATCATTCATTACAAAAAGGAGGTTTTTTGAATTAGCGATTTTTGAAGCTTCTTCATTAATTATACCATCTTGAAGCCATAAAGCTTTAGCATTTATTTTGATTGCTTCTTTAACTATTGGCATAACGTACTCAGATCTTCGAAAAATATCAACAATCTCTACTTTTGATGGTATATCTGATAAGCTAGGATAGGTTTTTAAGCCTGCTATTTCAGAATGTCCTGGGTTGACAGGTATAATATCATATCCATTTTCTTTTAGGTAAAGAGCTACGTAATGACTTGGCCTTTCTGGTTTCGGACTCATCCCAACTACAGCAATAGATTTCATTGTAAAAATTTTATTTATTGTTTCAATAGTATTCATTTTTTGAAAAGGTTCCTTAAAACGTAAGAAATAATTTTAGGATTTTCTTTTAGTCGACGAACTGAATATTCAAACCATGCTTCTCCGAAAGGAACATAAATACGAATTTTATAACCTTTCTGCTTCAACTTATCTAATTTATTCCCCATAGGTACACCGTATAGTACTTGAAATTCAAATTTATCTGAGGATACATTATTTTTTTCAATAAAAGATTCTAAGCGATCAATTAAAGTAAGATCGTGAGTAGCTAAGCATGCATAACCTTTTCCTTTTAATAATGTTTTTGCCATCTCAAAATAATTATCATTTATTGCTAAACGATCTTGAATTGCAATGTTTTTAGATTCATTATATATACCTTTGCAAATTCTAAGATTAAGTTTAGGATTATCTAAATCTTTAATATCATTCATGCTGCGATATAAATAAGCTTGAATAACTGTTCCCATTTTCTCATTATTAATTAATGTGTTATTATATATTTCAAAAGTTTTAGTTGTATATGGTGAGTTTTCCATATCTATAGTAATTCCAACATTGTTTTCCTTGCCTATTGAGGATAAAGCATGAATATTTTTTTCTCCTAAATTATGATCAATGCCTAGTCCAAGGTGCGTTAACTTTACTGAAATTGTACTATCGAGTTTTTCAATAGAAATTTTTTTTATTAATTCAGAATATTCACTTTTTATTTTATCAGCCTCTTCTTCAGAATTAACAAATTCACCTAAAATATCTATAGTTGTTGAGAATCCATCATCATTTAATTTTTTTACGGTTTTGATAACTGAATTAATATTCTCTCCAGCCACGTAAGGTTTAGCAAAAGGCCTTACAAGACTTTTTGGCAGGTAAGGCATTATTGTTGCTAATAAAGAATTTATTATTACCATGAGACTGATAATTTATGTTAAGTAATTAAACTTCATCAATCGGAATTGTCTATGAATTTTAACTTCAATTAATAAGTTATAAAAATAAGTTAATAATAATCAAAGTTTAACTTGACGAAACTTTAAGTAATTCTCTAAATTTATTGTCTGTAGGAGAGAAATAAATTTAATGTATCGCGACTTCGGAACTATATTCATTTTTATTTTTATGGGCATCGTGCTTGTCTATGTGCCTTTACTTATCCAAAAGCTTATTGCCCCTAACAATCCCAATCCTGATAAGCTAGCCACCTATGAGTGTGGTGAAGAATCTGAAGGCTCAGCTTGGGTGCAGTTCAATATTAGATTTTATGTTGTTGCATTAATCTTTCTTATTTTTGATGTAGAAGTTGTTTTCCTTTTTCCATGGGCGGTTGTATTTAATGAATTAGGCCTTTTAGCATTTATAGAAATGGCAATTTTCTTACTAATTCTAATTGTTGGATTAGCATATGTTTGGAAAAGAGGTGACCTAGATTGGGTAAAATACAATGTAAAGTACGGACGTGGTCGTTATGCTAATCTCACTAGTCAAAATAATAATTCACAGGGTTAATAATGGGTATTCTAGAAAATAAATTTCAAGATAATGTTATTGTAGCTTCAATGGATAAGTTACTTGGTTGGGCCCGATCAACTTCACCATGGTATTTCCAATTTGGTTTAGCTTGTTGTGCCATTGAAATGATGGCTTCTGCAGCAAGTAGACATGATTTAGAAAGGATTGGTATGATGCCACGTTCTTCACCACGACAAGCAGATGTAATGATTGTGGCTGGAACCGTAACAATGAAGATGGCTCTACGTGTAAAAAAATTATATGAGCAAATGGCTGACCCTAAATATGTTATTTCTATGGGTAGCTGTGCTACAAGCGGTGGCCCTTATTGGCAGCATGGTTATCATGTTTTAAAAGGTGTAGATTTAGTTGTTCCAGTTGATGTCTACGTTCCGGGATGTCCACCAAGGCCAGAAGCACTAATTGAAGGCCTTTTAAAATTGCAAGAAAAGATTCAAACTGAGCGCCCGCTTACTCGCAAAAGTGTATGAACACAGCTGAAATTAAAGCAGCAATTATGGATCAGTTTCCTGGTTCAGTTTTAGAAAGTGAAGATTTAGGAGAGAGTCAAGTAGAGCTCAAGGCTGATCAATGGTTTGAAATTGCTACTTTTATAAAAGAAAATCCAAATTTATCTTTTGATCAATTAGAATGTATTACTGGCATTGATCTAGGAGAAGAAGCTTCATTGCAAACCCGCTATAATTTTCATTCAATGGAGCATCGTCATAAAATAGAAATTCTTATAAGTCATGATCGTAAAGAACCAAAAGTAGCATCAATTGAAAAAATATGGCGTATTGGTGATTGGTTTGAACGTGAAACATATGATATGTTTGGTATTGTTTATGAAGGTCATAGTGATTTACGGCGAATTTTATGCCCTGATGATTGGGAAGGGTGGCCATTAAGAAAAGATTACGAAGGTCAAGAGTTGTATCATGGTATAGTAATACCTAAAATGAAAGAAGAAGACGGGTGGGAGTAGTCAAAGGCGACCAAATGATTCTGAACATTGGCCCTCAGCACCCGAGTACTCATGGTGTCTTAAGGCTAGAAGTAATGACTGATGGTGAAATTGTTTCTCAAATCAGACCTCATTTAGGTTATTTGCACAGATGTTTTGAAAAACACTCTGAAAATGTAACATATGAGCAAGTCATACCATTTACGGATAGATGTGACTATCTAGCTTCCATGAATAGTAATTTTGGGTACGTAGTTGCAATGGAAGAATTGATGGAAATAAAGATTCCAGAGCGTGTTGAATATATACGTGTTATTATGGGTGAGCTAAATCGAATAGCAAGTCATTTGTTGGCCTTAGGGGTTTATGGTTTAGATATCGGCGCTTTTACTCCTTTTCTATATATGCTTCGTGACAGAGAAAGAATTTTAGATATGTTTGAGTATACATGTGGAGCACGTTTACTCTATAATTATATGTGGGTTGGGGGGGTATCGCATGATTTACCAAAAGATTTTGAAACTATATGTACAGATTTTTTAGATTATTTCGAACCTCAGATTAAAGAGTATAATAACTTGCTCTCTTTCAATAAAATTTTTGTTGAAAGAACGGCAGATGTAGGAGTTATACCAGCTGATGTTGCCGTTAGTTATGGAGTTTCAGGTCCAAATTTGCGAGCATCTGGTGTAAAATGGGATGTAAGAAAAGATGAGCCATACTCCATTTATGAAAAGTTTGACTTTGATGTTCCTACTGGTACAGGTGAATTTGGAACGCTTGGTGATTGTTATGATCGATACTGGGTTCGAATGTTAGAGATTGAAGAGAGTGTTAAAATTCTTCGTCAAGCATTAAAAGAAGTACCAAGTGGTGATGTTCATCAAGCTTTACCAAAAAAAATTAGGCCTCCAAAAGGTTCTGTTTATCGTCGGACTGAAAGCCCTCGTGGCGATTTAGGTTATTATATTATTAGTGATGGCACACCTGTTCCTTCTAGAGTAAAAATGCGATCACCTGCTTTTACAGCTCTTTCTTGTTTAGATGAAGTCTCACGCGGATGGATGATTTCTGATGTTATTGCAATTTTAGGTAGCCTAGATATTGTTTTAGGAGAGATTGATCGTTGACTGTTGATACATTAATTAATTGGTTTGCTACAATGGGAGACTTCCCAATTTTAGCTTTTATTTTAGCAGTTGTTATCTCTGGAATTCCTTTGTTCTTAGTAATGGCATTAAATGCCATGATTGCTGTTTATGTTGAAAGAAAAGTTTCCGCATTTATGATGGATAGAGTTGGTCCAATGGGTCAGGGCCCTGGTTTACATGCTGGAAAATGGGGCTTGCTTCAAACGGCTGCTGATGCGATCAAATTACTTGTTAAAGAAGATACTGTGCCAGAATCTTCAGATAAATTTTTATTTAAAATGGCACCATATATCATTTTTATCGGTGCTTTTTTAGGACTTGCAGCTGTACCATTTAGTTCATCTTTGCAAGTTGCAGATTTCAATGTCGGAGTTTTTTATATTATTGCAGTTGGGTCAATTGGTATTATTGGTATTGTTATGGCAGGATGGGCTTCAAATAATAAATGGTCATTATATGGTGCAATGCGTTCTGCTGCGCAAATTATATCTTATGAAATACCTGCCGGTTTGTCAATAATTGTACCAATTATGATGGCTGGAACTCTAAATCTTCAAGAGTTAATAATTTTTCAATCTGGTACTATTTGGGGGATCCTCCCTAATTGGATTATTTTTAATAATCCTTTTTCATTCATAGCTTTCTTTACTTTTTTTATTAGCGCGGTAGCTGAAACTAATAGAACACCGTTTGATATACCTGAAGCTGAATCTGAACTTGTTGCAGGTTGGATGACTGAATATTCAGGATTTAGATGGGCAGTTTTCTTCCTCAGTGAATATGCAAATATGCTTGTAGTGAGTGGCTTAGCGGTTGCAGGATTCTTAGGTGGTTGGCAGAGTCCAATTCCTGGGTTATTTAACACAGGTTTATGGGGTCTATTTTGGTTCATGGGAAAATTAGGATTTTTAATTTTTGTTATGATGTGGTTTCGTTGGACTTTCCCCAGACTTCGCGTTGATCAATTAATGCATGTTTGTTGGAAAGTTTTAATACCAATTACCATGTTCAATATTTTTGGGGTAGGAATTTGGAAACTAATTTTTGGATAAATTATGTCAAGGTATTTTCAAAACATATATGATACATTAAGTACTTTATTGACAGGGATGAGTATTACCTGGAAACATATGGTCAATATTAAACGTGATAATGTTACGCTTCAATATCCTGAGGAAAGATGGCCTCGCCCTGAGCGAAATATTGGTTTTGAGCATAAAAATTATAATGTCATTCGTTCACGTCTTCACGTTGATATTGATGATTGTATAGGTTGTTTAAAATGTGAAAGAGCATGCCCAGTTGATTGTATTAAAATTGACACAATCAAATCTCCTACGCGTGGTGAAGATATTCCAGACGTTAAACACACTGGTGAAACTTCTAATGGCACTAAGAAGGCATTGGTTGTAAGTAGGTTCACAATAGATATGTCAGAATGTTGTTATTGTAATCTCTGTACATATCCTTGTCCTGAAGAGTGTATTTTTATGGTTGGTGGTCCAAACAGTTCAAAACATCCTATTGATTATGAATTTTCTGAATTTGATAGAACAGACCTAATATATCAATTCGCTAAAAAATTAAGTACTGAACAAAAAGATGGTCTTCAAAAACCATTGCCGAAGGCTAAAGCATAATGTCTGATATTGCTTTTTGGGTTATTGTCGGTATTACTGTTGGTTCTGCTTTTATGGTTGTTCAAAGTAAAAGCTTACTTTATTCGGCTTATGCATTATTGTTTACTTTTATTGGCGTAACTGGTCTTTATATTTTTCTTTGGGCAGATTTTTTAGCTGTTGTCCAAGTTGTGGTTTACGTGGGTGGGATTCTTGTTTTGATAATATTTGGAATTATGCTTACAAATAAAATCACTTCTGTAAATATAAGTCATACCTCTATGCAGAAGAGTATGGGTGCTGTAGTTGTTATTGCTTTCATTGGCTTATTAGGATATATGATTTTAAGTACGCCTTGGTTGGTTTTATCAAATGCGGAGCCATCAGATACTACAAGAGCAATTGGGAGATTATTGTTAATGGATTATCTTTTACCTTTTGAAGCTGTTTCGCTACTACTGCTAGGAGCTTTAATTGGTGCTACAACTCTTTCAAGGAAAGATACTTAATGGATAGTTTAGTAAACTATTTACTAGTTAGTTCAATTTTATTCTCCTTAGGACTCTATGGAGTTGTTACTCGTAGAAATGGTGTAGCTGTTTTAATGAGTATTGAACTTATTTTAAATGCAGCCAATATAAACTTCTTAGCTTTTGCTCGATTTGGTGGAATGAATATGACAGGCCATGTTTATGCTTTATTTGTTATTGTCTTGGCCGCTGCTGAAGCAGCGGTTGCTCTAGCTATTATTATAAATATATTTAATAATTTTAATACTATTAATATTGATGATGTAAGTGAGTTGAAGCAATGATATCAGGTAATATTATTACAGATTTTAGTTTGCTAATTCTTTTTTTACCTCTAGTTGCTTTTATTATAAATATTATTTTTGGAAAACGTTTACCTAGGCAAGGTGATTGGGTTTCTGTTGGAGCGATCTTAATTACTCTCATTCTTTCATTATCTTTATTAATGAATATGCTTATGAATTGGGATTCTGACTTCTCGCATGAAGCAGTAATTCCATGGATTGATTTAGGTGCTTTTAAGATCAGTCTTGGTTTTTGGGTAGATAATATAACTGTCGTTATGCTAGTTGTAGTATCTTTGATTTCTAGCATGACTCACATTTTTTCTTTGGAATATATGAAAGGTGATATCCGATATAATAGATACTATGCATATTTAGGTTTATTTACATTTTCAATGAACGGTATAGTTTTGGCAAATAATGTTATGTCTTTATACATTTTTTGGGAATTAGTAGGCGTTAGCTCTTATTTACTCATTGGTCATTGGTTTGAAAAGCATTCAGCTGCAGATGCAAGTAAAAAAGCTTTTTTAACAAATAGAGTTGGAGATATTGGATTTTTTATTGGCATAATGATTATGTTTACTGCTATTGGATCGTTCAATTTTCAAGACCTTTTTAAAGGGGTGTCGGAAGGATTGGTTACTGGTTCGCTACTTACTTTTGCTGGCTTAGGATTATTTATGGGAGCTGTTGGAAAATCTTCACAGTTTCCTTTGCACATCTGGTTGCCAGACGCAATGGAGGGTCCTACGCCGGTATCTGCTTTGATGCATGCTGCAACGATGGTAGCAGCAGGCGTATATCTAACGGTTAGACTTTTCCCTTTGTTTTCCCCAGAAGCTTTAACTATTATTGCATATGTTGGTGGATTTACAGCTTTATTTGCCGCAACAATTGCAATTACTCAAAATGATATCAAAAAAGTTTTAGCCTATTCAACAGTTAGTCAGTTAGGTTATATGATCCTTGCTGTTGGTGTAGGTAACTATGTTGCAGCTTTTTTTCATTTATTAACGCATGCTATGTTTAAAGCATGTTTGTTTTATGGGTCAGGTTCAGTTATTCATTCAATGCATCACTCACTTCATGAGCTAAAAGATCATGACACTGATCCTCAAGATATGAGAAATATGGGTGGATTTAAATCTAAAATGCCATTGACTCATTGGACAATGTTAATTGCAACACTTGCTATTTCTGGAGTACCATTATTTTCAGGGTTCTTATCTAAAGATGCTATTCTGGCTGGAACCTTGGCTTTTGCTCAACACCATCCTCAGCATTTTTTATTACCTATTTTTGGTTTTGGTGCTGCAGCTATTACTGCCTTTTATATGTTTAGACTTATTTTTATGACGTTTTATGGCAAGCCAAAAATGATAAAAGTTTTTAAGGGAATTCATGAATCCCCCAAAGTGATGACTTTTCCACTTGTATTATTAGCAGGATTAAGTTTCTTCATATTTTACACATTACCATACTTTAATCCGTTCTCAGATCATGGATGGTTTACTGAATTAATAAAAGCAAGAGATTCTGCAGTTCCTGGCAATCCATCTGCAGAAGAAATCTACCAAGGTGTTCATCATGCTCATTACACTGCAATGGCATTGTCTCTTTTAGTAGCAGCCTTTGGAATAGGTTTATCCTATCTTATGTATATTAAAGAAAAATTTTCTGCTGAAGCCTGGGCTAAAAGAATGGGCTTATTTTACAAACTTTCATTAAATAAATATTTCTTCGATGAAAATTACAACCGATTTTTGTATCAACCATTTTTGAAACTTTCTCGTGCAGTAGCATATGTAGATTGGGATTTATATGATAAATATTTTATTAATGGTTTCGGTCACGTTACGAAGATGCTTTCTAAGATTACGGGTCGTATGGATTATGAAGGCTTAGATCAAACTTTAGTTGACGGAGTTGGGCGTACAACGCAAGGATTCGGAGAACAACTTAAACAAGTGCAGACTGGTCGTTTGCAGAATTATATGCTATTTGCATTGATCGGTGTCATTTTAATCCTGGTTTTCCAGGCAGTATAACGATTTCATAAAGGGCTAAGTATGAATCATTTACTCAGTTGGATCATTTGGCTTCCCATTCTTGGAATGGTTTCAATTGCCTTTGTCCCTAGAGACAAATCAGAAGTAATCAAAAAGATTGCGGCTGTATTCTCTGGGTTACAACTGCTTTTGGCTATTTACCTTTGGCGTATTTTTGATGCGAGCAATGGAACATTCCAGTTTATGGAGAGGGCTGAATGGATACCTTCATTTAATATTACTTACATCTTAGGTGTAGATGGATTAAGTCTTCCTATGGTGTTCTTAATGGCTTTGATTGGTTTCATTGGCGTATTTGTCAGTTGGAACATTGATAAGGCTGTTAAAGGTTATTTCTCACTTTTCTTACTATTGAATACAGGAGTTATGGGTGTCTTCTTATCTCTAGACTTCTTTTTATTCTATATTTTTTGGGAAGTAATGCTTTTACCTATGTATTTCCTTATAGGTATGTGGGGTGGTCCACAGCGGGAATATGCAGCAATTAAATTCTTCATATATACTTTATTCGGTTCGGTTCTTATGCTTATTGCTATCTTAGCTCTATACTTTACTTGTGGTAATACATTTGATATGTTAGTTTTAATGGATACAGCACCTACAGCGCTAAATGGAATGTTATGGTGGGGAATGAGCGCAATTAAAGTTATTTGGGTACTGTTATTTATTGGATTTGCGATTAAAGTACCTGTTTTTCCATTTCATACATGGCTACCGCTAGCTCATGTAGAAGCGCCTACAGCTATATCAGTAATACTTGCAGGCGTTTTATTAAAGCTAGGTGTTTATGGAATACTACGAGTTAATTACAATATGCTTCCAGATGGAGTGTTTTGGTTTGCTGGTGCACTTGCAGTTCTTGGGCTAATCAATGTGATTTGGGGAGCTATGTGTGCACTTGCCCAAACTGATTTAAAAAAATTAGTCGCTTATTCATCTGTTAATCATATGGGTTATACATTAATAGGAATGGCTGCAGTTATTGCAGCTTCAGAAATGAATGGAGAGAACCTTATAAGTGCTCAGGCAGGCCTTGGAGGAGCAGTCTTTCAAATGTTTAATCATGGGACAATATCTGCTATGCTTTTTATCTTAGTTGGTGTTATTTATGATAGAGCTCATCATAGAGATATAGATGGTTTTGGCGGTTTGGCGTCTCAAATGCCAATCTATACGGCCTTTGTAGCTATTGCTTTCTTTGCTGGACTTGGTTTACCAGGTTTTAGCGGTTTTGTAAGTGAAGCTATGATATTTATTGGTGCATTCCCTATTTTCAAAACAGTGGTCATTATTTCAACTCTAGGTATACTTTTAAATGCAGCCTATTTCTTATGGGCGTTCCAGAGGATGTTCTTCGGCCCAGCCAATGAAAAATATAAAGATATTCCAGAAATAAATAAGCGAGAGTTATTTACAGTTATTCCTTTGGCTGTAATAACATTGATCTTGGGTGTTTATCCTCGTCCATTTTTGGATTTAATAGCTGCTACGTTAAATGTGCTTATTGAATCGGTTGTGTCCTTTGGTGGACTAGCCGCAGCTATGTAAGGAGTATTATGAGCAATCTAAATAGCTTAGCTCATTTTTGGCCAGAACTGATTTTAGCGGTTACAGTAATTGTTGCAATAATTGCTGATTTATTTTACCGTAGAGAGGACTCTTACAAGGTAGCCTGGTGGTTATTAGGTGGTTTAGCTTTAACTTTATTTTCTATCCGCATTGGTGGCAGTTTAGTCTCAAGTTTATTTATGGGTACGATTGCTGTTGACCCATTTTCTGAATTTTTTAAAGTCTTAATATTACTTTCAACTACTTTAGTTATACTGATGAGTCTTAATTCAAAAGAGCTTAAAGAATACAGAGTAGGAGAATATTTTTCAATATTGGCTATTATGGCTTTTGGATTATTTTTGATGGCCTCAGCCATTGATATCTTAATGGTTTATATAGCTATTGAAATAGTTTCAATTATGTCATTTTTCCTAGCAGGTTACTTAAAGAAAAAACCCGAGAGCAATGAAGCATCACTTAAATACGTAATTTATGGTGCATTTTCTTCAGGTATCATGTTATATGGCCTAAGTATTTTATTTGGTCTTACGGGCACAACTAAGTTTTTTGAGATGCAAGCTGCTATAGCAAGTTTAGGTCCTGATAGTAGTTTAGCTTTATTGCTTGCAACAGTTTTTATTTTAGTTGGCTTTGGTTATAAAATTTCAGCGGTACCCTTTCATTTTTGGACTCCGGATGTTTATGAAGGTTCGCCTACAACTATTACGGCATATCTTTCTGTTGCCCCAAAAGCTGCAGGTTTTGCAATGCTTATACGTTTTTTCAATCAGGTTCTTGGAGATGGATCTGTGATGACTTCTTCAACTTGGCTTGCCTTAAATGGTATACCATGGCCTCAATTAATTGCAGTTCTTGCTGCAGCTACGATGACAGTTGGAAATCTTGTGGCTATACAGCAAAACAGTGTTAAACGTATGTTAGCTTACTCTAGCATAGCTCATGCTGGTTATATGATGATGGCACTACCACTAATGTCAGAATCAGGTATATATGGTATCATGATGTACCTTACAATGTATTTATTTATGAACCTTGGTGCTTTTTACGTGGTAATCTATGTTGAAGGAACCTCAGGTGGCGAAAGTTTTGAAGACTTCAATGGTTTAGGTTGGAAGATGCCATTGGTTGGTGGTGTAATGACTCTTTTTATGGTAGCTCTTACTGGTCTTCCGCCAACCGCTGGATTCATTGGGAAATTTTATATATTTGCAGCAGTTATTGAAGCAGGATCTCAATACTATTGGCTTGCTTTTGTTGGCGTTGTAAATAGTGTGATTTCATTATATTACTATATTCGTGTTGTAAAACATATGTATCTAACGGGAGAAAGAAGTGAATCTGTTGAGCTCCCTTCTTCTAAGTTAGTAATTATTGTACTATTGTTTTTGGCAATACCAACTTTTGTTTTTGGTTGGTATTTCGGTCCAGTAGCTAATTGGATAAGTGAATCTTTAGTTATATTTAATGGAATGTAACCTTTTTGATCTGGGGTAATAATTGTCTGAAATAAACATAAAAAAAGGACATAATGTTGGAATTGCTGGTATTCCTTCAACTGATGTTATCCAAGGCTTTTCAGCAAAAACTGTTTCTATTCAACCAACAGAATTCAGAGGGATTAAGCCTAAAATTTTGGTAAAAGAAGGTGATAACGTAAAGGTTGGCTCAGCATTATTTCATAATAAAATGAACCCTGAAATAAAGTGGCCATCTTTAGGTGCTGGTACTGTATCACAAATTCAATATGGCCCAAGAAGAGTAGTTGAAAATATTGTAATAGATTTAGCAGAAAATGAAGAGTTTGAAAGTGCTAAAACATATAGATCAGCAGAAATATCAGCTTTAGATAGAAATGAGATTTTAGATTGTCTATTAAAAGGAAACCTTTTTCCATTTTTAAGACAAAGACCATATAACAAAGTAGCAAATCATAAAGATATTCCAAGAGATATCTTTATTTCTGGTTGGAATACTGGGCCCTTGTCTGTCGATTTAGATGTTGCTCTTCGTCATCGATTATCACCTTTTCAAGCAGGTATTAATGTATTAAAAAAATTAACTTCAGGTAATGTTCACTTATCATATAATAGAAATACTGTTTCAGATACTTTATTAGAAGTCGAGAATGTAAACCCTCACTTATTGAGTGGGCCGCACCCAGCTGGAAATGTAGGAATACAAATTCATCATATTGCACCATTATCAAATAATGATATTGTTTGGACAATTAATGCTCAAGATGTAGTTAGGATTGGAAATTATTTTTTAACTGGAAAGTTAGATACGACTCTATTTACTACTATTGGTGGTCCAGGAATAAAAAATCCAATTCATATTAAGTCTCGTATGGGAGTACAAATTGAAACTTTAATTCGTGATAATTTAATTGAAGGTAATCAGCGAATTATATCTGGAGATGTTCTTACTGGTAAAAAGTCTGACAAAGAAGGTTTCTTGGGATTTTATGACTCAACTGTATCAGTTTTACCTGAAGGCGGTGATAGGGAATTTTTAGGTATGTTGAAGCCTGGCTCATCGCAAACAAGATATAGTTTAACAAATGCATTTTTAGGTTTTAAAGAAAAACTGTATAATTTTAGTACATTAAAAAATGGTAGTGAACGTTATATGGTTCCGATAAACTCTTGGGAAAATGTTTTACCAATGGATATACTTCCAAATTCTTTATATCGAGCTATATTGGTTGAAGATATTGAAGAAATGGAGCAACTTGGTATTATTGAATGTGATGAAGAAGATTTTGCTTTATGCGCTTTTGCTTGCCCAAGTAAAATTGATTTAGGTTCTACCATTCGAACTGGATTAGATCTAATGGAGAAAGAAAGCTAAATGTTATCTTTTCTACTTAAAATTTTAGATAAGTATAGAGATAAATTTGAAAAAGGTGGAGCTTTAGAATCTTTGCATCCTGTTTATGAAGCAACTGATACTATCCTTTTTAGCACAGATGAAGTTACTCAGTCTGGTCCACATATTAGAGATAGTATAGATACAAAACGCGTAATGATTCTTGTCGTTATTTCACTCTTGCCACTTTACATTTTTGGATCAATTAATATTGGCTATCAAAATGCGGTTGCTTCGATGATAGAGAGGACAGGTTTTCAAAATTTTTGGTTTGGATTAAACCAAATCTTACCAATTATAGCTGTGACTTTTGCTTCAGGAGCATTTTGGGAATTACTTTTTGCTATTGTTAGGAAACATCCTGTTAGTGAAGGATTCCTAGTTACTTGTGCTTTAATACCTTTAACGATGCCACCAGCAATACCTCTTTGGCAAATTGTAATTGCGACTAGTTTTGGAATTGTAATTGGAAAAGAAATATTTGGTGGTGTCGGAATGAATATATTTAATCCAGCTCTATTGGCAAGGGTGTTTATATTTTTTACTTATCCAACTAAGATTTCTGGTGATAAAGTATGGGTTGCAGGGCCCGATGGTTATTCAGGCGCAACTGCATTATCTATACCAGCAAGCGAACTAGGCCAAAATGCTTTATCAATGTTAAATAGCGTAACTCAATTTGATTATTCTTGGTGGAATCTTTTTTGGGGCTGGGTGCCCGGATCAATAGGAGAAACCAATAAACTACTTATTATTTTTGCAGCAATCTTCTTGATATATATCAAGATAATAAATTGGCGTGTTATTTTCGGAGCTCTGATAGGATTGGTTTCGATGGCGCTTATAACAAATCTGTTTTCTCCTTTTTCAACTAATTCTATGTTTACAATTCCCCCGCATTACCACTTAGTTATGGGTAGCTTTCTATTTGGGACAGTCTTTATGGCTACAGAACCCGTTACTGGTTGTCATACAAATCAAGGCAGATGGGTATATGGAATATTATTTGGTTCTTTAACTGTAATAATTCGCTCCATTAACCCTGCTTATCCGGAAGGTGTTATGCTCTCAATATTATTTGTTAATGCATTTGCTGCTCTAATTGATTGGTTTGTCATTCAGTCAAATATTAATCGAAGAAAAGCACGACATGCATAGTAATCGCTATACATTAATATTTACCACCTTGACCACAATGATACTTGCCTTCGTATTGTCATCAGCATATTCCTCTCTTGAAGATATTACCTATAACAATATTCAAGCAGATATTAAAAAGAATATTTTGAGCTCATTGGGATTTACACCATCTAATGAAGATCCATGGACCACAGAAAAAGTGGAACAGATTTTTAACGAATCGATAGTTTCATTTGTAATTAATAAATCAGGTAATGTTATTCCAGATAAATTACCTGAAGATCTTGACCCTAAAGTTGACACAGACCTTTATCCTTTATATAAAAAAATTGTGGATGGTCAAGTAGATGGATTTTCTATTCCTATATCAGGGAAAGGCTTATGGGGAACCATGTATGGGTATTTTTCTATTGAGCCTGATGGTGCTACTGCAAAAGGTATCACTTTTTATAAACATATTGAAACGCCGGGCCTTGGAGCAGAGGTTGACAAGCCTTGGTTTCAGCAAAATTTTGTTGGAAAAAGATTCATTGATAAGGAAGGAAATCTCATTGGCATTCAAACTGTAAAGGGTAAGGTTGATAACTCATCTGATGAAGCTTACCATCAGGTTGATGGGATAACTGGGGCAACAATGACCTCAAGAGGATTAAATAAATTTTTATTAAAAGATTTAAAGTATTACAACTCTTATTTTGAGCAAATTAGAAAGAGTATAAAAAGCTAATGGCAATACTTAGTAAATCATCAAAAAGGGCTGTTTCTGATCCATTAATGAGTAATAATCCTATTACTTTGCAGGTTTTGGGAATATGTTCAGCGCTTGCAGTTACAACCAGTTTAGAGATATCGCTTGTAATGACTTTAGCAGTTATTGCTGTACTATGTGTCTCAAACACCGTCATATCACTATTAAGAAACTTAATTCCATCAAAAGTAAGAATCATTGTGCAGTTATCTGTTATTGCTTCGATGGTAATTTTAACTGATCTTGTTTTACAAGCCTATATGTATGATATCAGTAAACAGTTAACCGTATTTGTTTCCTTAATTATTACTAATTGTATAATTATGGGTCGTGCAGAGGCCTTTGCAATGCAAAATGGCCCTTGGAAATCATTCTTAGATGGACTTGGTAATGGATTAGGATACGGTATGATTTTGATTACTGTTGGCTTTTTTAGAGAGCTTTTAGGTAGTGGAACTATCTATGGTTTTAAGGTGATTCCAGAATCTATGTATGCTGCCGGATATGAAAATATGGGGTTGATGGTATTAAGCCCAGGTGCTTTTATAATCCTTGGATTAATTGTTTGGGCGCAAAGAATTATTGGGAAAGTTGAGCAAGAATAGAAGATGGAACATTATTTAAGTTTAATAACTAAAGCAGTTTTTGTTGAAAATATCCTATTAGCTTATTTTCTTGGGATGTGTTCATTTTTGGCGGTTTCTAAGAAAGTAGATGCATCAATTGGCCTTGGATTTGCTGTAATATTTGTTTTGACGATTACTGCACCTGTTAATTGGTTTATTTATAGCTACCTCTTAGGTGATGGAGCATTAGTTTGGTTAGGTTTCCCAGATGTTAATTTAAGTTTTCTCAAACCAATTGTATTCATAGCGGTTATAGCTGCGATGGTACAATTAGTTGAAATGGTTATTGATAAATTTTCACCTTCACTATATCAAAGTTTAGGAATATTTTTACCTTTAATTGCTGTTAATTGTTCAATTTTAGGAGGATCTTTATTTTTAGTTGAACGAAACTACACTTTGATGGAATCAACAGTTTTTGGTTTTGGTTCTGGCTTAGGTTGGTTTTTGGCTATTGCGTCAATGGCATCTATCCGTTATAGATTGCGCTATTCTAATGTGCCGACTAACCTTAGGGGTGTTGGCATAACAATGCTTTTAACTGGTTTGATATCTATTGCATTTATGTCATTTGGGGGAATTCAATTATGATAACCGCTTCAACGTTATTGAGCGTAGCTATTTTTAGTGGTGTGATTTTGATCCTTGTTTTAATGTTAAATTTTGCGGAGTCTAAACTTCTCCCTCAGGGGAATGTTTCGATTAATATAAATGGAGATGATGATAAGTCGCTTCAAGTTAGGCCTGGTTCTACACTTTTATCTGCACTAGCAACAGAAAATATCTTTTTACCTTCAGCATGTGGAGGTGGTGGAACATGTGCAATGTGTAAATGTCAGGTCAATGAAGGTGGTGGTGAAATATTATCTACAGAAAAAGGTCATATTAGTCGAACTGAGGCTAAAGAAAATTGGCGCTTAGCTTGTCAGGTAAAAATTAAAGAAGATATGAAAGTGCATGTGCCTGATGAGATATTTAATATTCAAAAATGGGATTGCACTGTTAGGTCAAACAATAATGTTGCGACCTTTATAAAAGAATTGGTTTTAGAGCTTCCTAAAGGTGAAAATTTAAATTTTACCGCAGGAGGATATATTCAAATTGATATTCCTGAATATCATCAATTAGGTTTCAAAAATTTTAATGTAGAAAAAGAATATCATGAGGATTGGGATAAGTTTAAGATTTGGGATGTAGTCGCTAATAATGAAGAGGATTGTTTTAGAGCGTATTCAATGGCTAATCACCCTGCTGAGGGTAATATAATTATGTTAAATGTAAGGATCGCTACGCCACCACCTGCGCTATGGGATCAAGTTCCACCTGGAATAGCATCCTCATATATTTTTAATCTAAAAAAAGGTGATAAAGTCACTATATCTGGACCATTTGGTGAATTTTTTGCTAAAGATTCTGATCGAGAGATGATTTATTTGGGTGGTGGTGCAGGTATGGCTCCAATGAGAAGTCATCTCTTTGATCTTCTTGATACTAAAAAAACTGATCGCAAGATAACGTTCTTTTATGGAGCTAGATCAGCAAGAGAAATGTTTTACCATGATGATTTTTTGAAGCTTGAGAAAGAACACTCGAATTTCAAATATATCGTTGGTTTATCTGAACCTATGCCTGAAGATAAGTGGGAAGGCCCTACTGGATTTATCCATAACGTTGCTTTGGAAGAATATCTTAAAGATCATGAAGATCCAACTGAACTTGAATATTATATGTGTGGACCACCAATGATGATAGATGCATGTGATAAGATGCTTTATGATCTAGGTGTTGAAAGAGAAATGATTGCTTACGATAGTTTTGGATAGTCATATTAAATTAAAACTATTTTTTAAAGCCCGACTTTTGTTGGGCTTTTATTTTATTTTATTATTTGGATGTAATAGATCATTACCATTAGTAAACTTATCAGGGAACGCTTGGGGTACCACTTATTCTATAAAAATAATTTCTGATAAAAATATTTCACATAACATTTCTGAAATTAAACTCGGAATTGACTCAATTATAGTTGACATAGATAACCAAATGTCTACATATAAAATTAATAGTGAGATTTCTCTTTTTAATAATTTACCCAAAAATGGAGCAATAAATATTTCTCATGGATTTAGTGAAGTAATAAAAAGATCAATCTATTGGAGTGAAGTTACTTTAGGATCATTTGATATCACCATTTTTCCAGCGGTCATTAATTGGAGACAAGGTAAAAAAGATAGAGAATATAATGATATTTGGGAGCCTCCAACTGATTTAGATATTATAATGGAGATGGAAAAAATTGGTTATGATAAAATAAAATTATCTGATAATACCCTTAAAAAATCAATAACGGGTCAAATGATAGATGTAAATGCTATTGCAAAAGGTTGGGGTGTTGATCAAATTTTTGATTACCTTAAATTTAATGGGTATTCAAGATTTATGGTTGAAGTTGGTGGTGAAATCAGAGTATTAGGTTTAAATAATAAAGGTAAGAAATGGGAAATTGGTATTGATAAGCCGATACGAGGAAATAATCCAGGTGAAAATATTATTGGTGAAGTAGCAAGATTAAAAGATCAGGCTATGGCTACTTCAGGAAATTATCGTAATTATTATGAATTTGACGGTAATAAATATTCTCATATTATAGATCCAAGAAATGGCAAATCAATATTTTCTGACATTTCTTCTGTAACTGTAGTTGCACCTAATTGTTTAGATGCGGATGTTTTAGCAACAGCTTTAAATGTATTATCATATAATGAAGGGTTACAATTAATTAACTCATTAGATGGGTATGAAGCTCTTTGGATAATTGATGTTGGATACAATAACAACTTTAAAGTGGAATATAGTTCTGGAATGCCAGTTATATGGGATTAGTTGTGTTAGGTTTTTGCGAAGGATCATCACAGGTACCACCGCTTAAACATATACAGTCACTTGCAACCCCACCACATGACCCTTGGAGTGGTTTTCTATTGAAAATTATGCCAATAGACATTCCTAGCAAAGCTAGGCCAATAACAATAATTGAAAGGAAGAATTCCATCCATAAAATTACAATAAAATATCTATTTAAAACTTCTATCAAAAATTAGGAAGATTAATATTAGTTGGATTATTTTAAGGTTCGTTAAATAATCGAAATATTCAATTTTTAATTAAAACTATGAAAAAAATACTTTTATCCTTTTTTACTTTAAGTACCTTTCTATTTGCTTCTGAAGGTAATGCTCCTCATTTAGATGGCTCAGAATTATCTATTTTTTGGGTAATCCCTTTTGTTGGTATCCTGCTATCAATTGCTATATTCCCCCTTATTGCACCTCATTTTTGGCACCATAACTTTGGTAAGATTTCTGCATTTTGGGCTGTTCTTTTTGTTGCGCCGTTCTTAATTAGTGCAGGATTTTCAATTACTTTTTATGAAATTCTCCACGTTGGTTTTTTAGAATATATACCTTTCATTATTTTATTGTTGGCACTATTTACTATTTCTGGAGGAGTTCAATTAACTGGTTCTTTGGTGGGTACACCGATTATGAACACCGGAATTATTTTTGTTGGAACCGTCTTAGCAAGTTGGATGGGAACTACAGGGGCTGCGATGCTACTTATAAGACCACTATTACGAGCAAATAAAGATAGAAAACATAAGGTTCATGTTGTGGTCTTTTTCATCTTCCTTGTTGCAAATATTGGAGGTTCATTAACGCCATTAGGAGATCCACCTTTATTTTTAGGTTTTTTGAAAGGTGTCGATTTCTTTTGGACAACTAAAGCAATGTTCCTCCCTATGCTATTTTTGGTAGCGTCGTTACTCATAATTTTTTATATCTATGATAACATTCAATATAAAAAAGAAGAAAAAATTCCTATTCCAATAGATAAAGAGAAAATTGGACTAAAAGGATCATTTAATTTATTACTTATTCTTGGAGTGGTTTTTTCTGTATTGCTAAGCGGTTTTTGGAGACCACACATTGAATTTACTATTTATCACGTGCATCTTGAACTTCAAAATATCACTAGGGATTTATTATTATTAGCTCTTGCTTATGCTAGCTGGAAATTCACATCAAAAGAAATCAGGCAAGCTAATGAATTCACTTGGTTTCCAATTGTAGAAGTGGCGAAGTTATTTGCTGGGATTTTTATTACAATTATTCCTGCAATTGCCATTCTTAAAGCTGGAACCTCTGGAGTCCTTGCAATAATTATTAATGCTGTTTCTAGTGATTCTGGACCTGTAAATCATATGTATTTCTGGTTAACTGGAATTTTATCAAGCTTTCTTGATAATGCTCCAACCTATTTGGTGTTTTTTAATACAGCTGGAGGAGATCCTCAAATTCTAATGGGTGAGCTCTCAAAAACATTATTAGCAATATCAGCCGGAGCAGTTTTTATGGGTGCAAATACCTACATAGGAAATGCACCAAACTTTATGGTTAAATCTATTGCAGAGTCTTCCGGAATAAAAATGCCATCCTTTTTTGGTTATTTTCTATATTCTTTAGCTATCTTATTTCCTCTTTTTGTCTTAGTAAGCTTTATATTTTTTTAAATTATGAGAATTTCTAAAGTAACAACGAAAACGGGAGATAATGGAAAAACAAGCCTAGGGGATGGCTCAAGAGTCTTAAAAAATCATCCTAATATAAACTTTTTAGGAGATATTGATGAGTTAAACTCCTATTTAGGTCTTGCTGTATCAATATGTGATTCCAAAGTAATAAAAAAACAACTTCAATCTATTCAACAAGACTTATTTAATATTGGAGGTGAAGCTTCAATGCCAAAAGAAGAAATTTCACTTCTGAAAGATGATAGAATTACGTATTTAGAAAGTTATATAACTAAAATGAATAAGGAGTTACCACCTTTAGAAGAATTTATTTTGCCAGGTGGGAATGAACTTTGTTCAAGACTTCATATTGTAAGAGCAGTTTGTCGTAGAGCTGAAAGGTCGTGTATTCCGTTATTAAGTAAAAAGGCTAATAATAAAAATTGGTTAAAATATTTAAACAGATTAAGTGATTTCATTTTTGTTTTAATTAGATTATTAAATCAAAATGAAGGCATAGATGAAATGTTATGGGAAAGATAAAAAATAATTATTACTCCGATAGTTAGATAGACTCTATATAAAATATACTTAAATTCTAGGTCTTATATTGTTATGCTAGACTGGAAATCATTACATAATACCATTAATAGTTCAGCAAAAATTATGCTGTCTACACACGAGAATCCTGATGGTGATGGCCTAGGAAGTGCAACTGCTGTATGGCATTATCTTACGCAGATTGGGAAAGATTGTCGATTGATTCATGTTTCTGATTTACCGATGGAATATAATTTTCTCAACCCGGATAATATAATTGAAACATACAGGCCTGAGATACATGATACCTGGATCTCTAAAGCTGATTTAGCAATTATCTTTGATGTTGGTGATTTTAATAGATTAAGGCAAGTTGGTGAACAAATAACATCAAACTCTATTAAAGCAATTAATTTTGATCACCATCCTGATTTAAAGGATAAAAGATTTACAAATAATTATATTCAAATAACTGCAGCAGCTACTGGAGAAATGGTATATGACTTTCTAAAAGCAGCAAATGTTGATTTAAACTTAGCTATGGCAAATGGAATATATACTGCAGTAATGACTGATACTGGCTCATTTTGTTACAGCAACACAAATCAAAAATGCCATCAAATTGCTATTGAATGTTTAGAGCTTGGAGTTAATACTGCCAAAATTTATCAAAGAGTTTATGAGAGTAGAACTCCTGGACAAGTAAAATTACTTGCTGATATAATTAACAATTTAGATTATAGTAATAATCGTGAACTTGCTTCATTTACTATAAGTCAAGAAATGATGAATAATGCGAATGCGAATAAAAAAGATATTGATGGCTTCTCAGATTTTATTAGAACAATACGTGGAGTTGAAGTTGCATTGATGATATTTGAGAATGCAAATGGAACGTGCCGAATCAATTTTCGTTCAAAAGGTAAATATATTATTAATACCATTGCGAAGTCTTTAGGTGGTGGAGGTCATAAATTTGCGGCGGGTGCAGTTCAAACTGGTAATTTAGTTGATGTTGCAAATAAAGTTTTAGCTGAAACCCATAGTCAATTAACTAAGCAAGATTCAAGTTTCTCATGAAAATATTATTAGCAAAAGATGCAGGTTACTGTTTTGGTGTTAGAGATGCTGTAAACTTAGCTTATGAAACTGCAGATAAAGATGGTGATGTCTTTATGTTAGGGCATATAGTTCATAATGAAAATGTTGTAAAAGATTTAGATAAAGCAGGTGCTAAAGTAGTGAACTCTTTAGATAGTATTCCTAAAGATAAACCTGTTCTCTTTCGTGCGCATGGTACGTCAGTTGAAACATGGAATAATGCAAAAAATAGTAATATGAATATTATCGATGCCACCTGTCCTTTAGTTCTAGAAATTCATGAAGAAGTAAAGAAATTAGAGGAAGAAGGGAGGAAAATAATTATTGTCGGTGATCATGGCCATGATGAAGTAAAAGGAATTGCTAGTCAAGTTAAAGATCCAATTATTATTTCTTCGCCAGAGGAAGCCTTAATCCAAAGGAAATATAAAAGAGCAGGTATTGTATGTCAATCCACACAGACTATTGAAAATGTTCAAGAAATCATTAATATTATGATGACAAAAGTTTTTGATCTTCGATTTGTAAATACAATTTGTTTCCCAACCAAACGCAATCAAAGTCAAATTAAAGAGTTAGCAATAAAATGTGATTTAATGGTTATAATAGGTTCTTTTACTAGTGCAAACTCAAAAAGGTTAACCGCCTTAGCTAAAGAACGAAATAACAACTCTTATCAAGTTACTAATGCAGATGAGATCAAAGCCGATTGGTTTGATAAAGTTGAAATTGTTGGAGTCTCTGCTGGTGCAAGTACTCCAGATAAAATAATTAATGAAGTTTTAGATAAAATTAAAAAAATTGGAGATATCCAAAAGGAGATTATTTATGGCTAAAAAAGGTTCCTTTGAAATAAAAGTAGGTTTAGCAGAGATGTTAAAAGGTGGAGTTATTATGGATGTAATGAATGCTGAACAAGCTAAAATTGCTGAAGATGCAGGTGCTGTTGCAGTTATGGCTTTAGAACGTATTCCTTCTGAAATTAGAAGAGATGGTGGAATTTCGCGTGCAAGCGATCCACAAATGATTAAAGATATTCAAAATTCAGTATCGATACCAGTGATGGCAAAAGTAAGAATAGGGCATTTTGCTGAAGCTCAAATACTAGAAGCATTAGAAGTTGATTTTATTGATGAAAGTGAAGTTTTAACTCCTGCAGATGAACATAATCATATTTGGAAAAATGATTTTAAAGTTCCATTTGTATGTGGATGTAGAAATTTAGGGGAAGCTTTAAGGAGAATAGGGGAGGGCGCTGCAATGATACGAACTAAAGGAGAAGCTGGTAGTGGAAATATTGTTGAAGCAGTACGACATATGCGTCAAGTTCAAAGTGACATCAAAAGATTAACAACTATGAACCAAGATGAGCTTATGGCTGCATCAAAAGATATGGGTGCCCCTTTTGATTTAATTCAACAAGTTGCAAAATCAGGTAAGCTACCTGTACCAAATTTTGCGGCAGGGGGTATAGCAACTCCAGCTGATGCTTCTTTAATGATGCAATTAGGTGCGGAAACTGTTTTTGTAGGTTCTGGGATTTTTGCTAGTGAAGATCCACCTCCAAGGGCAAAAGCTATAGTCGATTCTGTTGCATATTATAAAGATGCTTCAAAATTAGTAGAAATATCTACTGGTTTAAAATCAGCCATGAAAGGTTTAGATATGTCAGAAATTCCTGAAGCAGAACGTCTACAAGAAAGAGGTTGGTGAGGGTTTTATTTTAGAATGGTAGGCGTATTAGCACTTCAAGGAGATTACTCTAAGCATGTACAAATTTTAGAAATGCTTAATTTGGAAGTATTAGAAGTTCGTTATCCTAATGATTTATCTTTAATTGATGGATTGGTGATTCCTGGTGGTGAATCAACTACTATTTCTGATTTAATGACTCGCGTAAGCTTTCATGAAGCAATAAAGATTTTTGCTAAAAAAAAACCAATCCTTGGTACATGTGCTGGATTAATTTTGATGTCAAAAAATATTTCAGACGACCGTGTAATACCTTTAGGTCTATTAGATATCTCTGTTGATAGAAATGCATATGGAAGACAAGTCGATTCATTTACAGATCAAATAAAGGTTTCACTAAATGATAACATCCATAACGTTTCAGCTGCTTTTATTAGAGCTCCAAAAATAAATAAAGTTGGTTCTAATGTAAAAATATTAAGTTATTATAATAATGAGCCTGTAGTGGTTAAACAAGGTCATCATTTAGGATTAACTTTTCATCCCGAGTTGGTAAAAACAACTTTTTTCCATAATTATATTTTTAGAAAACAATTTGAGATTAATAATGCAGCTTGATCTTCTAGCAAATATAAAATCTCCAGCAGATATAAAAGATTTTTCCATGGATGAGCTTCTACAACTTGCTAATGAAATTAGGAATCATACTATTAAAGTAGTTAGTGAAGTTGGCGGGCATTTAGCTCCTACTCTCGGTGTAGTTGAGCTTACAGTTGCTATTCATAAAGTTTTCGATACACCTGATGATAAGATTATTTGGGATGTTGGACATCAAGGTTATGCTCATAAACTATTAACAGGTCGCTTCGATACATTTTCAAGTATACGAAGATTAGGTGGACTAAGTGGTTTTTTAAAAAGATCCGAAAGCGAGTATGATACTTTTGGTGCTGGTCATGCTTCAACATCAATTTCAGCTGCTACTGGGATAGCTGAAGCAAGAAAAAGAACGGGTAAAAATTACCGTGTTGTTTCAATTATTGGTGACGGTTCAATGACAGGAGGTTTAGCTTTTGAAGCTTTAAACAATGCTGGACATTTAAGAACTCCAATGTTAGTTATTTTAAACGATAATGAAATGTCAATTAGTCCAAATGTTGGAGCTTTAAACACTTATTTAACTAAAATTGTTACAAATCCATTATACAATAAAATCAGAGACAAAATTTGGGATATTTCAGGTAATATTCCATTTGGAAAGTCTAAAGCGAGAACTTTCCTTCATCGAATCGAAGACAGTTTAAAATCTCTAATAGTTCCTGGAATGCTTTTTGAAGAATTAGGTTTCCGTTATATTGGGCCAATTGATGGACATAATTTAAATGATCTTATTTCTACTTTAGAAAAAATTAAGGATTTAAAAACACCTGTTCTTCTTCATATAAAGACCAAAAAAGGTAAAGGCATGGTTTCAATTAAAACAGAAAATGGAGAGTATCATAATGATGCAGTTAAATTCCATGCTGTCAAACCAAAGAAGAATGATGATGGATTATCAATGAAATTAAATGTACCTAAAACTCCAATTTTTCAAGAAGTTTTTGGTTCGTTAGTCTGTGAAATTGCTAAAAATAGGAAAGATACAGTTTGTATTACTGCAGCGATGCGTGAAGGAACTGGGCTTGTGAATTATGCAAAAGATTTCTCAAAAAGATATTATGATGTTGGTATAGCTGAGGGTCATGCTGTTACTTTTTCTGCAGGTTTAGCGACCGAAGGAGTTCGTCCAATAGTGGCAATTTATTCAACATTTCTTCAAAGAGCTTTTGATCATATTGTTCATGACGTAACCTTACAGCATCTACCTGTAGTTTTTTGTTTAGACAGGGCTGGGATTGCTGGTGAAGATGGTCCAACTCATCATGGTGCTTTAGATATTGCTTATTTAAAATGCATCCAAGATATGATTGTGGCAGCACCAATGAATGGAAACGAATTAAGGCATTTACTTTATACGGCTTTAGATTATAACAATGGACCTTTTGCAATAAGATACCCTAAAGCATCGTCTGAAAAGTTTGATGTACATGGACAAGCAGAATTGTTGCCAATTGGAAGCTGGGAAGTTATCCGTCAAGGTACTGATATTGTTATATTAGCTGTCGGGCCACAAGTTTATGAGGCATTAGATGCTGCTGAAACTTTAGTCCAAAATGGCATAGCTTGTGAAGTTGTAAATTGTCGTTTTATTAAGCCCATGGACACTGCTTATTTAAAATCAATTATTGGACGTTTTAAACAAGTAATAACTATTGAAGAAGGTGTTAGAACCGGCGGTTTTGGTGAAAGTGTGTCAGCGTGGTTATCTAGCAATGGATATAAGAATCAAATAAATCTAATTTCCTTACCAGATAAGTTTGTAGAGCATGGTTCAAGAATTGAACTTTTAAATCAATGTTCTATAAATAAAGAGGGAATAATAGATGCAGTTAGTAAAAAAGAAAAACTAGTAGACATTGAAAATTAATTTATGAATGCTATCATACTTGTAATAATTGGCCTTTCTTTCTTTTATTTAGGTTTTAGATTTTATTCAAAATTTATTGGCAGTCGTATATTTGATATTGATGATACAAATATACCTATGCCATCAAAAACTTTTGAAGATGGTATTGATTATGTCCCGACTAAAAAACATATTTTATTTGGTCATCATTTTACATCAATAGCTGGAGCAGCACCAATAATTGGCCCATGTGTAGCTGCTTTTTGGGGTTGGTTGCCAGCATTAATTTGGATTCTCGTTGGTACAGTTTTTATGGGGGCAGTTCATGATTTCGGTGCGTTGGTTACCAGTGTGAAAGAAAAAGGTCGAAGTATTGCAGATATAGCTTCAACTACTATAAGTAAGCGTGCAAGACTTATGTTTCTTGTTTTTATTATTTTTCTAGTTTGGTTGGTTTTAGCCGTTTTTGCTATGGCAATAGCTGATCTTTTTGTTGGAATTCCATCATCTGTAATACCAATAAATATAGAAATAATTATTGCATTAATTATGGGTTATTTACTCTATAAAAAAAAGTTATCAAGTCTAATACCTTCACTGGTTGCTCTGCTTGTCCTTTATTTTTTTATTTGGGTTGGCACATTATATCCTATCGATTTTACAAGCTCTATGAATAATCAAGATGCAAAAAATTTGTGGATTCTAATTTTATTTATTTATTCGGCTATTGCAAGCTTGTTACCGGTTTGGACTCTTCTCCAACCTAGAGACTATATTAATAGTCACCAATTATTTGTTGGATTAACTTTATTATTTTTAGGAATTTTTGTCGCACAACCAATTGTTGATGCACCTGCCATTAGATCATTTTCAGAATCAAACACTCCAAGTCTATTTCCATTATTATTTGTAACAATTGCTTGTGGTGCTATTAGTGGATTTCATGGCTTAGTTTCTTCTGGTACTTCATCAAAACAATTAGAAAAGTTATCTGATGCTAGAATAGTTGGATATGGAGGAATGATTGGAGAAGGTACTTTGGCTTTAGCTTCTACTATTGCTGCTGTAGCAGGTATATCATTAGTAGCTGAGGCTAATCTTCCATCTGTTGGTGTAGTTTCTGATTTAAATTGGGCTGTTTATTATGATTCTTGGGAACATGCAAGTAGTAATAAGGCCACAGCTTTCGTTCTTGGGGGAGGTGCTCTATTAGAATCTTTAGGAATTTCAATGAAGATGGCTAATACAATTATGGCGGTATTAGTAATCTCTTTTGCAGCAACTACACTTGATACTGCTACAAGAATTCAGAGGTTTATTTTAAACGAATTTGGATTAGTTACTAAAATTAAATTTTTATCTAATCGTTTTTTCGCAACAGCAATTGCAATTATTCCAGCAATTCTTCTAGCCTTCTGGAATTTTTCAGATCCAGGTAGTGGGGCTATAAGACAAGCGGGATGGATTTTGTGGCCAATATTTGGAGCAAGCAATCAAATGCTTGGAGCTTTAACATTAATGGTTCTTACGTTATATTATTGGCAAAAGAAAAAACCAATTTTACCTCTATTAATACCAATGCTTTTCATTTTAGCAATAACCTTCACTGCATTAATTATTAATGCAGTGAAATTTTTTGGTGAGAATACTATACTTTTCGTTTTAACAATTCTTTTAATCTTTCTTATTCTTTGGATGGTTTATGAAGGTATTAATAAAGTATTAGAAATTCGTAGAACTACGTAAATTTTATATATCAGTTAAACTATGTCAAAACAATTAGAATTATTTAATAAAGCAAAACAAAAGTGGGTTAAAGCTGCTAACGACTCTACTAATCGTGATTATAATTTTAATACGTTAAGTGGTAAAACTTTAGATTCACTCTACTATCCAGAAAATCCTACTGATAATTATCTTGATAAGCTAGGTTTCCCGGGACAATATCCCTATACACGTGGAGTCCACGCGAATATGTATCGAGGAAAATTATGGACTAAACGTCAATTCTCTGGTTTTGGTACTCCTCAAGAAACGAATGCAAGATACCATTCACTTTTAAGCAAAGGTCAAACTGGCCTTTCAGTAGCTTTTGATATGCCAACACTTATGGGTTATGATCCTGACCATCCTTGGTCGAAAGGTGAAGTAGGTAAATGTGGGGTTTCTGTTGCGTCAATTAAAGATATGGAATCTTTATTTAGTGGGATAAACTTAGGTGAAATTTCTGTTTCAATGACAATAAATGGTCCAGCAATCATACTGCTTGCTTTTTATATAGCTGCTGCTGAAAATCAAAAAGTTCCTTTATCAAAATTACGTGGAACCCTACAAAATGATATTTTAAAAGAATTTATTGCTCAAAAAGAATGGATATTTCCACCAGAACAATCAATGAGAATAATAACTGATATGATGACATATTGTACTGAAAATATGCCAAACTATAATACAATTTCAATTTCTGGTTATCATATTAGAGAAGCAGGATCTACCGCAGCTCAAGAATTAGCATTTACTCTTGCGAATGGTTTTACATATATAGATTATGCTATTTCTGCAGGTCTTAATATTGATGATTTTGCTCCGCGTTTATCTTTCTTTTTTAATTCACACCTTGACTTTTTTGAGGAAATAGCAAAGTTTCGAGCAGCTCGTCGTATATGGGCAAAAAGACTTAAGAATAAGTATAAAGCAAAAAATGAACGATCTTGTAAGTTAAGATTTCATACACAAACTGCAGGATGTTCGCTAACTGCACAACAACCTGAAAATAATATTGCAAGAACAGGCTTTCAAGCAATGGCAGCTGTGTTAGGAGGAACGCAATCACTTCATACAAATTCAATGGATGAAACTTTAGCCTTACCATCAGAAAAAGCAGCAGAGATTGCATTGCGCACCCAACAATTGCTTGCATTTGAGACAGGAGTTGCAAATGTAGTAGATCCATTGGGTGGCTCATGGTTTATAGAGTCATTAACTGATGAGATTGAACAAGAAGCTGAAAAGTATTTTCATGAGATTGAAAGTTTTGGTGGTGTCATTCCAGCAATAGAGAATGGTTATTTTCAAAGAGAAATTGCTATTTCAGCCTCAGATTATCAAAAGAAGATTGATGACAAAAATCTAATTCATGTTGGAGTTAATGATTTTAAAAACGAGGATGAAGAAATTCAAATTCCAATACTTGAAATTGGAGATAATGTAGAAAAAGAACAAATTTTTTCTCTAGAAAAAATAAAATTTGAAAGAGATGAGATAATTGTAAAAACTGCTTTGTCAAAAATAAAAGAAGCTTGTGCAAATAATTTGAATATTATGGTTCCAATTATTGAAGCTGCAAAGTCATATGTGACTATGGGTGAAATCGTAGCAACTATGAAAACAGAATTTGGTGAATGGCAAGAAACTGCTGTTTTTTAAAAGGGGTAAAATGAATAGTAATAAAAAATTTACAATTATGATAGCAGGTGTAATTACTGTTGTTATTTTTTGGATTGGTTGGGTATCATCTAATCCAAAAGATGAAAAGGCTATGGCTTCTTTCATCTCGGTAGAAAAGTTATTGAATGATAAAATGAAAAAAAGAACAAAGTTGGGTGGTCTTGTAAAAGATGGTTCAATAATTATTTCAGAAACTAATTATTTAGATTGTTCTTTTGTTCTAAAAGAGGGCGCTGCAGAATTAAAAGTTAAATATGATCGTTCAAGACCAGACCTTTTTAAAGATGGAGCAGAGGTAATTATTACTGGTCAATATCTAGATGGAACTTTCTATGCAGATGAATTACAAACTAAATGTGCTTCTCGATATGAGGGAGATCTTAGGGATGAGTCTAGCTATAAATTAACTGAAATAGAAACATGACTCCAATAGCTGGTGCAGTTGCTTTAAACCTTGCTTTTGGTTTTAGTATTCTTTCAATTATATGCTTATTCATTTTTACTCTTAATGAAGACAAACGGTTATTCTTAACAGGGCAAAGACTATCTCTTGGAATATCTTTTTTTGTATTTTTAGCAACTTTTATTCTATGGTATCAGTTAATTATAAGCAACTTTGATATTGATTATGTAGCTAGATATACTAGTATAGAGACTCCGTTTATTTATAAAATATCTGCTCTTTGGGCTGGTCAATCAGGATCGTTACTTTTTTGGCTTTTTATTTTATCAATTTTTGCAACTATTACTGTTTTGCAAAATCAATCTAAACATCATGGACTAATGCCTTGGGTGATAATATCTTTATCAATCATTCAATTATTCTTTTTGATTTTAACTAACTTTGTAACTAATCCTTTTATGCCAACTGATGCAGACTTTGTTGTTGCCAATGGCAATGGACTAAATCCATTGCTCCAAAATGTTACTATGGCAATTCATCCACCAACACTTTATCTAGGTTATGTAGGTTTTTCTGTGCCATTTGCTTTTGCTATTTCTGCTTTAATGAATCGAGATACCAGTACTTTATGGATTCAAAGTATTAGACGTTGGACATTAGTCGCATGGTTATTTTTGAGTTCTGGAATAATATTAGGTGGATGGTGGGCATATCAAGAATTGGGTTGGGGAGGTTATTGGGCTTGGGATCCTGTTGAAAATGCAAGCTTTATGCCATGGTTAACAGCTACAGCTTTTCTACACTCCATTATAATTCAAGAAAAAAAAGATATGTTACGAATTTGGAATATGGCACTCATAATTTTGACATTTACACTATGTATATTTGGTACATTTTTGACACGTTCTGGAGTTATGAGTTCAGTTCATTCATTTACAGCATCATCATTAGGGCCTATTTTCTTAATTTTTGTGTTTTTAATTCTAATTGTTTCTTTTTCATTAATGTATTTAAGAAGGTCAGAACTAAGATCAGAAAAAAGGATGGAATCTTTTACTTCAAGAGAAAGTGGCTTTTTATTTAATAATTTAGTTTTTGTTGTTATGTGTTTTGCTGTATTCTGGGGAACACTCTTTCCAGTGATTTCAGAAACTATAAGAGGAACAAAAATAACTGTTGGACCGCCTTTTTTTAATCAAATTAACGTTCCAATTGGCTTAATTCTTTTAGCCTTAACAGGCGTAGGCCCTTTACTCGCTTGGCGCAATACAAGTAAACAAAGCCTAATAAAAAACTTCACATTTCCTATTCTTTCTGGTTTGATTGCAGCAATCATATTTTTGTTTATTGGTTTTAAAGGGTCGGTGGTCATTTCATTTAGTTTATCTGTTTTTGTTTTAGCAACTATTTCAACAGAATTCAAAAGAGGAATTTCAGCAAGAACTAAAAAGTTTAAGGAATCAATTTTTAAAGCATTATTTGAAATGGTTAGCAAAAATAGATCTAGATATGGTGGATATATTGTTCATGTTGGCATAGTTTTCATGTTTGTAGGATTTACAGGGCATGCATTTGATAAAGAAAAAGAATTTAGTTTAACGAAAGGTCAAAGTGATCATGTAGCTGGATACGAATTTACCTTACTTAAATTATCAGAAACAGAAAGGCCAAATCATTACGCCTGGATTTCTGATATCAGAGTTACAGATAATAAAGGTGAATATGTTACTAATCTATATCCTGAAAAACGTATTTATTTTCATAAAAACCCTGATGTCAATCGAAGACAGCCACATAGTGAGCTTGATATTTATTCAACTCTAAATAAGGACATATATTCAATTTTTTCGGCTGTGGATAATGAAAATGGTGTAGCTTTTATTAAAATCATGGTAAATCCTTTAGTTCGATGGGTTTGGATTGGTGGTTATATTCTTGTTATTGGTACAATGATAGCCCTTTGGCCAAGGAAAGATTGATTTTGGACTATATTCGTGATTATAGCCTAGTTTTTATATTCTTCGTACTACCTATTATATTTGTTATACAGCCATTATTTTTAAATAAAATTAATGATTTTGAAAATCATATAGACCTTTCATCACTAAAGCGAAAAAAACGCCTACTCTATAGACAAATAAAAGAACTAGAAATGGAATTTGATATTGGGAACATAAATCAAAAAGATTTTGAAACTTCTAGAAAAGAATTAAAAGTAGAAGTTTCAGAAGTAATTACAAAGATAAACGCTAATAAGATTTAATGCTTTCTATTTCTGGATTATCTAAATCTTTCAACCGTCGAAAAGTTCTTAACAATCTAAGCCTTGAAATAAAAACTGGTGAAACTGCTATATTTATGGGTAATAATGGAGCAGGTAAAACCACTCTCCTTCGTATCATTGCTAAAATAATGACTCCAGATAATGGAAAAATTATTTTTGAAAACAATAATATATTAAAAGGTTCACCTTCAAGTAGAAAAAATATTTTATATATAGGTCATTCACCAGGAATGTATGCTTCTCTTTCAGCTTTAGAAAACTTAAAGTTCACTTTAGAAATACGTAATAATCTATTATCTGAAAATAAAATAAAATATGAACTTGAGCGTTTTGGTTTATTGGAACAAATGAATGATCCTATTTCATTTTATTCTCAAGGAATGTTACAACGTTTAAAATTAACTTATGCAGAATTATCAAACTGGAATTTATTATTGCTTGATGAACCATTTTCTGGTTTAGATAAGTCAAGTGAAGATCAAATTGATTTAGTTTTAAAAAATTGGAAAAATAATGGCAAAACAATTTGTCTTGTACTTCATAGTTTAGATAAAGCAAAAATATTTGGAGATATTTTTTTTCGATTAGAAGAAGGTAGGGCGAATAAAGTATAATGTTTATTTCTTTACTTAAAAAAGAGTTATTTATAGAATTCAGATCACGTGAAGTTATTTTATCAATGTTAATTTTTGGGTTATCAATAATCTTAGCATTTGCTTTTACAACGAATGTCTCTAAAATAATTGTATTAAACTATGCACCAGGCATGTTTTGGATCATGATTTTATTTGTAACAACTTTAGGAGTTCATCGCTCTTTCACATATGAAAAGAATTTTGATGCTTTCTCTTTATTGATTAGTGCTCCAATTGATAGAGGCCTTATTTATTTATCTAAATGGATTAGTGGTACAATTTTTTTAACTGTAATGGAAATAATAATAATAATTCCTTTCTTTAAGTTTTTACTATTAGACCTTCCTTCTAATTTTATCTTATTTAGTGTTACATCTATTCTTATTAATTTTGCAATAATGTCAGTAGCTAGCCTTGTGGCAGGTATTTCAATGCGTGCAAACCTTAGTGAAGTATTAGTTCCAATTTTATTTTTTCCACTAGTTTCTCCTGTTATAATTGCTGCTACTAAAATATCATCAGGAGTTTTATCCGGAGACCCTTATCAGTTATGGCAAATTTGGTTGTTAATTATAGTATCGGTTATTGTAATTTTTCCGCTTGCTGGTTATACTTTATTTGACTTTATAACTGAAGAATAATGCAATCATTTTTTTATAATAAAAATAACAGACTATTATTAGTATTAATTAGTTCATTATTAATATTTAATATATATAATATTATTTCTAATACACCAATGGTGCCAGATCAGCATTGGGCTCAAAAAATATTTTATGTTCATGTCCCGTCAGCTTGGGTAGGGTTTTTATCTTATCTAATTGTCATGATTGCAGGAATAATGTTTTTTCTTAAAAAAAATGATTATTGGGATACTGTAGGTTTAGCTGCAGCAGAAATTGGTACACTTTTTATAACGCTAGTATTAATTACTGGTCCAATTTGGGCTACACCTATTTGGGGAAAACCATGGATTTGGGAACCTCGATTGACAACCACATTTATTCTTTTCCTAATATATATAGGATATTTTATGATAAGATCTTTTGGTGGTCATGTAGAGAGGGTAAAACGTTATGCTGCTGCAATAGGAATTATTGCATTTTTAGACGTTCCTATAATTTTTGTATCTGTTCAGTTTTGGGCTCCAGAAATCCAGTCTCATCCTCAGGTTGAAATGGCAAATCAACCTTCTGGTATATTGTTTCCATTTTTAATTTCATTATGTATTTTTACATTAGTTTATTTTCTAATGTTGAAGTTCAGGATTCATGTGATACAACTCAAGAATAAAGTAATTTATAATGTATAATTTCCTAAATTATTTTCTCACAGTTTATTTTATTGTATTTGGAACTATTATTTTTTGGTTCTTGGTACAATTTCGGAATGAAAGAAAAATATTAAAAATTATTAAGGAGAAAGATTAATGGAACGTAAAATTGTCCATGTTGTTGGTACAGGCACCATAGGAGAACCATTAATTGGTTTATTATGCGATTATAAAGAACAATTAGGTATTGATGAAGTAACTTTCAATAAAAACACTCCATTAAGAACTGATCGCTCAAAAGTTATTGATTTAATAAAGCGTGGGGCACGTTTAGCAGTGAATAGTGAACGTTTAGATGGTTTTAAAGAATTAGGTATGGATCCTGATTTAGAGACTGAAGAAGCTATTAGTAGAGCTTCTGTGGTGATTGATTGTACTCCATCAGGAATTGGCCACAAAAATAAAGAAAAATATTATAGTAAATTTGCTGATTCAGTTAAAGGATTTATGGCTCAAGGAAGTGAAGATGGTTTTGGAGTAAAATATGCTAGAGGTATTAATGATGCAGTTTTAAAAGAAGGGAATAATAAATTTGTTCAAGTAGTATCTTGTAATACACACAATATTTCATGTATCACTAATACTTTAGCCATTGATGGCTATGGCCCAGATAATTTATTAGAAGGAAGATATGTTTGCATTAGAAGAGCAAATGATACCAGTCAAGAAGGTAACTTTATTCCTGCTCCATTGGTTGGTCCACATACTGATAATATTTATGGATCACACCATGCTAAAGATTCATCAGAGCTTTTTGAAACTTTGGGTTATGATTTAAACTTGTTTTCATCTGCAATGAAAGTAAATAGTCAATATATGCATGTGCTTTCATTTGCTTTAAAAACAAAAGAACCTACATCATTAAATGAAGTAAAAGATAAATTAATTAAGAATGAATTGGTGGCAATGACTTCAAAGAATATGACAAGTACAGTTTATTCATTTGGAAGAGACCACGGTCATTTTGGTAGAATTCTAAACCAAACTGTAATGGTAGAAGATACACTCCATGTAAAAAATGAACATGAGATTTATGGGTTTTGTTTTACACCTCAAGATGGAAACTCAATTTTAAGTTCTATATCTGCAGCAGAACATTTTCTTTATCCACATTCTTATGAAGATAAAATTCAATGTCTTAATGAACTTTTTTTCGAGGAAATTTGAATTTAATAGTAGAAACGGTAAAAACTGGTCCGTTTCAAGAAAATACTTTTATTGGATGGAATTCAAACTCTGATGGAGCTTTTTTAGTTGACCCTGGAGATGACGCACACCTAATAATAGATGTAATAGAGAGAAATAGTATTACGCCTAAAGCTATTATTAATACTCATGCTCATTTAGATCATATAGGTGCAGTTCAACATTTAAAAGAAAAATATAAAATTCCATTCTATCTTCATACTAATGAAAAGATGATATTAGAAATGTACGAAGCTTCATGTAAGATGTTTGGTATAGTATCTAATCCAAGGCCTGAAGTTGATATATGGTTTAAAAATGAAGGTGAGTTAATTATTGATAAATTTAGATTTAATACTTTAAATACACCAGGTCATACACCAGGTGGTACATGTTTACAAATTCAAAACCATATTTTTGTAGGTGATACAATTTTTAGAGGAAGTGTAGGTCGTACTGACCTACCTGGTGGTGATTCAACTTTATTAGAATCATCATTAATCCATTTATTGAATTCAATGGATCATGATTTTACAATTCATTCAGGGCATGGACCTGATACAACACTTAGCTATGAATTATCTAAAAACCCATTTTTAATTCCCTTAAAAAACAAGTTAAATTAAAGTTATGAAAGTCATCGAATTTTTAGAAAAAGCCAACTCAACGTTATTTAGTTATGAAATAATCCCTCCTACCAGAGGTGGCTCGATTGATAAAATTTTCAACCTTGTTGAAGAACTCATGCCTTTTGAACCACCTTTCATTGATTTAACTAGTCGCTCTGCAGAAGTTTACTATGAAGATGCTGATAATGGAAAAACTATAAGACATATTCGCAGAAAAAGACCAGGGACAATTGGTATAAGTGCTGCAATAAAAAATAAATTTAATTTAGAAACAGTTCCGCACATACTTTGTCGAGGATTTACACAGCAAGAAACAGAAGATGCCCTAATTGAATTAAATTATCTTGGTATAAATAATGTTTTAGTTGTTAGAGGAGATGAACTAAGAAAAGATCCACCAAATTCACCTGGTAGAACACGTAATAAATTTGCATCTGATTTAGTAAAACAAGTAAAAAGTATGAACTCAGGAATTTATCTTGAAGAGCTTATTGGATCTGCTCCATCTAATTTTTGCATAGGAGTTGGTGGATATCCCGAAAAACATTTTGAAGCACCAAATATAAAAACTGATTTAAAATTATTAAAAGCAAAAGTTGATGCAGGGGCAGATTATATAGTAACTCAAATGTTTTATGATAATAATGCATATTTCAAATTTGTTGATGATTGCAGAAGTGTTGGAATTGATATCCCAATAATACCAGGAATAAAAATTCTATCTACTGAAGCTCATTTAACAGCGCTTCCAAAATATTTTTATATTGATATTCCTGAAAGATTATCTTCAAATGTTATAGGAAGATCAAAACAAGAAATACATAAAGCTGGTATTGAATGGACTTTGAATCAGGTTCAAGAACTAATTAATGCAAAAGTACCTTGTATTCATTTTTATATTATGTCCTCTGCAAAGTCTGTAATAGAAGTTGTTTCCAAATTCAAATAAGGATTTACAATATTTTACTCTTTAACATTCTCAAATTTTAAAAAAGGAATCTCTCCATTTCTTTCTAACAATAATCGGATTTTAGTTGCGATTTCAGGGGGCAAAGATTCAACTTGCTTAATCCATTTAACATCACAACTACGCCCTAAGCATAAGATTTTTGCAGTTCATGTTAATCATGGTATAAGAAAAGCTTCATTAAATGAAGAAAATCAAGTCTCAGTTTATTGTCAATCATTGAAAATTCCTTTAATTACTTATAAAGCAAATTTTGTTCAAAATAAAAATGAGAGTATGGAAATGTGGGCCAGGCGAACTAGGCAACATTATTTTGAATTAGCTCGAAAAAATTTTCAATGTGATTTCATTTTTACAGGTCACCATTTGAATGATAAAGTTGAAACAATAATTATGAATCTTGACAATGGTTGTTCAATTGAAGGTTTAAGAGGTATACCCAAAAAAAATAAATATATTTTAAGACCTCTCATAGATATTAAACGAAAAGATATAGAATCATATATAGAAAATAATAATTTACCGTTTGTTGAAGATTTATCTAATTATGATACTTTAATTAAAAGAAATTTAGTTAGGCATCAAGTTTTAAAACGATGGGAAGAGCAATCAACTAATCTAGTATTAAGATTTAACAAATTATCAAAAAAAGCAGAATTTGTAGTTAAGAAGATGAATTCATTTATTAAAAAATTAAGTACGGGTTTTAATATCCAAGATAATGTTATTGAAATAAATGATAATGAAATTAATTTTTTATCATTAAATCAAAAAGTACGCCTTATTAAATATTTAATAGGAAGTGAAAAGATATCCTGGCGATATAATAGATGGAATTCATTAGAACAGTGGATTAATAATGCAAAAATTGGTTCTAACATTAAAATAAATTCAAATTGGAAACTTTTACGAGATCGTTCAAAGTTTATTTTAAAAAAATATGTTTTAGGAAGCGATGGTTTTAACCTAGTTATAAATGAAGTGAATGAATATGATAAAAGTAATAATTCATTTAGTGAAATTATTGATGGATCCTTGATTGAAGGGAAAAAAATAAAGCTACGAAAATGGAAGAATGGTGATTTTTTCCAACCATTAGGAATGGTTGGAAAAAAAAAGATTAGCGACTTTCTTATTGATGAAAAAATTGATTTTTTTACCAAACAAAATCAAATGGTAGTTACTGCGAATAATAAAATTATTTGGGTTTGTGGTCATCGTCTTAGTGATATTGTTAAAGTACATGATAAAACATCTAAGTTTATGGAACTTTCTTTGGTTCCTGAGTTAAAAGATTAATGTATAGCAATAAAGAAAATTTAAAAGAGATTATCTCTGAAGAAAAAATATTAAGTCGTGTAAAAGAAATAGCTTATGATATCTCCAATAAATTTTTAGACGAACCTCCGATATTTATTAGTATTTTGAAAGGGAGTGTTATTTTTGTTGCTGATCTTATTCGGGAAATGAATATTGATTGCGAAATTGATTTTATTCAAGTTTCTAGTTATTCTGGTGCGTCATCAAAAGAATCAATTGACTTTATTAAAGATATTTCTATAAATATTAATGAACGAGATGTTATAATTGTAGAAGATATTATTGATACTGGTTTAACAATTAATTTTATAAAAGAAAAATTACTTGAATTAAATCCTAGGTCTATATCTATAGCAACGCTTCTAATGAAACCAGAAATAGCTAATATTGATTTTGAAATAGATTGGGTAGGGTTTGAAATTGCACCTGAATTTGTTGTAGGATACGGACTTGATTTCAATCAAAAATTTAGAAATTTAAGAGGTCTATACATCCTTGGGGGAAACGAAAGTGAATAAAGTGAATTCTAAAAATAATAATTCAAATAAAATGTCAGATAAAAAGATAACAAACAATAAAAATAATAAAAAAAAACCTGATCAGTTTCAATGGCAAAGAGCTGGAAAAACAAGTTTCGTTTGGATTCTTGTTATTATCTCAGCTGTCTTTTTATCAAACCTATTTACAAATCAGGGTGGAGAAGAGGTCGAAGTACAATATTCTGAATATCGTTCATTTTTAACTGATAACTTGATTGCTAAAGCTAGAATAGTAGATCAAGTGTTTCATGGTGAATTATCAGAACCAAGGATGATTCTTAATTCAGGTGGAATATCTCGTGAAGTTGTGAACTTTCGATTAAAACTTCCTTTTGTTGACCGTGAAGTAATGAATGAGTGGGATAAATATGATGTAGATTATACATTTAAACAAAAATCAGTTGATTGGACTGGATATTTCTTAAACTTTTTACCATGGATTGCAATACTTGCTTTTTGGATTTTTCTTATGCGACGTATGCAGGGTGGTGGTGGAGGTATGAAGTCAATTTTTAATTTTGGAAAAAGTAAAGCAAAAATATGGACTTCAGATATGCCGAAGGTAACATTTAATGATGTCGCAGGTTGCGTGGAAGCAAAAGAAGAATTAAAAGAAGTCGTAGATTTTTTAAAAAAACCAAAGCGATATCAAAAGCTAGGAGCTAAAATTCCTAAAGGGGTTCTATTAGTAGGACAACCGGGAACAGGAAAAACATTATTAGCGCGTGCTATAGCAGGGGAAGCTAATGTAGCTTTTTTTAGTTTGAGTGGTGCTGACTTTGTTGAAATGTTTGTAGGTGTTGGAGCTTCAAGAGTAAGAGACCTTTTTGAACAAGGTAAAAAGAATCAACCATGTATTATTTTTATTGATGAATTAGATGCTGTTGGTAGACAGCGTGGTGCAGGTTTAGGTGGAGGGCATGATGAGCGAGAACAAACGTTGAATGCACTTTTGGTTGAGATGGATGGCTTTGAATCTCATGAAGATATTATATTAATGGCTGCGACAAATCGTCCTGATGTACTTGATTCTGCACTGCTTCGTCCTGGTAGATTTGATAGGCAAGTGATAGTAGATGCTCCAGATTTAAAAGGACGATTAGGTATTCTAAAAGTTCACACTAAAAAAATAGTTTTAAATAAAAAGAAAATTGATTTAAATGCTATTGCTAAAGGTACTCCAGGAATGGTAGGTGCTGACCTTGAAAACATTGTAAATGAAGCAGCACTTCTTGCAGCAAGAAAGAAAAAACATTCAGTTGACATGGAAGACTTTGAGGAAGCAAAAGATAAAGTAATGATGGGTGTCCAACGAAAAAGTGTAGTCTTGACTGAAGATGAAAAGAAAACAACAGCTTATCATGAAGCTGGCCATACTATAGTGGCTGCATTGACTGATGGTGCTGATCCCGTACATAAGGTAACTATTATTCCTCGCGGACGTGCTTTGGGCGTCACAATGCAATTACCTATTGATGAGAAACATGGATATTCAAGAGGCTATATTGAAGGGCGTTTAGCAATATTAATGGGAGGACGTGCTGCTGAAGAGTTAATTTTTAATGAATTAACTACAGGTGCTGGAAATGATATAGAGCAAGCTACTCAAATTGCAAGAAAAATGGTTTGCGAGTGGGGTATGAGCGATGTCCTTGGTCCTATGACTTTTGGAAAGAAGAATGAAGAAATTTTTTTAGGAAGGGAAATCCAGAGTCACAGAGATTTTTCAGAAGTTACAGCTAGAATGATTGATGAGGAGGTCGTTAGAATAGTAAGGAAAGCCCAATCTACTGCAGAAAAAACTTTACAAGATAATAGTGGTTTACTAGAAAATATCGCAAATGCTTTACTAAAGTTTGAAACTATCGATGGAAAAGAAGTTGAAACTATAATGGCCGGAAAAACTATTAAGCGATTAAAAAATGGTTCTATAAAAAAACCAAAAAGTAAATCTTCAAAAAATACATCCAAAAATAATAAGCAAACTTAAGTGGTGTAGGTCTCTTTAAGAGTTCTTGAATAATAAACAGTTTAAATCTTGGCTTAATTATCCGTCAAAAAGCCTTATAATGGGCATTTTGAATGTAACACCAGACTCTTTCAGCGATGGTGGTCAATTTACTAGTCCACAGCATGCAAGAGACCATGCGATTAAGATGGTTACTGAGGGTGTTGATATAATTGATATTGGAGGGGAATCTACACGCCCTGGAGCAAAGCCAGTTTCTTTAAAAGAAGAGTTAAAACGTATAAAGCCAGTTATTGAAGCTATTCGAAAAGAATCAGATTGCCTTATTTCTATTGATACATATAAAGCTTCAGTCGCAGAAGTTGCATTAGATCTTGGCGCAAATATAGTAAACGATATATCAAGTTTATCTTTTGATCAAAATATGGCACATCTTGTTTCAAAAAATAATGTTCCAATTATTTTGATGCATATGCAAGGTTCACCACAAAACATGCAGTTAAATACTCGTTATGATAATCTAATAAATGATTTAATTATTTTTTTTAAATCTAAAATTAAAATTGCTAGTGAAGCTGGAATTTCAAATAATATGATTATATTAGACCCTGGTATTGGTTTTGGAAAAAAAGTTCAAGATAATTTTGAAATTATACGTGAATTAAAGCAAATTAAAGCTATGGGATATCCAATATTATTAGGACCATCAAGAAAATCTTTTATTGGACAAGTACTTGATCTTCCAGTTGAAGATAGATTGGAAGGGACAATGGCTTCTATTTCTGCAGGTATACTAAATGGTGCTAATATAGTACGAGTACATGATATAATTGAAACAAAGCGTACTTTATCAGTTATAGAAAAAATTATTGGATAGATATTAAATGGTTTTATTTCAAATAGGCTTTCTCACCGTTACACTAATTGATTTAATTGATTTACTCTTAGTCAGTTGGCTATTCTTTAAAGTATATATGTACTTTAAAGGAACTCGTGCAGGTCAAATGCTTGCTGGACTTATTTTTCTAATGTTATCATCTTTCTTATTTAATGCATTTGGGCTCAGCGCCTCTTCATGGTTAGTAAACCAATTTCAAACGGTTTGGGTAGTTGCATTTGTTATTTTATTCCAGCCAGAACTTAGACGTTTATTAATTTATGTTGGACAAACACGTTTTTTCCAAAGAATTTTTCGTGTAGGAACATCTCGTACTATTTTATCTATAGTTGAAGCTTCAATTCAATTACAAGAAAGGCATTGGGGTGGATTAATTGTTATACAGCGAGAAACAGGATTGAGATCTTATAAAGAGCAAGGTACACAGTTAAAGGCAGAAGTTACAGCGCCATTACTTGTATCAATTTTTAATCCTACTTCTCCTCTTCATGATGGAGCTGTAATTATACAAAATGATATAATTGATGCAGCAGCATGTATATTACCTCTTACAGAAAGTAAAATGATAGATCCTGAAATGGGAACAAGACATCGTGCAGCTCTTGGAATATCTGAAGAAACTGATGCTATTATAGTTTTAATATCGGAAGAAAAAGCAAGAATTTCAGTAGTTGAGGATGGTAGAATAGCTCATATCAGTGTAGATGAAATTGGATTACTTAAATATTTAAATGATAGAATGTTTATTGCTTCAGGTGATTAATTATTATGTTTTACGATCAATACATTTTTAAATATCATTCTAATAAATGTCCATTTTAAACTATACGATAATTAGTGTATTAATTATTAGTTCAATTTCTTTGATTGGATTAGCTACACTCTCTTTATCTAAAAAACTTTTAGATAAACTAATTACTTATTTAGTGAGTTTTGCTACAGGAACATTATTTGGTGGTGCTTTAATCCATTTATTGCCTCAAGCTTATGCTTCAAATATAAATTCACTATACGTATCATTATGGACAATTGCAGGACTCTCAACTTTTTTTGTTATGGAAAAATTTTTCCGTTGGAGACATTGTCATCATCCAACAACAAAAGATCATTTACATCCAATTATTCCAATGAACATTTTTGGAGATACAATACATAATTTTATTGATGGGGTACTTATTGCGATTAGTTATTCAGCAAGTATACCACTAGGTATTGCTACATCGGTAGCTGTTCTTTTTCATGAGATTCCTCAAGAAATAAGTGATTTCTCAATTTTAATTAAAGGTGGACTTTCTGTTAAAAAAGCTTTGATAGTAAATATACTAAGCTCGCTAGTCGCTTTGATTGGTGCATTAATTGCACTTCAAATGGGAAAAAATATCAACGGTTTTACTAATGCTTTGATTCCATTTACGGCTGGAGGTTTTATATATATTGCAGGATCAGATTTAATCCCAGAATTACATCATGATACTGATTTGTTAAAATCTTTCATTCAACTAATAATGTTAATATTTGGTGTAGTAATTATGAGTTTACTATATTTGATATTTTAAACATTTTAACTATCACCATCTAACGATTGATGTAAATTTTACACATGGAATTGATTGATCTAAAAGATAGATACAAGATTGCAGATAAAAAATATTTGGAATTGCGGAGGTATCTTTGACTTTTCTTTAAAGCAAAAAAAATTAGAGAAATTACGTTTAATCTCAGGATCGCCTGATTTTTGGAATGATAATATTTCGGCATCTTCACATTTAAAAAAGATTTCATTATTAGAAAAAGAAATAAAATTATGGAAGAATCTTGATTTAGGAAAAAGTGATATTGAAGTACTTTTAGAATTTGCAGAGACAGGCGAAACTTCACTTGATGAAGTTAATGATGAATTAGAAAGATTTATTAATACCATTGAAGATTTAGAGTTAAAAATGATACTTGGCAGTAATGAAGATAGTCAAGATGCAATAATTACAATTCATCCTGGCGCGGGTGGAACTGAAAGTCAAGATTGGGCTGAAATGCTTTATAGAATGTATTCGCGTTGGATTGAAAGAAAAGGTTTTAAAAAAGAAATATTAGATTTTCAAGCTGGTGATGAAGCAGGCATTAAAGATATTACAATGGAAATAAAAGGAGATTATGCTTATGGCCTTTTAAAGGCTGAAGCTGGAGTTCATCGCTTGGTTCGTATTTCTCCATTTGACTCAAATAGTAGACGTCATACTTCTTTTGCTTCAGTTTTTGTTTACCCTTCTTCAAATGAAGAAATAGAAATAGAAATAGACCAAAGTGAATTAAGAATAGACACCTACCGTGCCAGTGGCGCTGGAGGTCAACATGTAAATAAAACTGACTCAGCTATTAGAATCACTCATATTCCTTCAGGAATTGTTGTGCAATGTCAAAATGAAAGAAGTCAGCATAAAAATAAAGCATCAGCTATGAAAGTTTTAAAAGCCAGGCTTTATCAAGTTGAAGTTGATAAAGAAAAAGAAGCAATGAAAAGTTTAGAAAATTCAAAAATGGATATTGCTTGGGGGAGTCAAATTAGATCATATGTTTTTCATCCATATAATTTGGTAAAAGATCATAGAACAAAAAAAGAAAGTGGAAATGTTTCAGCTATTATGGATGGTGATATTGATGAATTTATTCGAGCCTTTCTAATGAATCAATTAAGTAAAAATGTAAAGAAAGAGAAAGTGTAAAAATGTCTGAAGAACATAAAAGCTTAAATCAAATAATTGATTATCGAAAAGAAAAATTATCAAAACTAAAAGAAGCTGGAATTGATCCATATCCCCAAAAATTTACACCCAATCAATTTAGTAGAGAGATTATAAACAACTTTGAGAACTTTCAAGATAAAGATGTTATTATTGCAGGCCGAATTATGTCAATACGTAAAATGGGGAAAGCATCATTTTTCCATTTGCAAGATCAATTTGGAAAAATTCAGGCTTTTATAAAACGTGACAATATTGGTGATGAAAACTATAATAATTTTAAATTATTAGATATAGGTGACTTTGTTGGTATTGAAGGTTACGTTTTTAAAACAAAAGTTGGAGAAATTTCTATCCATGTTAAAGTGCTAACAATATTATGTAAATCAATTCGTCCTTTACCAATTGTGAAAGAAAAAGAGGGTGAAGAATTTGATGCGTTTATTGATAAAGAAAACAGATATAGAAATCGTCATTTAGATTTAATAGTTAATCCTAATAATAAAGAAATATTTATAAAAAGATCAAAAATAATTAAAGGTCTTCGCTACTTTTTAGATAAAATGGATTTTTTAGAAGTTGAAACACCAGTACTTCAACCAATATATGGTGGTGCAAATGCACGTCCTTTTACGACTCATCATAATGCTTTAGATCAAAAATTATATTTGAGAATTGCCGATGAATTGTATTTAAAACGTCTGATTATTGGAGGATTCGATAGAGTATATGAAATAGCTAAAGATTTTAGAAATGAAGGAATGGATAGGAATCACAACCCTGAATTTACAATGCTTGAGTTTTATTGGGCTTATGCTGATTATGAAGATAATATGAATCTAGTTGAAGATATGTTTCGAGATGTTGCTAAAACCATTGGTAAGACTAAAATAAAATTAGGTGAAATAACTATTGATCTTTCTAAACCTTTCAAGAGACGCCCAATTCTTGATTTATTAAATGAAGCGACGGGTGAAGATTTAACTGATTTTTCAGAAAAAAAATTAAGAGATATTTGTAATTCAAATCATGTTGATATCGATACTAATTTTAATTATGGTCAAATGCTAGATGCTTTAATGAGTGAACTAGTTGAACCAGCATTAATTGAACCAACTTTTGTAATAGATTATCCTATAGCAATTTCACCACTTGCAAAAAAACATAGGAATGGAAATCTAAACCTGGTCGAAAGATTCGAATTATTTATTGGAGGATCTGAATTTGCAAATGCATTCACAGAGCTTAATGACCCTGTTGATCAACGAGAAAGGTTCCAATCTCAAGCTAAACTAGGCGATGATGGTGATGAAGAAGCTCACCCAATTGATGAGAGCTTCCTTGAAGCTATTGAATGTGGAATGCCGCCAACAGCAGGTGTTGGTATTGGTGTTGATAGGTTAGTTATGTTGTTAACAGAGAATGTCACAATTAAAGAGGTTATCCTTTTTCCCTCAATGCGCTCTGAAGAATAATATACTGTGAATTTTCCTTTTTATATTTCGACTCGATATTTGAGGTCGACTCGAAAAGGTAGTTTTACTCGTATTGCCGCTATTTTATCTATTGCTGGTTTATCTGTTGGTGTATCAGCTCTCCTTATTACTTTATTTATCTTGAATGGATTTGAAAGGGTCATTTCTGAAAAGATTTCACAATTTGATGGACATGTTCGTATATCACATTTCTTGGGTCAACCTATAGAACCTCAAATAACTTCTCTAGATAGTATATTGAATATTTATAAAGGTAAATTAAGTAATACCAAATTTATCCAAAAGCCTGCCCTTTTAAGAAAAGGTAAATTTGCTGAGGGAATAATCTTGGAAGGAATTGAGACAAAGAGAGTCAATTATATTAGAGATATACTTATTGAAGGAAATTTTGATTTAAATAAAAACAACATTATAATAGGTCAAAGTTTATCAGAAAAATTAAATCTTAATATTGGAGATGAGATTGTTTTATTTGATATAATCACATTAAATAGTGGAAATAAAAAATTAAAAATTTTTAAAATTACTGGATTATTTCATTCAGGTATGTCAGAATATGATAATTCATTAGCTTTTACAAGTATTAAAAACACTAATGATTTATTTGCAATGAATTCGAAAGTGTCAGGGTATATTTTAAATCTTGAGAATCAAACAAATTATAAATCATTAACAAAATTGCTAAGCAATGAACTTCCTTATCCTTTGATGGTTATGTCATGGAAAGAAAAAAATAGAGCATTATTTAAATGGATGGATATTCAAAGATTGCCAATTTTAATAATTTTTGGTCTAATTACTTTGGTGGGCTTAGTTAATATTATTTCGGCGTTAGCAATGATAACAATTGATAAGACTAGGCAAATCGGTATATTAAAATCTCTAGGGCTTAGTAAACAAAAATTAAATCAAATTTTTTTAATTAAAGGGCTGATAATCGGTTTAGCTGGCTCATTATTTGGTTCATTATTTGCATTATTTATAGCATTCATCCAAAATAATTATAAGTTACTCCAAGTTCCTGAAGATGTCTATTTTATGGATTTCATTCCATTGGATGTTAATCTTCAAAATATATTAATAGTATCTATATTTGTGACTTTTATTTGCATTCTTGCATCATTATGGCCCTCTTTGAGGGCTGGAAAAATTGAACCATCAAAGGCATTAAAGTACGAATGAATTTTTCATTAAAAATTGCAAAAAGATTTATGATTGGCGGCAAAGGCTCTGGCCCCAGCCGCTTAACCGGATGGATATCTATTATTGGCTTGACTATTGGATGCATGGCAATGATTTTATCAGTATCAATATTAAATGGATTTGAATCAAGAGTTGTAAGTAAAATTATAGGTTTTGAAGGTGATCTTAGAATAACAAATGTTAAAGATTGGAGTAAGCTTGAATCATACATCTCATCATTGAATGGTGTTAAAAGTACTATGTTATTTCAAAAAAGAAAAAGTTTACTGATTGGTAGAAATAATTCACAAAGAATGGTAGAATTAAAATCAATAGAAATTCCTAAAATATCAGAATTTTATGATTTAAATATTAAACAAGTGAATTCATCTAAAACTCAGCAAATTATTTTAGGTGAGATGACTGCTAGGCGCCTAAATTTAAATTTAGGTGATGAAGTAAGAATATTGAGCCCAATTGATAATGGTTCTGCTTGGGGATTACCAATTCAAGTTCAATGCATTGTCAGTGGAATCTTTAATGTTCAAGTTTTGGACCTTGATGATAAAATTGCTTTTATATCAAAAGATGTTGGTCAAAAATTATTTTTACGAAAAAATGGACCTGATGGTTTAGATATTAGATTAGATAAAAATTCAGATTTTCAAATAATAGCAAACATGATTAAAAATAAATTTCCCAACATAAAGGTTAATAAATGGTCTGATTTACATAGCGAATTATTCAATGCTATGCGTTTTGAGCGCATTGGAGCTCTTTTTGTTTTAAGCCTTATTATAGTAGTGGCGTGTTTCAATTTAATTACTACATTGATTTTAGTTACTGCACAAAAAATAAGACAAATTGGAATTCTCCAAGTTATGGGTTGTTCTCAAAAAGTTATTAAGACTATAATCATGAGTCAAGGTGTCATGATTGGCTCTATTGGTATTACTGCAGGTTTAATATTTGGAGTTATAATTATTATACTTCAAAATACTTATGGATTAATTCCTTTACCTGAAGATGTTTATTTTATTTCATTCTTGCCAATGAATATTTATTTTTATGATATTATTACTATCCTATCTATTTCATTTGGTATGGTTATTCTTTCAGTATCTATAGCAGCTAAAAGATCGACTATGATTTCAACTTTGGAGGCAGTTTATTTAGAAAAATGATTTTAGAAGCAAAGAAAATATCAAAGTCATTTAAAAATGGCCAAAAAACTTTATCTGTATTTAAAGATATTTCTTTAAATATTAATTCAGGAGATCTCATCACAATTATGGGTTCTAGTGGTGCAGGGAAATCAACGTTGCTAAATATATTAGGCACTTTAGATACTCCAGATACCGGAAAATTATTTATTAATGGAAAAGATACTCTTTCATGCTCATCTGCTGAAATTTCAAAGGTAAGAAATAGTCAGCTTGGCTTTGTATTTCAATTTCATCATTTATTACCAGAATTTACCGCAATTGAAAATGTATTAATTCCAAATCAAATTAGTGGTGGATCTGGAAAATTTGATAAAGGTAGAGACCTATTGATATACATGGGTTTAGAAAATAGATTTGATCACTTTCCTTCTCAACTTTCAGGAGGAGAAAGGTTGAGGGTCGCTGTAGTTAGGGCTTTGATGAATGATCCTAAATTGATAATAGCTGATGAGCCAACTGGAAATCTTGATAAATTAAATGCTGATAAACTAATTAAGTTGTTTAAAAAAATTAACAAGGATTTTAATCAAGCTTTTATTGTTACAACTCATAATCCAAATGTTGCATCAATGGGTAAGCAGAAATATAATTTAGATAATAATTCATTAAATCTAATAGATAGCATTTGAACTTTTATCTGTGCTGTTTAACTTTAAAGTAGTATGAAAGAAAATTTTTCCAAACGTGTTCAAAGTATTTTAAAATATGCTAAAGAAGAAGCTATACGATTAGGTCATAGTTATGTTGGTTCAGAGCATTTATTGCTTGGTTTACTTCGATTGAACTCTGGTCTGAGTTCAAAAATATTTGATATTTATGACTGTGATATTGAAGATATTCAAGCAATGATTGAAGATTTAATCAAAACTTCAGGTGGTACAATGACATTAGGCCATTTACCCTTGACACGTAGAGCAGAGCGTATACTTAGAAATGCTTTTAATGAAGCTGCTGCTATGGGAGCTACTATTGCAGATGATGAACATTTGTTACTAGCGATCTTAAAAGAAACTGATGGTATAGCATTTGAAGTTATTAATTCAAATAATTTGGATTATGATAGTGTTATAGAGCTTATAAAAGATGATTCTGAAGAAGAAGAAGTTGTTCGACCTAAATTAAAAGATAAGAAATCTAAATCTAAAACTCCTGCCTTGGATCATTTCTCTCGAAATATTACAGAAATGGCTGAAAATGGAGAATTAGACCCTGTGATTGGAAGAAAAGATGAAATTGAACGTGTAGCTCAAATTTTGTCGCGTAGAAAAAAAAATAATCCAGTACTAATAGGTGAGCCCGGAGTTGGTAAAACTGCTATAATTGAAGGTCTCGCTCAAAAAATTATTACCAAAGATGTTCCTAGGTTACTTTATAATAAAAGAATATTATCTTTAGATCTTGCCGGTTTAGTAGCGGGTACTAAATATAGAGGTCAATTTGAAGAGAGAATGAAAACTATTATGTTAGAATTAGAAAAAACTGATGATCTAATTTTATTTATTGATGAATTGCATACAATTGTTGGAGCAGGCGGTGCCTCAGGCTCATTAGATGCTTCAAATATGTTTAAACCAGCTTTAGCTAGAGGTGATATACATTGCATAGGGGCCACAACCCTTGATGAATATAGAAAGCACGTTGAAAAAGATGGGGCACTAGAACGTCGTTTCCAAAAGGTAAATGTCTCGCCACCTTCCACAAATGAATCTATAGAAATTTTAAAAGGCCTTCAGTCTAATTATGAGGATCATCATAATGTTATTTATGATAAAGATGCTATTGAAGCCTGTGTTCATTTATCAGATCGTTATATTGCAGATAAATTTTTACCAGATAAAGCTATCGATATAATGGATGAAGCTGGTTCAAGAGCACATATGTTAAATATGAAAGTTCCTCAAGAAGTTATAGATCTAGAATTAGAAATTGAAAAGGTTAAGTCAAAAAAAGATAGTGTTGTTGTTGAACAAAAATTTGAAGATGCAGCTAACTTGCGTGATACTGAACAAAAATTGATTAGAAAATTAAAAGGGTTGCAAAAAGAATGGAAGGCTAATGAAGCTTCAAACCCTATCAATGTCACTGAAGAGAATATTGCAGATGTAGTCTCAATGATAACTAGGATTCCTGTAAGAAAAGTGGCTGAATCAGAAGGGCAAAAACTTTTAAAAATGAAGACTGAAATGTCTTCAAAAATTGTAGGACAAGATAGAGCTATAGAAAGTTTAAGCAAAGCAATTCAACGATCAAGAGCGGGCTTAAAAAGAATTGAAAGACCTATTGGGGTCTTTTTGTTCTTGGGACCTACGGGTGTAGGAAAAACAGAAACTGCTAAAGTATTAGCAAATTATCTCTTTAGTAAAAATCAAGCTTTAATTAAACTTGATATGAGTGAATATGGAGAGCGTTTTTCAGTATCTAGAATGATAGGGGCTCCTCCAGGATATGTTGGTTATGAAGAAGGTGGCGAATTAACAGAAAAAGTTAGAAGGAATCCTTTTTCTGTTATTTTATTTGATGAAATTGAAAAGGCACATCCTGATATATTCAATGTTCTTCTCCAAATGTTTGACGAAGGTGTTTTAACTGATGGTCTTGGGCGTAAGGTTGACTTTAGAAATACTATAATTATTCTTACATCAAATATTGGGACTAAACAAATTCAAGGTGGTAGCTTATTTGGTTTTTCAGAAAATTCTGATGATAAAAATTATAATTCAATAAAAAATAAAATTCTTGAGAAAGTAAGTAATGTATTTAATCCAGAATTTTTAAATCGTTTAGATGAAACAATTGTATACCATCCATTAACTAAACAGAATGTTCTAAAAATTACAGATTTGCAATTAGTTGACCTTAATGATAATTTAAGTAAAATTGGTTTAAGTCTAACCGTAACTAAAAAAGCAAAAGTTTTCATAACTGAAAAAGGATTTAACCCTGAATATGGTGTACGTTTTCTTAGACGTGAAATCCAATCATTAATTGAAGATCCACTTTCAGAACTTCTATTAGGTAAAGTTTTTTCAAAGGCTAAAGGTGTAAAAATTGACTTTGTTCAAGGTCATTTAGAGTTTTTTCCAATTTTTGCAAAAGTTAGAAAAGCGCCTTTAAAAAAATCTAGAAAAAAACCACAAAAATCAATCAATCCTTAATCTATATCTGCCATATAGTATAGCATATATTATTTATATGACAAAATGGCGTATAAATAATTTTGGCACATATATTGAGTACTATTAGTTTATATTACATTTTTTTACTTACTACTAAGGAATAATAGTCATGGGAAAAGTTATTGGTATTGATTTAGGAACTACAAATTCATGTGTAGCTGTACTTGAAGGTGGTGAACCCACTGTAATCAATAGTACAGAAGGTGGAAGAACAACACCTTCTATTGTTGCATTCACTAAAGATAAAGAACGTCTTGTAGGACAGCCAGCAAAAAGACAAGCTGTCACAAATCCTCAAAATACTATTTTTTCTATTAAAAGATTTATGGGACGTATGTTTAATGAAGTTGGTACTGAAATAAAAGAGGTCCCATATAGTGTAGAAAAAGGTGATTCTGGAAATCTAGTTGTTAAAGCTTCTGGTAAATCTTATACTCCTCCGGAAATTGGAGCAATGGTTTTACAAAAATTAAAACAAACTGCTGAAGAACATTTAGGTTCAAGCATTTCAGATGCAGTAGTTACTGTTCCGGCCTATTTTAATGATTCACAACGACAAGCTACTAAAGATGCTGGAAAAATTGCTGGATTAAATGTTTTAAGAATCATTAATGAACCAACGGCTGCTGCTTTAGCTTATGGTATGGATAAACAAAAAGAAGAAACTATTGCTGTTTTTGATTTAGGTGGAGGTACTTTTGATATTTCGATACTTGAATTAGGAGATGGAGTATTTGAAGTTAAGTCTACCAATGGTGATACTCATTTAGGTGGCGATGATTTTGATCAAAAAGTTATTGATTGGATTGCTAAAGAGTTTAAAGCTAGTGATGGTATTGATCTAAAAAGTGATCCCATGGCATTACAGCGATTAAGGGAAGCGGCTGAAACAGCTAAAGTTGAACTTTCTAGTTCAAAACAAACAGAAATTAATTTACCTTTTATTACTGCAGACTCTTCTGGTCCTAAGCATTTAAATATGACTTTAACACGGGCTAAATTTGAAGAACTAGTCTCAGATCTTATTAAAAGAACTATTGATCCATGTTTGAAAGCAATTAAGGATGCTGGGCTTAAATCATCAGATATAAATGAAGTTATTCTTGTTGGTGGATCTTCAAGAATTCCAAAAATTCAAGAAAAAGTAAAAGAAATTTTTGGGAAAGAGCCTAATCGAAGCGTTAACCCAGATGAGGTAGTTGCTCTTGGAGCGGCTATTCAAGGTGGAGTCTTGGCTGGTGACGTAGATGATATACTGTTACTTGATGTAACTCCATTATCTTTAGGTATAGAAACCCTTGGAAGTGTATCTACTAAATTAATTGAAAGAAATACAACAATTCCAACAAAGAAATCTCAAGTTTTTTCAACAGCTGCGGATAATCAGACAACGGTTGAAATTCATGTTTTGCAAGGTGAACGTGAAATGGCAGTAGATAATAAAACTATAGGTAGATTTCACTTAGATGGTATCCCTTCAGCTCCTAGAGGTGTTCCTCAAGTAGAAGTAACATTTGATATTGATGCAAATGGAATATTAAATGTAAGCGCAAAAGATAAAGCTACTGGGAAAGAGCAAAGTATTAGAATTGAAGCATCAAGTGGTTTATCTGACACAGAAGTAGAAAAAATGGTTAATGATGCAAAAAAGCATGAAGGAGAAGATAAAGAAAAACGTGAAATGATTGATTTGCAGAATCAAGCTGAACAACTTATCTATCAAACAGAGAAAAACCTTGATGAGTACAAAGATAAACTAGATAAAAATGAAAAGAAAAATCTTGAAGATGCTGTTGCAAAACTTAAAACCTGTAAAGATGGTACTAATATTGAAGATTTAAAGTCTTCACTTGAAGAAGTAAATACAGCTTGGAATGCGGTAGCTTCAAAAATGTATGAAGCGGCAAAAGAAGAAGGTGCAGATCAAGAAGCCGCACCAAGTGATAAAAATAAGAAAAAAAATAAATCAAAGAAAAAAGATGATGCTGAAATAGAAGATGCAGATTTTGAAGTTGTAGATTAACAATTATCTAAATTTACTTTAATTAAAAAAGCGTCTCAATTATTGAGACGCTTTTTTTGTTTATGGAACTCAAGTCACGTAACTTCATATCATAATCAAAGCGTACTTTGAATAAATGATAAATCGACAAAAAACAATAACTATTATTTTAGTAGCAATATTCATTACTGGTTTTGTTGCTTTTAGACCAAACTTATGGCAAAGCCGTATAGAAATATATTTAAATCGCCAACTAAATAAAGAAGGTTGGACAGTCAATATAAACAAATTATCAGGGCATCTTTTTTCAAATATTTATACTGATAACATTTCATTGATTAATGAAAATGGTACTTCTGTTATATTACCAAAAATTTCTGCTAAGATTATGATTTTTCAATTGCTTAGAGGGAAAATTAAATTATCAACACTTTCATTAAGTAATGCTTCAATATATCCATTTAGTGATGAATTAAATGATAAAGAAGATAAAATAAATAAATTAAATTTTTTGCCTGAACGAATGCCTATTAATATTGATAATCTTCACGCAGACGGATCTATTTTTACAAGTAAAGATGATTCTACTATTGCTTTACATTTTTTAATAGATGGAGCTGTTAAACCAGATACGAATGCATTAAATATTAATCTCTCAAAATTTGAATTATTTTATTCAAATCCCCGTATTGATATAGTAATAAATAATATTAAAGGGAACTTATCGTCAAAAAGAATTTCTGTTGATATTGAGAAAGCTAATATAAATAGTTTTCCTTTAGGTGGACATTTTGAATATGAATTTGGTAACGTTCCTAAAATGAATGGTGAAATCACTCTTTTAGATTATAATATTCCAAATAAAATATTTTCTCAATTTCCACTTCAACCTGAATTATCAAAAATTTCTGCAACATTTAAATTTGAATCTGACCTTAAACATTTTATAGGTGGTTTAAATATAAATAACGATTTAGGGTTAGAAATGAGTGGTGATTTTAATTTAGAAAATAAAGATGATTATTTTCAGCTTCATTCAATAAGTCTTAAAGGAAATGAAGCAACATTAAATATTAAAGGATTGTATGAGAAAAATGGGCATTTTAATGGAAGAATTCTACTTGAAAAGTTAGATGTTAGTGAGTGGATCACAAAAGGGAAAAATACTAATTTATCTGGCTATATATTATTAGATGGAGATTTTAATAAAGATCAAATTTCTGCATTGGATATGAATGTAGAGGTAGATGAATCTATATTATTTGAAAAAGAAGCATCATCAATTTCTGGAGGGATTTCATATAGAGATTACAAACTACAAATTACCAACCCTTTGACTTTAACTATTGGACCTTCAATTATTGAAGTTAATGGTTCCTCTAATTTTGATTCTAAATCCCTTGACCTAAATTTATCATTAACAGAAGCTTCAACTTTTCTAATCAATAATTTTTGGAAAGATTCACTTTCAAGTGGTTTAGCAACAGGTTATATGTATTTAAATGGACCATTCGATTCATTAGGTATTGATGCAGATTTAAGAATAGATAATTTTGGATATAATGATATTTCATTAAAATCATTTGAATTTATTGGAAACATAGAAAATTTAAATAGTTTCAGTGAAGGCAGTTTTAAATTAAAATTTGGAAAAGGATATTGGAATGATTATGGCTTTGAAAGTGGGACTGGTGAATTTATTCTGCAAGATACTTTTGTTGAAGTATCCAGTTTTGAATTAAAAAATGGAGATGATTACTTCCAATTCAATGGTTCAGTAAATAACGATTCTCTTATAAACTTAGAACGTTTTCAAATAGCATATCGTGGGCATTATTTAATTAACCCTCGTCCTATTTCTATTTTATATTCAAATGATAATTTTTCATTTGAACCATTTGAAGTTCATGTTGATGATGGAATTCTTGAAGGTTCAATAGCTACTAACCCATTAAAAGGTCATATTAAGTTTTCAAATGTGACAGCAGATATTATTTCATTATTTGAATCTAATTATTCACAAAAAATTAAAGGGAATATTTTTGGAGAAATATCTATTGATAAAGATCTAAATGATAATATAATAAATTTAGACCTTACTCTAAAGAATGGAGAACTTGCTAAACAGTCCTTTGATAATTTTTATGTTTCTGCGCTTTATAAAGATGAAGTCATTTTCTTAAAAGAAATATATTTAACTGATGGCGAAGAAACTTCATTTAAAGCTAGGGGAAGTTTTCCACTTTTAGGAGACTCTAAAAGAACTAAAGCTATTGATCTTCAGTCTAATTTTAATAATATTGATCTCAGATTCTTTACTCAATTTATTCCTAAATGGGAGCCTTATGTATTTGGAAAATATACTGGTACTTTTAATATTTCAGGTAGTACTAAAAAAACATTAATGAATATAGAAGCAAGTATAAATGATGCCATTTTTCGAAAAATTCCATTAGGGTTAGTAAAGTTTTCTGGTTTATATAAATCAAAAAAACTAGTTTTTAATAATTTTAGTTCAAAATGGAATGGAAATTATATTAATGGTACAGCTACCCTTCCAATTGATTTTGATTTTGGTTCTCCAAATATTAATAAATGGAATCCAAATGGGGAAATTATTGTTAATACAAATGGGACTTTTAACTCATTAGTTTTTTTATCAGAAAATTTAACTGAAATGGATTCAATAACTGGTGATATTAGTATTAATCTAGATATTAATGGCCCAAAAGATCTTTTGGTAAGGAATGGCAATATCAATATTAAAAATGGAAAGATTCATACTATACTAATTGATGAACCAATAAGAAATATTTATGCATCGGCTGAATTAAAGCAAAATAAAATGTCTATTAATTCATTTAATGGAACTTTATTTGATTCAAATAATAAAATAATTCCAGAAAATAATCTCTCAATAAGTGGTATAATTGATTTTACTAAATTTTTTGAGCCTCGTTATAATATTAATGCTTTAGGCAAAGATGTTTTCTTCCGTTCTTTAGATGGAGATATTGAAGCATATTCTGATGTAGATGTTTCAATAATTGGTAAAGACACCATTAATGTTTCAGGATCAATTAGTGCTCGTAATGGGGCAATATATTCAGAATTTAATACTGATAGTAAAACTTCTTTTGATAAAAAAGGTAGAACAACAACAAACTATAATCTTCGCTTTCCTATTCAAGAGTCATTCGCTATTAGAAACTCACAAATAGATGCTATAATTTCAGGTGAAATTGCCATGAATCGTGAGAATGATAGTGGTTGGAACTACTCTGGTGAAATAGAATTATTGGAAGGTGAAATTTATTATTATCTTGGTGATGTTTTTAAAAATCTTAGAGGTTCAATGACAATGGATGGTCAGGGTTTTAATCCATTTTTAGATTTAACTGCTTCAACTAGGATAGGGGATGCTGAAATTATGCTTGGAGTTTTTGGCCCTTTTGATAATCCTGAATGGACATTTAATAGTGATAAAGGATATACTGAAAGTGATATCCTTCAATTACTTACCTTTAATACCAGAGTTGCAGAAGAAGGTTTTACAACTGAAGGTTTAGGATCTCAGGCACAGACAATACTTGGTGCATACTTGGAACGACAATTAGAAAGAAACTTTGTTAGAGCTACAGGTTTACAATCAAGTGGAATTATAGAGGATGTAGAAATTTCAGGAACTTCTGAACTTATAAAACCAGGTCAAGGTGAAGAATTTAGTATTAGTGCTAAAGTAAATAGAAATTTTAGTTTAAGTTATCAAAGATCGTTCTCCCTTGAAGCTGCATATCAAAACAAAGTAGGTGTAGAATATAAATTAAATCCTAATTTCTCTGTGATTGGAAATGTTGATGAGAAAGGGCAAGTTCATATGAAGTTTCGAGTTCGTCGCGTTTATTAAAAAATCAGATGAATAACATAAAGATAATTTTAGCAGTTATTACTGTTTCGGTATCACTATTTTCTCAATCATTAAATAATAGAACAGTAAATGAAATAACATATATTGGCAACCATTCATTCTCAGCAAGTAGATTGATTGGTTTCTCAGAACTTAAGCCACCTTCAATTTTATTGTTTTCTACTAAATCTTTTGATCGTCGATTATTGAAACTAGATGCAATTGCTTTAAAAAACTTTTATCAATCTGAAGGATTTCTAGAAACAACCGTTAAAGATTCGTTTTCTGTAGTTGGAGAAGAAGTTGACATATTTTTTATTATTGATGAAGGGAAAAGGTTTTATTTAGATAATATAATAATTAACGGTTTAAAATCTCTTAAAGAAAAATTTGTTTTATCAACTCTGGGTTTAGTCGTCGATCAACCATATGATCCTGTTAAAATTAACACTAATCTATATCTAGTTGATGAAGCATTTCAAGAAGAAGGGAAAATTTTTGCGCAATATGATATTCAACAAGAAATTAAAGATTCAGTTACGATTACATTGAACATAGAAGAAGGTAATGATATATACATAAATAATGCTTGGGTAAGTGAAACAGAAGTAATTGATTCAAATTATATCAGAAATGAATTTACTTTTAATAAGGGTGACTTATTTCGTAAAAGTGATATGGACAAAACAAAGAGAGCATTGCTTCAAGCAGGTTTCTTTTCATCAGTTAGTATAATAACCCACCCCATAACAAATCAAGATAGTTTAATAAATATTGAAGTTAAAATACGCGAATTTCAAAATAGAGGAGTGCAAGATTTTGATTTTGGATATGAAGATATTGAATATGTTCCAGGTGTAAAATCACTTGTTGGAATGGGAGGATCAATAAGATGGACTGATCGTAGGATATTTGGTACGAAAAATAGATTTGATGCAACTGGTTCTGTAGTTTTACCATCTGAAGAAGGTTTCATTTTTCCTCGATTTAGTGTTGATACTAAATTCTCTAATCAACGCCCATTTTCAATAAAACTACCAACTCAAATAAAAATATTTTACCAACAGTTTAAAAATTTTGGTGATGAAGAAGGACCTTATGTTAGACGATTTGGGCTTCAATATTCAAATATCTTTCGATGGAATAAACAAAGGTCATTTTTTGATATAGGTTTTAGATTTGAATTATTTGATGAGTCAGCAGAATTTCAAGATCAAATAGAACAACGAAAATTTAAAATTCATCTACATGAAGATAAACGAGATAATTCAATGAATCCAAGAAAAGGAAATGTATTAGTTTTTCAATTAGATGCTTATGGTGGTCCTCTAGGTGGTAATCGTAGTTATACTAAATATGATCTTGATTTTCGACAATATATACCTTTATTAAAAAATATAACAATTGCTGGTCGCATAAACACTGGAGTTATTACTGGATGGTCTTCAGATTATGATCAGTACGAATCTATTCTTTTTGAAAAGTTTTATTTAGGTGGTAGTAATACACTGAGAGCTTGGAAGCCACTTCAATTTATGACTTTTATAAATGAACAAGGTTTGAAATATCCATTAGGTAAAACTGCAAAAGTATTAACGAATTGGGAGCTACGTTTTCCTCTATTTTATAAATTTGGTGGTGTTCTCTTCTATGATGGAGGATTTATATCAGAAAAAATTGAAAATATTGGAAAAGATGATATCAAATGGAATAGAGGTTTAGGAATAACATTTAACTTGCCTTTTGGACCTATACGTGTTGATTACGCAGAAAGCTTAAATGATCCATCAATTAAGCAATTCCATTTTGGGTTTTTATATTCTTTTTAAGAAATATTTATATCAAAATTAAGTTTATAATAATTGTAGGTATTAAAAAATGTTTAAATACTATATATTCGCCCCTTAAATCTTTATAAAACACATGAAAATAAAACAATCTATAATTATTACAATTTTAATTTTACTTACTGGATGTGGTATGTTTAAATCTTTTGAAGATCTTTATTCTGAAGCAGAAGAAAAAAGAAATATTGGAAATTCAAAAGATGCAATAGTGGTACTTAATAAGATTATGAATAATTATTCAGATCATGAAAAAGCATCTAAGGCCCAATATCTAATAGCAGAAATTTATTATCGAGATTTAAGAGATTTTTCTAAAGCTATAGATGAATATGAAAATTTAAGAAAAAAATACCCTGAATCACCTCAAGTTCCTTTTGCAATATTTATGCAGGGTTTTATTTATGCTAATATGCTTTCAAATTTTGAAAAAGCACGTATTCACTATGAAATTTTTTTAAATAAATATTCAAATCATGAATTAGCTCAATCTGTAACATTTGAACTCAAGTATCTTGGTCAAGAGATTCAAGACATTCCAGAACTTAAACATTTAATAAAGTAACTAATAATATGTCAGAATTCAGTTTATCAGAAATTAATGATCGAATTTCAAAAGAATCTAAATTTATTGATCCACTAAAAGCTTCTATTGGAGAAGTTATTGTTGGTCAAGATGAGCTTGTTAATAAAATATTAATCGGTCTTTTAGCTAATGGCCATATTTTATTAGAAGGCGTGCCAGGACTTGCTAAAACATTAACAGTCAATACTTTAGCAAAAGCGATAGATACTAACTTTCAAAGAATTCAGTTTACACCTGATATGTTGCCAGCAGATTTACTTGGAACTTTGATTTTTAATCAAAAAAAAGGAACCTTTGAAACAAGGAAAGGGCCAATCTTTTCTAATATAATTTTAGCTGATGAGATAAATCGTGCTCCTTCAAAAGTCCAAAGTGCTCTACTTGAAGCCATGCAAGAAAGACAAGTAACAATTGGAGAAGAAACCTTCAAGTTGGATGCTCCATTTCTTGTATTAGCTACTCAAAACCCAATTGAGCAAGAAGGTACTTATCCATTACCTGAAGCTCAAGTAGATCGTTTTATGATGAAATTAGTTGTTGACTATCCAAAGAAAGAGGAAGAAAGACTAATCTTACGGCAATCTGCTAGAACTAATGCTAATATTGATATAAAACCTTCTATTAAACCTAAAGATATACTCAAAGCTCAATCAACTATAAATGATATTTATGTAGATGAGAAAGTTGAGGATTACGTACTTAACCTAGTATTTTCAACTAGAAGTCCAAGTGATTATGGTTTAGAAGATTTATCTCAACTGATTGAATTTGGCGCTAGTCCTCGTGCTACTATTAATCTAATTCTTGCTTCTAAGGCGAGAGCATTCTTAGAGCATCGTGGTTATATAACTCCTGAAGATGTTCGTTATGTTGGAAAAGATATTCTTCGCCATCGTATTATTTTGACTTATGAAGCAGAAGCTGAAGAATTATCATCTGAGGACGTTATCCAAAGGTTATTTGATTCAATCGAAATCCCTTGATAGGTTAATATTTTTCAACATTTTATTCCTAATTATCAAATTATATATAATTGTAGCTAATGATTCCTAAAGAAATCCTTAAAAAAGTTCGTCAAATAGAGATAAGGACAAAAGGATTGGTTAATGACCTTTTTGGCGGTGAGTATCATTCAGTATTCAAAGGAAGAGGAATGACGTTTTCAGAAGTTAGAGAATATTCTCCGGGTGATGATATTCGAATGATCGATTGGAATGTAACGGCCAGATCTAATGCTCCATTTATAAAGATTTTTGAAGAAGAAAGAGAATTGACAGTTTATCTACTTGTTGATATAAGTAGATCAGGATATTTTGGAACTACAGATCAATTTAAATCAGAGCTAGCAGCTGAAATAGCAGCTGTGCTTGGTTTTTCAGCAATAAAAAACAAAGATAAAGTAGGCTTAATTCTATTTTCTGATCATGTTGAAAAATATATTATACCAAAAAAAAATAAATCACATATACTAAGAGTTGTTAGAGAAGTTTTATTTAATAAACCTAAAGCTAGAGAAACTTCTCTTAAATCTGGATTGGATTTTCTTATGAAGGTTGCTAAACGAAAATCTGTAGTATTTTTGATATCTGATTTTTTAGATAGTGAATTTTGGAAATCATTAAAATTAGCAAATCGCAAACATGATATGATTGGTATTCGAATAACAGACCCTGCAGAAGAAAAAATTCCAAACCTTGGTTTAATTAAAGTTCAGGATACTGAAACTGAATCAGAATTTTGGGCTGATATGTCATCTGCAAATCATCGAGAATCATTAACTAAAAAAATAAATGAAAAATGGAATCATTTTCAAAATGAATGTCTTCGTAATCAGTTTGATGTTATTAATGTTAAAACAAATGCGGATTATGTTGAGCCATTGATGAGTTATTTTAATAAACGTGAAAAACGTAACTAATTATTTGATAAAATTTATTTTCATTATTTTATTCTTTCTTTCTGCATGCTCAACAGAAAAAAGTATTTCAAATGCTGAAATTTTAGTAGAGATTGATACTACTTTTACAACAATCGGTAAACCGATTACTTATAAAGTAACTGTAAATGCACCACCAAAAAAAATTATTCAATTTTCTGAATGGAATATAAATGACCCTCTAGAAATTCGTTCTTTTTCATCTATAGAAACTAGTTTGGGTAAAATTGCTAAATATGAATTAGTATTTTGGGATACAGGCAAAGTTTCTATTCCGGGATTAAATATAAACTTCTTAAATATTGATAGCACTTTTGATTTCTCATTAAAAGCTGACTCAATAAATATTGATATTGTTTCGATTAATGAAAAAGACCCTCAAATGCAAATATCTAGTAATGGTGATATAATGCCCATTAAAGATCCAGAACCTGTAAAGATTCCTTTACCGTGGAAAAATATTTTACGAATTCTATCGCTATCCTTTATAATTGGATCTATTATTTATATTTGGAAAAAACGCCTTAAAACGAATATTGCTTTTGAAGAGAAACAAAAATTTAAAGATAAACCAAATATTACTGCTTTAGCGAAGCTAAAGGAATTGAATAAATTAAGTTTATCTAAAACTATTGATGTGAAAGAATCATATGTTAAACTTTCACATATAGTAAGAGAATATGTTGAAGATAGTTTATTCATTAGAACGCTTGAAATGACAACAGATCAAATTCGTTTTTCAAATAATATTTTTCCTTATACCTCAACTGAATTTGGTACTTTACTTAGTATACTTTCAAATTCAGATATGGCAAAATATGCTAAATATGATGCTACTAGTAAGGAATGGAATGATGATTTCAAGAAATCAATAGATTTAATTAACAATACAACGCAGTATTGGGACATAGAATTTTCTTAATTTTTATGATTTTAAATTTTATCTCAATTGTAAATTGAACAGTTAAATGAGAGGGAAAAATGGCTACAACAGCTGATATAAAGAATGGTGCGGTAATTTTATATAAAAATAAAAGAATGAAGGTTGTAGAATTCTTACATGTTAAACCTGGTAAAGGTCCAGCATTTGTTCGTACTAAATTAAAAGATATTTCTTCAGGAAAGATCATTGATGAAACTTTTAATTCAGGTATCAAACTTGAGTTTTTAAAAATTGAAGCAAAAGAGATGCAGTTTTTATATGATGATGGAGATAGTCATATTTTTATGGATAATATTACATATGAACAAATTAATGTTATGAACTCTTTGGTTGGTAACAGTAAAAATTTTCTTAAAGGTGGAATAAATGTAGATCTTCTTTTTGATGATACTGAAGTTTTAGATATTAGATTACCTGCTCATGTTGCTTTAGAGGTAAAACACACAGAGCCTGGTGTAAAAGGTAATACCGCTACAGGAGCAACAAAACCAGCAACATTAGAGACAAACTATACATTAAATGTCCCTTTGTTTGTAGATGAAGGTGACATTTTAAAAATCGATACTCGATCAGGAGAATATATTGAACGAGTCAAATCTTAATCGTATTTTCGGGAGTTATACATAAACAACAAAGAGCTAATATGTGGCAAGATAAACTAAAAGAAGTAATATATATACTAGAAAATAGTAATGTTAATGAAATTGATGTTACATTTTGGGGTCGTCGTTTTCGCGTAGTAAAGTCTGCAGGAGTTAATATTAACTCTGACTCAAAATTAAATCAAACTTCATCAGTAGTTTCAAATGAAAAACCTATACCTAGTCAATCAAAAATCTCAGAAGATACTAAAAAAGATAATAGTGAAGAAATTTTATCACCAATGCCAGGAACTTTCTATTCTTCACCTTCACCGGAGGCTGCACCATTCATAAAAGAAGGGGACGTTGTATCTAAAGGTGATTCTTTATGTATTATTGAGGCAATGAAGATAATGAATGAAATAGAAGCTGAAAAAAGTGGAACCATTAAAAAATTATTGGTAGATGATGGTAGTGCTGTTGATTATAATCAACCACTTTTCTTAATTGACCCTTCTTAATCTGAGGTTTTTGTGTTTAAAAAAATTCTGATTGCTAATCGGGGTGAAATTGCTCTACGTATTATCCGTGCTTGTCATGAGTTAGGTTTAAAGTCTGTTGCAGTATACTCAACAGCCGATAAATATTCATTGCATGTAAAATTTGCTGATGAAGCAGTGTGTATTGGCCCTCCACAAAGTTCTGAATCGTATCTAAATATCCCAAGAATAATTGCCGCTGGAGAAATAACAAATTCTGATGCGATACACCCTGGTTATGGTTTTTTAGCAGAAAATGCAGAATTCTCTAAGATTTGTAAAGATAATGGCTTTGCTTTTATTGGACCAAACTCAGATATAATTAATTCTATGGGCGATAAAGCTCAAGCTAAGAAAACTATGAGCGAAGCAGGCGTACCTGTTATTCCAGGTAATGAAGGAATTTTAAAAAATTCCGCTGAAGCAATAGATCTTGCAAAAGAAATGGGCTATCCAGTAATGTTAAAAGCATCTGCAGGTGGTGGTGGAAGAGGAATGCGCTTAGTTAATGAAGAAAAAGATTTAGAAAAATTATATACTACTGCAAGTAATGAAGCATTAACTGCTTTTAACAATGGTGATATGTATATAGAAAAATTTATAGAGAAGCCTCGCCATATTGAAATCCAAATATTAGCTGATTCTCATGGTAATGTAGTTAGTCTTGGTGAACGTGAATGTTCAATCCAAAGACGTCATCAAAAACTAATTGAAGAAGCTCCATCTCCAGCTGTTGATGATGATTTAAGAAAAAAAATGGGAGAAGCTGCTGTTAAAGGAACTAAAGCTGTTAACTATATTGGAGTAGGAACAATTGAATTTTTATTAGATAAAAATAAAAATTATTATTTTATGGAAATGAATACTAGGATTCAGGTTGAACATCCAATAACTGAAATGGTAACAGGTGCTGATTTAATTAAACAACAAATTCGTATGCATGCTGGTGAAAAATTTCCTGAATATTTATATGATTTTAAATTAAGAGGTCATTCTATTGAATGTAGAATTAATGCTGAAAATCCAGATATGAATTTTGCACCGTCTCCTTTACCAATAACAAGCTACCATATGCCTGGAGGGAAAGGTATTAGAGTTGATTCACATGCCTACGCTGGATATGAAATTCCTTCTCAATATGACTCACTAATTGGAAAAATGATTGTGCACTCACCTAATCGTGAAGAAGCAATTAATCGTATGGAACGAGCACTTGAGGAAACAATTATTGAAGGACCTAAAACGACTATTCCATTCCATCAGGAAATTATGAAAAATAAAAAATTTAGATCAGGTGACTTTGATACAAGTTTTCTTGAATCATTTGAATTTAATATAAAGGATAAAAAAGAATGAGTTCACCAATACCAAAAGAATTAAAATATACTGAAGATCATGAGTGGGTTAAAGTAGATGGTGATACAGCTACTGTTGGTATAACAGATCATGCGCAGAGTGAATTAGGCGATATTATTTTTATTGAATTTCCAGAAATAAATGACATTATTGAGAGAATGGAACCATTTGGTACTATTGAAGCTGTAAAAACAGTAGCTGATTTATTTGCACCATTAAATGGTAAAATAGTTGAAATAAATGAAGCTCTTGAAGATTCACCAGAATTAGTTAATTCTGATCCCTATGGAAAAGGGTGGATAGTGAAAGTATCTGTTGATAAGCTCGATCAATTAAATGATTTACTCTCATCAGAGAGCTATGAAAATCATATAGGTTAATTTTGGATATTTCTAAAATTATTAAAGAAAGTGCTGATGTTAAAATTGGTATCCTGAAATCATGTCTAACAGATATTGAAAATGCAGCAAAAATTATGACTAGTGCGACTAATAATAATAAAATATTTTGGTGCGGCAATGGTGGTTCTGCTGCTGATGCCCAGCATATGTCAGCAGAGTTAATGGGTGGATTGCGTAGTCATAATCGTCCCGCAATAGCATCAATAGCTTTAACTACTGACTCTTCATTTTTAACAGCTTGGGCTAATGATACAAATTATGAATCTATTTTTTCAAGACAAATTGAAGGTTTAGGTAAATCAGGTGATGTTCTAATTGCTATTTCTACTAGTGGAAATTCTAGTAATGTAATTAATGCAATTAGAACTGCGATTAAAATGGGTATTTCAGTAATTATTTTAACAGGTGGTAATGGTGGTAAAATGATAAATATAAAAGCTGATGTAATTATTAATATTCCAAGTAATGATACTCAACGAATTCAAGAAGGACATTTGCTTGTTGAACATATTTTGTGTGAATATGTTGAAACAGCAATCATGGGAAAATAATGGAAGATTTTATTCGAGAATATATGACGATGCTCAAAGTAGAGCGCAATTTGGCTCGAAATTCTCTAGAATCGTATCATAGAGATTTAAATCAATATCATTTTTTCTTAAATAGTAATCTTAAAATTAAATCTATAAGAAATGTCACTTTAGGGCATATTCGTTCTTACATCCGTCATCTAAGTGATAAGTCTATGGCAGCTAATTCTGTTAAACGAGCTATTTCAACAATTCGCACTTATCATAATTTTTTATTGGCTGAAGGTAGAATGAAAGATAATCCAGCACAATTACTTGATACTCCAAAAGTTCCTCAAAAGTTACCAAATATACTTTCAATTGAAGAAATTGATACAATTTTAAACATAATACCTAATGATAAACCAATGGCCCTTAGAGATTTAGCAATCTTTGAAATGATGTATTCATGTGGATTAAGAGTAACGGAGCTATGTGATATTAAAACTACAGATATATTATGGGATTCAGAAATGATTCTGGTAAATGGTAAAGGTGATAAACAACGCTTCATTCCAATTGGTCCGATAGCTAGAGAAAATTTGAAAAATTATCTTAATCATAAAAGACCATCTTTAGCTGATAAAAATCATAATTCGGTTGAACTATTTCTAAGTCAAAATGGTCGAAAGTTAACTAGAATGATGATTTGGGTTCTCCTAAAAAAATGGACTGAAGCTGCAGACTTACAAAAAAAAGTAAGTCCACATACATTACGACACTCTTTTGCAACACACTTACTTGAAGGTGGTGCAGATTTAAGATCTGTCCAAGAAATGTTGGGCCATGCAGATATTAGCACCACACAAGTTTACACTCATCTTGATAAAGAGTATTTAAAAGAAGTTCATCGAACTTTTCATCCGAGGTTTGACTAATGTTATTTCGATTACCACCTGAAGTATTAGTATTACTAATACCAGTTTTATTATTTGCTCTAGTTTTTCATGAATTTGCCCATGGTTGGGTAGCTAATAAATTGGGCGATCCGACAGCTAAATATGCTGGTCGACTTACATTAAATCCAATCGCGCATTTAGATATGTTTGGCTCTTTGATGATTTTATTTGTTGGTTTTGGATGGGCCAAACCTGTACCTGTTGATTCTAGATATCTAGCGAATCCTAGAACTGATATGATGAAGATCGCATTTGCTGGCCCTGCTGCAAATTTGTTATTGGCTTTTATTACTGGAATTTTAATTAGAGCGACTGGTTATCTTGGACCATTTACTACAATGATGATAATGTTTACTCAAATCAATATTATGCTTGCAGTTTTTAATATGATACCAATACCACCATTAGATGGCTCTCAAATATTTTCAGGAATGATGATTCGTAGTAATCCAGATCTAGTTATGAAACTTCAAATATATGGTCCTCAAATTCTTATGGGGCTTATTCTCTTTGGTATGTTTACTTCATTCTCACCTATATGGATGATAATTAGTCCGTTTGTAAATTTTTTCATGTATCTTTTTGCTGGAATGTGATGAATCGTTTTTTTAGAGAAATAATTCCTTCTAGAAGAACTAAACGTTCTTTAATTGGTACTATCGCTACTTTAATAGTTGTATTATTTTTAATTAATTACTTATTAGAACTTTCGAAAGTTGGACAATGAGACTTATTGAGTGTGTACCAAACTTCAGTGAAGGTCGTGATTTAAATAAAATTAAATTAATCACTAATGCAATAGAATCTGTTGATGGTATTACTTTATTAGATGTTGACCCAGGCTCAGATACTAATCGTACAGTTGTTACTTTTGTTGGATCTCCAGAAATAATTGCTGAAGCGGCATTCCAAGGAATTAAAACTGCATCAGAGCAAATCGATATGTCTAAACATAAAGGAGCTCATCCTAGAATGGGTGCAACAGATGTTTGCCCACTGGTTCCAGTATCTAACGTAACGAAAGATGAATGTATTATAATCTCTAAATTATTGGCAGAGCGAGTGGGTAATGAGCTAAATATTCCAGTTTATTTATATGAAGATTCAGCACAAACGCTTGAAAGAAAAAATTTATCATTGATTAGAGAAGGTGAGTATGAAGGGCTGTCCAGTAAAATAATTAAATCAGAATGGAAGCCAGATTTTGGACCAAGTGAATTTAATTCTCGATCAGGTGCAACTGTAATAGGGGCCAGAGATTTCCTTATTGCATATAATATTAATTTAAATACTAGAGATGAACGATTAGCTACAGATATTGCTTTTGAATTAAGAGAAAGTGGTAGAAGTAAACGTATTCCAAACCCTAACTCTCCAAATTTACTTGATGGTGAGATCGTTAGGACAAAAAATGGTAAACCTGTAAAGGTTCCTGGCCTTTTTAAAGATTTGAAGGGAGTTGGTTGGTACCTACCTGAGCTCAAGCGTGCTCAAATATCATTGAACTTTAATAATTATAATGAATCAACATTACACCATGTATTTGATAAAGCATGCGTATTAGCTCAAGAGAGAGGTGTTAGAGTAACAGGTAGTGAATTAGTTGGACTAGTTCCAATGGAGGCAATGCTTATGGCTGGTCGTCACTACCTTACAAAACAAAGATATACAAAGGGTATTCCATTAAATGATATTATTGAAGTAGCTATTCAATCATTAGGTTTAAATGATATTGTTCCTTTTAACACGGAAGAAAAAATTATTGAGAACGCAGTAAAAAATTCTTCTAATAAATTAATGTCATTGAAAAGTGATGATTTCATTAATGAATTATCAACTAATAGTGCTGCTCCAGGTGGAGGGTCAGTATCTGCTTTAGCTGGCTCATTAGGAGCTGCATTAATATCAATGGTGAGTGCACTAAATCATGAGAAAAAAGAGAATATTAAGATAAAACCTCAAATGGAAAAAATAGGAATTGAAGCACAAAAAATTAAAGATAGGCTTTCTTTCCTTGTTGATGAGGACACTAATGCTTTTAATCAGTTAATAAAAGCAAATCGCATGCCATCAAGTAATAATAAACAAGAAAAAGAAAAACTAAATGCAATACAAAAAGCAAATGAGTTTGCTATTGAAATACCATTAGAAGTTATTTCTCATTGTTTAAGGATTATTGAATTATCTGAAGAATTAATTGATAATGGTAATCCAAACTTAGTAAGTGATGCTGGTGTATCAGCTGAAGTATCTTTAGCTGGAGTGCGAGGAGCTGCTATGAATGTATTAATAAATTTAATTGGAATTGATGATGATAGTTATTGTAACAAAAAAAGAAAATTAGTACACAAATTAATTAATGATGCTGAGAAAAATTGGAAAATTGTTTTTGATAAAACAATGAAAAAAATAATTTTATGATAAAACAATTATCGAAAGATCTAAGAAATAAAATTTCTGCTGGAGAGGTCGTGGAAAGACCTTCTTCGGTAGTAAAGGAGTTGGTTGAGAATAGTCTTGATTCAGGTGCAGATGAGATTAAGGTAATTGTCGAAAAGGGAGGCAAACAGTTAATTCAAGTTTCTGATAATGGATCTGGAATTAGCAGTAAAGAATTACCCATAGCTTTTGAACGTTTTAGTACGAGTAAGATTAGTGTTTTTGAAGATATATTTAAAATAAATTCTCTTGGTTTTCGTGGAGAAGCGCTAGCAAGTATAGCATCAGTATCTGAAGTAAAAATTATCTCTAAAATTAAAAATGAAGATGGGGCTGAACTATTGATAAAAAATGGTGTTGTAGGTAATGTAGTGCCAGCAGCAGCGTTAAAAGGTACAAGTATCACCATTCAAAATCTATTTTATAACACACCAGCACGGAGAAAATTTCTTAAAAGTCCAAGAGTCGAATTTAGAAAAATTGTTGAAATGATCAGAAGATATGCATTGTCTAACCCTTCTATATCTTTCAAATTAATTTCTGATGGAAGAGATATAGTCAAACTAAATAATGAAGACCTTGAAGATAGAATAGTTCATGTAATGGACCCAGCATACAGAGACCAGCTATTACAATTAAATTTTATAAAAGGAGATTATGCAATCGCTGGATTCCTTGGCAACTTAAATCTTGTTAGAACTAGACCAGGAGAACAGTATATTTTTCTAAATGGTAGGTTTATTAAAAACCGGTTATTGAACTCTGCTGTATATAATGCATATAAATCTATACTTAATAGAGGAGAATTTCCATTTTTTGCTATAAATATAGTTTTACCACATAATGAAGTAGATATTAATGTACATCCAATGAAAACCGAGGTGCGTTTTAAGGATGAATGGCGAATTTATCATGTAATTAAATCTGCCGTAGAAGAAGCTATTAGTCCAATATTAAAGACAATCCCAGATTTTGAAAAACCTTCTTTTGATAACCAATTTGATTTTCCAACAACTTTTATTCCTAAAGAAGGAGAAGTTAACCCTAACCAAGAAAATTTTAATTTAAATACATCTTCAAATGTAGACATTAAATTTAAACCAACGATTGATCGTGCTAAATCATATGCTTCTCAACTTGCATCTAGACCTGAGCCAAATTCTGGTAAAGTGGATTTAGAGAATATTTGGCAAGTTCATTCAAAGTATATAGTCTCACCAATAGCTAGTGGACTAGTAATTATTGATCAACATGTAGCGCATGAAAGAGTCCTTTTTGAAGAAGCTATGGCAGCTTTTGATAATAATCCAATGGCAGCACAAACACTTCTTTTTCCTGAAGAAATGGATTTTTCTCCTGATCAATTTTCAATTCTATTAGACGTATTACCATATTTAGAAAAAATGGGATTCCGATTAAAAGAATTTGGTAATAATACTATAATGATTGAAGCAATTCCTTCAGAAATGTCATGGGGAAATGAAAAAAATATTATTAAAGAAATGCTTGATAATTTTTTAGAAAGTCAAAAACAGTATTCATCTTTTCAAGAAGCGTTAGCAGCAAGCTTTTCATGTAAGGCAGCTGTTAAAGCTGGTGATGTTTTAAATATTCAAGAAATGAAAGAATTGGTTAATCGTTTATTTGGAACAAAGCACCCCTACTATTGTCCTCATGGACGTCCTATTATTATACAACTCTCACTTGAAGAGTTAGATAGGCGATTTGAAAGAATTTAATTTATTAATTTTTTAAATCGAATTTTAACAATCATTGGCCCTACTGCTAGTGGTAAGACAGCGTTTTCTGTTAGAGTCGCAAAAGAAATTAATGCTGAAATCATTGGTTTAGATTCTAGACAAATTTATAAAGAGTTGAATATTGGAACAGCACAACCAACAAAATTAGAACAAGCAGGAATACCTCATCATTTAATTAATATTTTGCCTTTATCCGAAACAGTTTCTGCAGGTTCATATTCTACACTTGTTAAAAAAACTATTTCAGAAATTCATACGCGTTTTAAAACACCTCTAATTTGCGGTGGGGCTGGTTTGTATTATCGCGCATTAGTAAAGGGTATTTTTTTAGGAAGCAAAACTGACAATAATATTAGAAAAAGACTTGAGGAGGAGTATGATATAAAAGGTTCTAAAGAAATGTTATCTAAATTAATAAAGTATGACCCTGATTATGCTAAATCTATACATCCAAATAATAAAAAACGTATAGTTAGAGCTTTAGAGATATTAGAATCTACAGGAAACTCACCCACTAAAAACTTTAAATCTCAAAAACAAACAGAGGTACCTAAGTTAAATCTTTATACAGTGTATTTAAATTGGGATCGTTCAATTCTTAAAGATCGTATTGCTCAAAGAACTAATCACATGTTAAACAATGGTTGGATTGAAGAAGTGAAGCAAATAATTGAAAAATACCCTAATCAAACTTTACATCCATTAGATTCAATTGGGTATCGTGAAATACTTTCATATTTGAAAGGTGAATTAACCTTGGACACATTAGAAAAAACAATAATAATTAAAACGCGTCAATTTGCGAAGCGACAGATTCAATGGTTTAAAAATGAAAATATAGATTTAACTATAGATATGAATCATTTTAATATAAATGATATAGATGATATTTTAATTAATATAAGAAAAAATATATAAAATTAATTTTTGGTAATAACACTTTAAAGAGTAAAATATTGTTTTCTATAATTGAAAATATGTAATATCAAATGTCTTTTAAACCGTTCCTGAGAGAAGGTAAAGGCAGTAATGTAACCTCCTACTATGATTTCTAAGGAACGCAATCTTTCTGCCAGGAGGTTTTTTATTATAAGGAGGTGCCTATGGCATCACCAAAGATAAAAAATATAATGAATTCTGAGGATATCGATCGTTCTATTACTCGTTTAGCCCATGAAATTTTAGAGCGCAATCATGGTGCTAATGAACTTATGCTTATTGGTATTCTTTCTCGCGGTGAACCTCTTGCTAAAAGACTTCAAGCATTAATTCAAAAAATTTCTGGTAAAAAAACTCCAATAGGATTTTTAGATATAACTTTTCATCGAGATGATTTTCGTGAGCGACTTGTTGTTCCACAAGTAAAAGGAACTGATATAAATGATTCAATAGATGATAAAATTGTTGTTCTTGTTGATGATGTACTTTTTACAGGAAGAACAATTAGAGCAGCTATGGATGAATTAAATGCTTTTGGTCGTCCACAAAAAATTCAGTTGGCTGTCCTTGTTGACCGTGGTCATCGTGAAATTCCAATTAAAGCAGACTTTGTAGGTAATAATATTCCTACCCATGAAGGTGAACATATAAAAGTTTTTGTAAAAGAAATTGATAATAAAGATGGCGTTCAGCTAACTCAATTAAGGAACTAGCATTTATCATGAAACATAGACATTTATTAGGATTAAAAGATTATCCTGCTGAAGATATCCAATCTATAATTGATATGGCTTTTACTTTTAAAGAAGTACTTGAGCGCCCAATAAAAAAGGTTCCTTCTTTAAATGGGAAAACTATAGTAAACCTCTTTTTTGAAAATTCAACAAGGACTCGAATAAGTTTTGAATTAGCTCAAAAAAGACTTAGCGCTGATACAGTAAACTTTTCTGCATCTACATCGAGTTTAAAAAAAGGAGAAACTTTCAAAGATACAGCACAAAACTTAGAAGCTATGAAGATAGATGCTGTAGTTATGCGTCATCCAACTCCTGGAGCACCACTTCATCTAACAAAGTATATAGATGCAATAATAATAAATGCAGGTGATGGAACTCATGAACATCCAACTCAAGCAATTCTTGATATGACAAGTCTTCATGAAAAGTTTGGATATTTAAAAGGTCTTAAAGTTGCTATAATTGGTGATATTTCTCACAGCAGAGTGGCTCTAAGTAATATCTATGGACTAAAAACAATGGGGGCTGAAATAACTTTGTGTGGACCTGCAACATTGATACCACCATTTGTTGAAGATCTTGGTGTTAATGTGAATTATAATGTTGATGAAGTAATTGATTGGGCTGATGCATTGAATGTGTTAAGAATCCAACGTGAAAGAATGGGTGGAGGTTTGCTTCCATCCATTAGAGAATATAGAAATCTATTTGGCATAACAACAGAACGATTATCTCAACATAACAAAGAGCTTGTTATTATGCACCCAGGGCCAATGAATAGAGGTGTTGAAATAGATAGTTCTGTAGCAGACAGTGATCAAGCAATTATTTTGAACCAAGTATTGAATGGAGTTGCTTCTAGGATGGCAATCTTATATTTATTATTGGGTGGAAAATCTGATAAAGGAAAGGATTAAAATGGATTTTTCAAAATTAAAAAGACAAGTTATTTTAAAAGGTGGTAAGATATTAGATCCCATTAAAAATACTATTAAAAAAAGCGACCTCCTTCTTGAAAATGGTAAGATTAAAGCATTGGGAAAAATTAATAGCAATAAATCAACTTATTTGATGGACTGTAAAGGGTTGATTATTACACATGGATTTTGCGATCTTCATGCTCATTTTAGAGAACCTGGAAGAGAAGATAAAGAAACTTTAGAATCAGGTTCTATGGCAGCATTGGCTGGTGGGTTTACTAGAGTATGTGTAATGCCAAATACAAATCCTCCCATGGATTCTCCTGAAGTTATTCGCTATATTGTTGATCGCTCTGAAGAATGCCCAATATATATTCATCCTATAGGTGCAATTACTAAAGGGCAAAAAGGTAATGAGTTAACTGAAATGGGAACGATGTTATCTGAAGGCGCAGTTGCTTTTAGTGATGATGGATTACCAGTTACTAATAGTGCAATGATGCGAAATGCTTTGGAATATGGAACAATGTTCGATGTACCTATAATTAACCATGCTGAAGATTTATGTCTAAAACAAGATGCAGTAATGCATGAAGGCAAAGTATCAACACATCTTGGTTTACCTTCAAGCCCAGATTTAACTGAATCAAATATGGTCCATCGAGATTTATCATTAACAGATTTAACTGGTGGAAGACTTCATGTTCCTCATGTTAGTTCCTCTAAATCATTAGACCATATTCGTATAGCAAAAAGAAATAATGATAAAGTAACTGCAGAAGTGACTCCACATCATCTATTTTTTACAGATGATGACCTTCAAAAATTTGATACAAATTTAAAAGTTGCTCCACCAATTCGAACAATGTCTGATCAAAAAGCTTTAATAAAAGCTTTAAAAGATGGAATTCTTGACTGTATAGCGACTGATCATGCACCTCATACTATTGAAGAGAAAGAAGGTACTTTTGATTTAGCACCATTTGGAATGATTGGTCTAGAGTCGTGTTTTGGAGCAGTTAATAAAGTATTGGTTAAAGAAAATAATTTAAATCAATTAAACTTAATTCAAATGCTAACTACTCGACCAAGAAAAATTATGGGTTTTAATAATAATTTGTTAGATATAGGTGTTAATGCTGAATTGACAATTATAGATCCAAATGAAGAATGGATATTTTCAAGAACAGATATTAGATCAAAATCATATAATTCTCCGTTTATTGGCCAAAATATGTACGGTAGAGTGAAATACACCATATGTAAAGGTTATATATCAGTAATTTGACAATCTTTTGCTATGTGATTTATAGTTTGACTATGATTAGACTATTAGTCTAATTTTGTTGGCTAATTTGGAATCAATAATTATGAAAACAAGATCACTAAAAGCAGCAGAAATTCAAAAGGATTGGTATATTGCAGATGCCGATGGAAAAACCTTAGGGCGCTTTGCTAGTGAAATAGCTAAAATATTACGTGGTAAGCACAAACCAACGTTTACACCTAATTTAGATATGGGTGACTTTGTAATTGTAATTAATGCAGATAAAGTAAAGTTATCTGGAAATAAAGAGACTAATAAAACTTACTTTAAACATTCTGGTTATGTTGGTTCAACCACATTCACAAAATTAGATCATATGCGTAGAACACATCCTCAGAGAATAGTTGAGAAGGCTGTATGGGGAATGTTACCAAAAAATAGATTAGGAAGAGCAATCATTAAACATTTAAAAGTGTATAATGGAGAAGATCATCCTCATTCTGCTCAACAACCAAAAACATTGGAATTTTAATGGCAAATGCAGTTTATAATGCAGTTGGTCGCCGTAAAGGATCCGTTGCAAGAGTTTTAATCACACCTGGTAAGGGCGATATTGTTATAAATGGAAAACCTTTCAAGGAATATATTTGTCGTGAAAGTCTTGCCATTGTTGTAACGCAACCATTGGATTTAACAGACCAGAGAGAATCTTATAATGTTTCTGTAAATGTTAAAGGTGGTGGATTGAGCGGTCAAGCAGGTGCTATAAGACTAGGAATTGCACGCGCACTTAATGATGTAAGTGCTGATTTTAGATCTACATTAAAAGCAGCAGGTTTTCTTACTCGAGATTCAAGAGAAGTTGAGCGTAAGAAATATGGTCAACCTGGTGCACGGAAAAAATTTCAATTTTCAAAGCGATAAACTTTATGCCAAATATAAAATTTGAAGACTTGTTAGGTAGTGGTGCACATTTTGGTCATGTGACTAGAAAATGGAATCCAAATTATAAACCCTATATCCTTATGGAAAAAAATGGGGTGCACATAATAAATTTAGATGAAACAATACGCAATTTAAATAAAGCTCTTGATTTTATCTCAACGAAAGCCAAGAATAAAGGTGAATTCTTGTTTGTTGGCACAAAGAAACAAGCTAGAGATATTGTTCAGCAAGAAGCTGATAGATGTTCAATGTTCTATGTGGTTGAACGCTGGCTTGGTGGTACATTAACTAATTTTAGTACTATCAAAAAAAGTATTAAACGATTAAACCTTTTAGAAAAAGAAGGCTCTCGTATCTACGAGAATCAGACTAAAAAAGAAATTCAAATGCTTAATCGAGAACGTATTAAACTCTCTGATCAACACCGTGGTATTAAAGATATGCGTCGTTTACCTGATGCTATTATTATAGTAGATGCAAATCTAGAAGTTACCGCAGTCAAAGAAGCTAGTGTATTAGGTATTCCAATCATTGCAATTGTTGATTCAAATACTGATCCAAATCCAATTCAGTACCCAATACCAGCAAATGACGATTCAATAAGAACAATCCAGTTAATAATGAAAGTTATTGCAGATCAAATTTTAGAATCTTCAGGTAAAAAATCTGAAGAAACTCCTGTAGTAGAAGCTAAGACTGAAGAAACTCCTGTAGTAGAAGCTAAATGACAATTAGCGCAAAAATTGTAAAAGAACTTAGAGATAAAACAGGCGCTGGTATGATGGATTGTAAAAAAGCTCTCATGGAAACTAAGGGTGATTTAGATAAAGCGATTGATCATCTACGAAAAACAGGTATTGCCAAAGCAGAAAAGAAAGGTGAAAGAACAGCTAAGGAAGGTTTAGTTTTCTCTTACATTCACCATGGCGGTCGCTTAGGTGTCCTAGTAGAATTAAACTGCGAAACTGACTTTGTTGCAAAAACAGAAGGTTTTACTGATCTTGCTCATAATTTAGCTATGCAAATAGCTGCTACAAATCCTCTCTCTATTAAACGAGATGATATTGATCAATTATTATTAAAAAGAGAAAAAGCTATCTTTTCTGACCAAGCTAAAGAATCAGGTAAGCCTGAAAATATTATAGATAAAATAGTTGATGGTAGAGTTGAAAAGTTTTTTGCTGATTCATGTTTGCTCGAACAGCAATTTATTAAAGACCCTGAAAAAAAGGTTGTTGATCTTCTAACTGAAGCTGTTGCTACTTTAGGAGAAAATATAATTATAAGTCGTTTTACACGCTACGCTATCGGCGAATCCTCAATTAACGAATAATCGTAAATAACAATATGCCAAAAACTGCTTACAAGCGTATACTGCTTAAATTAAGTGGTGAAGTGCTTGCTGGAGAACAAGGTTTTGGTATAGATCCAAAAAAAGCTAAAGAATTAGCTAATGAAATTAAATCAGTCCATGCAATGGGCGTAAGTATTGGTTTAATTATTGGTGCTGGAAACATATTTCGTGGTATGCAAGCTGCTAGTAAAGGTATGGAACGGGTAACTGGTGATTACCTTGGTATGCTTTCAACCATTATTAACGCAATTAGTGTCCAAGATGCTTTAGAAAAAGTTGGTGTTGAAACAAGAACTTTGTCGGCAATTACTGTAACAAAAATAGCAGAACCTTATATTAGAAGAAGAGCTTTACGTCATTTAGATAAAAATAGAATAGTGATTGTAGCTGGTGGTACAGGCAACCCTTATTTTACGACTGATACTGCAGCTGCTCTTAGAGCAACGGAGTTGCAAGCAGAAGTGCTATTAAAAGGTACTAAAGTCAATGGGGTTTACGATAAAGATCCTGCTGTTCATTCAGATGCAATTCATTTTAAAGAAATCTCATACTCTGATGTTTTATCTAAAAATTTGCGCGTAATGGATTTGACTGCTATTACTCTATGTAAAGAGAACTCTTTACCCATTCGTGTATTTAATATTAATCAAAGTGGTGATTTGAAAAAAGTAGTTGAAGGTGATAAGATAGGTACTTTAATTAGAGGCTAATTATGTTAAAAGATATTTTTAAAAATGCTGACCATAGAATGACTCAAGCTGTTGAGCATTCTCGTTCTGAATTATCTAAGGTAAGAACAGGACGTGCTAATCCTGATGTATTAAATTCTATTATGGTCGAATATTATGGTTCCATGATGCCTTTGAATCAAGTTTCTACTATTTCTATTCCAGAACCACGTTTAATTACTCTCCAACCATTTGAAAAAACTTTAATTCCAATTATTGAAAAAGCTATAATGGATTCTAATCTTGGACTTACACCAAATAATAATGGTAATGCAATTCAAGTTCCAATACCAGCTTTATCTGAAGAACGTCGTAAAGATTTAATAAAGTATGTTCATCAACTTATAGAAGAAGGTAGAGTAGCAATTAGGAATATTCGTCGTGATATTCTACATGAAATTAAAAACTTTGGTGAAAGTGAACATATTTCTGAAGATGATATTCATAGACAAGAAACTGAAATTCAAACATTAACCGATAATCATATTAAGTCATTAAATTCATTGCAGGAGAATAAAGAGAAAGAATTAATGGAATTTTAATATTCTTCTATAAAATAAATTTTAATATTTTAGTATAAAAAAACCCTAAGTATCTAAACTTAGGGTTTTTTTATACAAGTAGATGAATGAAGATATTTTATTCACATTTTGAAAATCCACAGCCTGGACAAGTAACACAACCACCTTCATGCATTACAGAACTACCACAGTCTGGACATGTAGAAATATTTTTAAAAGTAAAGTCTGTTACTTCCTTATTATGTTTAGTTACCTCTTCTGTTGTTGCCATTGTTATAGGTGATTTTCTATTATCATCTTCTTCAGCATCAGTGGTACCACTGATGCGTGTTTCTGGATTTTCATTGAGATAATCATCTAACGATTTACCAATAGCATCTGGAGTAGAGAGTATTAAACGTCCATCTTCCCATGTTGGATTTGGTCCACTTATACCTTTTAATTGTTTAATTATTGCATTTGGATCAACTCCAGAACGAAGTGCAAGTGAAATTAGTCTACTAATAGCTTCTGATTGCGCTGCTGCATTTCCACCTGCTTTTCCGATTGTAGTAAAAACTTCACAAAGACCATTTTCATCTTCATTTATAGTAATATAAAGTGTTCCTTCACCTGTTCTAATCCGTCGTGTAGTACCAATAGTTGTGTTCGGTCTAATGCGCGGTCTTTTTTCTTTTCGTTGTGTAACTTTTATTGTTTTATCATTTGCAGCAAGGTTTTTTGCTGATTCTTCCTTTTTATCTTCATCTGTGATTAAAATACCTTCTCGTGATCCTTCACGATAAACTGTTATACCTTTCAAACCTGCTTTATAAGCTGTCATATAAATATCAGCAACAGTGTCTTCTTGAATATCTGCTTTAAGATTAACAGTTGAAGAAATTGAGCTATCAATATATTTTTGTATCACACCTTGCATTTTAACACGAAAGTAAGGGTCAATATTATGAGCAGTTACAACATAATCTGGTAAATTATCATCACCACCAAATAGTTTTTCAATGATGGGATGGTAAACTTTATACTCGTTGAATTCACGACCAAAGCCATCGTTCTTTTTTACTCGTCTTTTGTATGAGGTTGCAAATATCGGTTCAATGCCTGAAGTTACTCTTGCTACAATACCACCGCTTCCTGTTGGAGCAACAGTAAGTACAGTTGAATTACGTATTCCGTGTTCTCTAATTTTATCTTTTAAATGTCTTGGTAAGTTTTTAATGAATTTACTTTTTCGAAGACCTGTCCAATCAAAATGTGGAAAAGCTTCTTTTTCTTTTGCTAACGCAACACTTGTTTCATATGCTGTATCACGAAAAATTTTCATAACCTGATCAACCGTTTGTAGTGCATCTTCGCTATCATATTTAATACCCATACGTACAAGCATATCACCTAATCCAAGAATACCTAGGCCAACACGACGATCATTTATAGCATTTTGTTTTTGTGATTCTAAAGCATGGCGATCAAGATTGTAATCAATTACATTATCTAAAAATCTTGTAGCTATTCCTATCGTGTCTTTGAACTCATCTATCATAAAATTTCCATCATTATCAACAAAACGCTCAAGGTTTAAAGCACCTAAGTTGCAACAACCTCCATCTGGAAGTGGTTGTTCTGCACATGGGTTTGTTGAAACTAATGGACTACAATATTCTGCATTATGGTAATCTGTCATCGTATCCCAAAACAGAAGACCAGGTTCAGCGCTTGAATGTGCGTGAGAAATTATTTTTTCCCAAAGTTCTTTAGCATTAATTGTTTTATAAACGGTATCTTCCCATTTTAGATCAAATTCTTTATTGTTTTCAACTGCTTCCATGAAGTCATGTGTCAGCAATACAGATATATTTGAATATTTAACCATATTTATATCATCAGTCTTGATACCAATAAATTTTTCAATATCAGGATGGTCTATTCGAAGCGTTTGCATATTTGCACCTCTTCGACCATGCTGAGCAATAGTGTTAGTATTTTCGCTAAAAAGATTCATAAAACCAACTGGTCCGCAACTTTCCCCACCAGTACCGTTTATAGCATCACCTGAAGGACGAAGTACTGATAAGTCATGACCACATCCGCCACCAAATTTATAAGTTCTGCCTTCTTCTTTGATGGTTTTATAAATAGCATTAATTGAATCTTTTTCAATACCTACAACATAACAATTGTTTAGTGTAGTTGTAATATCATCTCTACCAGCACCATGCATAATGCGTCCACCTGGTGTGAACTTGAAATTTTCAAGAATTGAGTAAAATTTCTTTTCCCATGTTTCTTGTAGCTTTTTAGTTTTTTCAACAGATGCAAGAGCTTTTGCTTGACGTTCCCATAACTCATATGGATGATTTTCCCATGGAGCTAAGTATTTATTTTTTAGTATATCTGCTCCAAGTGAATCACCTTCATAGTAATTTTCAATATGGTAAGATTTTTGTTCGTTTGAAGAATCTTGTTCGTCAACTTCTTTTGTTAGTTCACGTACAGTCTCTTCAACAATGGTATTTATTTCACCCGAAGGTTTTTTTCCTGCGGGAAAATTAAGTTCAATCGCTTCAGCCATTTACTACATTCCTTTTTGGTATGTGGTTTTAGTTATAAAAATCGAGGTTTGCTTATTAGGCTGTCAATTGAAAAAGTGATAATTGACTTGGTTGGCACAACAAATATATAAACGAAGTAAAAACAACTCAAGAAGAAAAGTTAAAAAAAGTATTTTGTCGTCAATAAAAAAAATGTTATCCCCAACTTTTCCACAATTTATCCACATAAAATAATTGATTTAACTTTCTTTTTTTTCAATGATGATCATTAATAAATAAGTTTATAATTATTTACCGAGGATGAATATTAATATTTAGTATAATTTGGAAAAGGAACGCTAGAGCAAATATAATTTCAATTATAAATTCTACTATTATGAAAATATTATATTTTAGTATTATCCCATTTTTGCAAAGTTGTGAACTCACTTCGTTTTTTATAATTAAATCAATAATATGAGGTAATATTTGTTTTATTACTCACGACGTTTAAGTTTTTTATTCAGTAATATTTGGCGTTTATTCACACTTTTTGCCATGTTTCGTTTAACCTTTATATTATTATTTATTACTAATAAAACTGGAAATTATAATGATTTACTCTATGCATTATGGATTGGCCTAAGATTTGATATGCGTCTCGCATGCTTTATTCTAATTCCAATAGTAATTGCTTTTCTAATCCCAATTTACAACCCATTAAATCAATCATTTTTTCGTCTTTTAGCTAAAATATATCTTAAAATGTCAATTTTAATAATAATTTTACTTTATGGTTTTGACTTGGGTAATTACTCTTATTTAGATCAGCGAATTGATATTTCTTCATTAAAGTTATTAGAAAATCCATTAATTGCTTTTGGAATGGCATGGGAGTCATATCCAATGGTCATCATCTTATTTATTTTGGTCATAGTAGTTTATTTTGTGTGGAGGAATATTGATAAGACTTTTACTATATTAACTAATCGACCAAAAGTTTTCAATTTTAGTCAAAGTATAATTGGATCTACTATTAGTGGTTTTATTTTTATTTTTGCTATCTGGGGAACATTTAGACAATACCGACTCTTATGGAGTGATGCTCATTTTTCTAATGATCCCTTCATTGTAGCATCTGCAATTAATCCTATACTGTATTTAAATGAAACGCGCTCATTTGCATTAGAAGAATTTAACGAGGAGAAAACACGCTTAAATTATGATCTAATGGTAAAAGAATTAAACATCAACATTCCAAACTCAAAAAATCTATCCTTTACGCGATCAATATCTAAACGACATATTAAGGATCAACCTAATATTGTAGTTATATTTTTAGAATCTGTTGGTTATAATCGAATGTCAAGATCAGGAAATCCATTAAATCCGACGCCTAACCTTGATGAATTATCCAAAAATAGTATCTTTTTTGACAGGTTTTATATTCCAATGGTAGGTACTGCAAGATCGGTTTTTGGTTTGATAACAGGAATACATGATGTTGCAAGTGTTGAAACAGCATCAAGTAATCCTAGAATAGTAGATCAGTATTCTTCTATCAATGCATTAGATAATTATGAAAAATATTATATAATGGGTGGCAGTGCGAGTTGGCGTAATGTTAGAAGTCTTCTAAAAAATAATATTCCTGACATTAATATTATAGAGCAAGATCAAATAGATTATCCTAGACTAGATGTTTGGGGTATATCTGATAATAATTTATTTAAAGTAGCACAAGAAACATTTGAAAACAATAATTCCTCTAACCCATTTTTTGCCATAATTCAAACTGCTACTAATCATAGACCATATTCCTTACCTGATGATGTAGATGGGTTTAATATAATTAATGTTGATAAGTCTATTTTATCTGGTGCTGGATTTGATTCTCAAAAACAGTATAATGCAATGAGAATGCTTGATCATACAGTTGGTGAGTTTATTACTTTTGCAAAATCAAGTTCATATTTTGATAATACCGTGTTTTTGTTCTTTGGTGATCATGGAACATCTGACCCTAGAGCATTACATATGCCTAAATCTGACTTCGATTTAAAGTTGAGGTCTTATCAAGTACCTTTTTTTATTTATAGTCCCAAAATTATTAAAGGTGGTAGCATTCGAAGTGATGTATCTCAGTTGGTTGATATTTTACCCACCATTAATGGATTAGCTGGCAATGATTATGAAAATAGAACAATGGGACGTGATTTATTAAATGATAATATTCCTATTGATCCATTAGCTTTAATTATAAATAAAAAGATGGCAAATCAACATATTGCTGTTATTGGTAGAAATCATTATTTATCAATGTCTAATGATGGGACTCAAATACAATTGCATGAATTATGGTCAGATGAACCATTAGTTGATGTAAAAGATATATATCCCGAAATTACCAACCGGTACTCAGCTCGATTAGAAGGTATCTATGAGACCGCTAAATATATGCTTTATCACAATCAAAAAATAAAATTGGAAATAAAATGAATTCACTTCAACCTTTTCATCTTGCCTTTCCTGTGAAGGATTTATCAGAGACTAAAGAATTTTACACTCAAGTTTTGGGTTGTACTTTGGGTCGTTCTAGTGACCACTGGATTGATTTCAATTTATTTGGACACCAAGTAGTTGCGCATTTGAAACCTGAAGAAGTAGGTAAAGTAAAAACAAGTGATGTAGATAAGAAACAGGTTCCAGTACGCCATTTTGGAATTGTTCTAGATTGGGATAAGTGGCATGAGTTCTCAAAGGACCTTAAAGAAAAAAGTGTCAAATTTTTAATCGAACCCTACATTAGGTTCAAAGGTGAAGTTGGAGAACAAGCCACCATGTTCTTTTTAGACCCTAGTGGTAATGCTTTAGAGTTTAAATCTTTTAAAGATCCTCAAATGTTATTTAAAAGCTAATATTATTTATCTCTAAGGTTTATAATAACCTTACAGCTGTAAATTCTTGGCTATGAAAATCTTAACTGTTAGTGAAAGTAGTACGGGCGCGGAACTTGGTTTAAAACCAGGTGATAAAATAGAATCCATAGATGGGTCTCGCGTTAAAGATATAATAGATTATAGATTTAAAATTTCAGATGAGAATATACTTCTTCGTGTACGGAAATCTGGTGCAATTCAAGAGTTTGAAATTGAAAAAGATTACGATGATGATCTAGGGTTAGAATTTGAAGAATTTCGAATTCGAAAATGTGCTAATGATTGCATTTTTTGTTTTGTTGATCAAAATCCACCAGGTATGCGAGACGGTCTCTATTTTAGAGATGGCGACTTTAGATTATCTTTTTTGCATGGTCATTATATTACCATGACTAATATGGGTTGGAAAGAGCTAAAACGCGTTGTGGAGCAGCGCCTAACACCTCTTTATATTTCTGTTCATGTTACGCAGCCTGATAAGCGTCTAGAAATGTTTCTTTATGGTAAAGATGATCTGTTACTCAAAAAATTTGAGTATCTAACTGAGAATGGTATTGAACTTCATTCTCAGGTTGTTCTTTGCCCCAATTGGAATGATGGTGAATTTTTAGAACAAACCATTAAAGACATTCATCAATATGCTCCTATGGCTCGATCAATGTCCATTGTTCCAGCAGGTTTAACCAAACATCGTGATGGACTACCATACATTGCACCTGTTACAGTTGACTACGCAAAAGATTTTGTCCCATTTGCAGAGTCACTTGCGAAAAAATATAGATTAGCAGATGAGAGAAGATTTGTTTTTCTGAGTGATGAATGGTTTCTTATGACAAATAAAACTCTTCCTACTACAGAATACTATGAAGATTCTGACCTTTCAGAAAATGGTGTGGGTCAAGTGCCTTACTTCTGGGAGAATTGGCAAAAAGAGATAAGTTTATTACCCAAAAAAATAGATAATCCTAAACGAGTAACCGTTTGTACTGGTACTCTCATTTCGGATTGGTTCAAATGCAACTGGATACCTACTGTTGAGAAAATTGGCAATCTAGAAGTGAATCATTTAATTATATTAAATGATTTTTATGGAAGTGAAGAAGTGACGGTGTCTGGCTTGCTAGTTGGTAGAGATATTATTAATCAACTTAAAGGAAAAGATTTAGGTGATATGGTTATCTTTTCAGATCGTATTTTAAGTGAAACGGGTACTGTCACGTTAGATGATATGTCTTTAGAAAAAATTTCTAAAGAAGTAGGCACGCCTGTTGTCGTTACTGATGATACCCCACAATCTTTTTTTAATTTATTAAAATAAAAATGTCAAATTCCGTCATTGCAATTGTTGGTAGACCGAACGTGGGTAAATCCACTTTTTTTAATCGCATGTTAAAGCAAAAGAAAGCAATTGTCGATGCGCAAGAGGGTATTACACGAGATAGGATATACGGTGAAATGGAATGGTTGGGGCATTATCTGACTTTTATTGATACAGGTGGTTACATACCTGAAGATGTTGATATTTTTAATAAAGCTGTACGCCAACAAGCACAATCAGCTATTTCTGAAGCAGATCTTATTTTATTCATGGTAGATGGGAGAGAAGACCCAACCGCTTCAGATAAAACATTAGCTCAGTTTGTAAGAACTTCAGGAAAAAAATCTATACTAGTTGTCAATAAATGTGATAGTCTAGAGTCAAATGAACAGATTCATAATTTTCATCAACTAGCAATTAACCCAATATTACCTGTTTCTGCACTTACAGGAAGACTCTCTGGTGACCTGTTAGACCAAATTCTTGATCAACTAAATTTAAAAGATGTGCAACCTGAAGAAAAGGATGCTGAAGGTATGCGTCTATCAATAGTGGGAATGCCAAATGTTGGTAAATCATCTCTAACTAATGCACTATTACAAAAAGAGCAATCAATTGTTACACCTATCGCAGGTACAACGCGTGATTCAATTGATTCATATTTAAAATATTATGGAAAAACAATTACACTGGTAGATACTGCTGGTTTAAGGAAACGAAGTAAAGTAAGTGATAGTATTGAATTTTACTCTACGGTAAGAACGCAACGTGCAGTTCTTAATTCAGATGTGGTTTTAGTATTGATTGATGCTGTAAAAGGTTTTAGCAAACAAGATAAAACTATTATTGACGAAGTGATAACAAAAGGCAAGGGGTTAGTCTTAATAGTAAATAAATGGGACTTGGTAGATAAAGATACTCACACAATGAAAGATTTTAGTGATGAGATTGCTTATCAATTCAAATCGTTAACTCATTACCCTATCATGTACATATCAGCCTTGACAAAACAGCGTGTATCAAAAGTCCTTAATGAAGCCAACAAGGTCTTCAAATCGCGTCAAGTGATGATACCAACAGCTAAGTTAAATAAATTTTTAAAAAACGTCATAAAACAACAATCACCTCCCGCAACCAGTGGGAAGGTTATAAATCTAAAATACATGACTCAGGTAAATGTTGGGCCGCATCTTTTTGTTATTTTTACCAATTACCCTAAATTGGTTCCCACGAGTTATAAAAGGTTTATTGAGAATCAGTTACGTGAAAACTTTGATCTTCTAGGAGTACCAATAAGAATTTCATTTAGAAAAAAATAATTTTAAGGAAACGAGCGCGAACCAAACCAAGGAGTATGTTGAGGTAAAGAGGTTGGCAAGTAAAATTCGCGCTCGCTTATTACTTTAGACCCATATAAATGATAAAAGTTCCAATAATATGAAAAAAATTATAATCAATGTGACATGCCTCACAGTTAGCATGCTTTTACTATCTTGTTCAGTTACCACTGAACCATTATCCATAGGGTTTTGGAATGGTGAAAATTTATTTGATATTATAGATGACCCACTAAAAAATGATGAAGAGTTTGCAATAGGCGGAAGAAAGAATGTGACCCAAGAGATTTATGACTTAAAGATCAACCACTCAGCTGAAGTTTTATCTGATCTAAATGTGGATGTATTAGGAATTTGTGAAGTTGAACATGCTTCGGTTCTTGAAGATCTTAATTCAGCATATAAAGAAAGAGATTACAAGATTATTCAATATGAATCTCCAGATGAGAGAGGTATTGATAATGCTTTAATGTATGACCCTAAACGTTTTGAAGTTATATCAAGCAAGCCAATTCCAAACACATTACCTGGCGGAGACAAAACTAGAGATATACTTTATGTGAAAGGAAAATATGCAGGTGAGTTAATTCATTTATTTGTCAATCATTGGCCTTCAAATTATGGAGGTAGAGAAAAATCTATTCCCAAAAGAGCAGCAACCGCGCAGTTAATTGTACGAGAAATTTTATCTATTCTTTCTTTAGATGCCTCTTCAGAAATCATTCTTGTTGGTGATTTTAATGAGGATCCAGATGAAATGAATGTTCAATCTTTAAAAACTGTTGGCTTAAGTAGCTTAATGGAACCCATGTTAGGAGAACCTAATAAAGGTACTTATGTTTATAGAGGTGAGGATCTATTTTATGATCAAATCATTGTACATGAAAGCCTTAGAGATCAAGAAGGTTTAGTTTTAGTTCCAGAGTCAACCTTCATATTGGATTTACCTAAATATCGTCAACAAGAAGGCGACTATAAACATTTTCCTTATCGTTTTTGGGCTGGAAATAACCTTTTAGGAGGTTACTCAGATCATCTAGCTATAAGAATAGAAATAACTAAAAAATAAAGTTGGCAGTAGACTTTATATAAACTAATTTTGCCAGCCTATTATCAGATGATTAATAGGTGTTATTTAACATAAAAAATTAAACATGACGCGGGGTGGAGCAGTCTGGTAGCTCGTCGGGCTCATAACCCGAAGGTCGGAGGTTCGAATCCTTCCCCCGCTACACTAAAAAACCTCATTTTCCTGACGGAAGATGGGGTTTTTTGCATTTGGGAGCTTGATGCGGAAATACCGTTTTTGGTTTTCAATTTGGTCACGTTTTGGTCACAGCTACACTCCTTCCAGTATTTGATCTACATAGCGCCGTTCCAGTTCTAAATTGCGACTGGTGTAGATCAAGGTGGCATGGGGGCGACCATGGCTTTTTAAGATGCCCTGCATATGCACACGGGGGTGCTTTAGCTTGCCATTCAAGGTAAACTCTGACTCAGAGTACAATTCTGGGAAAATCGGTTCTTCTAAGTTAGGAGCCTGTTTTAGCCAATCCAGTAAAGTATCCGCCAGAGGAAACTCATGCATTTGCCGTGATTTACGAATGAACTGCGTGCTCACCTTTTTTCTTATATCGATATTACCATAGATCAGGTTGGATACATCTCCAGCACTTAAACCTGTATGGTATAAGAACCGATAATACAGATCCCATCCACCAGCATTATAAAGATGATCTCAAGATCTATGCCTTCAAGTAACCGATGCCGATCTTATTGCACCATCCGGGGAAGAGAGGCAATACATTCCTGACTCAAATAAAGAAGAATAATTAAATTTTAACGTTATAGTATTATATCTATAATGAATAAATAGAGTATCTCTTTATTCATTATATTATTGACGTGAAATTAGGTTTATTATAGTAGTTAAATGCGATCGTGAAGCGATACTGACGGGAGAATATGGCCGTTACTAATTATTGCTGATACATGGACAAATCACTACCATATTTTTGAATGTTTAAAATTGTTGTAAATATAAATTTTAATGTTGTAATATACTTGCATGAATGTTAAAAAGACCCAACTACGAAACGATATTATCACCTACTTGAATGAATTTCCTGCCTCAGAGGTAAAAGAAATAGCTGGTCATGTTGGTGTGTCAAAACAGACACTCTATTACCACATTAAGCTTCTATTGAAAGATGAAAAAATAGAAGTTGTTGACAGAAATATTGTAAATGGAATAGAAAAGCGATTTTATTCAACTATTGTTGCAGTTGATTCTACTCATAAAGATAAAGAAGAAGATAAACAAAATATCAAAGTAGATCCTATAGAGGATACAGCCATCACTGAAAAAGAGATGATCGATCAGAATATTATCGAAAATAAATCTATATCATCTCCGATTATGGTTGATTCGTTAGACAAACCTAATGAAGATAGAGAAAACAGCACTATTTCTGATGACATACCCCTTAAGATAGAAGACCAATCTACGACTACACAAACAAACGAGGATAATCTCCCAACTTCCATTAGTCTAAAAAAACAAAAATCATCATCTTTTTTAGTTAAATTGAAAAATATACTCAATAAACCTATAGGAAAGAGCATTAAACAAAAAAAGGTGGATATAAATAAAGCAGATAAGGAAGCTATAAAGAGCAGTTTCAGAGAATCATTTCAGACCATTATAGAGAATTTTAAAAGTTTAGGCGTTTTAAATATTGATAGTTACGACACAATGGGT